>Ga0070741_10002846_pt1 | contig 44949 bp, 50 predicted proteins | sample Coa_R1_4_FD_66440 | JGI IMG/M metagenome (GOLD analysis project Ga0070741, IMG submission 66440) | Surface soil microbial communities from Centralia Pennsylvania, which are recovering from an underground coalmine fire - Coalmine... | ecosystem: Environmental > Terrestrial > Soil > Unclassified ... | reverse complement strand
ATCCTCGCCGGCTCGGTGCCGCTGGCGATGTTCGGCGCGCTCATCTTCACGTTCCTGAAATTCGCCGGGCCGGCGGGCCTGCGCTTTCCGCTCACCGAGGGCTGGACCACCACGCTCAACATCTACTCGCAGGTCGGGCTAGTCACGCTCGTCGGGCTGGTGGCGAAGAACGGGATCTTGATCGTCGAGTTCGCCAACGCGCAGCAGGAGGCGGGCATGGCCAAGCTCGACGCGGTGATGGCCGCGGCGTCGACGCGCCTGCGGCCGATCCTGATGACCACGGTCGCGACCGTGGTCGGCCACTTCCCGCTCACGCTGGTCACCGGCGCGGGCGCGGTCGCGCGCAACTCGATCGGCGTGGTGCTGGTCGGCGGCATGACCATCGGCACCGTGTTCACGCTGTTCATCGTTCCGTCGCTGTACGTGCTGATCGCCAAGGATCACCGCGCGCACGCGGCCGCCGCCGACGACTCGCCCGCGCCCGCGCTCGACGCCGCCGTCGACGGCTGATCCGCTTTCACCGCGCGCGACGGAACAGTCGCGCGCCCGTCATCGTCAAAGCGCTGAGGAGACGACACGACGATGACCACGCGCGCGGTGCTATCGGCTTTATTCATGTCGGCGATTTTTTTTGCGGCGTGCGACCCGGCGCCCGACGACGCGTCGCAGGCGGCGCACGTGCAGCCGGCCGAGCCGCTGCGCCCCGTCGGCGTCTACGCCGTGGTCGACATCTCGCACGTGCGTGGGCAGTACCCGACCATCGCCGATCTGAAGAGCCTCTACAAACAGCTGCTCGATAACCCGGGCGTCTCGGGGCTCTCGCTCGGCGTGCACTGGGACCAGGTTCAGCCAAACAGCGCGAGCGACTGGAAGATCGACACGGTGAACGCGGCGTTCGACGTCGCGCTCAACAACTACAATCCGCCGAAGACGATCATGCTCTCGCTCTCGCCCGGCATTCACACGCCGCAGTGGGTGTTCGACCAGTACGTCTCGCAGTGCGACGGCTACTTCGACAGCGCGTTGCCGACGCCGGCGGCGAATTGCGGCAGCGTGACCTTCGAGCAGTATCCCGAGCAGGGCGACAACGCGCCGCCGGCCGTGTACCCGGTGCCGTGGAACAACAACTATCAAACGCAGTACACGAATTTTTTGACGCAGCTCGCGAGCTACTACTCGGTCCTCGGCCCGCACCCCGAGTACACGCCGCTCTTGGTCGCGGTGCACATCTCGGGGCCGATCGGCGCGTCGCCCGAGATGATCCTGCCGAAGGGGGACATGGGCCAGCCCGACGGCGGGCCGACGACGGGCGTGTCGCCGGACGTCATCTGGAGCACGCTGATGCAGCATCAGCGGCCGCAGCTGGCGGGCACCGAGCAGCCGTTCATCAACGCGTGGAACTCGGCCATCAACGTGCACAACCAGATCTTCACCGGCATCACGCTGGTGCTGACCCCCGACAACGGCGAACGGCTCCCCAACTTCGCCGCGTCGTCGAGCACGATCTCGCAGCAGGTGTGCGTCGCGCCGACGACGAACCTCGACAGCTGCGAGGCGGTCAGCAGCGTCCTCGGGCACTTCTTCGCCAACGTCGGCGGCGCGAACGCGGCCGCGACCTATCTCGGCGGCATGACGGCGTCGAGCCCGATCACGTCGAGCGAGGGCAACGTCGGGCTGCCCGGCATCAAGTACTTCACGTCGACGGCGGTGTCACAGTATCCGACGTTCGCGGGAGCGGCGTTCGATCATTCGGTCACCGACGGCACCCAGGCCGTCGATCCGACCGACCTGGCCTTCGAGGGCTGCCCCAAGTTCCCCGCGCCGTGCGACACCGCGGAGTCGGCGATGTACAACGTGATGAGCGCGTTCTTCTACGGCACGCCGACGGCGCAATACTTTCCGCTCACGGGACAGCCGGCGCAGCCGCCGACGCTGGCGCCGCTCGCGTTCCTCTCCGTCGAGTACCAGGACGTGCTGTACGCGAACCTGAAGCAGAACAACACCTGCGCGACGGTGCAGGGCGGCCTGGGATCGGTGTCGGCGCAGTACCTGATCAGCGCGGCGAACTACTACCTGTCGCAGCCGAACATGGGCCACGCGGCCGTCCTGCCGCCGCCGCCGGCGGTGTCCGGCTGCGTCTACGTCGAGGGTTTGTGATGAGGGCGGCTCAGCGCGCTTTGAGCAGCGGCTCGAGCCAGGCGGCGAACGCGGGATCGTCTTTGGCGCGCGCGCGCACGGCGGCGACGCCCGCGTCCCAGCGCGCGTCGGAGAGCAGCAGCACCAGCAGCTTCAGGCCGTGCGCGCGCTCGTCGGGCGTGAAGCCGTCGAGCTGCTCGAAGATCTTTGCCGGGAATGGTTTGTCGTCGAAGGCGGCGACCCAGGCGCGCGCCACCCATTGGCCGCGCGCCGCTTCGTTCGCTTGATCGGGCGCGGCGGCGAGCGCGCGCAGCGCCGGCTCGCGCGCGCGCAGGAACTCCACGCTCAGCTCGTGGCCGGCGCACGTCGCGGGATTGGGATCGAACGCGACGTCGGCGACCAGCGACCCGCCGATCTGCTCGTACGGCTCGTGCCCCGCCTTGTCGGCGGCGCCGCCCCGCGCGAGCTGCGACAGCGCGAAGTCGAACGACAGCTTCTCCGCCACGGCGTCCGCGGGCTTCGCGCGCAGATGCACCCAGCCGTCGAGCGCCGCCGCGTTGGCCATCACCTGAATGGCGAAGCCGCGCTCACCGTCCGGCGTGGACGCCTTCGGCGCGAGCAGCGGGCGCAGCCGGCGATAGCCGTGCGCCGCGGTGGCGAAGTGAACGTAGAGGCGGTGCACGCGCGGCGCGCCCTCCTCCAGCGTCTTCTCCGCGGCGGCGCGAATCTCGTCGAGGCTCGGCCCGCCCGGCTGATCGCCGAAGTCCGAATAGCCGACCGAGACGGTGATCCCCGGATACTGTTTGTGGACGGAGCTGTGATAGCTGGTGTGACCCTCGCCGGCGAAGAGCAGCGCACAGACGCCGGCGAGCATCGTGAAGCGGCGCACCAGACGATTCTACGCGATCGCGGCGGCGCGGCCAGATCGCCGGGCGGCGCGACGCGTTCGAACGTTCATGAATGACGAGCCGGCGATCGACGCGCTCGTGCGCCTCGGCGAGGCCGCCTACGATCGCATGTACGACGCCCGTGACGCGCGCGCCGCCGCCGTCGAGTACAGCGACTGCAAAGACTACTTTCGCGACGCGATTCGAATGGCGCACGCGGCCGGCCTGACGCAAAGAGTGGTCGAGCTGGAGTCGCGCCTGGCCCACATCAAGGCCGTCTTTCGCAGCCAGTTCGCCTAGCTCAGGAGTTGCGCGCGCGCCGAGCGAAGGCGGCGCTTCACGGTGCGCGTCGAGCAGCGCAGCGCGACCGCGATCTCGTCGAGCGGCAGCTCCTCCAGCTCGTGCATCACGAACGCGGTGCGCTCCTCGAGCTCGAGCCGATCGAGCGCGGCGCGCGCCACGGCCAGGTTGCGCGCGTCGTCGAGCAGCTCGTCGGGCGCGGCGCCGCCCTGCGGCGAGCACGCGTCCTCGGCGTCGCGCTTGAACCAGCCGCGCACGCGCTCGTAGCGGCGCGAGCGCGCGGCCACGCGGTGGCACACCGCGAACACGAACGTCGAGAAGCGCGAGCGCCCCTCGAAGCCGCCGATCGATCGGCACACCTGCTCGAGCGCGTTCTGCACCAGGTCCTCGCGCGCGTCGCGATCGCTGGCGCGCGCGAGGCGGTACATGAAGCGGTGGATGAGCGGGTAGATCGCCACCATCAGCGCGTTGAGCGCGTTGGGATCGCCCGAGCGATGGCGCGCGAAGTGGCCGCGGCAGACGTCCTCGAGCGCGCTTCCGTCGGCGGGCGCGCGTCTGCTTTGAAGGGTTGGGTTGCTCACGTCCGCCGCCTCGGGCGCACGGGGCCTGTTCAAGGACCAGACCAACCGCGCGCGCGCGCAACCCGCGGAGATCCGCGCGATCGCGGCGCTGCCGCCGGGGGAAACCGGCGGGCGCGCACGCCGGGCTAGGGTCAGTTGACCCGATCGGTGTGGCGCTAGCGCAATAGTGAGGCGACGAGCACGGCCGCGCCGGCGAGCCCGCCGAGGCCGATCAGCGCCGCCGACGCGAGCACGACGTACGGGTGGCGATCGACACCGCGCGACAGCCCGCGCAGCCCGCGCTGCGTGAACGTCACCACGCACTCGACCGGCGCCTTGCCGTCGCGCACCGCCTCGAGCCGCTCGCGCATCGCCGCCACCGACGGGTAGCGGCGCGCCGGATCGGGATCGAGCCCGTGCCGCACGAAGTGCGCGAGCGCCGGCGGTGCGCCCACGCGGCCGAAGTCGAGGATGACGCGCGTCTTCGAGATCGGCTCGTCGATCACCGACGCGATCATCTCCGCCACCGTCGCGCAGTGGCGGCGCGGATGCTCGAGGCACAGCAGCTCGTAGAACATCACCGCGAGACTGTAGACGTCGCTGCGCGCGTCGACCTCGTCGAGCCGCCCCGCCGCCTGCTCGGGCGCCATGTACGCCGGCGTGCCGAGCAGCGCGCCCGCGTGCGTGGCGAACAGCCGCGCGCGCTCGTCGCCCGCCGGCGCGCCGCCGTCGCCGCTCGCCGCCGGCAGGGGCGCGCCGTCGAGCCGCTTGGCCAGCCCCCAGTCCATGATCACCACCTCGCCGAGCGAGCCGATCATGACGTTGCCCGGCTTGAGATCGCGGTGCACGATGCCGAGCTCGTGCGCGTGCTGCACGCCGCGCAGCACCTCCATGCAGATCTGCAGGCGCTGCTCGATGGTGTAGCGGCGCGCGTACGCCTCGTCGCCGGCGCGCAGCTTCTCGATGATCGACTCGAGCGTCTCGCCCTCGACGTACTTCATGACGAAGAAGTAGCGGCCGTGCTCGTCGACGCCGACGTCGTGGATGGGGACGATGTTGGGATGCTCGAGCTGACCGACGACGCGGATCTCCTCGACGAAGCGCAGCAGCGACGCCTCGTCGGTGCGCTCGGGCAGGAGCCGCTTGACCGCCACCGCGCGATCGATGTCGTGATCGCGCGTCAGCGTCACCTCGGCCTGTCCGCCGGCGCCGAGCGCGCTCAGCTCCTGATAGCGCGGCCGGCCTTCGAGCACCACGCGCGGCGCGCCTTCGCGGCGCTCCATGCGCGGCAGCACCGTCGAGCGCACATTGGACGCGCTCGCCGACACCGCGTCGACCGGCGCGGCCGCCGCCGGCGCGGGCAGGGTCTCGTCGATCCCCGCCGCGCGCCGCGGCCGGTCGCCGTACGCCAACGTCCCCGACGAGTGATCCCCCGACGCGCCGCGCTTTTCCATCTTCACCCTCCGAGAGAATCTTAGATGAGTCGCGGCGGCGGGCGAAGCGTTACAACGCGGCTACGGCCACTCGGCGCGCGCGGCGTCGAGCTCGGCGCGAAAGCGCGCGTCGCGTTCGAGGCGCGCGAACAGCAGCTCGCCGAGCGCGCGGCTGGCGGCCGAGTCGCTCGGGTAGTGCAGCCCGGCGATCTCGCGCTCGCGGCCGATCTGGACGCCGAGCGCCAACAGCGTCTCGCGCTCGCGCGGCACGAGCGACGCCAGCACGCGCGCGACCAGGTGGCCCTGCAGCGCGTGCCCGCTCGGATACGCCGGATGCGGCGGCACCGGGATCGACGGCGCGAGCCTCGGCTCGAGCTGGTGCGGCCGCGCGCGCTCGAAGCGGCGCTTGGCGTTGAACACCGCCACCGTCGCGTCCTGGTCGACGTGCTCGAGCAGCGCCATCGTCTTCGGCGCCGACGCCGGCGCGCGGTGGAGCGCGGCGAAGAACGCGCCGCACACGCCGGCGTACTCGCGATGCTGCTCGATCGATCGCCGCTCCGCCTGCGTGCGCGCGCGCTCGAGCTCGAGCAGCTCGTCGAGCTCGCGGCGCGTCGACGGCGCGCTGTTGGCCGGCGGCGCGGCGACGGGAAACGCCAGCAGCTCCTCGCGCGGGAGAAAATACGGGCGGCGATCGAGGAACGAGAGCGGCAGCGCGCCCCAGTGCGTGAAGCGGATTTGATCGAGCGGCTCGGCGGACGCGGGGGGCGAGAGCGAGAGCGAGACGACCAGCAGCGCCGGAGCGAGCTTGATCATCGCCTCGGCGTCCGCAGCGAGATCAGCACCGCCTCGCTCGGCCGATCGCGGCACTCGTGCTCGCCGCAGCGGATGCACGTCTTGCCGAGCTCGTGCGCGTCGAGGATGCGCCGCTCCGAGCGCGCCACCTCCTCGACGGCGACGAGCGCGCCGGCGGCGTCGACGCGGCGGCGCATCACGCGGCTGCGACGCACGCGATCGGCGCCGCGCTGGCCGATCGATTCGTCGAGCGAGAGCTCGATGCGCTCGCGCGGCGGCTCGGCGGCGAACGCGGCGACGTGCAGCGCGTCGGCGTCGATCGCCACCGACAGTCGCGCGGCGCCGTGCCGCGGCGCGAACACCAGGTCGACGTCGGGCCACGCCACCGTCGCGTCGAGCGGCACGCTGCCGGGCGCGGGCGGAATCGCCTCGAGCGAGTGGCCGTGCCGCTCGAGGATGCGCCAGCCGGCGCGCACCGCCAGCTCGAACAGCGCGTTCGACAGCAGGCACAGCCCGCCCGCGATCGCCGGCACCACGCAGCCGCCGCGCAGCTCCATGCCCCACGTGTAGCCGCGATCCGCGCCCGCGCGGCCGAGCGTGCGCCAGAACGAGAGCGGCCGATCGGGCGCCAGCACCACGCCGTCGAACGCCGGCGCCGCGAGCGCCAGGTTCTTGCGCTTGCCCGCCTCCAGCGCCGCGTCGGCGAAACCGTCGGCGCGCGCCAGCGCCACGCGCAATTCGCCGGCGGGCGCGTCGAGCGATCCGTGGCGCGCGGCCGCGTAGCGCTCGGGCGTCGGCCAGCGCGCCGGCGTCCACCACCACGCCGCCAGCCGCGCGCCCTGCAGCGCCGCGCGCCTCGTGCGATGGCTCATTACCGCCCAGGCGCTCTTCGGCCGGTTCACATCATTAATATACGGAAGCGCGCGGCGGTTTGGTCTAACGGACTCACGAGGCCCGCGGCTGCTCGCCGCCCAGGCCCAGCGCGAGGCGCATCTCGTCGACGGTGAGCGGCCTGCCGTAGAGCGGGCCGCCGTTCTGGTGCAGGCGCCCGCCGGGGGCCAGCCCGTCGAGATCGATCGGGTCGAAGCCCACCTGGTCGATGAGCTGCGCCACCACGCGCTTGGCCTCGGGGAACTCGCTCGACAGCGGCAGCGCGATCCGATCGGGCGCGCCGCGAGGCCGCGCGCGCTCGGCCAGCACGCGCATCGGCAGGCTGTTGAACGCCTTCACGATGCGCGCGTCCGCGAGGTGGCGGGCGGTGAGCTCGCTCGACGTGACGCGCCCTTCGCGCAGCTCGGGAAAATCGCCGTCGCGCTCCGGATAGTAGTTGGTCGCGTCGATCACGATCTTGTTCGTGAACGGCTCGCGCGGCAGCTCGCCGAGCTTGCCGAACGGGATCGCCAGCACCACCGCGTCGCCGAACCGCGCCGCCTCCTCGACGGTGCCCGCGTACGCCCGCTCGCCCAGCCGGGCGACGAGGCCGCGCAGCTCGAGGGGCGAGCCCTGGTGAGAGAGCGTCACGTCGTGTCCCGCGCGGATCAACAGCTCGGCGAGCGTGCTGCCGACGTTCCCGGCGCCGATCATTCCGATGCGCATCGCGTTCACCTCCTTTCGCCGTCGAGTGCAGATCCGGATCCAGGCGCGTCGAGCACCTCCTGGCAGCGCGCGGGCAGCACCGGCGCCGAGCCGATGCGCGACTGGTAGTCGTGGTGTTGCTTGTCGCGCTCGGCGACGCTCTTCGGCTTGAGCCACCAGTCGAGCTCGTCGCAGCCGTCGCCCGGCGGCAGCGGCGCTTGCGCCTCGCAGTCGGGGCTGCCCGACGGGCACGCGAGCCGCACGTGAAAATGTTCGTGGTGCGCCCACCACGGCCGCACCTTGCGCAGCCACGCGCGATCGGCGCCGGCGCGATCGCACAGCGCGCGCTTGACCACCGGGTTGACGAACACGCGATCGACGCGCGCGTCGGCGACCACCAGCTGGAGCACGCGCGCGATGCGCGGCGAAAAGCTGCTCGTGAGGCGGCGCCGCGCGACGTCGACCACCGGGCTCGGCTCGCGCGCGCGCGAAGCCGGATCGAGCAGGTACCAGACGTCGACGTCGAGGCCGGTCTGGTGGCTGGCGTGTCCCGTCGGCGCGGGCCCGCCGCGCGGCTGTCCGAGATCGCCGACGCGCAGGAGGCCGACGCGGCGGGCGAGCACGCGCGCGCCCAGCTCGCGCAAGAACGCCACCAGGCTCGGCTGGCCGAACACGCGCCCGCGCTCGGGGCGCATCACCACGAAGCCGCGCCCGCTCGACGGCAGCTCGACCGCGCCGCGCATGCAGCCCGCGCTGTAGCCGCCGATCGCCTCCGCCGGTCCCGCCGCCGGCCCGTGCACGCGGCTCCACGGAAACGCGCCGCTCTCCTCGCCGCGCGCGCCGCCGTCGAGCCCGAGCGCGCCGAGCAGCACCACCGGCGCGAGCCACGCACGTCTCGTCACCCGGAAAAGATACCGCGCCCCGCGACCGGCGCCACCGCCGCTGCTCACGGCGCGGCGACGAGCGTGATGCGCGCGAGCGTTCGCCCGTCGTGCTTCTCGAACGTCATCGTGCCGCCGAAGCTCTGCACGATCCCTTCGCACAGCGCGAGCCCGAGGACGGTGCCCTCGCCGATCGACCAGGCGGGCACCAGCGCCGCCTGGCCCTTCTCGCCGGTGGTCGAGACGCCGTGGCCCGCGTCGCTCACCTCCAGCACCACCGCCGGGCCGAGCACCCGCGCCTCGACGAGGATCTGGTGCTCGGCGGCGTGTCCTTCGGGGATCGCCTGCGCCGCGTTGATCACCAGGTTGAGCACCACCTCCGCCAATCGCGCGACGTCGGCCATCACCTTGGGCAGCGCCGCGGCGAGCCGCGTCTCGACCCGGGCGCGCGCGCGCGTGAACGACTGCGCCATCTGCAGCGCCACGTCGATCGACTCCTCGATCTTCACCGCCTGCAGCGGACCTTCGCGCGGCTGGGCGAACAGCCGCATGTTCGCCACCACGCGCCCGATGCGCTCGGCGCCGTCGACGGCGTCGTGGATCGCGGCGGTGAGATCGGCCGGCACCTCGGGCGGCAGCGACTCGGCGAGCAGGTGCAGGTTGCCCATCACGTACGTGAGCGGATTGTTGATCTCGTGCGCGGTCGCCGCCGCGATCCGCCCGAGCGACGCCAGCCGCTCCGCCTCCGCGAGCTGCGCCTTGGCCACCGCCTTGACGCGCTCGAGCTCGGCCGACTGCCGGCGCGCGTCCAGCTCGGCGATGTGCCGCTGCGCCGCGTCCTTCTTGCGCTCGTAGAGCACCGCGATCGAGAACAGCACCACCGTCGAGCCGGCGAGCACGAAGTGATCGTTGAACAGCCGGTGCTCCGCCGGCAGCCGATCGACGATCAACCCCGCGCGCCCGAGCAGCCCGATGACGATGCTCGCCGCCGTCGAGAGGATCGCCCACACCGCGCCGCCGCGCACGCCGACGAGGAACGTGGCCATGAGCGGGAGCTGCGCGAGCAACACCGTGGCGCCGCTCAGCCCGGCGCCGCGCAAGAGGAGCGGCACCGAGACGTACTTGCAGAAGTTGACCGCCAGCACCACGTGACAGAGCAGCACCAGCCGTCCGAAGCGCCGCAGCGCGAACGGCACCGCGAAGCACAGCGCCGCCGACGCCGCGTTGAGCACCACCACGGCGCGGGTGTTCGCCGACGCCTGGACGAACGACGCCACGAGAAAGATGGACCCCGCGATCCAGGAGAGCCCCACCGCGAAGCGCGCCCGGCGCGCGTCCTCGGGCGATCGCTCGATCAGCTCGGGCGGGACGAAGCGATCGGCCAGCGCCTCGAGGCGCTGCAGCCAGCCCACCCGCTCGCCGCTCGGCATGCCCAACTATCGCACGCGGCGCCGGTTGTCGTATCGTTCGCTTCATGTCGATGAAACGAACCAAGCAGCGCTCCTCCGGCGGCTCGCGGTCCTCCGACGACGTCGCGCCCATCTTCGCCAAGCCGGTCGAGAAGGAGAAGACGTGGGACGAGTGGATCGCGGGGCAGCCCGACGAGGCGTTCGCGGCCTACTCGCTCAAGACCCACTACGCACGCGGCGCGCTGATCCAGCACGTCAAGTTCGGCAAGGGCGCGGTGGTCGCCATCGAGGGGACCACGGTGGTGGTGCTGTTCGCCGACGGGCGCAAGAAGCTCGGCCACGCTCCCGCCTAGCCGGCGAGGAGCCGCGCGAGCGCGGCGGGCTGCGAGTAGAACGGCGAGTGGCTCGACGCGAGGCGCTCGACGCGGCAGGGCTGCGCCGCGTGCATGCGCCGCTGCAGCGACGGGCCGAGCGCGCGATCGTCGGTGCACTCGACGTAGGTGCGCGGCACGCGGCCGAAGCGCTCGGCGGTGGTCGCGACCGGCGCCGCCACCACCGCCAGCGGCTCGCGGCCGAGCCGCGCGATCGCCCGCTCGGCGTCGGCCTCGGCGCAGTCGTGGTAGAACGCCACGCGCGCGCCGTCCGCGCGCACGTGGTGCAGCCCGCTCGCCTCGTCGATCACCAGCGCCGGCATCAGCGCGCTCTCGGTGTCGCTCTTCGCCAGCTCGAGCAGCGACTGACCGCTCGCCGGCAGGAACGCGCAGACGTAGACCAGGCGCGCGAGCCGCTCCGGCATCCGCTCGGCGACGGCGGTGATCACCACGCCGCCCATGCTGTGCCCGACCAGCACCACCGGCTCCGCCTGCGCCGCGATCACCTCGCCGATGCTGCGCGCGTACGCGTCGAGCGTCTGCGTCGCGTCGCCGCCGCGCCCCGGCAGATCGGGCGCGAGCGCGCGATGGCCCAACGCGACTAACTCCGGCACGACGCGCTCCCAACACCAGCCGCCGTGAAACGATCCGTGCACCAACACGAACGTGCTCATGAACCATCCTACGATGGCCCGGCGCGATCGGATCGGCGCGGCGTCAGGCCTGCTGCGGCGCCCGCGCGCCGAGCAGCTCGTCTACCGACCGGGCGAGCTTGCGCATGCGCACCAGCATGATCGCCTCGAGCGCGATCAAGCCGCCCATGATCGCCATCGGGACGAACGGCACGATCGGAAAGAACGGCGCCTTGCGAATTCTCTTCAGCATCGAGGTCATCCCCGGCGTTCGTGCAGCCGCCGCGCCAAGCGCATCGCGCGCGCGATCGCGCTCAGCGCAAGAGCAGGTACGCCGCCGCGCCCGCCGCCGCCAGGCCGATGATCCACCACGTCAGCTTGCCGCGCTTGAGATCGGCGACGGGGATCGAGTCCTGCAGCTCGAGCCGCTTCCAGTCGACCTCGGTCATCACCTGCTTGAGCGCGTGGCTCGCGTGGTGCGCCAGGTTCACGCCGCGCAAATTGAAGTGCAGCGTCAGCGTCTGCTGCTGATAGCCGCCGAACAGATCTTTGCCCGGGCTGCGCTCGCTGTCGATGCCCTGCACCGTGTTGCCGCCCGCCGCCTCGCGCAGGCGATCGAACTCCGAGGTGCCGCGCCCTTCGGCGGCGAGCAGCGCGCGCGCGTGATCGAGGTGCTCCCAGATCGACGGATAGGTGCGGTTGGCGTCGCCGATCTGCGCGCTCATCTCCAGCTCGTCGCGGCCGAGCGAGCGGCGCACCTTGTCCACCGCGCGCACGTAGTGTTGGATCAGCGTGTCGGCGGTGAGGATCGCCTGCACCGCCGGACGCGTGTCGACGTTCTCCATGCGGCGCGGCGGCTAGCGATCGACGTCGTGGCCGGCGGCGGCGATCACCGGCTCGGCGACCAGGATCGGCGCCCGGCGTCCGAGCGCGAGCGCGAGCGCGTCCGACGGGCGCGCGTCGACGTCGATGGTGCGCGAGCCCTGGCGCACGATCAGCGAGCCGTGAAAGGTGTTGTCGCGCAGCTCGTCGATCTGCACGCGCTCGAGCTCGCCGCCGAGCTCGCGCAGCACCGAGTCGAGCAGGTCCATGCTCAGCGGGCGCGGATAGCGGCGGCCCTCGACGCGCAGCGAGATCGCCAGCCCTTCGCTCGCGCCGACGTAGACGGTGATCGACCGCGAGCGGCCGGCGTCGGCGAGCTGCACCGCGTAGCCGGCGCTGCCGGTCGGCGTCACGGCGGTGACCTCCATCGCGCGATAGCCGGCGGGCGCGTGCGTCGCGCGGCGCGGCGCCGACAGGAACAGCGCGAGCCCGCCCGCCGCCAGCACGGCGACGGTGGCGACCACGAGCGCGCGAGGACGAGGCGCTTCGACGGGGATCATGGGGGACCTCCACGCTGCGGATCCTTTATACCGCAATTCGCGCCGCCTCTTCCCGCTCAGGGCGTGGCGGCGGGCGCGCTGGCGGCGCCGGGCGTGCCGTCGCAGGCGATCGGCGTGACGCGCACGAAGCCGTCGAGCGCGGGCGCGTTCCACGGCAGCGCGAGATCGCTGGCGCACGCGGCGCAGACCAGGCTCCACGGACCGGTGGCGTCGGCGGCGGTCTCGACGGTGTACGCGGCCGCGGCGGCCGAGCCGCGCCAGGTGAGCGCGACGCCGCCGGCCGCGGGCGCGGCCATCACCAGCGTCGGCGCGGGCGGCGGCGCCCACGCCGGCAGCGGCGCGCCGCGGATCGCGAACGCGTGCGCGCGCAGCGATCCGACCCGCTGCTGCCGTCCTCCGTCGTCGCCCGGCACGTGCAGCGAATAGAGGTCGCCGCCCGCATAGCCATAGGTATCGGTGTGGCCCCACAGGCTCCAATACAAATCGCCCGATACGTCCGGGTTTTGCTCGATGATTTTGAGCATGATTTGCAAAGCGATTGGCGTGTCCTGCGTCCAGTCGTATTCGCCGATATAGAAAACCTTTCCCGCCGCGGCGACCGGCGCCGCCGCGCGTGCGATGTCGCCCGGATCGGCGGTGCAGTTGTAGAAGTGCGTGGTGTAGAGATCGATCTCGGCGATCGCCAGCCCCGCCGGATCGTGCGACGCCTTGGCGCTCCCGTCGGCAATCAGGTGGCGCGCGTCGATCGTCTTGATGAAGCGCGCGATCGCCGCCGACCACGGCACGTAGAGCGATCCCTTATCCGGATCCAGCTCGTTGCCCAGCTCCCACGCCAGGATCGTCGGCTCGTCTTTGTAGGCGATCCCGGTCAGCGGATTGACGTGCAGCAAAAGCCGCTCAATGTACGCTTCAAAGTCTTTGATTACGGTTTGGTCGGTAAAGAAGTCGTCGCCGTGGAAATAGTCGTCGAGCCCGTGCCAGCGCGTGAAGTCGAATCGCCCGCCGGTGAAGTAGCGATAGTTGTCGGTGAGCGGCACGATCAGCCGGATGCCGAGCTGCTTCGCCTGCGCGATGGCGCGATCGCCGGCGGCCAGCGCCGCGTCGTTGAACTGGCCGAGCGCCGGCTCGAACGACTGCGAGTTGCCGGTGGAGATGCCGAGCGAGTGCGCGCGCACCACGGTCGCGCCCATCTGCCACGCGGCCTGGAGCGCGTCGTCCTGGCGGAACGGCGTCGGCGGATGAACGCCGTACCACTCGTCGAGCCCGAGCCAGTAGATGTTGGGGCCGGCGATGCGGAACGGCGCGCCGTCGACGAACAGGCGGTTGCCGTCGCGCGTGACGAAGGACGTCGGCGGAATGCCGGGCGCGAGCGCGGGCAGCCCCGGCACCTGCGGCGAGTGCAGGCACGGCTCGGGCAGCAGCTCGTCGCCGTCGGCGGCGCCGAAGGGACACGTGGGAGCGCACGCGGCCAGCGCGACGCCGAATCCCGCGAGTCGCCACATCCCGTCTCAGCATCGGGCATGTCGCCGGCTTTGGCAACGCGCGCGCGGTTCGTTGATCTTTGCGCGGGCGCGGGCTTCAATCGGGAGATGAGGCGGTTTGCGCTCGCGCTGGCGGCGGCGTGGCTCGGCTGCGGCGGCGCGCCCGGGATCATGCGCGGCGGCGGCGTGAACTGCGGCGGGCGCGCGTGCCCGACGGGGCTCGTCTGCTGCGCCGATTTTTCGGCGAGCCCGACGAGCTACGCCTGCGCCGCCGCGTGCGCGGGCATGACCGTGACCGTGAGCTGCGACGGCACCGAGGACTGCGATCCCAACGGCGCGCGCTACTGCTGCGCGGAGGTCGCGCGCTTCGCCGCGCCGCCGGGCCGGACGAGCTGCGCCCAGTCGGGCGCCTTCCAGTGCCGGTCGAGCTGCCAGGACACCGGCGCGATCGCCGGCTGCTCGGGCGGCGGGACATCGCGCCTGTGCCGCACCAACGGCGACTGCGAGGGCGATCTCGGCTTCGCGAGCTGCTGCGGCCGCGCGTCCGAGGCGTGGTCCTCCTGCGTCGACGACGCCACGCGCGCGTCGCTGCTCGCCGCCGGCGGCCAGTGCGCCTGACGCGCGGAGTGATTAAACGCCAAGACGCCAGGTCAGAAATCAATAATTCTGAATTGGCGTCTTGGCGTCTTGGCGTTTAATCCTCTGCTGCGCCGGCGCTGACCACTTGCGGCAAATTGCCGCAGGCGGCGGCCGGCTCGGCGGCGATCGCGGCGGGCGCCGAGCACTCGCGCGCGGCCTGCTCCACCGCCGCCGCCACCGCGTTGAACTCGTGCGCCAGCAACCGCCCCGGGTTGCACGCCAGCGTCAGCGCATCGGTCACGTGCCAGCCGCGCACCGGCACCTCGACGAGCCGCCCGGCCTCGACCTCTGCGCGCGCGGCCACGATCGGCGCGAACAGGAGCTGATCGACGCCCGCCGCCAGGTCGAGCGCCACCCGCAGCGTCTGCGTCTTGTGCCCCAGCTTGCGCTCGCCGAATCCGAGCGGACAGTCGTCGTCGGCCTGCACGAACTGTCCGTTGAGCGTGTAGATCGGCGTGATGAACGGCCACGCGTGCAGCTGCGCCGGCTCGACGGGAAACGGCCGCAGCCGCTCGGCGAGCTGCGGCCGCGCGAACAGCCCGCGCCGCACCTGCCCCACCGCGCGCAGGTGCCAGCTCCGCGGCAGCGACACGCGCCCGGCGATCAGGCTGATCTCGAATTGGTTCTCGGGCGCCATCGCGCGCAGGATCGCCGGCGGCAGCTCGAGCGCATACAGCCGCGCGCGCGGCAGCGCCTGCGCGATCGCCGGCAGCAGCAGCGACACCAGGAACGACGGCCCCGCGCAGTTGAGCACGCGCGACTCTTCGTGCCCGCCCTTGAACGCGCGCTCGAGGTGAACCATCGCCTGCTCCAGCTCCGGCAGGATGCGCAGCGCCTCGTCGGTGGGCGTGACGCCGTGCGCGCCGCGGCTGAGCAGCACCACCTGGAGCTGCGCCTCCAGCCGCGCGATCGCCTTGCTCACGTGCGACGGCGAGACGCCGAGCACGCGCGCCGCGCTGGTGACCGCGCCGCAGCGGCGCACCGCGAAGAACGTCTCGAGATCGCCGAGCCGCAGCTCGAGCGGAAACCCGCGCCGCTCGTGCGAGCGGGCGATCATGATTGGTTCTTCCGAAAACTTCCCACGAGCGTTGCGTAGGCACGGAGCGCGCCACGTCCATCCGTTTCCCCGACGGAAACGGCCGTTGCCCGCCGCGCGCTCGGCACGCCGCGCGCACACCTGGGTGGCGATCCGCACGAAGGAGGAAGCGACATGCTTCATCGAGGAACCGCAGTTGCCTTTCTGTTCCCGCTCGTCGCCTGCAGCGCCGCGCCGAGCGGCGAGCCGAGCGGCGCCGCGGCCAGCACCATCGAGGCGTATTACGGCGGCGAGCTGTTCACCGCTTCGTATCGCGAGTTCGAGGCGCAGGACGACGCGGCCGGCGAATCGGTGAGCATCCTCTATCAATCCGATCCGGGGATCGCCGGCGGCGGCGCGTTCGTGAGCGTGCTGAGCGCGATGTCGAGCGGCTCGAACCCGGTGTGGCACGAGGTGCAGTTGAGCGGCAATCAATGTCCGCGCGGCGAGGTGTGCGCGGTGCCGGTGCAGTTCACCTCGGCCGCGGAGATCCTGGCGGCGGTGGGCGACGGGCCGGAGCAGATCCGGCTGGTACCGACCGACACGCGCTGCTCGGTGCTCGGCTTGCGTCCCGCGAGCGCGCGCCGGCCGATCGATCCGGGCGTGACGCAGGCGCCGGCGTTCGAAGCCGCGCTGCCGAACCGTTAGCGCGATGATCGGATGAGTTGGACGAATCGCGCTCGATCACCGCTGCACTCCGCTACGCTAGCGTAAAACGCCTCGATTTGCCGATTCTCACGCCTTTACCGATCCAAGCACATGGCGGAGTGGAGCGTGCCGGCCGGCGCGCGGAACGCAGCGCGTTCGGTCGAGCGCGACTCGGGTGATCGACGCTCCAGCGATTGGCGACGTGACCGATCCGCGCACGCCTCTTTCCATTTCGGCAAGCGGGTTGCAGCCCGCTTTGGCGATCGCATTGCACCTCTGCGGGGTCGGAGGTGCTCCATGAAGCAGCCACTGATGTTGTTGGCGTGTGTGTTGGGCGCGGCGATTGGTTGCGGTGGGGAGACACCGGCGCCGGCACCGACGCCCGCGCCCACGCCCACGCCCAGCTCGATGCCGCCGCCGACGACCGGCGCGACCACGCACACGGTGACGGTCGGGCCGAACGGATCGATGATGTTCGCGCCGTCGCAGATCTCGATCAACGTCGGCGACACGGTCGAGTGGAATTGGCCCGCCGGCAGTTTGCCGCACACCGTGACCTCGGGAACGCCGGGCGCGCCCGACGGGCAGTTCTGCAGCAACGGGCAGCAGCCGAGCGTGCAGGCGTGCAGCGGCGCGGCGTACGCGATGACCGGACCCGCGACGTACTCGCATACTTTTTCCGCGGCGGGGAGCTTCCCGTACTTCTGCCAGGTGCACGGCGCGTTGATGACCGGCATGGTGACCGTCAACCCGTAGCGGCGGCGGCTACCGGCGTCGCGCTCGGAAGCAGCAGACCAGCAGCGCCATCGATCCCAACACCAGCAGCGGCGCAGGCGGCGCGCGCGGCGTGACGGCACAGCCGGACGCGCGCGCCGTCGAGACGCCGGGCGCCGAGACGCACTCGCCCGCGCTGCACCATTGATCGCCGGCGCAGCGGCCGCCGCACGCGCGCTGCTCGGCGGCGAGCGCCAGCGCCGCGTCGAGGTCGAGCAGCCCGCCGCCGCAACCTTCGGCGCAGCGCCCGCCCGCGCCGGCCGACGCTGAGAGGATCGCGCGCGCGCGCAGCGGCGAGAGCGCGGGATCGATCGACTTCATCAGCGCGATCGCGCCGGCGACGTACGGCGCCGCCTGCGACGTGCCCGCGTAGTAGACGTAGGCCGCGTCGGCGGGCGGCACGAACAGCGTCGAGAGAATGGCGGCGAACCGGCCCGGCGAGTCCTCCTGGTACGTGCCGCCGGGCGCGAGCAGCGTGACGCGCGCGCCGAAGTTCGAGTAGGCCGCGCGCCGCCCGTTCTCGTCGGCGGCGCCGACGCTGATCACGCCGTCGAGCCCGCCGGGCGCATAGCCGGCGGCGTCGGCGCCGTCGTTGCCCGCGGCCGCCACCACCGCCGCGCCACGCGCCGTCGCGTCGTCGACCGCGTCCTGCAGCGCGCGCGACAGCCCGCGCCCGTCGAAGCTCAGGTTGATCACGTCGGCCGGCGTCGGGTTGTCGGGCGCGCCGTCGACGTGCAGCCCGGCGGCCCAGCGGATGGCGTCGGCGATGTCGCCGTCGTCACCGCGCCCGCCGTCGACGCCGAGCACGCGCACCGGCTGCACGCGGCAGCGCCAGTCGACGCCGGCCACGCCGACGCCGTTGTCGGCGCTCGCGCCGATGATGCCGGCCACGTGCGTGCCGTGCAGCATCGACGACGTCGGGTCGCGATCGCCGGCGTCGGTGGGATCGGGATCGCGCCCATCCCCGTCGCCGGCGTTGGCCGCGTCGCTGATGAAGTCCCAGCCGGCGGTCAGGCGCGGCGTCAGCTCGGGGTGCGGCAAAATGCCGCTGTCGAGCACCGCCACCACCACCGCGCTCGAGCCGGTGGTGCGCGCCCACGCCGCCGGCGCGTGGATCGCCGGCAGCGCCCACTGCTGCGGATACAGCGCGTCGTCGGGCGTCACCGTCGCGGCGGCGCGGCGGCGCACGTGCTCGCGCTCGATCCACGCCACCGCCGGGTGATCGCGCAGCTCGGCCAGCGCCGCGTCGGCGTCGGCGACGGCGAACAGCGCCGTGTGGCCGGCGAGCGTGCGCTCCAGGCGCGCGCCGCGGGGGGCCGGCCGCGCGCCCTCGCGATAGCGGACCAGCACGCGGCCGGGCACGTACTCCTCGGCCATCGCCGGCGCGGCGGCGACCAGCGCGAGGCACGCCGCGCGGAAAAACATCCGCGAAGTATTCGCGCATTTTCTCGACGGGCCAGACGAAAGCTACGAGCGGTTCAGTCCTGGTGCGCTTTGAGCGCGACCTCGTAGCCCGCGTGGACCAGCACGCCGGCGCCGCTCTGCGCGCGCGCCACGCCGAGCCGATCGCGGCTCACGTCGAGCTCGAGGTCGCGCGGCGGCGCGGGCATGGCGGCGAGCAGCGACGCCGGCATGGTCAGGCTGCCGCCCTCGTCGGGCGCAGTGCACTCGACCATCGCCCAGCGCCCGTCGCTGGTGGAGGCGAGCAGCGCGGCGTCGATGCGCTCGGCGTGATCGGGCACCCACGTCACGATCACGTCCGCGCCGTCGGGCGGCTCGAGCCCCGAGGTGACCGCGATCGGCATCGGCGCGGCGATCGTGCCGCTGAACCCCGGCGCGTCGCCGCCCGGCGCGGTGATGGTGAGCAGCTCGCCGCCGTCGAAGATGCCGCGTCCCGCCGGCAGCGGCGGTGACGGCCGATACGTCGACGTCGAGGCGTCGAACACCAGCTCGAGCTCGGGCACCTGCCCGCCGCCGCTGATGCGCACGTTGCCGGCGCCGACCAGCGGCGGCCACGGCGCGTCGCGCGGGTCGGTCGACAGCGTCAGCTTGCACGCGCCGTCGCTGCGCGCCGGCACCGTCGGGAACAGGCTGTCGCCGTCGGCCTGGCTGGCGGGAACGCCGCGGGCGATGAACAGCGCGCCCGGGTGCGCGCCGCCGGGAAAGCCGTGGACGTGCACTTCGCCGAACAGCGACGCGTTTTGCTGCTGCGCAGGCGCGCCGCTTCCGCATCCGGCGGCGAGCGCGGCGATCACGAGCGAAGGCGCGAGTGGGCGATGGTTCATGGAGTCCTCTCTTGCAAGTCGGTTGCGATCAACGCGCGGGCGGCCGGCGCGCGCGGCTGCGCGGCGGCGCCGCCACGAACACCGTCTGAAAGTCGACCGTCACCCCGTCGTGCACCACGATCGCGCCGCCCGCCTTGCGCAGCGGCCGGATGCCGAACCCGCTCTGCGCGAATTGCTTCGGCTGCGCGTCGGCGAGCGACGCGGCGTCGATGGTGAGCTCGAGGCGCGCGCTCGGGATGATCGGCGTCGAGCTCGAACGTGGCCGCACGCGCCTCCGTCGTCGAGAGCGCCGGCGCGCAGAGCAGCATCGCCATCGCCGTCTTCATGCGTCACCTCAAAACAGTCGAAACGCCACCATCGCCCGCACGTTCAAGAAGCCCTCGACCGTGCTCGCCCGCTGCATCGGGCGCTGCACGGTGAGCGGCGAGTAGAAGACCTCGGCGCCGAGATCGATCCGCCGCGTCACCGGGTAGATCAGCCCGGTGCTCGTCGAGAACGTCACGCCCGTGGTCTTGAGCGTGGTGTCGTCGATGACGTCGCCGTAGCGCGCGTCGACGTGGAACGCGAGGTCCATGTAGTTGAACGCCGCGGTCGCGTACGGCTCGAGCCCATGCGCGGGGCGGATGCGGTACGACGCGCTCGCCTGCATGCCGAAGTAGTTCATGTCCACTTCGTCGTGCGATTGCGTGATGCAGCCGAACGGGTTGCGCTGCGGATCGCCGCCCGCGCGCACCGCCGACTCGGGGCAGGTGAACGCGCCCTCGACGGAGCCGAGCTGCCCGTACGCCGCCACGCCCAGCGTCAGGTCGCGGGTGATGCGGAACGGGCGCCCGAGCCCGAGCGTGAACAGGTTGCCCTGCACGCCGTTGATCGGGATCGGCGGCAGGTAGCTCAGCATGAACGAGAAGCGCCACGGCAACCCGACGGTGAAGCGCAGCCAGCCGATGGCCGGCAGCTTGTTGAGATCCTCGCGCTTGGTGCCGTTGAAGCCGACCGTCGCCTGCTCGTCGCTCACCGCCGGAATCCACCCGCCCTCGAGCGAGATGCGCAGCTGGCCGAGCTTTAGCGGGCGCGGCGGTCCCATGCCGCTCGGGATGGTCGCGGTGGTGAAGTACTTCATGGCCCACGACTCGGGGCGATCGAAGTCGAGCGGCTGCGTCGCGGTCAGCGTCTCGGTGGCGCGCGCCACGCTCGGCGCCGCGATCAGCACGGCCAGGATGGCGATCGTCTTCATGCCCGCTCCTCGCTGAAGAGGTCGTGCAAGCCGCGAGCGATGAGACGGGCGGCGCCACGCGAATCCGCGCAGTTGCTCGCCGCGCCGTCGGCGAAACGCGTTGTTCTCGACTGGAAACGGCCGGCGCCGTCGCCGCTATCGGGGCGCTACTCGACGAGCGCGCAGCCGAAGCCGGGCTCGTAGCGGGCGCGCGCGCGCATCAGGCCGAACACGCGCGCGGTGACCTCGGCGTCGCCGGGCGTGAGCGTCACGATCTTTTGCGCCAGCGGCTCGAGATCGTGCTTGCAGCTCTCGAGCGCGCGCCCGCTGACGAACAGGCACGAGCACGTCTGCTCGGCGGCGTAGCCGGAGCCGATGCGGCCGAGCTTGCCGTAGTGCACCGCCGCCCACGCGATGGCGAGGAGCAGCAACAACATCACGACTCGCCGCCAACGCCGTTTGCGCATGATTGGTGAATGCCATTATCGTCCAGTCATGGGCGCGCGCAAAGCGGCGACGATCGGAATGGCGATGTTGTGCGCGGCGGGATTCGCGACCGCCGGCTTCGCGAAGGCGGGATTCGCCGCGCCGCTGGTGCCGCTGCCGCCGCAGCCGGCGGACGTGCCGTGGCCGACGCAGGCGTGGCCGGAAGGTCCGCTGCCGCCGTCGGTGCAGGCGGCGGCGCTCGACGAGCTGCTGCGCGTCACCGACGGCGCGCGGCCCGGCCTCGGCGAGACGCGCGCGGTCGTGATCATCGCGCGCGGCCGCCTGGTCGCCGAGCGCTACATGGCGGGCTACACCAAAGACACGCCGCTGCTCTCGTGGTCGATGGCGAAGTCGATCACCCACGCGCTGCTCGGCATCGCGGTGCGCGACGGCAAGGTCAACGTCGATCAGCCGATGGGCAACCCGCGCTGGGCGGCGGGCGACGCGCGCAACGCCATCCCGTGGCGGCAGTGGAGCAACATGATCGACGGGCAGGACTATCACGAGATCGGCGTGACCGATCAGAGCCGGAACGACGCCGCGCGCATGCTCTACGGCCCGGGGCGCCTCGACGTGGCGGCGTTCGGCGCGGGGCTGCCGCTGGTGCACCCGCCGGGCACGCACTGGAACTACAACTCGGCCGGCGTGAACCTCATTAATGATGCGCTCGGCCGCGTGTTCGCGCCGAACGCCGACGCGCGCGAGCGCCGCATACGCGTGCGCGACGTGCTGGTCCGCGAATTGTTCGCGCCGCTCGGCATGACCACCGCGACGCCCGAGTTCGACGCCGCCGGCACGTTCGTCGGCGGCTCGTTCGTCTACGCCTCGGCGCGCGACTACGCCCGCTTCGGCCTGCTCTACCTGCGCGACGGCATGTGGCAGGGCCGCCGCCTCCTGCCCGCCGGTTGGGTCGACTTCGCGCGCACCAAGACGCCCGTCGACGACTGCGACGTCTACGGCGCCGGCTTCTGGGTCACGCCCGCGTCCGGCCGCGGCAAGCCGTACACCGCGCTCGCGCCCGACGGGCCGCGCGACCTCTTCAACGCGCAGGGGCACGAGGGCCAGCTGATCGTGATCGTCCCGTCGAAGGATCTGATCGTGGTGCGCCTCGGCCATCTCGAGGACGTGCGCGGCTGGCACCAGCTCGGCGAATGGGTCGAGCGGGTGGTGGCGCTGTTTCCCGACGCGCCGCGCGCCGAGTAAAATTTTGTAAACGCGTTGACTGACGCCCCACCGCCGCTCGTCCTTGGCGTACGATGTCGGCGCTTGCGTCCCGACTTCGACGAGAGGGGGCGATGAACCGCCACGTACGAGGCTGGCTGCCGCTCGTCGCCGCGCTGGCGGCGGTGATTGCGGCGCGCGCGGCCGAGGCCCAGCCGCTGCGACTCGAGGACGCGGTGCACCTCGCGCTCACGCGCAACGAGCGCGCGCGCATCGCCGATTTGCAGTCGACGATCTCGCGCGCGGGCGTGGAGCGCGCGCTCGCCGGATTTTTGCCGGTGCTGTCGGCGAGCGGCAACGACACGCAGCACGTAGCCGCGCCGCCGGCGCGCATGGGCGCGGCCGACTCGCCGACCAACATCGCGAGCGGCGTGGTGCAGATCACGCAGCCGCTGGTGAGCGCGCCGGCGTGGCCGCTCTACCGCCAGGCCAGGCAGCTCTACGAGGCGCAGCGCTACCAGACCGTCGACGACAAGCGCACGCTGGCGTTCGATGCGTCGCGATCGTTTCTGGCGGTGCTGACGTCGGAGGCGGTGCTGGGCGCGGCGGAGCGGCGGCTCGACAGCGCCAAGGCCAACCTCGCCGACACGCAGGCGCGCGTCGACGCGCAGCTCTCGAGCTCGAACGACGTGACGCGCGCGCAGGTGGATCTCGCCGGCGCGGCGCGCGAGGTCGAGCTGGATCGCGGCAACCGCGACGACGCCTACGTGCTGCTCGCGTTCGTGCTCGCCGCGCCGGTGGCGAACGGCGTCGCGCAGCCCGACGCGCTGATGGCCGCCGCCGACAAACCGATCGACCCGATCGACGCGCTGGTCAAGACGGCGATCGCCTCGCGTCCCGATCTCGCGGCGCTGCGCCACTCGGCCACCGCCGCGCACGCGTTCGCCTCCGAGCCGCTCCTGCGCCTGGTGCCGACGCTCGGCCTCACCGGCCAGGCCAACCTCTCGACCAACACCACCGCGTCGGGCACGTGGCACGACGAGTCGATCGCCTTCACGCTCGGGTGGACCATCTACGACGCGGGCGTGCGCTACGCCGACAAGCGCTCGCGCGACGCCTCGGCGGCGATCGCCGATCTCAACACCTCGGAGCTCCAGCGCAACGTCGAGGCGCAGGTGCGCGGCGCGGTGGCGATCCTGGCGAGCGCGCAGGCGGCGCTCAAGCAGGCCGACGCGGCGGTCAAGGCGGCGCGCCAGAACGTCGAGGAGACCGCGATCCTGTATCGTCAGGGGCTCGCCAAGGCGATCGAGCTGGTCGACGCGAACGACTCGCGCTTCGTCGCCGAGGTCAACTTTTCGCAAGCGGAGTACGCGATGGCGCAAGCGTATCTGAACCTGCGGCAGGCGATCGGGCTCAACCCGTTCGATGGAGCGCTGCCGTGAGGCGCCGCGCGGCGGTGGCGCTCGCGCTCGCGCTCGGCGCGTGCAACAGCTCGGCGTCCGATCTGAAAGGCTCGCGCGCGGTGCACAAGCTCGAGTACCCGGTGCAGGTGGCGCCGCTGGTGAAGCAGCAGCTGCGCTACCTGGTGGTCGCGCCGGGATCGATCGAGGCGTTTCAGCAGGTGCAGATCACCGCGCGCGTGGCCGGCGCCGTCGACAAAGTGGCGTTCAGCGAGGGGCAGGCGGTGAAGGAGGGGCAGACGCTGGTGACGATCCAGAGCGATCGCTACCAGGTGGCGGTCGACCAGGCGAAGGCGGCGATCGCGAAGGCGCAGGCGGGCGAGGCGCAGGCGGAGGCGCAGCTCGCGCGGCGGCAGGGCGCGGTCGATCAACATCCGGGGCTGATCCCCGGCGAGGAGCTGCAGACGTTCGGCACCTCGGTGGCGACGGCCAAGGCCGACGTCGAGAGCACCAAGCAGGCGCTGCGCGTGGCCGAGCTGAACCTGCGCGACTCGTTCGTGCGCGCGCCGATCGCCGGCGTGATCCAGACGCGCACCGTGCAGGCGGGCCAGTACGTGCAGCCCGGCGCGGTGCTGGCGACGCTGCTCCAGCGCGATCCGCTGCTCTTGCGTTTTCAGGTCACCGAGCAGGACGCGCCGCGCCTCAAGCCAGGGGCGATCGCGACGCTGCGGCTCAAGGAGAGCGCGCGCACGTACACCGCCAGCATCAAGCTGGTCGCCGAGGCGGCCGATCCGCAGACGCGCCTGGTGACGGTGACCGCGGAGGTCGACGACAAGGAGCACCGCTACTGGCTCCGCCCGGGCGCGTACTGCGAGGTCTCGGTGCCGGTGGGCGCGCCGCGCGAGGCGATCGTGGTGCCGACCATCTCGGTGCAGCCGACCGAGGGCGGCAACACCGTGTACGTCGTCGACGGCAACGTCGCGCGCGAGCGCAAGGTGTCGCTGGGCATGCACACGCCCGAGGGCGGCGTCGAGGTGACGCGCGGGCTCGACGCCGGCGACCTCCTGGTGGTGCGCGGGTTCGAGCCGCTGTCGGATCGCGCGCCGGTCAAGATCGCCGAGCGCACGACGCTCGCCGCCGCGCTCGGTGACGCCGACGGAGGCGCGCCGCCGCCGAGCGCCGTCGGGAGCCACCCGTGAGCATCACCGACGTCTGTCTCGAGCGCCCCGTCTTCGCGTGGATGATCATGGCGGGGACGATGCTGTTCGGCATCATCGCCGTCACGCGCATCGGCGTGAGCCAGTACCCCGACGTCGACAACCCGACGATCTCGGTGAGCGTGCAGTGGCCGGGCGCGTCGCCCGAGGACATCGAGACCGGCCTCATCAATCCGCTCGAGGACGCGATGTCGCAGGTGACCGGCGTGCAGACGCTGACGTCGTCGGCGAAGCAGGGCTCGGCGCGCCTCACCGCCACGTTCGATCTCTCGCGCAACATCGATCTGGCGCTCCAGGACACGCAGGCGAAGATCGCGCAGGCGCAGCGCTCGCTGCCGCCGAGCGCGCAGGCGCCGACGGTGTCGAAGTCGAACCCCGACGACACGCCGATCATGACCATCGGCGTCTCGGGCCCGTTCTCGCGCCAGCTGCTCGCCGACATCGCGCGCTACCAGGTGCAGGACAAGCTGGAGACGGTGCCGGGCGTCGGGCAGCTCCAGATGATGGGCTACCTCAACCGCAACATCCGCATCTGGGTCGACACCGACAAGCTGGTGGCGATGGGCGTGGTGGTCACCGACATCACCCGGGCGCTCACGCAGCAGCACATCTCGGTGCCGGGCGGGCAACTCGACGCCGGCGGCCGCACGCTCGACGTGCGCGTGCTCGGCGAGGCGCCCGATCTGCAGACGCTGCGCGCGATCGTGGTGCGCACCGTCAACGGCGCGCCGGTGCACCTCTCCGACGTGGCGCTGGTGCAGGACGGCTTCGAGGACGTGACGTCGCTGGCGCGCGAGGGCGGCAACCCGGTGCAGGCGATGGGCATCCTCAAGCAGCCGGGCTCGAACGCGGTGTCGGTGGCGCGCTCGGTGCGCGCGGCGCTCGCCGACGTGCAGAAGACGCTGCCCGCGGGCATGAAGATCGACGTGCTGTTCGACACCACCGGCTACATCCAGGAGTCGGTGAACGAGATCGGGATCGAGCTCGGCCTCGCGGTCTTGCTCACGGGCCTGGTGTGCTGGCTGTTCCTCGGCTCGCTGTCGTCGACGATGAACGTGCTGTTCGCCATCCCGATGTCGCTGCTCGGGACGATCGCGGTGCTCTACTTCGTCGGCTTCACGCTCAACACCTTCACGCTGCTCGGGCTGTCGCTGGCGGTCGGCCTGGTGGTCGACGACGCCGTGATGGTGATGGAGAATATTTTTCGCCACGCCGAGATGGGCAAGGACCGCGTGCGCGCGGCGGCCGAGGGCACCAAGGAGATCACCTTCGCGGCGCTGGCGGCGACCATCGCGGTGATCGCGATCTTTCTGCCGGTGGCGTTCATGACCGGCGTGGTAGGGCGCTTCTTCCTGCAATTCGGCGTGACGCTCTCGGTGGCGGTGGCGCTCTCGTACATCGAGGCGATCACGCTCGCGCCGTCGCGCTGCGCGCAGATGATGACCACCGGCCACGCCGCGCGCGGCGCCGTCGGGCAATTCGCCGATCGCGCGTTCGAGCGGCTCTCGCGCGGCTACTCGTGGGCACTCGGCCACGCGCTCGAGTGGCCGTGGCTGGTGCTCGCCGTCGGCGCGGCGGTGCTGCTCGCCGCCGGCTTCACCGCCACGCGGCTCAAACAGGAGTTCGTGCCGTCGCAGGATCAGAGCCGCCTGCAGGTGAAGCTCACCACCACCGTCGGCGCCGATCTCGCCGAGACCGATCGCCACGCGCGCCGCGCCGAGGAGTGGCTGTCGAAGCAGCCCGAGGTCGCCGGCGTGCTCACCAGCGTCGGCGCCGGCGGCACCAACGGCGCGTCGCTCTCGGTCACGCTGGTGCCGCCGGGCGAGCGCAAGCGCTCGCAAGCCGAGATCGGCGCGGCGATGCGCAAGGAGCTGAACTCGTATCCGGGGCTGCGCGCGTCGGTGCAGGATCTCTCGCAGCAGGGTTTCGCCGGGCAGCGCGGCTACCCCGTCGAGTTCTCGGTGCGCGGCAGCGACTGGGACACGCTGGTGTCGCTCTCGAAGAAGCTGCGCCAGCAGGTCACCGAGTCGGGCCTGGTGATCGACGTCGACACCGACTACCAGGTGGGCGCGCCGTCGCTGATCATCACGCCCGATCGCGGGCGCGCCTCGGACGTGAGCGTCAACGTCTCGGACATCGCCAGCACCGTGAGCGCGCTGGTCGGCGGCGTGGTCGTCGGCCAGTACTCGAACGAGGGCCGCCGCATGGACATCCGCATGCGCCTGCTGGCGTCGCAGCGCTCGCGGCCCGAGGACGTGAGCATGCTGCGCGTGCGCTCGACCACCGGCAACCTGGTGCCGCTGTCGTCGGTGGTGACGGTGCGCGAGCAGCCGGAGTTGGTGGCCATCAACCACGCCGACCGCGAGCGCGCGATCACCGTCTTCGGCAACGTCGCCGAGGGCCACTCGCAGGGCGAGGCGATCGCCTTCGTGCAGTCGCTGACCAAATCGGTGCCGCCCGGTTACCGCGTGGTCTTGAGCGGCCAGAGCTCGCAGTTCGGCGACGCGATGACCAGCCTGATGTTCGCGCTCGCGATCGGAATTCTCGTCGCGTACATGGTGCTGGCGTCGCAGTTCAACTCGTTCATGCACCCGGTCACGGTGCTCACCATCCTGCCGCTGTCGGTGGCGGGCGCCATCTTCGCGCTGCTGATCGCCGGCAAGACGCTCAACGTGTTCAGCATGATTGGCCTGCTCTTGCTCATGGGCATCGTCAAGAAGAACTCGATCATCCTCGTCGACTACGCCAACGAGGTGCGCACGCCCGAGATGAGCGCGCGCGAGGCGATGCTGCGCGCGGGCCCGGTGCGCCTGCGCCCGATCTTGATGACCGCGGTCGCCACCATGATGGCGGCGGTGCCGTCGGCGCTCGGCCTCGGCCCCGGCTCCGAGACGCGCGGCCCGATGGCCGACGCGGTCATCGGCGGCCTGATCCTCTCGACGGTGCTGAGCCTGCTGGTGGTGCCCGCCTTCTACGTCGTCGCCGATCGCCGCCGCGCCGCGCGCGCCGAGCCGCAGCAGGTCGCCGACTCGCACCCCTAGCGCGCGATCGATTAGACCCGGCAGTGGATCTCGGCGAGCGCGCTGTCGTCGGGGTTGTAGCCCGGATCGGTCGGCAGGAACGGCTCGTCGGTGTTGCGCAGGTTCTCGATCTTCTCCACGTGCCACAGCTTGCCGAACCCGAACCCGCCCGAGCGGCTGGTGCCGCCGACCTGGATCGCCCGCAGCACCTGCGCCCGCTTGCGCGTCACGCCGTGGCAATACGGCGCCACCACGCGATGGTGCCCGTCGTAATCGAACTCGAGCAGCGTGCGCGACCGAATCGCGCGACAGAGCTGTTCGATCGCGTGCACGCCCCCATGATGAACCACCCGCGCGACCGCGCAAGCGAGTCTCCGCTCGTCAATCGTCGCTCGGTGCCGACCTTTTCGCGGTCGCTTCGGAGCGCCGCCGCAGCGCCTGAAACGCGCCGCCGCTCCTCGACGCACCCGGAATGTTCGACGCCGAGCCGACCATCAGCATCACGACTCGATCCGCGCCGACGCGACACGCCTCCGGCCGCAGCGCCTCCTTGAGCTCGTCGCTCCACTCGTCGCCCACGTCGAGGCTGCTCGACGTACCGAGCATGGCGACGACTTCATACTTCTTCAGATCCTTTAGTTGGTCGCCCGGGCTCGAATAGGCGAATTCGAGCGCGCAATCCGGCTCCCTGGCGGGATAGCGGTTGCCCACCCGGTTCGTCATCACCGCCACGCGCGGCGCGAGACACCCGGCCGCGGCAGCGACGAGCACGGCCAACACGATTCCTTTCGATCCCACTTCGCGTTGCATGGATTCCTCCTCCGAGCCCGGCCCGGTTTGGTTTGCAATGGGCTTATCGGCGAGCGTTCGGCGAAGTTGCGCGTCGCAAAAAAATAGAAAGAAAAAAACTAAAATGCGGCATTTTGCCGTCGAAGGCGGTCGCGCACGCAACTTCGGCGCGGGGGCACCGATAACCGGGACAAATCACGCGGGGGCCGAGAACCATGGAACGCAAAGTCTGGGTGTTGCTGCTGGTCGCGGGATGCGCGACCGGCGAGGGGAAGAGCCGTTTTCCGTCGGCGGAGGAGATCCGCAAGCTGGCGGAGGCGGCGCCGGCGAAGCGGCTGGCGGCGGAGAACGTGGTCGACGTCGAGCGGTTCACGCTCGGCGCGCCGCTGCCGCAAGCGATCGCGCTCACGCCGGACGTGGGCGAATCGCCGTGGAGCGGGATCCTGCGGCGCGCGGCCGAGGCGCGGCGCGGGCTGGTCCAGCCGTCGGCGGAGCTGTCGTGCGCGGCGCGCGAGATCGCGCGGTTCTTCGTCGAGCGGAAGAGCTTGCCGTCGGAGTCGCTGCAGGACTTCATGGTCACGCGCTGCGGAGCGTCGGCGGTGGAGATCGCGGCGGCGTGGCAGAGCGGCGACGTGCCGGCGGGCGTCGGCGACGAGGAGGTGTTCGCGCGCTGGCGCGAGGCGACCGAGCGGTTGGTGGACAAGGCGATCGGCGGCGGCAGCGTCACGGCCGGCATCGCGTACGCGCGCGGCGAGGGGCGCGCGGCGGTCCTGATCGTCACCGCGCGGCGCTACGTGGACGTCGAGCCGGTGCCGCTGGTGCCGGGCGCGGGCGGCAAGGTGGTGTTGCGCGGCACGCTGCTCGCGCCGGGCGAGCGGCTCGAGGCGCTGGTCAACGTCGGGCGGTTCGGCGTGCGGCGCTGCACCGTCGACGAGCGGGTGGCGCTGCCGCGCTTCGCCGTCGAGTGCGAGAGCGATCCCGGCGACGCGTCGACGTGGCTCGAGCTGGCGGCGTTTCCGCCGGGGCGGATCCTGGGGCGCATCGTCTGGCGCGCGCAGCTCTGGCCGGGCGGATCGCCGGCGGCCGACTATCAGCGCGCGTCCGAGGAAGCGGCGGGCGCGGCTGCGCCGGCGGGCGAGCTGCGGCGGCAGCTCCTTGCGTATATTAATGATGCGCGCGCGGCGGCGAAGCTGGGGCCGCTGGCGCTGGCCGACGCCGAGAGCGACGTGGCGGCCCGGGTGGCGCCGCACTACTTCGCGGCGCTCGCGGGCGGCGAGGCGGAGACGGTCGCGGACGTGGTGGCGCTCGGCGTGCGCGCGGGCTGGGACGTCGGCGCCGACGTTCGCTACGGGCAGTTCACCGCCGGGCTGGTGCGCGCCGTCGATGCGCGCGCGCTGGTCCGCGCGGCGCTCGAACGGCCGTCGGCGCGCGAGGCGCTGTTCGACGCCGGCGCGAGCCGGATCGCGATCGGCGAGGTGGCGCAGCCCGACGAGAAACTATTGGCGGCGGTGTTTGGCGTCTATGCCCTCGCCGACGGGCGCGACTACGCGCGGGAGGCGCAGCGCGTGCTCGAAGAGCTGGCGGCGGCGCGGCGGCGCGCGGGCAAGCCGGCGCCGCTCGTCGTCGGCACACTCAACGAGGCGGGCGCCGACGCCGCGCAGGTGCTCGGGCGCGGCGAGACCCCGCGTCAAGGGCTCGGCCTCGCGCTCGCTCGCGCGGCCGACGCGGCGTCGGGCCGCGCGGTGCACGCCTGGGCGCTCGAGTACGAGCTGCCGCAGGGGCTGCGCTTTCCCGACGAGCTGCTCAACGCACCGACGGTGCAGCTCGGGATCGGCGTCGGCGGATATCGGCCGCCCGGCGCGCCGTGGTGGCACTACGTCGTCTTCCTGATCGCCGCCGACGCGCCGACCACCCTGGCGCAGCGCTCACCGCTCCTGCCCGGGGATCTCGCCCTCCTGCCGCAGGATGATGAACTCGACGCGGCGGTTCTTGGACCAGCACGCCGGGCCGTGACGCCGGCAGACCGGCCGCGTCTCGCCGTAGCCGCGGGCCTGTAGCCGCGCGGAGTCGATGCCGTGATCGATCAGGTAGCGCGCCACCGCCTGCGAGCGATCCTCGGTGAGGCGCAGGTTGTAGTCGTCGTCGCCGCGCTCGTCGGCGTGGCCCTGCACCTCGACGAGCTGGAGCTGCGGATGATCGATCAGCGCGGCGGTGAGCGCGTCGAGCACCGGGTACGAGATCGGCTTGATGGTGGCCTTGCCGGTCTCGAAGTAGATCTTGCCGATCTCGATCGCGTGGCGCCGCACGCGCACGGTGGTCTCGAGCCGCTCGGGCACCGGCTCCTCTTCGCGCTCCGGCTCGAGCTCGTCGGGGCAGCCGTCCTCGTCCTCGAAGCCGTTGAACGTCTCGGGCTGGTTGGGACACTTGTCGTCGCGGTCGAGGATGCCGTCGCGGTCGTTGTCGGGATCGGGACAGCCGTCTTCGTCTTCGAAGTCGTCGCGATCCTCCGGCTCGTCGGGGCACTGGTCGACGTCGTCCTTGATGCCGTCGCCGTCGCGATCGCCGATCGACGGCTCGAAGATGAAGCCGATGAACGCGCGCACCGACGGCGAGCCAGTCTGGCCGGGGACGATCCCGGTGCCCGCGCCGAACTCGAAGTGCGACTTGGACGCGAGGTAGAGCTTGCCGCCGGCGCGCCACTCGAGCGGGAAGCCGCCCGTCGAGCCGGTGACGTCGGCGTAGCCGTACAGCTCGGCGAGCAGCTCGAACTTTTGCGGCACCACCGCGCCCGAGACCCCGAGGCCGAACGTGAGCTGGCTGCCGAGCGAGCGCGACTGGCCGGTGCCGCAGGTCATCGGCGCCATGGTCAGCGTGGGCGCGGGGAAGCAGAACGGGTCGCCGCCGTTGGCGCTGCGGTCGACGTTCGAGCCCGGCAGGTTCAGCGTCGCGCCGCGATCGGTGAAGGTGTGCTTGCTCGGGCGGATCAGCGCGCCGAGGTTGAACGCGACGCGCACGCGCCGCGACGGGCCCAGCTCCTGGTCGAGGATCAGCTCGGGACGCAGCGTGACCTGGCCTTCGCCGAGCAGGCGGCTCGACGGGCCGGTGGGCGCGTAGACCGACACCAGCGCCGCGAGCCCGACGGGATGGCGCGTGTCGTCGAGGAGGCGCGCCTTGGCGTGCAGGCCGAGGTCGCCGATCATCTGCGCGCCGAAGGTGAGATCGTCGTCGAAGTTGCCGCTCGCCGCCGAGACGTACCTCGGGCCGCGGCTGCCGAACAGGAGGTGCACCGGCAGCGAGACGCCGAGCTCCGCCCAGCGGAACAGGCCGAGCGCGGCCTGCACCTGCGCGGTGACGAAGTCGCTGACGGCGAAGCGCGCGCCGCTCCCGCGCAGCACGAGCACGTCGCGCGCGTAGGCGCCGACCAGGCCGATCGAGAAGTCGAGGTGGCCGAGCACCTCGGAGCCGTCGACGCTGAAGTAGCCTTTGGAGTCCACCGACGGGCGGAAGAGCTGCACGCTGAACGCGTCTTGCGCGCTCGCGGCGGCGGGCGCGCACAGGACGGCGGCGGCGATCAGTCCGGCGAGCGCGCGGCGAAGGTGCATGCGCGAAGGACGGTGCGAGCGCGCGTTCCGTTTACGCGCCGTCGCTGGCGCGGGCGATCACTGCGGCGCGGAGCGTTCGAGATCCTGGAGCGCGTCGTGTTGGATCTTCACGCCGGGATCGGCCTTGCGCGCGGGATCGGTCTTGCGCGCGGGCGCTGTGTTGCGCGTCGGCGCGGCGTCGCGCGTCGGCTCGGTGTTGTGCGCCGGCGAAGTGAGCGGCGTCTTGTGATACGACGTGCTCTTCTTGATTTTCTGCGCCGGGTGTTTCGGCGTCGGCTCGACGGGCGCGGGCGATGGCGCGGCGGGGTCGAGCTGGCGCAGCCGCTCGAGCAGGAGCGCGCGCGCTTCGCCGCTTGCCGCGGGCAGGAGCTGGCGCAGCGTGAAGCTGTCCTTCGGGCGCGCGGCCGCGAGCAGCTCGCGCAGGCCGGAGCCGTCGGCGGCGTAGCGCGCGAGCGCGGCGTGAAAATCGGCGCCGGCGTCGGAGAGGTAGGGCGCGCCCGGGCCGTGGGCGGTGAGATCGCACTGCGCGCCCGCCGGGACGACCAGCTCGCGCGCGCCGCGATCGGATACCGCCACCGAGCCGGCCGACACCACCAGCCGGCCCTGCCCCGCTTCGTCGACGGTGAGCTGGAACGCGCAGCCGAGATCGGCCGCGATCGCGTGCGCGGTGTCGACGAAGAAGCGGCGCGGCGGGGCGGTGATCTCGGCGGCGAGCGTGCCGCGCGCCAGCTCGACCTCGTGCCGCTCGGGCGCGGTCGCCACCAGGCGCGCGCGCGTCCCCGGCGAAAGCTCGACGGTGCCGAGCTCGGCGGCGCGCAGGCGAACGCGGCTCGCACCGGTCTCCAGCCACGCGCCGACGGCGAGCCGCGCCTCGCCGGCGAACGGGCGGCCGTCGGCGGTCGCGCCGTCGCCGAGCACGGTCGCGGCCCAGCTCGGCGGCGCCGCCGGCTCGACCCGCGGGCCGGGACGCCACGGCCGCAGCACCAGCAGCGCGAGCACCGCCGCGGCCGCGAGCGCGCCCGCCGCGATCCACACCGCGCGCGAGCGGCGGCGCGGCAGCCGCGGCGGCGCCCCGACGTACTCGAACGACCCGAGCAGCCGCTCGAGCTGCGCGACGTCGGAGTCGGGCGCGCCGTCGCGATCGAACAGGTAGTCACTCACCGGCGGCCACCCGTTCCTCGATGCCGAGCTTCTCCCGCAGCAGCTTCATCCCGCGGTGCAAATTGATGCGCACCGAGCCGTGCTCGAGCCCGGTGACGTCGGCGATCTCCGGCCCGCTCATCCCCTCGCACAGCCGCATGACCAGCGTCTCGCGATACGCCTCGGGCAAGCTCTGGATCGCCGCCAGCGCGCGGTGCGCGTCGGCGAGATCGGCCGAGCTGGCGCTGCGCAGATCGGGCCACGAGCTCGCCAGCGGCTCCGTCGGGCGCCGCCGCCGATAGCACTCGATCGCCCGGTGGCGCGCGATCGCCCCGAGCCACGAGCCGAACCCGGCGGTGTCGTCGAGCTGCGACAGCTTCTTCCACGCCAGCAGAAAAACTTCCTGCACCTGGTCCTCCGCGTCCGAGGGTGGAAGGCGCGCGAGCAGGATCGCGTGCACCCATTTTTTGTAGCGAGCGTGCAGCGCCGCGAAAGCGCGCTCGTCGCCTTGGGCGGCCGAGCGGATCAACTGCGGCAATGGATCGCTCATCTCGCGCGAGAGGAGACGCGGGTCCTCGCTGAAGTGTTAGCACACAAAATCCGCGCGTCCCGATCGGCTACAATCGAACCGCGAATGACACGCTGGCCGGGCCAAGCCGTGCGCTTCTCGGCCATCTGCATGGTCGGCCTCGCCGCCGTGCTGCTCTACGGCCTCGGCCGACTCGGCACGCTGCCGCTCGGCCGCGAGCGCCGGCGCGCGGCGGTGGCGCGGCTGCGTGGGCGCCTGTTGCGCGAGGCGATGACGCTGCTCGGCGCGACCTTCATCAAGCTCGGCCAGGTGCTGTCGAGCCGGCCCGATCTGCTGGAGCCGGAGACGCTCGACGAGCTGCGCCGCCTGCAGGATCGCCTGCCGCCGTTCTCGTTCCGCCGCGTGCGCCGCATCGTCGAGGCCGAGCTGGGCGCGCCGCTCGACGAGCGCTTCCGCGAATTCGATGCGCGCCCGGTGGCGGCGGCGAGCGTGGCGCAGGTGCACCGCGCGCGGCTGCCCGACGGCACCGAGGTCGCGGTCAAGGTGCTGCGCCCCGACATCCGCGACAAGTGCATCCGCGACGGCGCGATCCTGATCGCGATCGCGCGCCTGATCGCGCTGCACCCGACGCTGCGCCTATCGAACCCGGTCGGCCACATGCGCGAGTTCGTCGCCGGCATCGTCGAGCAGACCAACCTCTCGCTCGAGGCCGAGCACTATGCGCTGTTCCGCGCGAACTTCGACGGCGTCGAGGGCGTGGTGTTCCCGCGCGTGTTCCCGTCGCACTCGAGCCGCCGCGTGCTGACGATGGAGTTTTTGCGCGGCTGCAAGCTCGACGCGCTGCCGCCCGGCGATCACGCGGTGCTGGCGCGGCGCTTCTCGCACGCGTTCTTCAAGATGTGCTTCATCGACGGCTTCGTGCACGCCGACCTGCACCCGGGCAACCTGATGCTGCGCGACACCGGCGACCTGGCGATCTTCGACGTCGGGCTGGTCAAGCGCATGGACGACGCGCTGCTCACGCAGTTCGTCGACTTCGCGCGCTGCGTGTCGATGGGCCACGCGCCCGACTTCATCGCGCACATGAAACAGTTCCACAGCTACATGGAGGGCGTGGACTGGGGCGAGGTCGAGCGCGACGTCACCGTGTTCGTCGAGAAGTTCCGGCGGCAGAACGTCGCCGAGCTGGAGATGGGCGAGTTCGCCAACCAGGTATTCGCGCTCGGGCGCAAGCACCGCGTCCGGCCGATCACCGAGATGACGCTGGTGCTCGCGGGCGTGGTGACCTCCGAGGGGCTGGCGAAGATCCTGAACCCGACGGTCAACAGCTGGCAGGAGATCGCGGCGTTCCTGATGCCGATCCTCGCCGAGCGCCAGGCCCGCGCCGCGCGCGCGACGTGACGGTCAGTTCGGCCCGACGCTCCACACGTCGACGGGCTGCGCGCTGTTGCTCAGGTCGAAGACCGAGAGCTGCAAGTGTCCCGACGCGAGCTGATCGATCATGGCGAAGCCGAAGAACGCGCCGCCCGCGATCAGCGGAGCCCCGCCGTTTCCCATCACCAGGTCGCGTCCATTGTCGGTCGTCATGTGCTTGTACAAATGGCTATGTCCCGTCAGGAAGAGCGCGAACTTGTGCTTGCGGACGATCGTCATGCTGTCGCCGTTGGTGCTCACCGACGAGTCTCCCTCGGGATGGTGGCGCACGACGATGGTGTACGTGGCTTTGGAGTCGGCGGTCGCCAGCGTTTGATCGAGCCACGTCGCTTGCGCGCTGTCCCAACTGTTGTCGGCGATGAACACTATCGTGGCGAGGCCCATGGAGGTGTTGACGTCAATCGAGTAATACGGGGACTGGGAGATCGGCGCGAGCGCGCTCATGAACGCGAGGTAGTTGGCGTTCTGCGAGCCGGCGAGACAGGAGCCGCCGTAGCACTCGTGATTGCCTTCCGTCATGAACCACGTGCCGCCGAACATCTGCGTCGCGGTCATGTAGAGATTCATCTGCGTCGTGGCGGTGCTCAGGCTGTTGTTGCAGACGTACATGTGATCGCCGAGATCGACGACGAACTGCGCGCTGCGGTTCTTGAACTCGGTGGCGATGGCGTTGATCACCGCGGTCGGGTAGTGCGCGGTGTCTTCGCACGCCGGCGGGCGCGTGTCGCCGACGAGCCCGAAGTGCAGGAGACCGACGCTGCCGCCGGCCGGCCCGACGCTCGACGGTCCACCGCCGTTGTTCGGCGGCGTCACGGTGCCCAGGTCGGGCGCGCCGTCTCCGCCGCCGGGATTTGATCCGCCGCCGGGATTCGATCCGCCGCCGGGATTCGATCCGCCGCCGGGCGAATCGGGTTTGCCGCCGGGATCGGGCGAACCGGTGTTTCCCGTGATCTCTCCCGAGCAGGCGAGCAGCGACGAAACAGCGACGAGCAACAGTCCGCGCACGATGCCGGTGCTCATGACCCTCTATGCACCGACAAGACGGAAGTCCTTCAAAAGATCAAACAACTACCAAGGCGCACAGAGTGCGACACGACTTTAGTGCACTGAGATCACTGACGGGTTTCAGACTGCAAACTGGACTGTGCAGTGTTGTGGACTGTGGATTGTGGACTGTGGACTGTGAATTTGTGGACTGTGGATTGTCGACTGTCGGACGATCATTCGTGACGAAGCGCCTCGATCGGATCGAGCCGCGCGGCGCGCCACGCCGGATAGAAGCCGAAGAACACGCCGACCGCCGCCGACGCGAGCACCGCCAGCACCACCGCCGACGGTGAAATCGCGATCGCCCAGCCGAGCATGCGCTCGAAGGCGAACTTGCCGGCGACGCTCAGCGCCACGCCGAGCACGCCGCCGGTCAGGCACAGCGCCACCGCCTCGCCGAGAAACTGCATCAGCACCGACAGCTCGGTCGCGCCGACGGCGAGGCGCACGCCGATCTCGCGCGTCCGCTGCGTCACCGACGCCAGCATCACGTTCATCACGCCGATGCCGCCGACCACCAGCGCGATCGATCCGATCGCCAGCAGCAGCAGCGCCAGCGTGTCGCTCTGCTCGACGGCCGCCTTCAGGATCTCGTCGGGGCGGCGGATGTTGAAGTCGTCCTCTTCGCCCGCGCGGATGTGGTGCCGCTCGCGCAAGAGCGCGATCACGCGATCGATCGCCGGGTTCACCGCCTGCGGCGCGCTCGCCGAGCAGAGGATGTCGTCGAGCCACACCAGCCCCTTGCCGCGGATGCGCCGCTCCGCCGTCGTATACGGCACCAGCACCCAGTCGTCTTGATCGCGCCCGTCGCCCGATTGGCCCTTCGGCGCCAGCACGCCGACGACCTCGAACAGCTGCGCCTGCACGCGCACCACCTCGCCGACGGCGGGCGCGCCGCCGAACAGCCGCTTGCGCACGGTCTCGCCGAGCAGGATCTTGCCCGCCGCCTGCTCGACGTCCTCGGGCGAGAACGACGCGCCCTCGGCCACCGTCCAGCTCTTGATGCGCAGGTAGTCGGGCGATTCGCCGCGCCAGCGCGTCGACCAGTTTTGATTGCCGTAGATGATCTGCGCCGTGCCGTCGACCTGCGGCGAGCAGCGCACGATCAGCGGCACCTCGCGCAGGATCGCCTCCTGGTCCTCGATCACCAGCGACGCGGCGCCGTGGCTGCCGGTGCGCGCGCCGGCGACGTTGCGCGAGCCGGCCTCGATCCACACCAGGTTGTCGCCGAGCTTCTCCAGCTCCGACTGCGCGCGGCGCGAGCCGGCCTGGCCGATGGCGACCACCAGCACGACGGCCGCGATGCCGACGGTGATGCCGAGCGTGGTCAGCATGCTGCGCACCTTGTGGCGCAACAGCGCGCGGAACGCCTCGCGGAAGAACAGGCTGGCGAGTGTGCGCAGCGACATGGCGCGTGAAGCGTACTCCATGCGAAGTTGCACGCCATGGGCCGCGCGAATTCGTTGAAGCAGCAGTCGCTGCTGCCGCTGCTGGCACTCGGGCTCGGGCTCATGGGCTGCCCGATCTTCACCGAGCGGATCTTCGAGCTGAATCCGCATCCGCGCGTGGCGCTCGACGAGCGCGCGCCGCCGGTGACGGTCGACGTCGGCGCGATCTCGGACGACGCGATCGGCTCGGACGTGGCGGCGCTGGTGCGCGAGTGGCGGCGCACGCTCGAGAACGGGTTTCGCAACGCGGCCGGCGCGCGCTTCGTGCCGCGCGAGACGGCGAACGCGGCGCGGCTGGTGTTCGCGCAGGCGGATCTCGAGGGCAACAACGGCCGCTTCCGCTCGCTGCGCTACCGCGCGAGCTGGTTCGCGCCCGACGGGCGGCTGCTCGCCGAGGCCGCGGGCGAGGCGATGCCGCGCGATCGCGAGCGCCGCGCCTACAGCAACGAAGACGTGATCGAGGTGATGTACGAGCAGCTGTTCGCGCGGCTGCCGCGCTGAGCCGGCGCAAACGAGCTGCGGCAAATTGCCGCAGCGGCGATCACGGCTGCGGCGCGCGCTGGCGCATCAAGCCCTCCTGCGCCGTCGACGCCACCAGCACGCCCGCGCGCGTGTAGATCCGCCCGCGCACCAGCCCGCGCGCGCCGTGCGCCACCGGCGAGTCCATCACGTGCAGCAGCCAGTCGTCGGCGCGGAGCGGCTGATGGAACCACATCACGTGATCGAGGCTGGCGATCTGCATCCCCGGCGTCAGGAAGCTCACCGCGTGCGGCAGCAGCGCCGTGCCGATGAAGTGATGATCCGACGCGTACGCCAGCAGGCAGTAGTGCAGCGCCTGCCGATCGGGCAGTTTGTCGACGGTGCGCAGCCAGCCCATGCGGTGCGGCGGGTGCGGCTTGGGGCGCAGCGGATCGATCAACTGCACCGGGCGCAGCTCGAACGGGCGCTCGGCGGTCGCGCGCTCGCGCCACGTCGGCGGCAGCCAGTCGGCGGTGGCGGCCAGCTCCTGCTCGGTCTTGAGCGTCTCGGGCGCCGGCGCGTCGGGCATCGCCTCCTGGTGCTCGAAGCCGGCCTCGTGCACCTGGAACGACGCCGACATGTTGAAGATCGGCCGCCCCGATTGGATCGCGACCACGCGGCGGGTGGTGAACGACGAGCCGTCGCGGATGCGATCGACGTCGTAGACGATCGGCTTCGAGACGTCGCCCGGGCGCAGGAAGTAGGCGTGCAGCGAGTGGACGTGACGCTCGGGCGGCACCGTCTGCGCCGCGGCCGACAGCGCCTGGCCGAGCACCTGCCCGCCGAAGACCGTGCCCCAGCCGAGGTCCTGGCTCTGGCCGCGGAACAGGTTCTCTTCGATCCGCTCGAGGGAGAGTAGCTTGACCAGCTCATCGAGGACGACGGACATGCGCGCATTGTACACAGTGGTAGAGTCGGCGCGTGCGTCCGGCCTGGTGCATCCTGCTCGTCGCCGCGCTTTGGGGCTGCGATCCGATGCTCGCCATGTCGAGCCCGGCGTCGCACCGCCGCACCGTCGAGGGCTGCGCCGAGGCGGTGGCGCACCTCAAGGAGTGCTGCCCGCGCTACGAGACGTTCGTGAGCTGCGAGGTGTACGACGAGGGCACGCCCGATCTGTCGACGCGGCAGAGCCGCTGCGTGCGCGAGCGCGACTGCGGCGCCGTCGAGCAGGCGGTCACGAGCGGCGGCGAGATCTGCGGCGTGCGATTTTCCGGGCGCCGCTGCCGCTGAGCGCGATCACGTCACGGCTGCGAGCTGGAGCAGCGCGCCGACTGAACCGTCGAGCGCTGATCGCGCGTGAACGCCACCGGGTTGGTGACGGTGTTCCACGAGACGGTGCCGCAGTTGGTGGCGAGCGCGATGAACTCGACGTTCACACCGACGTGGCTCTGGTTGATGCGCGCGTCGAGGTAGATGACGTCGCTCGACGACACGACGTCGATGCCGTGCAGCGTGCGCCCGGGCGTCGAGCGGAACGAGAGCTGGTTGGGCGCGTCGAACGTGAGCCCCTCCTGGCCGGTGTGCGCGAACGTGGCGCTTTGATCGATCGTGCCGTCGACGGAGATCGTGCCGCTGAAGACGTCCTGGCCGCCGGGCGTGTCGACCCACGCCACGCTGTAGTGATCGGGCGCGTCGCTGCCGACGAGGAATCCGTAGAAGCCGGTGGAGAAGCCGGGTTGATCGTTGGAGACGACGAAGTAGCCGGGCATTCGCTGCTGGCCGAGCGGAACGGCCTCGGGGTAGAGCGTGCAGCCGGCGAGGGCGAGCGCGCACGAGAGCGCGGCGGCGCGGTTCATGGGCGCTTCGACGCGGGCTCGCCGCCCGCATTCAAATCAGAACGCGGCGCGCATGCCGGAGACGAAATCGAAATAGCCGAGCCATCCGCTGCCGATGGCGCTGCCGGCGACGCCGCCGAACGCGCCGGCGAACGCGAAGTGGATCTCGCCGCCGAGGCCGATGTTCTTGGTGAGGAAGTAGTAGGCGCCGCCGCCGATCTTCACGCCGAAGCCGCCGAGCGTGAAGTCGTTGGTGCCGGAGTAGAAGACGTTGATCGGGAACACGAGCCCGGCCATCACCAGCGGCACGAGCGGGATGTTGAGCAGCTTCTCGAGCGTCAGCATGGCGAAGATGCCGGGCTCGATCTGCGCGAGGCTGTCGCGCCCGCCGAGGTTGAACTCGCCGCCGAGCCAGAGCGTCAGCTTGGGAAGGTCGAGCAGCTTGCCCGAGAAATCGATCGCGAATTTATAGGTGCCGAAGTTGCCGCCGCCCGAGACCATCCACACCTGCGCGCCGAGCGGACGCGCGCCGACCATGAACTTGCCGGGGAAGTGATATTGGCCGTGCAGCAGCTCGGCCGAAGCGGGACGGGCGACGAACAGCAGCGCCGCCATACACACGATCAATCGGATGGGATTTTTCATCGCGCCAGTATGCCATAGGCGATCTGTGGTCGTGTAGTCCTGCGATTCGCGCGCGCGCGCGCCGCGATCAGCTGGCGGTGCAGCCGGGCGGAACGGCGGCGCCGATCTTGATGCAGAAGGAGCAGCTCGGCGAGTGGGTGCACGAGATGACCTTGTCGCCGACGCTGGAGCAGGGACCCGCCGGGTTGTCGTAGGGCGGCGTGTACGAGTTGGGGATGTTGGTGCCGGTGGCGAAGCAGCCGCTCACCGTCGGGCTGGAGATGAAGAAGTCGGTGCCGTCGCACGACACGGTGCCGGGCGGCGTGCAGGTCGGCTCCTTGGGGCCGCCGCTCAGATCCGGCCCGCCCTGCGAGAGATCGGGGGGCCCGTGCGCCAGGTCGATGACGGGGTTGCCGCCGCCGTCGTCGGGAGGGTTGTTCGACTTGTCGCAGGACGCGGCCAGGAACGCGAGGGCCGCGACGGAGAGGAGCCGCATGAGCGAACGCGCTTGGGTCATCGTGCAATCGTAGACTGGTTTTTTGACGCACGTCAACCGGCTGCGGCAAATTGCCGCAAGCGCGGCGGCGGCGCCCGGCGCGTGACGCCTAGTGGAAGAAGACGCCGTAGAGCGCCGAGATGGCGATCAGCGGCAGCACCAGCCCGGCGGCGCAGCCGGCGAGGTACGCGGGGTAGCGCACCGGCGACAGCGCCAGCGCGTAGTTGAGCGCCGGCGCGGTCCAGAAGACGGTGCGCAGCGCGAACATGACGGTGAGCGGGCGGCGATCGAGCTGCGAGAGCAGGCGCTGCATGCGCGGGCTCTTGATCGCGCCGAGCGGCTGGCCGCCGACGGCGCGCACCAGCGCGAAGCTCACCGTCACCGAGACCAGCGACGCGACGTACGAGACGACGCCGCCCCAGACGCGGCCGTAGGCGAACACGCTGGCGATGTAGAACAGCGTGCCGGGGACGTAGGCGAGCTGGCCGAGCGCGAACACCGCGACGAACACGAGCGCGCCCCACGCGCCCGCGTTCACCACCGTCTCGCGCAGGCCGGCGGCGGTGAAGCGATCGGCGAGGCCGGAGAGGCGCGCGGCCAGCAGCAGGCCGGCGACGATCAGCGCGAGCAGCGCCAGCCGCAGCACCGACACTCTGCCCGCGTTCGCCACCACCTCCAGCTTAGCAGACGGCGGGCGCTCAGCCGTGATCGGGATCGAGCTCGAGCAGCGCGCACACCTCGCGCAGCGCGATCTCCTCGCGCTCGTCGATGCGCTGATCGGCCACCACGGCGGCGCGCGCGGCGGAGAGCACCAGCTCGCGCTGCGTCTTGGTCTCGCACGCGCGCAAGAAGGCGACCGCCTCGCGGTGTGCGCGCTCGGCGTCGGGGCCGAGCAGCCGCGCGCAGAGCTGGTCGAAGTGCGCGAGAGCCTCGGAGCGCAGCGCCGGACGATCGGAGTGCTGGTGCAGCCAGCTCTCGAAGCGCGCGCGCTCGCTCTCGGCGACTTCGCCGTCGGAGGTGGCGAGCAGCGCGAACGCCGACGAGGCGGCGCTCCAGAGCCCGGGAGTTTGATCGAGGGTGGCGGCGGGAGGTCGCTGCATGCCGCGGATGATAGCGCGAAGCGAAGTGGGGCGAAGCGAAGTCGGAGGCGCGGGCTAGTTGCTGAAGCAGCACTCGACGCCGAGGCCGCCGCCGCACGAGAACTGGCGCGCGTCCTGGACCTGGCCGTTGCACGAGTGCGGCGCGAGCGCCACGCAGTCACCGCCCGCCTCCTGGCAGGGATTCGCCGGCTGGCAGGTGCCCGGCACGTCCGGCACGTTCTTGAAGATGCAGATGAGGCCGGGGGCGCACTGCTTGGGCGCGCGGGTGAAGCCGCCGCACGAGTCGCCCTTGCCCGAGAGCGCGCTCTTGGTCATCACGAACGTGTGGCTGCCCGACGCCTTGAGCGAGAGCTTGTCGCCCGAGAGCGTGTACGCGTAGCGATCGACGTAGTTGCCCGCGTCGTCGTAGAAGCGGATGTACTTGGTCGAGCCCGAGTGCGAGAACTTGTAGCTGCCGGTCATCTGGCCGCACGTGCCGAAGTTGGGGATGCAGTCGACGCCCTGGGTCTTGTGCAGGAACGTCTTGTCGGCGTTGAGCTCGAGCAGGTAGAAGTCGCCGATCTGCGGCTTGGCGTTCTCGTAGACGCCCGACGGATAGCTCGCGTCGGCCTTGGTCACGTCGTCGATCGTGTCGACGCTGTCGTCGGCCGGCTCGCCGCCGCAGCCCACCGCTCCGAACACCAGCACCGTCGCCATCACCCAATTCCGCATCATCGTCGTGCTCCCCGTTTGAGTTGTTGTGCGCGCCGCCTTGAGCAGGCTTCGTGCCACGCGGAAAGCCGCGCGCGACGCGAAAATCGGCGGCGAAAAACGTGGCTGGCGAAGCAGCCAGGTGACGCGAGGGCTAGCCGGGAAAAATTGGTCGGGCCGATGCGGGGCGCGGCTAGAGCGCGGCGGGATCTTCGTGCGCGGCAGCGAGGCAGCGATCGACGGCGCGTTCGAACAGCGCGCGCACCGGACGTTCGACGTCGGCGGAGAAGCCGCTCAGCATGACCAGGCCCTCGCGGCGATCGGCCCAGCGCACGTAGATCGGCTGCTCGTCGCCGAGATCGAGCCAGTCCTGGCGCGCGTCGAGGTCGAGCGGGAACACCGCCACCGACGCGTAGAGGCCCGAGCGCTGCAGCGTCAGGTCCCAGCGGCCGGGGCCGTCGTGCTCGAGGCGCGCGTGGGCGAAGCGCGGATCGCGCGCGGCCGCCGAGCGACGCGCCTCCGCGAAGATCGCGCCGCAGTCGCCGCCTCCCGAGGACGAAGACGACGGCGACGATGACGGCGACGGCGCGCCCGGCAGCGAGACGTCGGCGCGCGCGTCGAGCGACGCGAGCAACACCGCGGCCACGAACCAGCGCATACTCGTTGTACGGCGCGGCGGCCGGCTTCTTCATGAAACTCGCCGCCGCGAGCGGGCGTAACAAAACCATCATTAATGGAGGCGTCGATGAGACTGGCTTGCGCGCTCGTGATTTGTGGACTGGCTGGCTGCGGCTCCGACGACATGACGCAGAATGATTTCGGCGCGCCCGGCGCCGACCTCTCGGCGTCCCACGACCTGGCGAACGCGAGCGGCGATCTCGCCTCGAGCGGCGACGGCTCGTCGGGCGCCACGCTCAAGCTGGAGAACTACGCCACCTGGTGCACCGTCTCAGTGAACAGCGCGCCCGCGACCACCGCCAACACCTCCGGCGTGCAGTCGTACACGTTCTCGCCCGGCACGGTGGTGAACCTCAACAGCGTGGCGGCCAGCGGCACGTTCGTCTGGGGCTACTGGGTCGGCACCGCCGGCGACGTCGGCGCGGGGCACGACAAGTCGATGAGCACCACGGTCACGATGAGCGGCGACAAGGTGGTGCAGGCGTGCTGCCCGTTCGCCAACGCGCCCAACACGCCGTGCCCCGCGCCGACTCCGTAAGCGATCGGCCGCCCGCCGCAAAGCGTAAAGTGTGACGATCCGCTCAGCACTTTTGCCCCACGGCGAAGTGCACGAACGCCACGTTCGCGCGCGGCGGCGCGAAACCGCCCGGCGCGCACGGCGCTTCTGCTTGGCCATCCGGTTGCAATCGCCCCTCCGGCATGGAGACCACCGACGAGACGCACCTGGTAGACGCCGCGCGCCGCGGTGACCACGCCGCCTATCGCACGCTGGTCGAGCGCCACCAGCGCAAAGCGTTCGCGGTCGCGTTCGGCATCCTGCGCGACGCCGACGCCGCGCGCGACGCGTGTCAGGACGCGTTCCTCAAAGCGCACCAATCGCTGGCGAGCTTCGAGGGCACGTCGCAGTTCTACACGTGGCTGTATCGCGTGGTGGTCAACCTGTGTCTCGATCAACTGCGGCGGCGCAAGCTCGAGTGCGTGGAGCTCGACGAGCGGCGCGCGATCGCCGGCGACGTGGAGCTGATCGCGCCGCGCCTGTCGTCGGATCCGGACGCGACGCTCGCGGCCAAGGAGCTGCGGCTGCGGCTCGAGCACGTGTTCGCGCGGCTGTCGCCGGCGCACCGCGCGGTGCTGACGCTGCGCGAGGTGAACCAGCTCTCGTACAAAGAGATCGCCGACGCGGTGGGCTGCTCGATCGGCACGGTGATGTCGCGGCTGTTTCACGCGCGGCGCAACGCGCAGGCGCTGCTGCGGCAGGAACCCGACTTCGAATCGCTCGCCGCGTAGCGCGCTACTCCGACTTCGACTTCGACGAGAGCGC
>Ga0070741_10002845_pt1 | contig 44951 bp, 43 predicted proteins | sample Coa_R1_4_FD_66440 | JGI IMG/M metagenome (GOLD analysis project Ga0070741, IMG submission 66440) | Surface soil microbial communities from Centralia Pennsylvania, which are recovering from an underground coalmine fire - Coalmine... | ecosystem: Environmental > Terrestrial > Soil > Unclassified ... | reverse complement strand
CTAATCAACCACGCCGGCCTGAAGGCCGGGCCAGGAACAGCCGCCCTGTGGCCCGCCGTTCACGGCGGCGGCCGGCAAGCCAGCAGTTCCCATGGGACAGACCACTAGAGCGGAGCGCTAGCCCTTCGCGGGCTGGTAGAAGGGGCTGGCGGCGTCGGCGCCCTTGGCCGGCTGGTAGTACGGGTTGTTGCCGCCGGCGTGGTCGGTCGTGTCCACAACGCCCACCACCTGCGGGTAGTGCTGCTTGATGAGCGCCTCGATGCCCTGGCGAAGCGTCACGTCCACCATGCCGCAGCCCTGGCAGCCGCCGCTCAGTTGCACGTAGACCACGTCGTCCTTGTAGTCGATCAGGTCCACGTGGCCGCCGTGGCTCGCGACGCCGGGATTGATCACCGTGTCGATGAGCTGCTGGATGCCCGCGGCAGTGGGATCGGACCAGGTGGGGTTCGGGTTGTGCATGCGGAAGCCGCCGCCCATCAGCTCGTCCACGAAGTCCACGGTCGCGCCGCGCAGCAGCGGCAGCGACTCCGGGTCCACGAACACCTGGAAGTCGCCCTCATCGAGCACGGTGTCGTCGGCGCCCTGGCTACCCGGGTCCTCGACCGCCATGGCGTACTCGAAGCCGCCCGGCCCGCGGCCCTGGATCGCCACGCGGATCGCGCCGCGGCCGGCCACGCCCTGCTCCGCGAAGACCTCGCGCAGCTTCGCGCGCGCGGTGTCGGTGAAGGTGAGAATCGGCCCGTCCGGAGCCTGCTCTACAGCCATATCGGTCACCATCCTTCGAAGCCCGCCGGCGCCATGCCGCACCGGCAACCTACTCAATCAATCGTAGCACGATGCGGGCCGGCTACTCCGACGCGAGCTGCTGGCACCGCTGCTGGTGATACGCGGCCACCGTCGCCAGGTCCCTGCCCGGCACGACGGCGTATAGCTCGTCCTCGCCCACGTCGGTGTACACGCGGTTGCCGATGCAGCCGGCGCTGACCACGACGCCGCTCGCCAGCGCCGCGGGCAGCGCCATCCAAGTCGGGCGGACGCTCAGTCGCGCGGCGGCTCGGCGGCCGCGCGCAGCAAGGGCTCGTAGACGCCGCGGTCCTCGGACAGGATGTGCGGGATGCCGCGCACCCACCGCTTCGTGAAGCCGGGATTGTGCGCGCGCTGCCCGCCGGGCAGGTACACCTCTGGGCTGCCCTCGATGCCGCGCCGCGTCACCTCCTCATATTCGCGCAAGACCACGCGCCGCGTGCGGCCACTGTCGTAGGCGTCGCGCAGCGCGTCCGGGTCCAGCCCGGGCACCGTGGCCGCCACCTCGAACAGCACCGTCCGCAGCGACAGGTTCCGATGCTCCAGGAAGAACGCGCGGCGCAGCGCCAGGTCCAGCGCCTCGGCGGCGAGCAGGCCCTGCTCCTCGGCGGCTTTCACCAGCTCGAAGGCCGGCAGGAGCGTGGTGGGCCACTCCGGGCCGCGCCACGCGGCGAAGTCGTCGGGCTCGACCTGGGCCAGCACCGGCATCTCGGCGTCGAGGATGGTGCGCGGCGCGCCCCGGCCGTTTACCAGCTCCAGCGGCCAGTACAGGTGGCGCAGCGTCACGTCGAGGCCCAGCGCGTCGCGCATGCGGAGCAGCCGGAGCACGCAGACGTAGGCCCACGGACAGTGGATGTCGGAAGCAATCTCGAGCACCGCGGCCATCGCGCCCTCCGCCACCAGCAGGCGGCTCGCCGTCCACACTATACCGCGCCGTGCCCGGCAGCGTGCGGCGCGGCAAGCGCGCCTCGGCGGCCCGCGCCGGCAGACGCCTGTCCCGGGGACCACCGACATCCGAAGCGGGCGGCTAGTACTTTGGTCCTGTTGTTCGCCGGAAGGGGCCAATATGCCGCCAGATGCCTGATTTTGGCATCCGGCGGTCGACTACAATGGCCGCAGTGTTCACCGCCGGTGGCATTCCCCCCCGCGTGTGTCTCTGGGTGACGTGCGCGTAGCGCGCCCCCGGCGGGACGACGAGACTTACGAGCCAGAGGTAACGATCCTGTGAAACTGTGGCGCTGGAACCTGCACGCTGCCGTCGCGACGCTCGCCGTATCGCCGCTCATGCTCGGCTGGGCCTCGGGCCTGCCGCTGCTCCACCACCCCGATGGTCTGCTGGCCGTTGGGGGGCCGTCGGGGCAGGCGGTCTACGCGGCCGCCATCGCGGCGCCGCCGGCGCTCGCCCCCATCCAGGACGCTACTCCCCTCACGCCTGACCAGAGCGCTCTGCCGCTCGCAGCGCGGGTGACGACCTACCGCACCGAGCCGGGTGACACGCTGTCGGCGCTCGCGAGCCGCTTCGGGGTGAGCGCCGACACGCTGCGCTGGGCCAATGGGCTGCCCGAGGGCGACGATCTGGCGGCCGGGCAAGAGCTGACGGTGCTGCCGGTCTCCGGCGTGCTGCACCCGGTGGTCGAGGGCGACACAGTGGCCAACCTGGCCGAGCGCTACGGCGTTAGCGCCGCGCGCATCATCGCGGCGAACGGGCTGGAGGAGCCGTACGCGCTGAGCGCGAACCAGGTGCTGCTCGTGCCGGGCGCCCAGCCGCTGCCGCCCACGCCCGCCACACGGGTCGCGGAGTGGCCGGCGCCAGGCACCGGGGACCGGCACAAGCGCCAGTTCATCGAGGCCGCGGCCGCGGCAGCGCAGGAGTCGCAGCGCCGCCTGGGCGTGCCCGCGTCCGTGACCATCGCCCAGGCGATCCACGAGTCGTACTGGGGCACCAGCACGCTGGCGCGCAACGCCAACAACTTCTTCGGCATCAAGGCACGCAACGGCGCGGGCTCCGCGGGCACGTACTGGATGGATGCCTGGGAAGTGCTCGACGGCGCGGACGTGGTCGTGCCAGAGCCGTTCCGCGCCTATAACGACCCCGGCGAGTCGTTTCTCGACCACGGAATGTTCTTCCTGCAGAACTCGCGCTATCACGGCGCGTTCCGCTACACGACCGACCCGCGCCGCTTCGCGCAGGCCATCGCCGACGCGGGCTACGCGACCGACCCCGACTACGCCCCCAAGCTGATCCGCATTATGGACCAGTACGACCTCTACCAGTACGACCTGCGCTAGCGAGCGCACCCCGGCCCCGGGGCCGGGGTGCGACAGCGGAGAGTGCCGAGCGCCGTGGCCGCATCGCCCCAAGGCGCTCCTGCTCTTGCGCCGGTGTGCCGCGAACCCTTGCTCCGCGCTTGGCACCACGGCCCGGGCTATTGGGCGAGCGCCGCTGCAGCAAGGGGCGCCGCGAAGCGGGCGCGGGGCACCAGGACGCAGACCAGCTCATCGTCGGCCGCGTCGAGGCCGCTCAGGCGCGCGGCGTGCTGCGGCGTCACCCGCTGGCCGGCCGGGATGAGGAGCGCCCCGGTCCGCGTGCGCACGTCGCTCACGACGACCATCCCCGGCTCGAGCTTCGCGATCGGGATCTCCTGCACCGCGTCGTTCTGCTCCGGGCTGAACGCGGTCTCCGCGAACGTCGCGAGCAGCTCCGGATCGTACCAGCCGCGCCGCTCGGGCGCCCGCATCTGATCGATGGCCGCGACCGACGAGAGCCCAGCGCACACCAGGTCGTCGTAGTCGAGGACGATGCGCAACGCCCGCGCGCCCCAGGGGATGCCCTTGCCCCGCACGTTGTCGCGCGGGAAGCCGCGGCCATCGTAGGACTTGGCCTGATAGGCGAGAATGCGCCGCAGCGCCTCCGTGCCCGGAATTGGCTCCAGCCGCCCCGCGGCGGCCAGAGGCACCCGCTCGACCGCGGCTCGCTCGTCGTCGCTTAGCGTCTCGCCGGCCTGGAGCTTCGCCAGCACGGCGGGCGGCAAGGTGACGTAGCCAAGCTGGGAGAGCATCGCGGCGGTGTCGGTCTCCCACCGCGTCGCGGGGCTCTGGTGCGCCGTCAGGAAGCGCAGGTGCTCGCGGGCGCGGCTCGCTCGCGCGTGCAGCGCGGGATGAGTGAACGCCTGCAGCTCCGCAAGCGCCTGGAGGCCGCCCTGCAGGAGCTGGGCGAACCGGGCTCGCTCGGCCATGCGTTGCTGGTAGCGCTCGGCGGCCGCCTGCAAGGCCAGAAACACCGCCTCGGGGGCGCACGGCTTCAGCAGCAGGCGGAACACCTCCGCCTCGTTGACGGCCGCGCGCGCGGTGTGGACGTCGGCCTGGGCCGTCAGCATCACGCGCGAGGTGTCGGGCGCGATCTCGCGCGCGCGCACGAACAGCGTGGTGTTGAAGATGCCGGGCAGGCACAGGTCCGCCACCAGCACCGCGAAGGGGCCGCGCGCTTCTAAGAGCTGGAGCGCGCTTTCCCCGCTGCTGGCCGTCGTGATGGCGAAGTGACGCTGCAGCGCCTGCGTCACGTTCGAGACCACCCGCGGGTTGTCGTCTACCCAGAGCACACGAGAGCGGCCGTCCGCATCCATCGTCATCCCTCCCCGCTGCCGCGCCGCGTTCGCCGCCCACCCGAGGCGCCCAGGGGCGCGTGCCGCGCTCATGGCGACTCATGCGATCTACCGCAATCATCGGCCGGCACGGCCTATTTGTTGAGGTCGAGCCGCGCCGCGCTAGGCGGGCCAGGCGATGGTGGTCAGGAGCGCGTGCGGCGGCTGGCGCGAGTCCAGCCGCGTGTGCTGCACGACGATCGGCACGGACGAACGGATCACGCTCGAGAAATCCGTGTCGCGCGGCACGGGCGCGGGGTCATCGAGGTCGTTGAACCGCAGGTGATGCGTGCGGCGCGCGCCCACGGTCAGTCGGTACGGCCCTACGGGCTCGCGGTCGCTGAAGTACAGCGTGATCTCGATCGCCGCCGGCTGGTCCGTGGCGTTCAGGATGCAGGCGGTCTCGTGGCTGGCCATCGCCCGCGTGGGATTGGCATCGTAGCTCTCCCCGGGGATGTAGCCCTCGGCGATTATCCAGGTGCGGCGTCCTAGCTCCTCGACCATCTCCGTCCCTCCTCGACGCTGGTGAGCGGCCCGGGACAGGCCCCCGGCCGTCCCGGCTGGGGCGCTAGCGACCGCCCGCCACGGCGCCGCGCTCGGCGGCCGCGCGCCGCGCCGGGCCAGCGCGCTGCGCCTCGCTCTCCGCGTGCTCCTCCGGACCGTGCTTCTCCGCCTTCGCGAGGTTCACGGCGGCGCGCACCAGCGCCAGGTGCGTGAAGCCCTGCGGGAAGTTGCCAAGCAGCAGGCGCTGTCGCGGCGCGATCTCTTCCGAGAGCAGCCCCACGTCGTTCGCGCACCCGACGATGCGCTCGAACAGCTCGTGGGCCTCGTCGAGCCGGCCGCTGAGCGACAGCGCGTCGACCAGCCAGAACGAGCAGAGGCCGAAGCTGGCCTCGTCGCCCGGCAGCCCATCCGGCGCATGATAGCGGTCGACGAGCCCGTTCCGCACCAGGTGGGTCTGGATCGCGTTGATGGTCGCGTCCACTCGCGGATCAGTGGCCGGCAGGAACCCGATGCGAGGGATGATCAGCGCGCTCGCATCCAGCGCGGAGCTGCCAAAGGCCTGCGTAAAGGCGCCGCGATACGGATCGAACCCCCGCGCCAGGATGGCTTGTCGGATGGCATCGCACGTCTCGCGCCAGCGGCGCAGCGGCGCGTCCAGCCCCCACTCCTCGGCCAGGCGTACCCCGCTGTCCACGGCCGCCCAGCACATCAGCTTGGAGTACAGGAAGTCGCGCGGTCCGCCCCGGATCTCCCAGATGCCGCAGTCCGGCTCCTGCCAGTGGGCGGCCGCCAGGTCGACGAACCCTCGCAGCAGGCTCCAGGTGGCGGCGATGTCGCCCGGCCTGTCCCCCTCGTCTTCGCCTGGCGCCGTATCCCCGCCTCGCGGCCGCTGATAGTGCAGGCGCGCCGCCATGAGCACCTCGCCGAACACGTCAAGCTGGCGCTGGCCGGCGGCCGCGTTGCCGATCCGGACCGGCCGCGCGCCACAGTAGCCCGCCAGGTGGTCGAGCGTGGTTTCCGGCGGCACGTGGCGCGCGTCAACGGCGTACATGATGGGCGGCAGGCGGGTGGGGGCCTCGCCGCACGCGCGCTCCAGCCACTCGAAGAAGTCGCGGGCCTCGGCGCGGTAGCCCACGGTCATAAGCGCGTAGAGAATGAGCGAGGCGTCGCGCAGCCAGGTATAGCGATAGTCCCAGTTGCGCACGCCGCCGAGCTCCTCCGGCAGGGAGGTCGTGGGCGCGGCGACGATGGCCCCCGAGGGCTCGTAGGTGAGCAGCTTGAGCGCCAGGACGCTCCGCAGCACGGCCTCGCGGTACGGACCCTGATACGTGAAGGCAGCCGCCCACTCGTCCCAGTAGGCCAGCGTGCGGTCGAGCGCCGCCTCGCAATCGGGCAGCGCGAGGGCCCGGCGCGCGCCGGCGGCGTCGTCGGCGCGGGCGAGCGCCAGCCACAGCCGCTGGCCCGCCGCGATGCGGCACACGGCGCGCACGCCCCCTTCCTCGTCGGGCGCGAGCGCCACGCCGGGGCAGGCGAGCGTCAGGTAGGCCCCGGCCCCCTCGGCCACCGCGCCGCCTTCGGCCACGCTAATGCGGGCCGGCGCGCGGGCGTAGTCAAAGGTGGGCTTGAAGCGTACCTCGACGTCCACCGCGCCGCTCAGCCCCTCGACCAGGCGCACGACGTGGTGGCTGGTGCCCACGTCGTGGCCGCGCCGACTCGCCGTGCGGCGATAGATCGGCATGAAATCGGTCAGCCGTACCTGCCCGTGGCCCGTGGAGAACGTGCTGCGGAGCACGTTCGAGGCGCCCCGGTACTCGCGCCGCGCGTCACACGCGCCGCGGGGCGCCACCTGCCAGTAGCCGCCCCGGCGGCGGTCGAGCAGGCGACAGAAGACCGCCGGCGCGTCGAAGCGGCCGGGGCAATACCAGTCCACCGCGCCGTCGCGGCCGACCAGCGCCGCCGTGTGACAGTTGCCGATCAGCGCGTAATCGGCGATCGGCGGATAGCAAGTCCCGTCGTCGTCTGCTGGGCTCACCACTGGCTACTCCTGCTGTCGTGGGCAAGCCCGCCCGGGTCGTGCCGGCGCCGCGCGGGCCTGCCGCCGCGCCATCAGCGGCCCGCGATGCTCGCCCATTCGTCGCCCCGGGGCGCGGGGGCCGCCGGGGCGTGGCCATCCCGCGTGGCGGGCAGCAGCCGCGCGTAAGCGGCCTCGTAGCCGTCGGCCATCGCCGCTACGGAGAACCGCCGCACGGCCGCCTCCCGGCAGGTCGCGCGGTCCAGCTCGGCCACCCGGCTCACCGCGACGACCAGCGCGTCCTCGTCGTCGCCGATCCAGCCAGTGACGCCATCCTCGATCACCTCGGGGACCGAGCCGCGGCGCGTCGCCAGCACCGGTGTGCCGCAGGCGAGCGCCTCGGCCATCGCTAGCCCGAACGGCTCCTCCCAGTCAATCGGGTTGAGCAACGCCAGCGCCTCCCCGAGCAGGCTCGCCTTCTCGGCGTCGCCGACCTCGCCGACGAAATGGATGCCCGGCTCGCGCAGCAGCGGCTTGACCCGCGCCTCGTAATACTCGTGGTCGCGCCGAACGTTGGGGTCGTCGAGGAGCGGCAGCGGCTCGCGCGCCGCGATCACCAGCTCGGCGCCCGCCCGCCGCGCGACGCGGATAGCGCGGTCCAGCCCCTTTTCCGGACTGATGCGCCCCAGGAACACCAGCGCGCGTCCCCCGGCGGGATTGAAGCGAAGCTCCGCGACGTCCACGCCATTGTAGACCGTGGCCAGCCAGCGGGCGTGCGGCAGTGGCCGGCGCTGACTGTGACTGATGGAAACGACGGGCGTGTCGGCGTACATCGTGTACAGCGGCCCCAGCAGCGGCAGGTCGAGCCGGCCGTGCAGGGTGTGCACGCTCGGCGTGGCGCACAGCGCCGCGGGCGCAAACGCCGCGGCGTCGACGTGCGAGTGGATAACGTCGAACTCGCGCGCGCGCCCGTAGCAGGCGCCGAGCGCCATGAACAGCGCGAGCGTCGGGTCAATGCCCCGCTGCTCCCACAGGGCTTCGGGCACGACGGGCACCAGGTCGGCGGCCGTCCGCGAGTCGCCGCTGGCGAAGAGCGTTACGTGATGGCCGCGCCGCACTAGCTCCTCCGTTAAGAGTGAGACGACGCGCTCGGTGCCGCCATAGCGCGGCGGCGGTATCGAGACGAACGGCGGAGCGAGCTGGGCGATACGCAGCATGACGGGTTCTCCCTAGTATGATTCGGGGTCTCGGCCCGATGCCTGAATGCCCGCGTCCCCCTGGCGCCGGTAGCCCCCGCCGCCACACCCTTCCCCCGCCAGGGCGCTTGGGCGCGACGAATGGGCGAGCGCTCGTTGGGTGAGCGGGACATGCTAGGCCAGCAGGCGACAGAGGTGGCGCCGTGGCGACGGGACCCGCGGCGGGCGGCCGGCGGACCGACCGGGCCGACGCCAGGAGTGGCGCGCTTCCCGCCGGGCGGCGATGAGCGGCCGCCCCAGCCCCACGCGCTCCGGTGACAAGCTCTCTGATGCTCCCGCGAGCCGGCAAGGCAAGATGCATGCCAGTGAGCCAGCGCGAGGCACGGCGGGCGTGGCCAGGAAGCGCCGGTGCCCGCGCCATGCCGGCCGTGCCCCACGCGGCATGGCATAGCATTTGCGGCGTCCTGCGGGAGAGCTTTCCGAGGGCGGGGCTATCCTCCGCGACCACGTCCTCGGAGGCAAGGCGACTACCAGGCCAAGGGAGGATCCTATGCCCGAGCTAGACGGCGTCCGCGTGGCCATTCTCGCGACGGATGGCTTCGAGGAGTCCGAGCTGCTAGAGCCGCTGCGCGCCCTGCGTGAGGCCGGCGCGCGCGTGGACGTCGTGGCGCCACACAGCGGCCAGATCCAGGGCTTCCGCCACGACACCAAGACCCAGACGGTCACCGTGGACCGCACGCTCGCAGACGCGCGCCCCGACGACTACGACGCCCTGGAGCTGCCCGGCGGGGCCCTGAACGCCGACGCGCTGCGCATGAACCCGCAGGTGCAGGCGTTCGTCCGCGCCTTCCAGCAAGCCGGCAAGCCGATGGCCGTCATCTGCCACGCACCGTGGCTCCTCGTCTCGGCAGGGCTGGTGAAGGGCCGCACCCTCGCCAGCTATCACACGATCCAGGACGACATCCGCAACGCCGGTGGCCACTGGGTTGACCAGGAGGTCGTGTGCGACGGCAACTGGGTGACGAGCCGCCAGCCGAGCGACCTGCCGGCCTTCAACCGCGAGATGATCCAGCTCTTCGCCCGCGCGCCCCGCGCTGCCCGCCGCTAAAGCGCCGCCGCCCTGCCCTGGCCGACCGCCTTGGCACGGATCTGGGTGGGCACGCCAAATAAGCCGGGACAGCGCGGCCAACTTGGGATAGACTGAGTAGAGGGGGGGTCGGCCCACCAGCCCCCTCCTATCCCGCGCGGACCCCCGCGCAGAAGGACTCGGGAGGCTAACTATGGCAGTCACCCAGCAGCCAGGCTCAGGCACGGGCGCGGCGCTCCCGAAGGGGCCGTACAAGGTTCACGACTTTTCGAACCTCAAAGGCCTCACGGGCATCTCGGACACGCAGATCGAGGTGCACCTGAAGCTCTACGAGGGGTACGTCAACAACACCAACCTGCTGACCGAGCACCTGTGGCAGATGATCAAGAACGGTCAGCAGGGCACGCCGGAGTACGCGGAGCTGACCCGCCGGCTGGGCTTCGAGTACGACGGCATGATCTTCCACGAGTACTACTTCGGCAACCTGACCAGCGGCGCCAGGCAGCTCGACCCCAGCTCGGCCACCGGCAGGGCGATCACGGGCAGTTTCGGCGACGTCGACACCTGGATGAAGGACTTCCGCGCGCTCGGCAGCATGCGCGGCATCGGCTGGGTGATCACGTTCCAGGACCCGATGACCGGCTGGCTGAGCAACATGTGGATCGCCGAGCACCAGAACGGCGTGCCGGGCGGCTTCAAGCCGATCCTGGTCATGGACGTGTGGGAGCACGCGTTCATGGTGGACTACCGGCCCGCCGAGAAGGGCAAGTACATCGACGCGTTCTTCCAGAACGTGGACTGGGGGGCGGTGGAGCAGCGCCTGCAGTCGCCGTCGGCCACGCGGCCCATCGGCTAGCGCCCGCCCCGCGCAACCTCCAGACACGACGGCCGAGGGAGTCTCGCTCTCTCGGCCGTTGCGTCCTTGTGGTCGGCGCACGTTGCCCCGGCGCCAACGTGGCTAGCGGGCGTAGGCCGCCGCGGCGCGGCCCGCGCGGCGGCCCGAGGCGAACGCCCAGCCCAGGCCGTAGCCGTGCGCGCCCGCGCCGCCAATCGCCGCCGCCGCGTTGCCGGCCGCATACACCCCGGGCAGCGGCGTGCCGTCGGCGCGGAGCGCGCGCAGGCTGGCGTCCACGCGGATGCCGCCGTCGGTGAGCAGCAAGCGCAGCCGCAGCGGGCCGAGCGCCACGAACGGCGGCTGGGCGATCGGCAGCAGGCCCCGGCCGTCGCCGCGCCCCGCGTTCACGGCCGCCAGCGTCGCCGCCAATCCCTGCACGTCGAGCCCCACCGCCCGCGCCAGCGCCGCGGGCGTGTCGGCGCGGGCGCAGCCGGGGCGCGCCAGCACGTCGTCCAGGTAATCGTAGCCGCGCCCGCCGGCCGTGGAGATGAACAGCCGGCCGGTGCGCCGCCAGCCGTCGCGCGCCCACGGGCTGTCGTCCTCGGGCCGGGCGAGCCGCGCGACCAGCTCGCCGCCGAAGACGGCGAACGCCGCGGGCGCCGCCGCGACTGCCGGGGCGCTCGCCGGTGGCTGGCCATCGGCGTCGAGCCGCCGGCCGCCCGCGTCCACGACGATGGCGCCGGCCTCGTAGAGCGCCGCGTCGGGCTCGGTGTAGGGCGGGTCGGCGAAGCGCAGGCTCGGCGCGAGCGGCCGCTGCATGCCGCGCAGCTCGGCCCCCAGCGCCGCGGCCAGCGCCTGGCCGTCGCCGCGCGCCCAGGCGCGGATCGGCTCCGCGCCGGCCGCGCCCGGCCGGAAGCGCTCGACCGCGCCGCTGTAGTCGCCGGCCGCCAGCACGACAGCCCCGGCGCGCAGCGGTCGCTCCGCGCCCGCCACGGTCACGTCCACGCCATCCGGCTGCAGGGCCAGGCGCGTGACGGCGGCGTCGGCGCGCACCGCGCCGCCGTGCCGGGCGAGCGCGGCCGCGAGGCAGCGCACGTAGGCCGAGCCGTCGGGCACGGCGCAGTGCAGGCGGTAGGCGCGGTGCGGGCGCTCGGGGTGGGGACCGCTGAAGGTCACGCCCAAGCTCTCTAGCCAGGCGACGACGCTCGCGCCGTCCTCGACGAGGATGTCTACCGAGGGGTCGTCCGGCTCGGGGATGCGGCCGCGGCTGGTCGCGTGGCGCAGCAGGTCCTCGCGGTGCGCGGCGTTCGTGTCGGCCACGCCGTGGCGCGCTTGCAGATGGGTCTCCGAGGCCGTGATGCTGCCCATGGCGAGGGCCGTCTTGCCGCCGGGCGCCGGCTGGCCCTCGAGCACGAGCACCGCGGCGCCCGCCTCGGCGGCGCTCACCGCCGCGGCCAGCCCCGCCCCGCCCGCGCCGACGACGATCACGTCCGCGTCGCGCTCGCTCACCGTCCTCTCCTCCGTGTCGCGGCTTGCGCGCGGAGTGTAGCAGGTCTAAACGCCACAAGGCTGCCAGGGGGCTGGCAGCCTTGTGGGAGAAGCGGCGGCAGGACGGCGGGCTACTTCGCCAGCAGCTCGTCGATCTTCGTGCGGTCGAAGCCCATCACGATCTCGCCGTCGATCACGGTCACCGGTGTGGCGCGGGCGCCGAGCGCCAGCAGCTCCTGCAGCGCCGCGGGGTCCTCGCGGATGTTCTTCTCGGTGAACTGGATGCCCTTCTGAGAGAGATACTCCCTCTCGCTATGGCACGGCGCTCAGCCGGTCTGCGTGAACAGGGTTACCTGCTTCGCCATCGTTCCTCCCTCGGGCCGCTGGCCGCGCCGTCGCTCGGCCAAATCGGCCGCGCGCCGGCGGGCTTGCGCCCTACTAGGCTGCTGTTCAAGCCGCGTGCCAGCGCGCTCAGCCGCGCCGCCCGCCCGCGAGCATTATAAGCCGGCCGGCATCATCCCGCGGCGGCGGGCGGTGGGCCGGCGCGCCCGGCGGCTGGGTCGGCTCGGGACGCCACGGAACCGGCGGCGCCGAAGAGTAGAATGCATCGGGACACTGGTCCACCGGCACCCCGGCCGCCACGACGCGAAGGGAGGGTCTTTATGCCGCGCTACCGTCTGACGCCTGGCCGGCTCGCCACGGCCGCGCTCGCCACCGCGCTGCTCGCTTCGGGGCTCGCGCTGACACCGACCCAGGCCCAGGAGGCAGACCAGGCCGCGTTTGGCCCCGTGGTCGAGTTGGCCGATGGGCGGGCGACCGTGGCGACGGCGACCGGACCGGTCACGGTGCAGCTTGGCCCCGACACGCGCGTCGAGATGGACAGCGCCGGCAGCCTTGCCGACGTGCAGCCGGGACAGCTTGTCGGCGTCACGGGCCGCCCGGATGGCGACAGCCTCACCGCGGTCGAGATCCACGTCTTCCCCGATCTGCTGAACATGCGCCAGGCGCAAACGCCGATGAGCGGCGCGAACGCGGGCAACCTGATGACCAATGCGCGCGTCGAGAGCCTCGCCAGCGGCGTCCTGACGCTAAACCTGGCGGACCAGCTCATCCCGATCAACGTGACGCCGGGCACGACCGTCACGCATCCGGTCCCAGTGGGCGCGGACCAGGTGCAGGAAGGCAGCCGCATCGCGGCCAGCGGCCCGGTGGGGCCGGACGGCGTACTCCAGGCGCGAGTGGTCTGGATCGCCGCGCCGCGCCAATAGGGCCGGGCGGCCCGACCGCACACGTCGCTTCGGGGACGGAATGGCCGTCGGCTCGGACAGGCACGGATGCGGTTCGTCCGCGGGGAAGCTCTCAGGGCACAAGTGGCGAAGAGCTAATGGACGACGGAGCTGCCAGGGGGCGCCGCGCCCTAGCGCAGCGCCACGCCGAATGGCGCCGGGGCGTGGTGAGCGCTCCCGCCCGCCGACCATTGCGCCGCGCCGCCGGCGGCCAGCGCTCCCAATACCAGACTCAAGATAACCGCGTGGCGGGCGAGTCGCGCGCGCATGGTCCTGCTCCCTTGGGCTCAACCAGGCTGCCAGCGGCCAGGCGCCATAGCAGCCCGCCGCACCGCCACCATGGCGGCAAGGCATCACTTTTGCAGACGCCGTGCCAACGCGAGTGCTGAGTCGAAAGTGCTGAACTCCGAGTCGGCCCCTCTCCACTCATCACTCACCACTCATCACTGGAGGAACCGTGGACGGATTTGCAGAGTTCGGGCTACGGCGCGAGCTGGCCCGCGCGCTGGCCGAGATGGGCTACGAAGAACCATCCCCCGTGCAGCGCCAGGCGATCCCCCTGCTGCTGGAGGGCCGGGACCTCATCGCCCAGGCCATGACCGGCACCGGCAAGACCGCCGCCTTCGGCATCCCCATCGTGCAGCGCGCCGACCCGCGCCAGCGCGATCCGCAAGCGCTCATCCTGGCGCCCACCCGCGAGCTGGCAATCCAGGTGGCGGGCGAGATCACGCGCTTGGCGCGCTTCCGCGACCTGTGCATCCTGCCCGTCTACGGCGGCCAGCCCTACGAGCGGCAGTTGCGGGCGCTGCGCCAGGGCGTGCAGGCGGTCGTCGCCACGCCGGGGCGCCTGCTCGACCTCATCCAGCGCGGCGCCGTCCGCCTGGACCACGTCGAGTTCCTTGTGCTCGACGAGGCCGACGAGATGCTGAACATGGGTTTTCTGGAAGACGTGGAGGCGATCCTGCAGGCCGTGCCCGCCGAGCGGCAGACGGCCCTGTTCTCGGCCACCATGCCCGCGCCCATCGCGCGTCTGGCCCAGCGCTACCTGCGCGATCCCGCGCGCGTGACGCTCTCACAGCCGCGGGCGCTGACCGTGCCGGCGATCGAGCAGTTCTATTACCAGGTGCCGCGCGGCCACAAAGTCGAGGCGCTGGCGCGCCTGCTCGACACAAAGGCGCCCACGCTGGCGCTGGTGTTCTGCGCCACCAAGCGCATGGTGGACGAGCTGGCCGAGGAGCTGCGCGCGCGCGGCTACCGCACCGAGGCGCTGCACGGCGACATGAGCCAGGCGACCCGCGAGAAGGTGCTGCGGGCCGCGCGCGCGGGCAAGGTCGAGGTGCTGGTGGCCACCGACGTGGCGGCCCGCGGGCTGGACATCGAGCAGATCAGCCACGTCGTCAACTTCGACCTGCCCTACGACGCCGAGGTGTACGTCCATCGCATCGGGCGCACGGGCCGCGCGGGGCGCGCCGGCGAGGCGCTGACGCTGCTGGGGCCGTGGGAGCGCAACCAGTTGCGGGCGATCGAGGCGGCCACCGGCGCGCGCATCCAGCGGGCCGAGGTGCCCACCGTGGCCGAGATGGAGGCGCGCGAGCGCGAGATGGTCGAGGAGCGGCTGCTGAAGACGCTGCAGGGCGGCACCTGGGGCGGCTACCGCGAGCTGCTGGCCGAGCTGGCCGAGGAGCACGATCCGCTGGACCTAGCCGCGGCGGCCCTCGCGCTGGCGGTCGGCCCGCGCCGCGAGCTGGTGGAGATCCCCCGCGTGGCCGAGCAGCCGCCGCGGGCGCCCCGCCGCCTGCGCGAGCCAGCTCGCAACGGCCGCCCGGGGACGCGCGAGCGCGCGCGCTACCGCCCCGAGCCACGTCCCGGCCCGCGCCCCCGCCGCGCCCGCCCCCAGGGCGCCGGCGGCCCCCGCGTCCGCCGGCCCCGACCCTAGTGGTCCGGGCGTCGCGACGCGCCGCCCTATGGTACGCTGACCAGCAGACAACGCGGCGCGCCCGGGCGCGGGGCCACACGCCACGGGACGCGCGAGGGAGCGAGGACGATGGCAAGCGACGGCGTGGTGCGCTTCACGCGGGAGGGCCGGATCTGGACCGCGACGCTCGACAACCCCGAGGCCGGGAACGCGATCACGCGCGCTATGCTGGAGCAGCTCTCGGAGGGGCTGCTGGAAGCCGCGCGCACGCCCGACTGCGTGGCGCTGGTGCTCCAGGGCGCCGGCAAGCAGTTCTCGATCGGACGCATGCGCGGCGCCGGCCACGAGCGCCTGACGCCCGTCGGCATCCGCGGTGAGCTGGAGGTCATCACGCGCGCGAACGCCCTGCTGGTCGAGGCGCCCTGCGTCACCATCGCCGCCGTGCGGGGCCAGGCGCTCGGCGCGGCGTGCGGGCTGGTCGCGCGCTGCGACCTTGCCGTGGCCGCGGCCGACGCCCGCTTCGGCTTCCCCGAGATCAAGGCCGGCATCCCGCCGACGATCGTCATGTCCTACGTGGCGAAGGCGTTCCCCACCAAGCAGGCGTTCGAGATGATCGTGACCGGACGCGAGCTGAGCGCGGTCGAGGCGCAGGCGCTCGGCTTCGTGAACCGCGTGGTCCCCGCCGAGCAGGTCCTGCAAGAAGCCATCGTGCTGGCCCAGGCCATCGCGGCTGCCGACCCACTGGTGGTGCGCACCTGCAAGCAGTTCTTCCGCGAGGCGCAGGAGATCAGCTACGCCGCCGCGGCGCGCTATGGCGTGAACCTGCTCGCCACCATCCAGGCCGACCAGCAAGCCCGCCAGCCGTAAGCCCGCCGCTTAGATCCTTCGGTCGAGCGCGCGCGAGCCCCCGAGCTGCTTCCCGAGTAGCTCCACCACGAACGCCAGGATAATGGCCCCGACGAGCGCCGGGATCAGCGGCACGCCGAAGAGACTGAAACCGCCATCGCCCAGGCCCAGGGCTCGGAACAACAGCGAGCCGATCCAGCTTCCCGCGATCCCAGCCACGATCGCCCCCAGCCAGCCATACGGCAGCCGGCCCGGCACGATGACATCCGCGAGCCAGCCGATGAAGCCGGCGACGAGCAGCGTCAGCAGCAACGCCACGAGGTGCGTGGTGATCGTGAAGAAGAACATGATCGCCAGGACCACCAGCACAGCGACCAGGATGACCGGCATCGCTCCACTCCCTTTCTGCGGCGCCCCCCCACTCGTTGCCGCTCCCTAGCGAGCGGCTCTTGCCACGTGCGTAGCCCGCGCCTGCGTATAGTGTAGCAAGCGGCATACCGCGCAACGACGACAACGGCCGTCCCGTCCCCGGAATGGTCCGGGGCGATAGAGGGCTTCCGCCTACCGCCACCCCGGGCCAGCCATGCACTACGTTCCGGCAGCCTGGGCGTGGAAACGGGGCAGCAGGCGATCGTAGGTCTGCGCCAGCGGCTCGGGCAGCACCTTCGTCTCGCCCACCACCGGCATGAAGTTCGTGTCGCCGTTCCAGCGCGGCACGACGTGGACGTGCAGGTGGTCAGGAACTCCCGCCCCCGCCGCCTGCCCGAGGTTCATGCCGACGTTGAAGCCGTCCGGATGGTACTCGGCGCCCAGCGCGGCGACCGCCCGCCGCGTCAGGGCGAACAGCTCGTCGGCCGTGCCGTCGGGCAGCGCCGCCAGGTCGCCGCCGTGGGCGTAGGGCGCGATCATGAGGTGGCCGGAGTTGTAGGGGTACAGGTTCATCAGCACGTAGGCGCGCTCGCCACGACACAGCAGCAGGTTCGCCCGGTCGTGCTCAGGGCCTTCCGCGGGCTTGGCGCACAGGAAGCAGGCGGGACGCGCGGCGGGCGCGGCGCCGCTCGCCTGCTCGATAAACGCCATCCGCCACGGCGTCCACAGCCGGTCCATACCTTCTTCCTCTAGCAGCATTGGTGCGGGAACCCGTAATGGATGGGACGGCTACCTGCCTCGCCCTCAGTGTCGAATGCGGGTACGGCCCATCTCCACGATGAGGAGCAGGCCGTGGAGTGGTTCCCCCCGCAACTGGTCTATAGCCCGCACCAATAAGGAATCGAGCCATCAGGCGCGGGTGCGAATCTCTTCTTCAGCTACCAGGTTGGCCGCGTAGCTCAAGACGGCCTGAACGTCTTCTTCGGAAATACTGTACTCTTCCATGATCTCGCTGGACGGATGACCGCCGGCAAGCTCAGCGAGCACCAATGCGACAGGCACGCGCGTACCCTTGATCACCGGTTTGCCGAACCTGATCTCGGGGTCCACGACGATGCGCGGGGCGATCTCTACTTGCATCATCCACCTCGCCAGCCCTGGCAGAGAATGGCGCCCGAACAGGCTGAGTATAGGGTAAGGTACAGGCAGGCAGCGGCGCACCTCGGGGGCGACCGGGCGGCGGGAGACGACGATGACGACGACGGAGATGCGCTCGGCGGAGGAGTTCCGCGCGGCGGCGGCACGCATCGAGGGCGAGGTAGCGCGGCGGCTGGTGGGGCAGCAGGCCGTGCTGCGCCACGTGCTGATCTGCCTCATCGCCGGCGGCCACGCGCTGCTCGAAGGCGTGCCAGGCCTCGGCAAGACGATGCTCGTGCGGACGCTCGCCGATGTGCTCGACCTGCGCTTCAGCCGCGTCCAGTTCACGCCCGACCTCATGCCGGCCGACATCGTCGGCACGAACGTGCTGACCGAGACGCCGGAGGGCGGGCGGCGCTTCCAGTTCCAGCCCGGCCCGATCTTCGCCAACCTCGTCCTGGCCGACGAAATCAACCGCGCCACCCCCAAGACGCAGTCGGCACTGCTGGAGGCGATGCAGGAGCGCACCGTCACCGTCGCGAACACGATGCACACGCTGGACGCGCCGTTCTTCGTGCTCGCCACCCAGAACCCTATCGAGATGGAAGGCACCTACCCATTGCCCGAGGCGCAGCTCGACCGCTTCCTGTTCAAGCTGCAGGTAGACTTCCCGCAGCCCGACGAGCTGGTGGAGATCCTGAACCGCACGACCGGCGGCGAGCTGCCCCCGGTGGCGCGCGTGGCCGACGGGCCGACCCTGCTCTGGATGAGCCACCTGGCCCGCGAGGTGCCGCCCGACCCGACCGTGGTGGACTACGCGGTGCGCCTGGTCGTGGCCAGCCACCCGGGGAGCGAGCTAGCGCCGCCGCTCGTGCGGCGCTACGCCCGCTACGGCGCCAGCCCCCGCGGCGCGCAGGCGCTCGTGCTGGCCGCCAAGATCGTGGCCCTGCTCGACGGGCGCCGCCAGGCCGAGATCGACGACGTGCGCGCGGTCGCGCCGGCGGCGCTGCGCCACCGCGTGCTGCTGAACTTCGAGGGCGAGGCCGAGGGCATCACGGCCGATGCCCTGGTGGCCGACCTCATCCACGCCCTGCCCGCCGCCGCCTAGCGCCCCACAAGCTGCCGCGCCCGCTGGATGTAGCTCGGGTCCCGCCACTGGTTCGTCGGCGGCATGTCCGTTACCGTGCCCTCTTCGCGGAGGATACGGACGACCGCGTCGATCGGCTCCGTGCGCAGGTCGTCCACCCCCATCACGCCGGGATTCTGCACGATGTAAAAGTCGTAGACGCGCTCGGCGATGGCCGCGCTCGTGTGAGTGTGCTGCACGATCATGTCGATCAAGGCGGCCTTGTTGGTAGGCTCCTGCGCCCAGCGGTTCGCCGCGATCTGCGCGGCCTGGAAGCGGACGAGCACGTCGGGGTTGGCGGCCTGGCTGATCCAGTCGTTCAGCACCCAGTCGGAGCTGAACGAGTACTGCGGCACGACCTCGGAGAACGAGAGGAGGTTGCGGTAGCCGTCGATCACGGCCTCGAAGTTCGCGGGGTCCGACAGCATCGCCGCATCAATGCCGCCGGACTGGAGGGCGGCGTAGCGCGCCGGATTGCCCCCGGCTTGCACCAGCGTGTAGTCCTCGGGATTGAGGCCGCGGGCGGTCAGCATGATCCGGGCGAGCGAGCCCGAGCCGGACGTCAGGCTGGAGACCCCGACCTTCTTGCCGCGCAGGTCGGCCACGCTCGCGATCTCGGGGCGCGCCATCAAGTCGTAGGGAGCCTGCGTCAGGTAATCGTTTACCATGCGCATCTGCGCGCCTTTGGACACGGCGGTAGCACAGGCGTCGCTCGGGCACATGAGCACGTCCAGCGAGCCGCTGACCAGGGCGGCCACGGCCTCGTTGGTCTGGAGCGTGGTGATTTCGACGTTCAGCCCCTGTTGCGCGTTGAAGCCCTTCTCCACGGCGACCCACATCGGATACATGTACGACACCAGGGCCACCACGCCCAGCTCGGTCTGGCGCAGAGAGCCCGGCTGGGCGGGCACGGTCGCGCCCGGCGCGGCGGCCCCGGTGGGCGCGGCGGCCACGGGAGCGGCCGGGGTGCCGCCCGTCGGGCGCGCGGTGGCCGGCGCGGCGGGGGGCTGCCCGCTCGGCCCGCTGCACGCGACCAGCAGCGCGAGCGTGGCGAGACCGAGGAGCGGTGCGCGGGGCGCGCGGTAGGGGAAGCCCTGCATCGTTCACCTCCGCCAGTTTGAGCTAGGGAGCGACCTCCCCGGCTAGCGGGGTCTCGCCGCGGCCGTTCGTGGCCTCGTGCGGCCGGCCGCGCGGCGGGCCATAACCGGGTTGCGCCTAGCATACACCGGATGCCCCCGCTGCGCGTCGCATATATCGCCCGGCCGGCCCGATTGCCAGCGCGGGCGGAGCCGGCGGGCTTGATCAGGCCGGCGCGCGGCGCCGCCCCGCGCTGGGCCTTGGCCATCAGCGCGGCAGGCTGGCGCCTGGGGCCTCGCCGTAGAATAGGGGACAGGACGGGGCGCCGCGCCCCGGCGGGGCGCGGCGGCGACGCAAGCGGTGGAGGACGAAGCATGGCCGTCGAGACGGGTGTAAGCTACGGCAAGCAGCTTGTTGCCGAGGCGCAGCAGACGCATCCCTGGCTGCACCATCCGCTGTTCCAGGCGATGGCCGCCGGGCGGCTGAGCCGGCCTCAGCTCCGCGAGGTGATCAAGCAGCAGGGGGCCTTCTTCCTCGACACCGTGCGCCATGCCGCCGTGCGGCTGGCGGCGATCGGCGGCGCGCGCCCCAGCCTGGAGGACCTACGCCTGCAGCGCAGCATCATCCCCGTGCTGCTCGAAGAGGCCGGTGAGGATCTGGTCGGCGGCAAGGAGTCGGCCCACGCCCTACTCTACGTGCGGCTCGCGGCGGGCCTGGGCATCGGCGAGGAGGAGCTGTTCGCCACCGACTACCTGCCGCACATCGTCATCGAGAAGAACGAGCTGTTCCAGCTCCAGCGCGACGGCTTGCTGGAGGCGCTCTGCGGCGGCGCGCTCGCCACCGAGTCCATCAACGCCGAGGCGTCGCGCCGCTTCTACGAGGCGTTCCGCACCCACTACGGCGTGGCCGACGAGTATCTCGACTTCTACCGCGTCCACGCGGGCGTCGAGGAGGAGCACGGTGCGAAGGCGGTGCTGCTCGTGGACCGCCTGGCCCAGACCGAGGAGGCGCAGGCGCGCGGCTGGCTCGCGCTGCGTCGCGCCATCACCGTCCGCTGGCTCGCCGCCGACGGCATGGCCCGCGCCATCGCCTTGCAGGCGTAGCCCCGCGCCCGCGCCCCGCTCAGCCGCGGGCGCGCTCCAGCGTGAGGATGCGGCGCAGGATGGCCACGCTGGCGGCATACGTCGAGTCGATGCCCTCGAAGGAGAGGCTGCGGCCGCCGAGCGTGCGGGCGCGCGTGTACGGCGTGTCCGACGCGTAGTGAACGATCCCGAAGTCGCACGGCGCGTGGCGCAGGTGTACCGCCTCGCAGGTCGGGTGGCGCGTGGGGTAGGTGGCCTCGTACAGCGCCGAGAGGTATGGCCCGGCCTCCATCTCCACGACGGTATAGGCCTCGCGGTAGAAGAACTCCAGGTAGTCACGGTTCTGCAGGAACGTGCCCTTCACCGTGACCGCCTTCTGGTTGTCCAGCACCGAGCCCCGCTCCAGGTACGGCGCCACCGCGCGGTGGCTGAAGGCGTTCTCGAACGTGTACAGGTTCTCCGAGTGCTCGTCGAACACCACGTCGGCGATCAGCACGTCCCCGATCGCGCCGTTCAGCGTCGCCGCCTTGCCCAGCGCGTAGACGCCGCGCACCTCGTCGGCCGCCTCGAACACCTCGCGCAGCAGGTAGTAGGCCGCCAGGCCGAGCGGGTAGTCCACGTTCAGCACCACGGCCGCCGAGCCGGCCAGCGCATCCCCGAGGTCGGCCAGGCGGGGATCGAGGTCGGCCGCCTGGAGGCCGCGCAGCTCGACGAGCTGCACGCCGATGTCGGCGCCCTCGCTCGGAAAGACGTGGTAGATGCCCCGCGCCTCCTCTTCCTGCCGTCGGGCCTCCTTCGCCGGCGCGTCGGGATGCCGGCGATGCCACAATCGCGCCGCGTAGTACAGGATGTTCTCCGCGTTGGCGCTGCCGCGCAGCGCCGCCAGCTCCGCGGCCTCCGGCTCATCCTCGGCCTCCTCGAGAAACCGCCAGAGCAGGTCGGCGCGGCGCCGCGCGTAGCCCGAGGACAGGTTCACCAGGCTGTGCAGGTTCGACGACACGAAGTAGAGCGGCCGCCCGGCCAGGCCGCGCGCGACGAGCGTCGCCCGCACCGGCTCCCACCAGCGGTCGAACAGCTTGGCGTAGCTGATGTGGCGGCCGCCGAGCAGATTGACAGAGAGGTCCTTCTCGGCCGCGCCGATCGCGCGCAGCGTCGGCCACAGCGCGCTCCCGAGCGCGGCCTGCAATCGCGCCCAGTCGTCGTCGGGCAGGTACAGCGCCGCGCCCAGCGTCTCTAGCGCGGCCGCGTCGGGTGGCTCGGGCCGCGCCAGGATGGCGCGCGCCCGCGGGCTCGCCTGGGCCAGCGCGTGCAGTTTGTTCCACTCGATCTGGTAGGCCACCAGCGTCGGCACCACGTCGTCCACGTCGGAGGAGCTCGCGATGTGGACGGCGAGCGTGCGCCGGCCGTCGTGGCGCCACACGCGCCGCCGCGCCGCCGCCTCGGCGCTCTCCCAGCGCTCGATCGGCTCGCCCAGCGCCGCCGCGAACTGCTCCGGTAGCTGGCCGAGCACGACCCGCTCGACGCGGTCCATACAGCGCGGCAGGCGGTGTACGGCATAGATGAACGCACCCGCGTCGGGCAGCGCCTGGTCCGCGCCGGCGTGCAGGCTGGAGCCGATGCCCTGGTGGGCCGGCACGAAGGCGCGCAGCTTCACGTCGCCAGAGCTACGCAGGATCGTGCTGTAGGTGCGGACGTACAGCTCGACGGCGTCGCGCTCGGCCGATGGGGGCGGGCGGCCGACGCCGGCCAGCGGATGCGCGCCCTCGCGGGCGACAGGGCTCAGCATGCGATCAACGCTCCGAGCAGCAAGAATCTGCCCGGATTATAGGCCGCGTCGTGCTCGCCCGCGTCGCCTCGCAGTTGAAGTGCGAGCCGCCCGCATGGTTTTAGACCTTTCCGATGCACACCACGGCGATCGTCCTCGTTGACTAGCCGTTGACCCACGTTCACGTTCCGAGCAACTGTCCGCGACTACCGTGAAGACGAAGCCTGCGGTAGACGGGCAGGTCGTCGGTCGAGCGCTATTGGCGCGCGGTGCGCCGCGACTCCCGGCGCCCAGGGAAGCCCACGATTCTCGCGCTGGCGCGAATAGGACGAGGCGTGGTCACGTTTTCGCGCATCCCGCTCGACGAAGCGCGGGCCATGTTCCCGCCCGCCCGGCGAGCCGTGCGGCGCCGCCAGCGCGCGGACGGTCGGCCCCCGGGGACGCCGCCAGACGGCCAGCTCGCGCCGCCGAGCAGGGACCGCCCGCTGACGGAGGCCCCCCAACGGTTCGCGGCGGCCCCGGGGGATGAAACGACTTCGGAGCCAGGCCCGCGCGGCGTCGCCGCCGGACCAGGCGGCGAGAAGGGAGACGGCGCCATGGTGTGGCAGACTACGCTGGCACCGGATGACCAGGCACGGATCAAGAGCCTCCTGCAGTTGGCGATCCGGGCCGAGATCGAGCGGCACGGGGCCCCAGTCGGCGAGGAGACGGTCGTGCAGCTCGCGCTGCACGAGCTGCAGCAGTTGCGCCACGAGCCCTGGGCCGCCCGGGCCGTCACCGCCCTGGCGCTCGACGGCATCCGCCGCGTGAACGCGCGCGCGGCGCAAAGCGATCCACAGGGCCACGATGGCTTCCGCGATCCGAGCTGGCTCGCGGCGATGTCGGGAGTGCCGCAGGCGATGGCCGCGCTGGCTGCCGCCGGCTACGCCTGGGCGGGCGGCGGCCTCATGGAGCTAGCGGGCGCCGGCCTGGCGACCGCCCTGGAGGAGCTGGTCCGCGAGATCGCCGCCAGCGAGGGCGCGCCAGGCCCGCGGAGCTGGGCGGACGTCGACGCGGAGCTGGGCCTGCGGCAGGCGTATCTGGCCGCGCTGGCGCGGCTGCACGAGCTGTTCCCCGACGCGGCGACGCCCGCCGAGGCGCTGGCGCGCGCGGACATTCGCCCCGAGGAGTACGGCCACGACCTGGCGGCGCTGACGGCACGGCTGGAGAGCTATCTGGCCGAGAATCGGCCGGCGAAGGCTGCACGGGCACGAGCGGTCTGAGGCGGCGCCCTCGTCGGCAGCCGCCCGCACGGCGCCGCGCACACGAGAGCCGGAGCCCTGTCGGGCCCCGGCTCCGGAGTGCTGGCCTGCCGCGCGGCGGCGTGGCTATACCGTGCTGCGCCCTGGGCTGACCGCCCGCGCGATCGCGATCACGATGATCGCGCCAACCACGGCGATGACCAGGCTCGTGACGTTGAAGCCGGTCACGTCAATGCCAAGCAACGCGCTGCTGATGAAGCCGCCAACGAGCGCGCCGATGATCCCGAGGATGATATCCCCGATGATCCCGTAACCGCCGCCGCGCATGATCAGCCCCGCCAGCCAGCCAGCGATCAGTCCGAGAATGATCCAGCCAATAATGCTCATCGGAACCCCTCCTTACCTCGCTCGCGTCGGCCACCGAGTGCTTGGCCGACTGCTCCGTCAGGCCCTCTAATGCAAGCGGCGTGCCATCGCTCGGATCAAGCGCGGCGGAGCGACAGCGGCGCACCAGGCGGACCGGGAGCCGGAGCCGCTTGAGGGGACGCCTTCTCGGACCGACCGAAGCGGGGAGTCGCTGGCAGAGGCTAGTCGCGGCGCCAGCGTAGCTCGCGCACGACGATGAACGTGCGCGTCGACTCGACCATCGGCATTTCGTGCAGGCGGTGGAAGATGAGCGCGTCCAGCTCGTTCTGGTTGGCCACCTCGACGCGGGCGATGATGTCGGTCTCGCCGTAGATCACACTGGCCTCCGCGACGGCAGGAATCGCCTGCAGGTCGGCCAGCACGGCCTCGACGTGCTTCGCGGGGGTCTTCAGCAATACGTAGGCTTCCATGCGCGATGCCTTTTCTTGGCGCGCGGGCCCCGGCCGCTCGACCCAGCGCGCGACGTGCAGCACCAGCGGCGCGGCCACGACGGCCTGCCGGCTCACCAGGCGGCTGAGCGCCTCATACACCTCGCTCGCGGCGGCCACCTCCAGCTCGGCCACCGCGTCCACGTCGGCGCCGTAGACCAGGCAGGCCTCGCGTACCTCGGGCAGCGTCTCAAGCGCCGCGAGCGTCGCCTTGCCGTCGTGGGCCGGCACCGCCAGCAGGGCGTACGCGCGGTGGCGGGGGCGCGCCACCAGCTCTTGCGCCGCTTGCAGAGAATAGCCCCGCTGGTAGTACTGCCACAGGTCGCGGATGCGGCGGACGTCTTCCTCGCTGTAGTCGCGGCGCGCAATGCGGCGCTTGGGCACCCGGCGCGGTTGAATGTAGCCGAGTGATTCCAGGTAGTAGACGAAGCGCTTCTCTAGCCCGGGAACCTGCGCCAGTAGCTCCTTCAGCTCCACGGGCCGGCCCCCTTACTCCTGGTAGACCCCCAGCACGCGCAGCGCATTCTCGACGTAACTGGTGTCCACGATGCGGTCGAGGTCCACCGGCGGGCCTTCTAGCAGGCCGAGGGCGGCAAACTCGCGCTGCTGCTCCTTCAGGTTCTCGACCTGCAGGTGGCCGTTCGGGTTCACCCAGGACATCTCCATCTTGTCGTACAGCGCGGGGTCTTTGATCGAGGTGTGGTTGATGAGCGACTGGATCACCTCGGGCCGGTTCGGCCGCATCTTGAACATGCCGTCATTGTACTCGCGCACGCCGCGCAGGTAGGCGATCATGAAGCGGTTGGCGGCCTCGGTGTTCTGAGCGAAACCCTCGGAGTAGTAGACCTGGGCGATCTCCAGGTTCGGGAAGGCGTCGATGGCGCGCTGCCAGCGCACGGCGATGCCGCGCTCGATCGCCGCGCTGATCAGCGGCTCGATCATCACGCCCATGTCGAGCGCGCCCGAGTTGAGCGCCGGCACCATGTCGGCGAAGCCGACGATCTTCTGGTCCACGTCGTTCAGCGTCAGGCCCGCCGAGGCGAGGCCGCGGATCAGCGCGAGCTGGGCCGCGGTGCCGGTGCCGTTGTTGGCGACCGGCCGCCCCTTGAAGTCCTGCCAGCCCTGGATCTGGCCGCTGTCGATCAGCTCCTTCCGCACCATGAAGCTCAGCGCGCCGTTGATCAGCGTCGCGCGGTCGGCTACGATCTTCAGCTTCACACCGCGCCCCACCGCGTTCAGCAGCCCGGCGTTCAGCGAGCCCACGCCCACGTCGAGCTGATTCGTGCCCAGCGCGCTGACTTGCAGCGCGCTCGTGTCGAACGGCGTCATCTCGACGTCCAGCCCTTCCTCCGCGAAGTAGCCTTTGTCGAGCGCCAGGTAGAACCCGCCGTCGGCGGTGGACTTGATGTCGGCCAGCACGACCTTGACGCGCGGACTGAGCGGCGGGCCAGGCCGATAGGCAGCGGGCGCCCCGTCGCTGGGGGCAGCCGTCGCGGCGCCGCCGGCCGTCGCGCTCGCCACGGTGGGGGCCGCGGCCGCGGGAGCGCCGCCCGGCGCCGCCGGGGCGGGACTGGGCGCGCGGGCAGCGGGCGCCTGGCAGGCCGCCATCACGGCGGCCGCCAGCCCGATCCCGAGCGCGCGGAGCAAGCCGAAACCTCGCAATGTATCTCTCCTGGCAGGGGGCAAGCCGGGCAGATTGGTGGGCGCGGCGTTCCAGTATAACGGGTCCGCGAGGGCCGTCCTCGGGCCGAGCGGGCGCCGGCGCCTACTGGACGAAGGCCAGCAGGCTCGGCAGCGCGGTGAGCAGGGCCGCCTGGTGGTCGAGGCCCGGCAGCAGCTCCAGGCGAATCTGGGCGCCGTCGCGCTTCAGCGCCTGGGCGAAGGTCTGCGCGCCCGCCGCCGGGGCCTCGCCGTCGTTGAGGCCGTGGATGAGCAGGAAGGGCGGCGCGCCGTGGTCCACGTAGTGCAGCGGCGCCGCCAGCGCCCAGCGCGACGGGTCCTTGCCGAACGCGGCGTAGAAGAGCTGCGCCAGCGGCGACGCCGCGTAGCGCGCGTCGAGGTCGTAGCCCGCCCCCGAGATGCCGACCACGCTGCGCACCACGCTCGTGGATAGGCCCTCGGCGCCAAGGTACGTGTCGTCGAGCGCCACCAGCGACGCCAGGTGCGCGCCCGCCGAGTGGCCGCCCACGTACAGCCGCTGCGGGTCGCCGCCGTAGTTCGCGCCGTTGCGGTACAGCCAGGCAATCGCCCGCGCCACGTCCTGCGCGTGCGCCGGGTGCTGTACGGCCGGCGAGAGCCGGTAGTTCGCCACGGCCACCAGCACGCCCTGCTCCGCCAGCTTGGCGCCCAGCCAGCTCAGCTCCGACTTGTCGCCGATGCTCCAGCCGCCGCCGTGGACGAAGAGCAGCATCGGCGCCGGTCCCGTGCCCCGCCGCGCCGGGTAGACGTCGAGGTGCTGTAGCGGATCGGGACCGTAGGCCACGTCGGCCGGCGGCACGACGCCGGGGCCGGCGAACGGCATGCCGGGCATCGGCACGAGCCCGGGGCCGCCGCCCGGCGGCGTCAGCGGCACGGCAGGGCTCCCCGGCATGCCCGGCGGCATCCCGTAGGCGCCCGGCGGCGGCATCATCGGCGGCAGCGCCGATCCGGGCGGCGCCGGCAGGCCGGGCGCCGCGCCGGGCGGGAGCGCCCCGCTCGGCGGCTTCGGTAGGGCCCCGGGCGGCTTCGGCGGCAGCCCATTCGGCGCCTGCGCTGGCGGCATCGGCTGCGGCGTCGGCAGGCTGCCGGGCTTCGTCGGCTCCGCGGCCGCCGGCGGGGGCGCGGTGGCAGCCGGCGGCATCGTGGCGGCGGGATCGGGCGGCTTGGTCGCCTCGGCGCCGGGCGGGGGCGCGCCCCCCTGGCCGGCGCCCGTTCCGGCCTGGGGCTCCTGGCCCGCCTGCAGTAGTGGGCCGCCGGGCGTCGCGTCCCCCGGTTGATCGCCCCGTAGCGCGACGATTCCCTGCTGCACGCTGGAGGCCACACCGCCCACTAGTCCCGCGAGCGCCACACCCACGCTGATCCCGACCAGCAGCACCGCGCCGCCGAGCGCGGCCCGCCTCCAGCTCCCCATGTTCCCTCCACCAGCCCTCCGCGGCGCGGCTGTGTTTCCAGAGGGCTGGCACGGCTCCGTAGCCCGCTCGGGCCTACCCCGCGCCTGTTAAGAGTTTCCGCTACCGCCGCGGGCGCTCACAACAGATTCCCGCGCTCGCGCCAGGCGGCTGAGGGTTAGCGCTTGGCCAAGGCCGGCCCAAGGGCACGGTGCTGCAAGCAGCCGCCATCCCCGCTACGTGGCTACGATGGCGAGGACCGGCGGGCGGGGCGTCCGGGGATGGCGGGCCGCTTGAAAACAGCCCTAGGGAAAGCAGGATGTCTGGACGATCGCGCGCAGGCGCGCGAGCGCAAGCTGGCGCTGCAGCAGGCCCACCAGCTCGGTGAGCTGCGAGTTCTGCTCGGTCAGGTCTTGCACCAGGCCCAGCAGCGCCTCGACTTCGTCGTCCTGGTCGGTCCACGTGGCCGCCGCGGCCGCCGGCGTGCCGCTCTCTTCGTACATCGCCTCACCTTACCTGGACTGACGGGCTCCGCGTCCGCCTGTACTGTGAGTGTAGACGGCGCGCGGCCCCCCGGCTCGTCACAGTGCTGGCACACGTCTTTCCCCTTACCCGAGAGCCTGGCACCAATGCCTGCCAGGCTCTCCTCGTGGGATCAAGAATAACCGGCCACCACGAGCAGGAGCAGCCACAGATCGTAGCCGGTGTGCGTGACGGCGGAGACCGTGGTGTTGAAGCGCCAGCGGACCAGGCCGAGCACCAGCCCCGCCGCCAGCACGGTCAGCAGGCCGTCGGGGCCGTACTGGAAGGCGTGCATCGCGGCGAAGCCCACCGACGCCGGCAGCAGCCCGTAGCGCGGCTGCACGACGCCGCGCCAGATCAGCTCCTCGCCCACGCCCGCGCTCACCGCCGCCGCCAGCGCGCCGCCCACGCCGAACGAGCGCCCGAAGAGCTGCTCGATCCACGCGCTGGAGGTCGGCTGGAGCCCCAGCGCCTGCACGGCCGCCGACGCCACCTGGTCCAACAACAGGAAGATCGGCACCATGGCGAGCGAGATGACCACCCCGAGGGCGATCGGCCGCCAGCCCGGCCAGGTGAGCCCGAGCCGGCTCAGCGCGTGCGGCAGCTTCACCCACACGGGAAAACCGACCGCCACCAGGCAGAGCGCAACCGTCCAGCCGACGCTGTAGATCAGCTCGTACCAGGCCGAGATCACCGGGCCGCGCTCGGCCTGCTGCTGCAGCACGGGCTCGAGCTGCGTCACCACCTCCAGCGGCGCGCGGCCGCCGAGCACGGGCAGCGCCGTGAGCGGGATGAAGGTAAACCAGAACAGCGCCACGAAGCCGAGCCAGTGGCGGAAGTTGTCCGGATCGACGGCGTGGTAGCGCGCCAGCCAGACGCGGATACGCCGCGGCAAGAGCAGCAGCGGCGCCGCGAGCAGCCCGAGCAGCGTCCAGACGAGCGGCTGCAGCACCGGCTTCACGCGCAGCACCGTCTCGGCGGGCATCGGCCATTGCCAGTTCTCCGGTCCGATCAGGTACAGGCCGACCAGCGCCAGCACCATGACGACCAGCAGCTCGCCAGCGGAGTACAGGAGCAGCAGCGCGATCACGCGCGCGAACCGCGACCGCGGCGCGAGCCACGACAGCACGGCCAGCGCCAGCAGGGGCAACTGACCCAGGCTCAGCGCCGCCTCGAGGAACGCGCCGACCTGCCCGGCCAGCACCAGCCCCGCCAGCAGCGCCAGCCCGCCGACGACCGTGATCGCCCGCACCACGTGGGCGCGCTGGTGCAGCGGCGGCGCGGCGATGGGGGCTGTTGAGGTCGTCATGCCCGGCCCTCCGGGGCGCGTGGCGCCTGGCGGGGGCTGCTCGCCCGACGCGGCGCCGTGCCCGTTCCGGTCCCGTTGCACGGTCTGGGCCAGCCTCAGGCGAACCGGCAGTCGAGGCGCAGCGCGCGGGCCAGGATTCGATCGTACTCCGCGGCCGAGACGTAGAAGGCGCCCAGGCTCGCCAGGTGCTCGGTCATGAACTGCGTGTCGAGCACGATAAAGCCCCGCTCGCGCAGCCGCCCGACGAGGTGCGCGAAGCAGACCTTCGACGCGTCCGTGGCGCGGTGGAACATGGACTCGCCCATGAACGCGCCGCCGATGGCCACGCCGTACAGCCCCCCGACTAGCCCGCCGTCCTGGTAAGCCTCGACGCTGTGCGCGAAGCCGCGCGCGTGCAGCTCGCCATACACCCGCTCGACCTCGGCCGAGATCCACGTCTCCTCGCGCGCGGCGCAGGCCGCGATCACGCCGGCAAAGTCGGCGTTGATCCGCACGGCGAAGCGGCCGCTGCGTACCGTCCGCAGCAGCCGCCGCGACAGGTGGACGCGCTGGGGATCGAAGATAGCGCGCGGATCGGGCCGAAACCACTCGATCGGCCCGCGGCGGCTGCGCGCCATGGGAAACAGCCCCTGGCAGTACGCCGCCAGCACCAGGTCGGCCGTCAGCCGGGGCATGGCGCAGTGTGGCGTGCTGAGCGCCGCGTGTTGCTCACGGCGAGCTACTCCTGCTGCGCGGGCTGTCGGGCTCACGGGCGGGCGCGGCCGGGCGGTGGGGGCGGATGCGGCCAACGAGCAGCCAGGTCACGTGGCGCAGGAAGTCCAACCCCGCCAGGTAGACGATGCCGAGCGCCGAGGCCACGATAACGGCCTCGATGCTCTGGCGCCCCTCGGGCGACCAGTACACGTCGGCCAGCCGCAGCCACAGCGCGAACTCATCAAGCACGAGCGCGGCGCCCACGCCGAACAGCACCGACAGCAGCCGCACGGGCCGGTTCTCGCCCATCACCAGGCCGAAGTAGCCCGCGACCAGCACCAGCAGCATGCCCGGCACCATGTGGTGGACGTGGATGCCCGCCGCGGTGACGTTGCCGAAGATCGGCAGCCAGTCGTTGCGGATGCTGTGAGTGACGAAGCGCACGGCGCCAAAGCTGAGCAGGAACGCCACGGTGACCAGCAGCTCCGGCTCCTTGCCGCGCGCCACGATGTCCGTCTGCCAGAAGGCCCGCACCAGCGCCCAGCGGCCCGCCCAGCCGACGCGCGTCCGCTCCTCGGGGGGGATCAGTCCGGGGGTGCTCACGCCGCGACGCCCTCCACGCCCAGCCCGGGGGTGTTCACAGTAAGGTGTAGCAGGTCCGCGCCACCTGCTACACCTTACCTGCTACTCCCGCTCGTTGCTGGCCGCGATGCGCACGTCGAGCACCGTGGGCTGGCCGGCGCGCACGGCCTCGACCGCGCGCCGCACCGCCGGGCCGACCTCGGCCGGGTCGGTCACGCGCTCGCCGTGGCCGCCCACCAGCGGGCCGAGCGCCGCGTAGTCGGGCGGCGGTGCGATGGCCGCGCCGTGGTACACGCCCGTCTGCGCCGACCAGCCCTCCGGGTAGAACTTCTCGATGCCGCCCTTCATCGAGGCGTAGGACTGGTTCGTAAAGACGATCGCCAGCACCGGCAGCCCGTACTCCTGCTGGTAGCCCATCGCCGCCAGCGCCGGGTTGTAGTTGAACGCGCCATCGCCCAGGATGGCGACCACCACGTCGTCGGGCCGCGCCGTCTTCACGCCGCAGGCCACCGACAGGCCCACCCCCAGGCCGGCCGTCATGCGCGCGAAGTAGCGGCCCGGCTGGCTGTGCGGCAGGTGGCGCTGCAGGAACACCCGCGTGCTCGTCGTCTCCTCGACGATGTTCGCGTCGGGCGGCAGCGCCTGGCCGATGGCGTAGGCCGCCCAGCGCGCGTCAATCGGCGTGGCGCCCTGCGCGCCGCGCGCCACACGCTCCCACTCCGCCACCATCGCCGCGTGCTGCTCGGCCCAGTGCGCCCGCCGCCGCGCCACCGCGTCGGCGTCCAGCTTCCGCTCCCGCAGCCGTGCCAGCAGCCCGTCCAGCGTCGCCGCCAGCGAGCCGGCGGCGTAGTGGTCCACGCGGTAGTGCCAGGTGGGGTAGTGCAGCTTCTCGGGGTTCTCGTCGGCCAGCAGCACCGTCGCCTCGGGGCTCGGCCCGCGCGTGGCCGGGTGCCACGAGCCGCGCGCGGCGCACAGGAACACCACGTCGGCCTCGCGCAGCAGCGGCCGCGCGCCGTAGCCCAGGTGCAGCGGGTGGTCGGCCGGGAAGTTCGTGTAGCCCATCGTCTGGGCCTCGGCCACCGGCGCGCCCAGCAGCTCGGCCAGCGCGACCAGCCGCGCCACGTTCGCCGGGTCACGCCCCGCCTCCTCGGCGAAGATGACGGGCACGCGCGCGCCGGCCAGCGCCTCGGCCATCGCGTCCAGCGCCGCCGGGTCGGGCAGCAGGCGCGGGCGCGGCACGGGCGTGCGCGGCAAGAGCCGCCCCGGCACCGTGCCCATCATCCGCTCCATCGGGATGGACAGGTAGGCCGGCCCGCGCGGCGGCGCCAGCGCCACGCGGCAGGCCTGCTCGACCATGCCCGGCAGCGCCTCCTGGCTCGGCACCATGTCCGACCAGCGCACGAGCGGCGTCATGAGCCGCGCCGCGCCGCCCCGCTCGGCCAGCGAGCGCAGCCACTGGCCGCCCGGGTCGATCTCGTCGCCCTCGCCCCAGGTGACGCTGTCGCCCGAGAAGATGACCAGCGGCGTCTGCTCGCGGTCGGCCATCTGGATCGCCATCGCGCCCTGCAGCGGCCCCACCGAGCTGTGCAGGAACACCGCGGGCAGGTCGCCCGTCGCCTTGTGGTAGCCGGCGGCGGCCGCCACCGTCAGGCTCTCGTGGCGGGTGTTCAGGTAGCGCAGCGCCCGCTCGCCCTCGCGCGGCGGCCGCGCCAGCGCGTCCCAGATCGCCGGCCACTCCGACCCCGGCGACGAGAAGATCGTGCTGATGCCGTTCAGGCGCAGCACGTCCAGGATCGCCTCTGCCGCCGGCACGGTCTCCGGCACCGTGCCCACCGCGCGCCCGTCCATCGTAATCATTCCGCGCTCCTCACCCGTTGTCCGGCAGAGGGAGTGTGGCCCGATGGCCACACTCCCCTCCTGCCTTACCTATTTCCGAACGCTCGGCCGAGGGCGAGCACCTGCTCGCGGTCGCCGGTTGCCTGGATGGTGCCGTCGGCGAGGGCTTGCTGGAGGGCGACGCGGCCCCAGACGAGACGCAGCAGCGTCTCCAGCGGCAGGCGCAGCGTCGCGTCGGCCTGGCCGGTGGCGCCGCGCGTCACCTCGCACTTGCCGCCGCGGCAAGCGATCGTCACTGGCCCACCGCCCGGGCCGCTCGCCTCGCAGAGGAACGTGGCGTCGAGCCCTTGCAGTGCGTTGGTCTGCGCCATGCGGGCCGCGTTGGCGAGCACGTAGTCCGCGACGAGCGCCGCGCTCTCCGCGTCGAGCGTCGCGGCAGGCTCCGCGGGCGCGCGCAGGTCCCAGTGGTGCAGCAATAGCTCGTTCAGGCGCAGCGCGGCGATCTGCGCGCCCGTGAGCGTGCGGCCCGGCCCGAGCGGCACGGCGGGCCGCCCGAGCGTCGCGTCGTCGCGCGCCTCCAGGTCGTCGAAGAAGACCTGGTTGCGCCGCTCCAGCTCCGCCAGCATCTCCGCCGGCGGCATCGCCTTCACCTTGGCGCGGCGGGCGTTGCGCTCCTCGGGGCTGAACTCGGGCACCGGCTGGCCGTCGAGGCCCGCCCGCGTCTGCAGATAGAAGCGCTCGGTGCCCTCGGTCAGGTGCGACACCACGTCGCGTGCCGACCAGCCCTCGCACCAGCTTGGCGCGTCCCAGGCCGCCGCGTCCTGCCCGCGCATGCGCGCCGCGATGGCGCCCGCCTCGCGCCGCACCGCCGCGCCGAGCGTGCGCACGCCCGCCTGCAAGCCTCCGTCTGCCATGGCCCCTCCTCGTGCCGGCGCGGCCGCCGCCAGCGACCGCCCCCTCCTGCTCGCCCGCAGTGTACCGGATTCGCCCCCCGCCGTCAGCTTCCCTCCAGTAACGGCGCTTTGGCGCCCGTGTGGCAGCACAGCTCGGCCTGTCATGCACGCGACAGCGAAACCTGGAGTCATGCCGTATACTGGCCGCGACGTGCGGCCAAGGCCGGACCAGGGAGGAGCGGATGTCGGGCGCGACCCACAGCCTGACTCGTCGCCGCTTCGTGAAGAGCGCCGGGGTAGCCGGGCTGGGGCTGCTGGCGGGGTGTGGGCGGCTACCGTGGCAGGCAGAGGCGCCGGCCAAAATAGCGCAGATCGGGTATCTGGCCGCCAACTCGACGTCGCCCGCACACCAAGCCTTCCGCGAAGGGCTGCGCGAGTTAGGCTGGATTGAAGGCCAGAATATCCTCATCGAGTGGCGGCTGACGGAGGGAAGAGAAGAGCAGGTTCCGCAGTTCGCCGCCGAGCTGGCTCGCCTCCCACTCGACGCCATCGTAGTGGTGGAGACGCCGCGGATCCACGCGGTCCAGCAGGAAACCCGCACCATTCCGGTCGTGATGATAAGCAGTGGTGACCCGGTGAGCAATGGATTCGTCGCAAGCCTTAGCCGCCCGGGCGGCAACATCACCGGCGTCAGCAACATCGCCCCGCAGTTGAGCGGGAAGCGTTTGGAGCTCCTGAAGGAGACGATTCCTGGGGCCTCCCGCGTGGCTATCCTCTGGGATCCCACGGATCCAGGGAATCTACTCGCATTCCAAGAGACGCAGGCCGCCGCAGAGAGACTGGCGATCCACCTGCAATCCCTGGAGGTCCGAGACCCTGGCAACCTGAGCGGCGCGTTCGAAACCGCGACCCGGAAGCGCGCCGACGGGGTGGTCATCCCTGCGGGTCCGGTAGCCTTCAATCAGCGCATGCAGATTGTGGAACTGACGGCGCAGCACCGGCTGCCAGCCATGTACGCGCAGGGTAGGCTGGACGTTGAGGTGGGCGGGCTGATGTGGTACGCACCGTCGAATGCCGCGGTGTACCGCCGCGCCGCCTACTACGTGGACCGCATCCTCAAAGGCGCCAAGCCCGCTGACCTGCCAGTGGAGCAGCCCCGCGAGTTCGACTTCGTGATCAACCTCAGGACGGCGCAGGCGCTCGGGCTCACGATCCCCCGCCATGTGCTGCTACAGGCTACCGAGATCATCCAGTAGCCACCTCGGCCCATCAGGGGCGGTCGCGACCGCCAGCACCGGCGTGGGCGGACCCGGCTCCGCGCCCGCCGGGATGGTAAGAAGACTGGTAAGCTCAAGGTATCGGGAACAGCGCTCACTCATCGCGCGCGCCGCTGACGACGGCCCACTGAGCTGAGCAAGGAACGGGACCGCGCCAGCGCGCCGTGGAGGCCACCATGAGCCGCAAGACCGACCGGGAAGAGGAAGGGGCGACCGCCCCGAACGATGCCGAGCTAATCGCAAGTTACATTGAGCTAGACCCACGGAACCGCAGCCGCGCTGAGGCACGGCTCGTGGGGTCGGGTGTCCCGGTCTGGGCAATCGTGGGGCAGTACCAGGCAACCGGGCGGGACGCGGCCTACGTAGCCGAGAGCTACCAGGTGCCGCTCGCCGCGGTGCAGGCCGCGCTGGCGTATTATCGCCAGAATATGGCAGTCATCGAGGACCGCCTCGAGGCGAATGCGGTCTAGCATCGGTGGCCGCGTTCTACCTCGACAACGACGTATCTACTCGCGTGGGCGATCATCTGCGCCAATTCGGGCATGAGGCCACTCATAGCCGCGACCTCCATCAGCGCAGCGCGTACGATGAGGTCCAACTCATTACCGCGCTGGACCTCCAGGCCGCCCTCGTCACCCACAACTACAAGGACTTCATCATGCTCCACCGCGCGTGGGACTTGTGGCGAGCGCGCTGGGGCATCAGCGAGCTGCACACAAGTATCCTCGTCCTACCCCAGGGACCAGAAGCTCGGCTGGCTGATTACGTGATGCTGCTGCTCGCGGATGGTGCCCCTGCAGCGAATACCCTGTATCGCTACCGCCCCTCTCTCGGCCGGTGGCAGGCAGAATAGCTGGCCCGCGGCAATCCGCCGGACGCGCCCTGAAGCTGACGGCCGATAGCTGATAGCTGACAGCGGATCACGGCGGCGTGAGGTGCTGAGCCAGCCAGCCGCTGGCCTCTAGCTCGCGCAGGATGCGGTCGTCAATCATCTGCTCGGCCTTCACGTCCTTGGCGCCGGGCAGGTCCTCCGAGCCGTCGATCAGCTTCTGGATGGCGGGCGGCGACAGCTTCACGTCCCAGATCGTCTGGTACTGGTCGTACGACTCCTCAGCCAGCGCGCGATTGTCGTTGCGCGTGCCCCGCATCATGCTGTCGATCGTCGCCTCGCGCTGGTGGCGGGCGAACTGCACGCTCTCCACCCAGGCCATCAGGAAGCGCCGCACCATCTCCGGCTCGCGCTGCAGCACGTCGGTCGTGCTGGTGATGTTCAGGCCCAGGATGTCGATGCCCGCCGCCACGGTATCGAGCAGTAGGTAGTACCCCTCGTTGCGCGCCCGCGTCGTGAACGGGCTGGCCATGAAGCCGGCGGCGACCTGGCCGCTCACGAGCCCCGTGAATATCGCCGGCTGCTCGCGTAGGAAGAGCACCGAGACGTCGTGGTCGGGCTCGAGGCCGCGGTCGCGCAGGATCTCCATGAGGGCGATGGACGTGCTGGAGCCGGGCGTGGACGTGCCGACAGCCTTGCCGCGCAAATCCTCGAAGCGCGTCACGTCGGGCTGCGAGATGAGCTGGAACGGCACGCGGTTCGCCAGCCCGGCGATGTAGCGCAGTTCGCGCGCGCCGCTCACGAACGCCGTGATCGTGCTGCCGGAGGTCGCCGCGAAGGGCACGGTGCCGCTCTGCACGGCCTGGGTGGCGGCGGCCGGCGCGAGGCCGGTCACCGCCACGTCGAAGCCGTAGCGCTTGAAGATACCCTGGTCCTGCCCGACCCAGAGGGGCGTGCTCGTCGCGCTGACGGTGGCGATCGGCAGCTCGAACGCGCGCATCGGCGGCGCGGTCGGCTCAGCAGCCGGCGCCGCCGAGGCTGACTGGCCCGCACCGCCCGCGGCCGGCTGGCCGCTCGGCGGCGCGGGCGACGGCGCCGCGGCTCCCGACCGCGCGGCCGGCGCGCTCGGCGCCGTACAGGCCAGCAACGCGAAGACGAGCCCAACCGCCGCCCAGCGATCCCAGCGCACCACCAGCAGCCTCCTCGGACGTTCTGGACGCGCTCCGGAGGGACCTAACCCCCCGGCCCCCCTTCCCTCTGAAGGAAGGGGGGAGAGGACGGACCGCTCCCCTCGGGTCCCCAGGGCAGGGAGGGCATGCGCCTCCCCGGCCCCCAACCCTGACAGAGCCGCCGACCGCGCCCGCCCTCTGGAATGCGTCCATTATACGCGCCGGGCGCCATTACGGCGCCCGCGCCTGCCACGCGGCCCAGCCACCCGCCCGCTTCCTTCAGCCGAGCACGCGGCCGACGAGTGGGCCGCCGGCCTGCTCCCCAGCATTAGGGAGCCGCTAACGCCGCACCCCCTCTCCCCCTGGGAGAGGGTCGGGGTGAGGGCGCGTCCTCCCCCTCTCCCCCCAGAATTGGGGGCCGGGGGTAGGTCCGTCCTCTCCCCCCTTCCCTGACAGGGAAGGGGGGCCGGGGGGGTTAGGTCCGCCGCCGGCGCCACAGCGCCGGCGCGGCGAGCGATGCCAGCCCGAGCGCGAGCAAGAGGGCGCTATCCGCCTCCGGTACGATCGGCACGCCGCCCGGCGCGGTGGCGTATGGCCCGCTGGCCGGGGCGGGCGGGATCAGCAGCCCCGGCGGCGATGGCGGCAGCGGCAGCAGGGGCGCGCCGAGCAGCGAGCCCGCCCCGGCCGAGCCCGTCTGCGACCCCGCGACGATGGCCCCCTGGGCGACGGTCTGGCCGCCCGCCAGCACCACGAGCGGCGCGCCCTGCTGCGGCGTGCCCGGCAGGAGCTGGCTGCACACGGCCTGGCCGCTCGCACTCGCCGCCGGACACGGCACCGACGTGGCCGGGCCCACCGTGAGCGGCACCTGGAGTGCGGCCTGCTGGCCCGGCGAGAGGCCCTGGAGCGCCGCGGTGAGGATCGTCTGGGTGCCGCTCGGCGTGAAGTTGGCGACGCCGCTCACGGCGGTCGCGCCCGCGGGTTGGAGAATCGCCCCCGCGGTGGCGCGCACCGGCGCGGGCAGCGCCTGGGGGCCGGCCGCGACGGCGCCCTGCGCGAGCGGCAGGCCCGCCGCGCTCGCGGTCACCTGGCTGCCGGGCGGCGGGGCGGCGCTCAGCGCCTGCGAGCACGTCACCGTGCCGCCCGACGCGGCGGCGGGGCACTGGAGCGGCAGGCCCGCCGGCCCACCCGGCAAACTCAGCGTGACGGCCTGCCCCGGGCTCAGGCCCTGGACCAGGCAGTCGGCCGTCACGGCGGCGGCCGCGGCCGGCGCGGCGGTGGTGAAGTTGCAGACGCCGTTCACGGTCGAGCCGGCCACGGGCGCGAGCAGCACGCCCGCCAGCGCCTGCGTCGGCGCGGCGGCCACGGCCGGGGGCGGCGCGGGGGCCGCGGCCGCGCCCCCGCTCACGAGCGCGCCCTGCGCGACCGCCTGGCCCCCCAGCGACACGACGACGTTGCCGCCCTGGCTCGGCTGGCCGCTGACGGTCTGCGTGCAGGTCGCCGCGCCGCCGGCGCCCGCCGGGGCGCAGCCCACCGTGACGGAGCTGCCGCCCAGCGGCACGGCGAGCGTCACCTGGCTCCCGGCGCTCACGCCTTGCAGTGTCGCCGCAACCGTCGTCTGGCCGCCGGCGCCCGGGCTGAGGCTGACGCTGCCCGAGACCGGCAGCGGGCCGAGCGGGCGCAGCGTGGCCGACAGGCCGCCGGCGGCGCTCGCCGGGAGCACGGTCGGCAGGCCGGCGAGCGCGCTCCCGGCCGGGTCCTGCACCAGGGTCAGCCCGAACGGTGCGACCTGGCTGGCCACGACGAAGCGGCCGAGCGCCGGGTTCGCCGCCACCTCGCCCGCGCCGCCGAGCGGCAGCGTAGCGACGACGGCATTCGTGCTGCCGTCAATGACGGTCGCGTCATTGCTGCCGGAGCTCGTCACGAGCACGTGGTTGGTCGTCGGATTGATGGCGAGGCCGACCGGCGCCGCGCCCACGCTCACCGTGGCGAGCACGGCGTTGCTCGTCCCGTCGAGGACCGACACGCTGTTGCTGCCCTGGTTGACCACGTAGACGCGGCCGGTCGCGGGGCTGACCGCCAGCGCGCCCGGCCGGCTGCCCACGGGCACGGTCGCCAGCACCGCGCCGCTCGTCCCGTCGAGCACGGCCACAGCGCCCCCCGGCGCGCTCGCCGTGCCGGCGCTCGAGACGTAGACGCGGTTGGTCGTCGGGCTCACCGCCACGTCGCGCGGCCCCGGCCCGACCGGCACCGTGGCGACGACCGTATTCGTCGTGCCGTCCACGATCGCCAGCGTGCCGGTGGCGCTGTTGGCCACGTAGACGCGGCCGGTCGTCGGGTTCACGTCCAGCCCCGCGGGGCCGGCGAGGCCGGGGATCGTCGTCAGCACGGCGTTCGTGCCGCCGTCGACCACGGTGAGGCTGTTGGCGGTGCCGCTGGCCACGTAGACGCGGTTGGAGGCGCTGTTGACAGCCACCGCGCTCGGGCCGCCCCCCACCGGCACGGCGGCCAGGGTGGCGCCGCTCGTGCCATCGATCACGAGGAGCTGGTTCAGCGCACCCACGGCCACGTACAGGCGATTGGTCGCCGGGTTGAATTCGACGCCCTGCGCGCCGCCGCTGAGCGGGATCGTGCCCAGGATGCCCTGCGCGCGCAGCGGCCCGCCCGCCGCCAGCGCCGCGGTCGCGGCCAGCACGGCCATCATGCCTCGGAGCCACGCCGCTCGCGTCGTCATTCGTCCTCCTCGCACTCCGCGCCAACCGCTCCGCCATTGTGGCGCGCGGCCTAGCCGAGCCCGCCCGGGCCGCCGCGAGCCGCGCTCCGCGCCCGCGGCTCCGCCATTGTGGCGCGGGCGCGGCCCGCCTGCTTAGGGCCGCCGCTTACGAAGGCGCTACAGCGGCGCGTCACACCTTCGAGACGCTCGCCACCCCCTTGGCGTTCGCTGTGCGCACGTTGCCGTCCGCTGGGGCCGGTGGTATGGTCCAGCGATGCGCAATCCGTCACTCGCTCCCGAGGCCCCCGGCGCGCTCGCCGAGCCGCCGCCCGCGCGGCCGCCCGGCATGGGGCCGTGGCCCTTCCGGCTGCTCTGGGCGAGCAGCGTGCTCAACCAGGCAGGCTTCTGGATCCAGCAGGTCGGCGTCGGCTGGCTGATCCTCGAGCTGACAAACTCCTCGACCCAGCTCGGCCTGGCCAGCTTCATGCGCGGCCTGCCGATGATGATCATCAGCCCGATCGGCGGGGTGTTCGTCGACCGCTTCGATCGGCGCCGCATGGTGCTCTTCTCGCAGTCCGTCGCGGGCCTGTGCGCCCTCGCGCTGGTGGCGCTGATCGTCGCCGGCTGGGTCCAGCCCTGGCACGTCTACCTGATCAGCTTCGTCTCGGGCGCGACGGTCACGGTGAACTTTCCCGCGCGCCAGGCGATGATCCCGGCCCTGGTGCCGCCGGGCGAGGTCGGGCAGTCGGTCGCCGGCATCGCCGCCGGCCAGAACGGGGCGCGGGTCGTCTCGCCCGGCTTCGCCGGCCTGCTCATCCAAGTGAGCGGGCTGGCGACCTGCTTCCTGGCGCAGGCAGGGGTGTTCGCCACGGCGCTGGCGATGACCTGGCGGCTGCCCACGACGCCGCGGCCGCGCAGCACGGGGGCCGGCGCGCTGGGCGCGATGCTGGCGGGCTTCGGCCACATCCGCGACACGCCCAGCCTGCGGGCGCTGATGCTGCTGGCCGTCGTGCCGACCGTGCTGGCGCTTCCGTACCAGCAGCTCCTGCCGGTGTTCGCCCGCGACGTGTACGATGTCGGCGCGGGCGGGCTGGGCGTGCTGCTCACGGCGAACAGCGTGGGCGCGTTCCTGGGCGCGCTCGTCGCCTCGTGGCTGCTCTCGCTACCCCAGCGCGGCCTGGTCCTGCTGCTGGGCGGCATGTCGGTGGGGCTGGGGCTGGTGCTGCTCGCAGTGGTGCCCTCGATGGCGCTGGCGATGGTCGTGCTGTTCCTCGTCGGCGCCGCCTTCTCGGTCTACAACTCGACGAACAACACCCTCATCCACGAGGCCACCACGGACGCCTTCCGCGGCCGCGTGATGAGCGTGTACCTGATGACCTGGAGCCTGATGCCGATGGGCACGCTGCCGGCCGGCGCGCTCGCCGACCACGTGGGCGCCCCCCTCACCGTGGCGCTCGGCGGCGGGCTGTGCGCCCTCCTCGTGCTCCTGGTCTGGCTCACCACCCCGGCGCTCCGCAAGCTGCGCTAAGCCGGTAGCCGCGGCGGGTCTCAACATCCCCGCCGTGAACGGCGGGCCAATAGACGCGACTCAGGCCCGCCGTTCACGGCGGCGGCCGGCGCGTAGCTGCCGGTTGACGATTTCGGCCGGGCGCTGGTATCGTCCCCTCAAGAGTGGAGAAGGAGCGCAGCATGGCCGTATCGCGCGACGCAACCTACGTCAGCCGCAGCGTCCAGTGGGGCGACCTGCGCGGCATGCGCAAGATCGAGACGGTCGAGCAGATGCCCCCCGAGTACCGCGAGACCGCCCTCAAGATCGTCTACGCGCTCGCCTCCACCGAGTTCGCCTCCGTCGAGCAGCACCAGCCCTGGATCAACGCCGGCCCGACGGCCGAGGACCGCTTCGTGCAGGCCCAGGTCGCGGCCGACGAGGCGCACCAGGGCATGGAGGACTACCGCCTGCTGGTGAGCTTCGGGCCGGACGGCGAGGCGCTGGCGCAGGACCTCCTCAGGCGCAAGCAGGGCGAGCACCTGCTGGAGGCGTTCAACCTGCCGATGGAGAGCTGGGTGGACCTGTGCATGTTCTGCTGCACGATGGACCTGGTCGCCTGGTATCATCTCAAGGCGTTCGAGAACTCCAGCCTGGCCCCCTTCGCCCGCGCGATGTGCTCGATGGTGCCCGAAGAGCGCTTCCACGCGTCGTTCGGCGCCAACCGCGTGCGGCGGCTGCTCACCGACCCCGCCTACCTGGAGGCGGCCGGCGGCACGCGCGCCGACGTCGAGGCGTCGCTCCGCAAGTGGTACCCCCGCGCGCTCGACACGTTCGGCGCGAGCAAGTCGAAGTTCAGCGACCTGGCGGTGCGCTTCGGCATCCGCCGCTGGGGCAACGAGGAGCTGCGGCAGATGTACCTGCAGGACATCAACCCGCTGCTGCTCAGCATGGGCCTCCAACCGCCCGCGCCGGAGTGGGACCGCCACATCCTCTAGCGGGCCGCCCGGCACGGTTCCTGCCGATCGCTCTGCCGAGTCCGTGGCGGCGTTACCCGCGCGCGTGGCGCGCAGACCGCGCCGGGGAGGCGGCCTGGCGGCCGCGGGCGGGCACGAGCCCCGCGCCTACCGGGCGCCGCGCGACCGCGGAGCCAGGGCACGCACTACCGTGGAACGAGGAGGGTGGCATGGCGACCATCTCGCGGCACATCATCGTGAAAGCGTCGCCGGACAAGGCCCAGGAGATCGAGCGGCTGTGGAAGCAGGACTGCGCCCCCCTGATGATCAAGCGGCCGGGCTGCCTGCGGGAGGAGCTGCTGCGCTGCCGCGAGGAGCCGGGCGAGTTCATCTCGGTCTCGGAATGGGAGAGCCAGGAGGCGATTGACGCCTACCTGCAGAGCGAAGAGCATCAGACCATCAAGAACCACACGCGCGGCCTGACGGGCATGGCCGCCACGGTGAAGACCTACGAGCTGGTGGGCGGCTAAGGGGCGTCAGCGCACGGCGGCGATGGTGGGGAGCCGCGGGCGCTCGTCGGCGCGCAGGACGGAGTCACCGCTGGCGATCTCCAGGCGCCCCCCAAAGTCGCGCTCGGTGACGTAGGCGTCGACGCGGCAGTTGCGGCCGAGCCGCGTCTCCGACGGGATGCGGGCGCGCTTGCCCACGATCGTGATGCCCGTGTTCAGCCGCCGCGGCTCCAGCCGGTTGGACCGGTTGTCCGTGCCCACGCCAAGCTGACAGTTCGTGCCCACCACCACCTCTTTGTCGAGGATCACCCGATCGAGCACGCTCTCCGGGCCGACGATGCAGTCGGTCATCAGGATGGAGTCGCGGACGACCGCGCCCTCGGCGACGAACACGCCCGGCGAGAGCACCGAGTGCTCGACCGTGCCGGCGAGGTTGCAGCCGTGCGAGATCAGGCTGCGCTCGACGCGCGCGCTGGCGCAGACCTTCGCCGGCGGCCGCTCCTCGCTGCGGGTATGGATGATCCAGTCGGGCTCGTACAGGTTGAACTCGGCCGGCTCCGCGAGCAGCCCCATGTTCGCGTCCCAGTACGACTGGATCGTGCCCACATCGCGCCAGTAGCCGCGGAACGGGTACGCGTACACGCGGTCTAGCTCCACCATGCGCGGGATAACGTCCCCGCCGAAGTCGTGGCGCGAGCGCGGCGCGCTGGCGTCTTCCAGCAGCCGCTGTTCGAGCGCCGCGCGCTCGAAGACGTAGATGCCCATCGAGATGAGCGTGCTGCGGGGCTGCGGCGGCTTCTCGTCGAACTCCACGACGCGGTGGTCTTCGTCGGTCACCAGGGTGCCGAAGCGGTGCGCCTCGCGCAAGGGCACCTCGAACACGGCGACCGTGCAGTCGGCCTGCCGCGCCTCGTGGAAGGCGATCATCTTCTGGTAGTCCATGCGGTAGACGTGATCGCCGGAGAGCACCACCACGAGGTCAATGCGCGGGTCGTCGAGCAGAAACGGCAGGTTCTGATACACCGCGTCGGCGGTGCCCTTGTACCAGTCGGAGTCCTTGCGCCCCAGGTAGGGCTGGAGCAGGCGAATGCCGCCCTTCTGGCGGTCCAGGTCCCACGGGCGCCCGATGCCGATGTGATCGTTCAGCGAGTGCGGCCGGTACTGCGTCAGCACCGCCACGTCGTACAGCCCCGAGTTCACGCAGTTGCTGAGCGTGAAGTCGATGATGCGGTACTTGCCGGCGAAGGGCACGGCCGGCTTGGCCCGCTCCATGGAGAGAACGCTGAGCCGCTCGCCCTGGCCACCCGCGAGGATGACCGCGATGGTGTGCCGAATACTCGCCATCAGGCCTCACCCTTCCGTTCGTGGCGTTCTCTCGGAGACTCTCACGGCCGGGCACCGACCGCGAGCTGGCGGCTGCTGGCTCACCCCCTGGGCTGGTCGATAGGATCGTATGGGCTGCGGTCGAACTCGGCCGGGTCGAGGCCGGCGCGATCGGCCTGGATCGCGAGCTGGATGCTGCGCTGCATGAGCGCGCGCACGAACGGATGGCGCGGCAGCAGGACCGGGTCGCTGTCCGCGATCTCGACGGCCGCGGCAATGGCCAGCTTCGCCGCCTGCGGCCGCTCGGTGCGCAGGAAGATGTAGGCCGTCTCTTCCAGACGCCGCTGGAGCGCGCGCCGCAGCGGGGCGGTGAACACCTCGCGGATGGCTTGCGCCAGCACCCGCTCGGCGCGCTGCTCGTCTGACTCGGGCGTGAGCACCAGCCGCGACTCGGCGGCGCGGCGCAGCTCGGCGGCGTACTTCTGCACGTCGCGGTAGCCCAGCAGCCAGTGCTCGACCTCCGGCTCCTCGAACAGCTCGGGCGAGTGCTCCAGCAGCTCCGGCCGCATCTTGACCTCGAAGCGGCTGACCTCCTCGTAGGCCAGCGGGCGCTCGTAGGGCTGCGGCGGCGCGCCGATCACGTCCTGCCACTGGCGGTACTCCAGCGGCACGGGGAAGCCGCTCTCGGCGTTCAGCGCCAGCGCCTCCTGGATCAGCCATTGGGCGTAGGGAATCGGCAGCTCGACCCAGGTGCCGCCCTGCTCCCGCATCTCCTCCTCGCGCGCCGCGAGCCGCTTGCGCGTGCTGTCGCGGACGAAGAAGTCCTTCATGCCCGCGAGGTCGTTGAGCAGGACACTGAACAGGTAGGCGCCGCCCAGCGGCCGGTCGGCGTACAGCGAGAGCCCGCGCGAGCCGAGGCCGTCGATCTGGCTGGCCACGGCGCGGTACAGCGTGGCGCGCGGCTGCAGCACGGTGGCCGGGGCCGCCCGCGCGGACGGCGCCTCGGGGAGCGGCTGCACGCCCTGGCTGCGCAGCCGGAAGAGGGCGCGGCGGGCCGCCTTGCGGCGCTCCTTGTCGGGCACGCTTTCATCGAGCCGCGCGAGCGCCGTGGCCGCCGCGGGGTCCGCGAGCGCGCCCAGCTCGCTCACGGCGACGTCCGCCACCGGGGCCGCGGCCTGCTCGGCCGCGCGCGCCAGCAGCGGCACGGCCGCCGCGCCCGCCTCGCGGCGCACGCTTTCGAGCGCGGCGGCCGCCAGCGGCGCGGGCGCCTCCACCAGCACGCCCAGGGCCGCCGCCGGGTCGTCGAGCGCCGCGCGGACCTGGGCGGCCAGCGCCGCGGCCTCGGCGTTATCTATAGGTGGGAGAGTAGCCGACCCGCCCTTGGCTTTGAGCGCCGCGGGCCGGGTGGGGGCAGCGCGGTGTGGCTTCGCCATCGCTTCCTCAGGGGGCGTGGAGGTGGCGGAGCTTAGCCCGACGTGCGACGCGCCCGCCAGCGCTCACCCCTCGC
>Ga0070741_10002844_pt1 | contig 44964 bp, 40 predicted proteins | sample Coa_R1_4_FD_66440 | JGI IMG/M metagenome (GOLD analysis project Ga0070741, IMG submission 66440) | Surface soil microbial communities from Centralia Pennsylvania, which are recovering from an underground coalmine fire - Coalmine... | ecosystem: Environmental > Terrestrial > Soil > Unclassified ... | reverse complement strand
CTCGACAAGGGCGCCACCGTGGCCGACAACCTGCGGGTGGCCCGGGACGGCGGCCCGCTGCTGGCCGAGCTGGCCCGGTCGTTCGGGTCGGGAGCGAAGGCGGCGGCGCAGCTCGAGGCCCGGGCCGAGACGCTGCTCGACCGGCTCGGCCTCGGCGGGACGCTCGGGCAGCGGGTCGACGCCCTGCCGGTCGGCACCGCCAAGCTCGTCGAGCTCGTCGCCGTCCTCCTCCGCCGGCCCCGGCTGCTGCTGCTCGACGAGCCGGCCTCGGGCATCGGCCCCGCCGAACGGGTCCGGCTCGGGCGGCTGCTCCGGGACCTCCACCGCGAGGAGGGCCTGTCGGTCCTGATGATCGAGCACGACATGGCGCTGGCCATGTCGACCGTCGACTACCTCTACGTCCTCGACTTCGGAACGCTGCTGGCCGAGGGACAGCCGCAGGAGGTCCGGGCCGACCCCCGGGTCGTCGAGGCCTACCTCGGCCGGAGCAGCGAGGAAGCGGGGGTGGCCCGGTGACCGCCCGCCTCGAGGCCCGGATCACCTGGAGCCGCTACGGCGCGGTCGAAGTCCTCCACTCGGTGGCGGTCGACGTCGGCGGGGGCGAGATCGTGGCCGTCCTCGGGGCCAACGGCGCCGGCAAGACGACGCTGCTGCGGACGATCTCCGGTGTCCTCGTCCGGGCCCAGGCCGAGATCCGCCTCGACGGCGAGGACGTCACCCACCTGTCGGCCCCGCAGCGGGTCCGGGCCGGGATCGTCCACGTCCCGGAAGGGCGGCGCGTCTTCACCGATCTCTCGGTGCTGGAGAACCTTCAGGTCGCCGCCCGGGGGACGCGCCGCTCCGCCGCCGACGAGCGGGCCGCCCTCGACGAGGTCTTCGCCGTCTTTCCCCGTCTCGAACAGCGGGCCAGGCAGCGGGCGACGTCGCTGTCCGGCGGCGAGCAGCAGATGCTGGCCATCGGGCGGGGGCTCATGGCCCGCCCCAAGGTGCTGATGGTCGACGAGGCGTCGCTCGGCCTCGCCCCGACCATCACCGAGGAGGTCTTCGCCACGCTGGCCCGGCTCGGCGCCGGCGGCCTGGCCGTCCTCCTGGTGGAGCAGAACGCCCGGGCCAGCCTCGACATCGCCCGGCGGGCCTACATCCTCGAGCGCGGCACCGTGAGCCTGTCGGGCCCGGCGGCCGAGCTCCTGCACGACGACCGCGTCGCCGCCACCTATCTGGGCGGCCACCTCGCCACCAGCGACGAGTAGAGAAAGGACCAGCGATGCTTCGTTCGCCCGCCGGAGGCCGGTGGTCGGTGTCGCGCCTGACCGCCGTCCTCGTCGCCATGAGCGTGATCGGGGCCGGTTGCGCCGGCAACACCATTCACCTGCGGGACAAGGAGGCGGCGAGCCCGGCCCGCGTCTCCGCCGCCGCTCCCGGCGCCGCCGCGCCGGCGGCACCGGCCGGCGGGGCGGCGGCCTCGGCTGCCGGCGAGTCCGCCGCGCCCGCCGCCGACCAGGCCGGCACGGCGGCGGTCACCGCCACCGCCCCCGGCGCCGCCACCGGGTCCCCGGGGCCGGCGGCGGCGGGCACGTCCGAGCCGAAGCGGGCGTCGGCCGCCGCCGCGCCGGGAACGGCCGCCGCCCCCACCGGCGCCCCGGCGGCCGGCGGCGCTCCCGGTGCTCCGGCCGCCTCCGGACGTTCGGCCGGTGCCGCCGGGCCCGCCGGCGCAACGCCGGGCGGTCCCGGTCCGGCCTCGCCCGGAACGCCGGCCCCCGCGCCGCCGCCGGCGGCGTCGGGGCCGGGCACGACCACCGGCGTCGGCCGCGACAGCGTCAACATCGGGCTGTTCTACGCCAAGACCGGCTTCTACGCCGGGCTGCTGCGTAACGCCCCCGCCGTCATGCAGGCCGCCTTCGACGAAGCCGGGCCGATCAACGGCCGCCGGCTCGTCCTCAAGACCTACGACGACGGCAGCTACAACCCCAGCACGATCCAGGTGGAGGAGAAGCGGGCCAAGGACGAGTCGTTCGGGTTCGTCTCGCTGGTCAGCGAGAGCGACACGATCCTGGCGCCGCTGGTGGAGCAGCACCGGGTGCCGACCATCGTCGGCAACATCGACCAGCACGTGGCCCTGCCGCTGCACCACGTCTTCCCGCTGCTGGCGTACTGGGCCCGCCAGGCCACGATCCTGCCCGAGTTCATCAAGAACGCGCTCGGCGCCGGTGACCGGAAGATCGGCATCGTCTACGAGGGGACGAGCACGGCCAAGGACGCCAAGGAGCAGTTCAAGGCCAAGGCGGCGTCGCTGGGCGAGAAGGTGGTGTTCGAGCAGCCGATCGCCACCGACCAGACGACCTGCGCCAACGAGGTCTCCAACCTCCAGTCGCACGGAGTAGAGGTCGTCTACATGATGAACGGCCCGCTCGGCGCCATCTGCATGCTGCGCGACGCCCGGGCGCTGGCCTACAGGCCGATCTGGACCGGGGTGGGCACGTCGTGGAACTTCAACGCCGTGGCCACCGCCACCGGCGGCGCGGCCGAAGGGATCCGGATGCTGACCAGCTCGACGACGCTCGAGACACCGACGGGCCGCCACTTCGCCGACCTGATGCACCAGAAGGCGCCGAACTCCGGCGCCGAGGACGACGACATCATGCTCCTCTACTACGGGCTGGCCAAGGGCTTCATCGAAGCGCTGCGCCGCACCGGGCCCGACCTCACCCGGGAGTCGTTCGAGTCGACGATGGAGACGAAGATGACCGGCTACGACTCCGGCTACTTCCCGCCGCCGACGTTCGGGCCCGGCGACCGTTCCGGGGTGACGTCGGTCGGGGCCACCCGCTGCTGCCAGAACGGGAAGTGGGTCATGGACCAGCCCGGCTGGCACTCCGGCTTCCCGGCCAAGGCCCCGGCGGCCCGGCCCCGGCTCACGCCGTTCCGGCCCTTCGCCGACCGGCCCAGGCGGGCACCGCGCCCGGCGGGACGCTGACGCCGAAAGGAGACGACCGTGCGACCCCATCCGGTTCGACGCGCCCTGCTCCTGCTGCTGGCGACCTGTCTCACGCCGGCCTGCGCCGGCGGCGTCCGTCACCGGCCCGAGGCCCTGAACTACTGGCGGCCCGGAGCCCGGACGGCCCGGTTCCCCGCGACCGCGGTGACCGGCGCGACCGCGCCGGCCGGATCGCCGTCGACCGCCGACGGCGCCGGGGCACCGGCCGACCCGGCCGGGGTGCCGGCCGCCGCCGGCACCGCGGTGCCGGCCGCGCCGGCGCCGTCACCGGCCACCGCGGCCGCCCGGCCGGCGGCCGCCACCGCGACCCCCGCCCGAGCGGAGCTCCGGACCGTCGCCACCGGACCGTCGGGCCCGGCCGGGACGATCACCCCCGCCCCGGGGTCCACCGCCACCTCCGGCCCGCCGGCCCCGGGCACCGCCGGGGGCAGCCGCAGCGGCGGCGGCCCGGTGCCGGCCCCGGGACCGGCACCGGCTCCGGCCCCCGGCGGCGGTACGACCATCGGGGTGACGAAGGACGCCGTCACCCTCGGCATCTTCTATCCCAGGACCGGGTTCTACACCGGGATCTTCCGCAACGTGCCCGTGGTGACCCAGGCCGCCGTCGACGAGGCCGGGCTCATCAACGGGCGGCGGCTGGTGATCAAGTACTACGACGACGGCAGCGAGAACCCCAGCACGATCCAGCTGGAGGAGAAGCGGGCCAAGGACGAGGCCCTCACCTACGCCTCGCTCGTCAGCGAGTCCAATGCGATCCTCGCTCCGCTGGCCGACCAGCACAAGATCCCGCTCGTGGTCGGCAACATGGACGAGAAGCTGGCCGAGTCGCTGACCTACGCCTTTCCCGTCTACGGCTACTGGGCCCGCATGGCCACCGTCCTGCCCGGGTTCATCAAGAACGTGCTCGGGGCCGGCGCCAAGAAGATCGGCGTCGTCTACGAGGGAACGAGCACCGCCACCGACGCCAAGAACGCCTTCAAGGCCAAGGCCAGGGAGGCGGGACTGGCGGTGGTGTACGAACAGCCCATCGCCGTCAACCAGTCGACCTGCGCCAACGAGGTGGCCAACCTGCAGTCCCATGGCGCGGAGGTCGTCTTCATGATGAACGGCCCGCTCGGCGCCATCTGCATGCTGCGAGACGCCAAGGCGCTCGGCTACCGGCCGACCTGGACGGGCGTCGGCGTCAGCTGGGCCCTCAACCTGGTGGCGGCGGCCAGCGGCGGCAGCGCCGACGGCATCCGCTTCCTCAGCACGACCACCACGCTGGACACCCCGGCCGGGCAGCGCTACTCCGAGATGATGCGGCGGGCGGCCCCCGACAGCGGCGCAGCCGACGACGACGCGCTGCTCCTGTGGTACTCGTTCATCCGCAGCGCCATCGAAGGCCTCCGCCGGGCCGGCCCCGACCTCAGCCGCGAAGGCCTCCTGCGGACGTGGGAGACGAAGATGACCGGCTACGACTCCGGTTACCTCCCGCCCCCGACGTTCGGGCCCGGCAACCGGTCCGGACCACTGGCGTTCGGGGTCACCGCCTGCTGCACCAACGGCCGCTGGACGACCCCCGGCCCCGGCTGGCGCCCGGTGTACTGACCGCCGGCGGCCGCCCGTCGGCGATCCTCCCCCAGGAGCCTGCCGCACCAACGGACGCACGGAAACGGCACCTCCGCGGCCGTGCGCCGCAGGTTGCCGGATGGAGGAGCGGGTCCGTCGGCATTCGACGGACCCAGCTCGAGACTGGAGGGGTCAGGCCAGGCCGGAGCGGGTGATCTGGAGCACGGCGGGGCCGAGGATCACGACGAAGAGGCTCGGGAAGATGCAGAAGATCAGGGGGAAGAGCATCTTCACCGGGGCCTTCTGGGCCTGCTCCTGGGCCCGCTGCCGGCGGCGGATCCGCATGTCGTCGGCCTGGGCCCGGAGCATGCGGCCGATCGACACGCCGAACGTGTCGGCCTGGAGCATGGCCAGGATGAACGATCGCAGCTCGGGAACCTGGCAGCGCTCGTCCATGGCCCGCAACGCCTCGGCCCGGGTGGAGCCCATGCGGGTCTCCTGCAGCATGCGGCGGAACTCGTCGGCCAGGGCGCCGGGGACGGCGTCGACGGTCCGGTCGATCGCCTGCTCGAAGCCGAGCCCGGCCTCGACCGAGATCACGAGCAGGTCGAGCACGTCGGGCAGCCGGGTGGCGATTGCGTGCTGGCGCTGGTCGATCTTGCGCTGGACGAACACGTCGGGGCCGAAGAACGAGATGCCCCACATGAGGCCGGTGACGATCACGCCGTAGAAGCCGCCCAGGGCGGCGAACTTGAAGGCGAACCAGGGCCAGAACACGATGGAGCAGGCGCCGAAGACCTTGAGGGTCATGAACCGGTCGACGTCGAGCCCGGCCGGGTTCCCGGCCGCCATCAGCTTGTCGCGCACCGCCTCCCGGTAGCCGGCGGGCGTGAACCGGCCGAGCAGGCCGGCCATCCGGGCCACGACCGGCCCGACCACCCGCTCCTGGATGGAGCGCAGCATTTCCTGCTCCCGCATGTTCGACGGGAGCTCGTACTCGGCCAGGCCCCGCAGGGCCAGGCGCACGTCGCGCCGCTCCTCCCCGGCGGAGAGGAAGGTCAGCGTGGCCACCAGCACGGCGGCGAACATCCCGCCGACAGCGATCATGAGCATCGGTCAGACCTCGATCTTGATGATCTTCTGGATCCAGGCGAAGCCGGCGGCGGCCATGATGGCCGACCCGATGACCATGCTCCAGCCCGCCACGGAGCTGAACAGGTCCTGGATGTAGCTCGGTGAGGCGGTGAACATGAACAGCCCGAGGCCGACGGGCAGCAGCCCCATGATGATCCCGGAGATGCGGCCCTCGGCGGTCAGGGCCTTGACCTCGCCCCGCAGGCGGCTGCGCTGCGTCATGGTTTCGGCCACCGTCTGGAGGAGCTCGGCCAGGTTGCCGCCGACTTCCCGCTGGATGCGGATGGCCAGCACCGACCAGTCGAAGTCGCGGCTCTCCATACGGACGGCGACGTCGCCCAGCGCGTCCTCCAGCGGCCGGCCCAGCCGGCCCTCGGCCAGCACCCGGCGCAACTCCCGGCCCATCGGGTCGGACGTCTCCTTCACGACCGCCTCGAGCCCCTGGAGGAAGGAGTACCCGGCCCGCAGCGAGCCGGCCAGGAGGTTGAGCGTGTCGGGCAGCTGGGCCTCGAAGGCCTTCAGCCGCCGCTTGCGCAGCTGGCGGACGACGACGATCGGGATGGCCGCCGCCAGTCCGGCGAAGATCAGGCCGGTGACCACCGAGGGGGCGGCCGCCACGGCCAGGAAGCCGACGAGGGCGACCCCGGCGGCGTAGAAGAACAGCGCCTCGGCGGGCCGCAGCGGGATGTTGGACTGCTCCAGCAGGCGCTCGACCTTGACCAGCAGGTCGCCGCGGCCGGCCACCTTCGAGGTGAGGCCCACGGCCCGCTTCACGATGCCGCTTTCGATGAACGTCGGGCCGGCCGCCTCCCCGCCGTCGGCCTCTTCGGGCCCCAGACCCATGTTGGCGTAGGGGCTGAGCCGGCTGTCGAGGGTGTTGTCCTGCTGGCCGAAGATCAGCAGCAGGGCGAGGCCGAGCAGGCCGGCGGCCGCCGCGCCGAGGAGGAGCAGGAGCCACTTGCTCCCCCCGGCGGCGAACAGGCCGGCCGGGGCGGCCACCGGCGCAGGCGCCGCCGCCGCGCCGGTGGTCCCCGCCCGGGTCTGGGCCGACAGCGTCGTGCCGCCGGCCGTCACGTCGATGACCAGCGAACCGCCGTTGGACGTCGAACGGTAGGAGAGCTGGTACTGGTTCTCGATGTCGCCGCGGATCCGGCTGAACTGGGCGCCGAGATCGGTCGGGTTGTTGCTGGTCGTCACGGTGCCGCCCGCCCCGCCCACGAGGCGGTTCAGCCCCGACGGGTCGAAGTCGTGGGAGGCGATGCCGATGGCGAACATGGCGGCGTGGGCCCCGCTGATGGCCGCCACCGCCTGCGCCTCGTTCCCGCGGCTGATGGAGTCGGCGCCGTCCGACAGCAGCACGATGTTGGGCTGCAGGTCGGGGCGCTGGTCGTAGAGGTGGGCGGCGGTGGTCAGCCCGTCCCACAGGGCCGTCTCGCCGACGGCCTGCAGCGAATCGATGGCCGCCCCGAGGGCCCCGGCGTCCTGGGTGAAGTTCGAGCGGATCAGCGGAGCGCTGGAGAACGACACGATGGCCGTCCACTCGTTCGGCCCCCGGCCGGCGATGAACTGGTGGGCGGCGGCCTTGGCCTGATTCAGGGCGCCGCTGGTGGCCATCGAGCCCGACGTGTCGATGACCAGAACCGTGCCCACCGGCCGGGCGGTCTGCCGCAGCGGTGTGACGGTGAGGTTCCCGTCGGGCACCGCCACCCCGTTCTCCCGCAGGTGGAAGGAGCCGAGCTCGGGGGCCGGCCCCGCCACCCGGACGTCGACGGTGACCGTCGGAAAGCCGGTGGTGTCGATGTTGCGGATCGTGCTCCCGGCCGAGGCGCCGTCGGCCAGGGCGGCCGGCGCCGCCGCCAGCGGGAGCAGCACCAGCCCGGCGGCGGCCAGCGTGCGCAGAACCCGCTTCATCGGGCCCCGACCGCCCGCCGGGCGAACGATTCCTGGGCGAAGATCTCCGGCCGGAGCCGGATGCCGTTGTCGGCCAGGCGCTCGCTGAACTTCGGCCGGATGCCCGTCGACTTCAGGTGGCCGAGGAACCGGCCGTTCTCGTCGACCCCCATGCCGAAGTCGAACAGGAACAGGTCCTGGAGCACGATCACGTCGCCCTCCATGCCCTGCACCTCGGTGACGTGGGTCACCCGCCGGGTGCCGTCCCGGAGGCGCGTGAGGTGGACGACGAGGTCGATGGCCGATGCCATCTGCTCCCGGATGGCCCGCACCGGCAGGTCCATTCCGGCCATGAGCACCATGGTCTCGATACGGGCCAGCGTGTCCCGGGGCGAGTTGGAGTGGACGGTCGTGATCGACCCGTCGTGGCCGGTGTTCATGGCCTGCAGCATGTCGAGGGCCTCGCCGCCGCGACACTCGCCGACGACGATCCGGTCGGGCCGCATCCGCAGCGTGTTGCGGACCAGGTCGCGGATGCGGACCTCGCCCTTCCCCTCGATGTTCGGCGGGCGGGACTCGAGCGACAGCACGTGGTCCTGGTGGAGCTGGAGCTCCTTGGCGTCCTCCACCGTCACGATGCGCTCGTCGTGGGGGATGAACGACGACAGCACGTTGAGGGCGGTGGTCTTCCCGGTGCCGGTACCGCCGCTGACGATGACGTTGAGCCGGCCCTTGACGCAGGCGTCGAGGAACTGGGCCACGGTGCGGGAGAACGACCCGAAGTTGATCAGGTCCTCGACGGTGAAGGGATCCTTGGCGAACTTCCGGATCGTGAGGAACGGCCCGCCGATGGCCAGGGGGGAGATGACGGCGTTGACCCGGGAGCCGTCGGGCAGCCGGGCGTCGACCATGGGGGTCGACTCGTCGACGCGCCGTCCCACCTGGGCCACGATCTTCTCGATGATGCGCTTGAGGTGGTTCTCGTCGATGAACGACGTCGCCGCCTTCACGATCTTGCCGTTGCGCTCCACGTAGACACGGTTCGGCCCGTTGACCATGACCTCGGTGACCTCGGGGTCGTTGAGCAGGCCGCTGATCGGGCCGTAGCCGAGGACGTCGTCGGTCAGGTCCTGGACCAGCTGCGTCCGGTCGGCCGTCGACAGCGGCACCTTCTCCCGGCCGAGAATGACCTTGAGGTGCTCCTGGAGCTGGCGGCGCAGCTCGTCCTCGCTGACGCGGCGGTCGTAGAGGAGCGGCCCGACCTCGTCGATGAGGAGGTGGTGGACCCTCTGGCGCAGCTCGTCGAGGACCGGGTCGCGCCCCGACCCGAACTCCGGCAGGTCGCTGCGCTGCACCTCGTGGAGGCGTTGGTAGAGGGACATCGACAATCCTCCGTGTAGGGCCGTCAGGCCCGGCCGAACAGGGACCGGCCCTTGCGGACCGGTGCAGGAGCGACGGCGCCACCGGCGAAGCGCTCGGCCAGCAGCTCGAAGGCGTGGGCCACCTCGGACCGGGGGGCGTCGAGCACGACGGGGCTACCTTTGTTGACCGACTGGGGGACGACGACGTCGGTCGGCACGAGGCTGACGGCCCGCATGCCCAGCGTCCGCTCGACCTCGGAAACGTCGAGCTGGACCTTGGCATCGGCCCGGTTCAGGAGCAGCGTCAGCTTCTCCTCCCCGACTTCGAGGAGGCGCAGCGTCTGGAGCCCCAGCTTCGTGTTCTTGATGTTGGGGATGTCGAGGCCGGCCACGATCACGATGTCGTCGGAGCGCTCGATGAGGGCGATCACCACGTCGTTGAACTGGGCCGGGGTGTCGACGACGACGTAGGCGCAGAAGGAGCGGAGGACTTCGATGATGCGGGTCATGTCGGCCCCGGTGACCCGCTCGGCGAACGACGGCTCGAGCGGCGCCGGCAGCACCAGCAGCCCGCTCGGGTCGTGCCGGACGAGCAGGCTCTGGAGGAGCTGGGCGTCGAGACGGCTCCCGGCCGATACGGCATCGACCAGCGTGTGGGGCGTGACGAGACGCAGCATCACCGCCACGTCGCCGAACTGCAGGTCGGCGTCGACCAGGACCACCGGGCGCGACGACCGGCGGGCCAGGGCGGTGGCCAGGTTGGTGGCCACGACGCTCTTGCCCGAGCCGCCCTTGGTCGACGACACCGTGATCACCCGGCCGAGCTGGCCGACATCGTCGGCCGACGTCGGCACGGTGGGCACCATCGTCAGCGTGCGGGCCACCCGCTCGACGGACTCGGCCAGCGACGTGGCCTCGGTCGGCGCCCCGAGAACGTCGCGCACGCCCGACCGCAGCGCCTGCTGCAACAGGTTGGTCGACAGCTCGGTGGCGACGAGGATCGCCCCGACCTCCGGCCGGGCCCGGGTGAAGGTCTCGATCTCGGCCAGGCCCGGCCCGTCGGCCAGGCCCGGCCCGAAGACGACCACCAGCGGCCGGGCGCCCGACTGGTACTCGGCCAGGGCGGCCACTTCCGGGTAGGTGACGACGTCGCCGTCCTCACCGAGCTGGAGCGCCAGCCGGGTCCGCAGGCGGGGGTCGGGGTCGACGACCGCCAGCGTCAGGCGGTCGCCGTCACCGGTGGGCGGCATCGGGGAGGTCGCCCCGCCCCACGTGTCAGGAGTAGAGATTGCCATCGTTCACCGGCGGGATCGGTGCCGGCGAGTAGTCCGGCGGGACGAGCGTCAGGTGGATCGAACCGGTCTCGCTGGCGTGCACGACGCGCTCGGCGTCGAGGCCGGGAACGGAGAACGTCATGAGCCCCGAGTCGACCGTCTTGGCCTGGCCGGCCTGGACGCTGTCGGGCTGGGCCACCGTCTCGCCCGGCTGCAGCGTGGTGGAGTTCCCCACCGCCAGCACCTCGACGTCCTGGAGGACCATCTTGGTCTCCTTGCCGCCGGTGGTGGCTCCCGGGCCGGTCGCCTTGTCGGTGGTCAGCATCAGGTTCACGTGGTCGCCGGGAACGACGAGGCGGGCCACGCCCTGTACGTCGCTCACCGCCAGGGTCACGGCCTGATTGCCCTTCTCCAGCCGCTGGGCGAACGACTCCTGAGCCAGCCGGGGCTCCACGAAGCTGCCTTCCACCACCGGCACGCCGGCCGACAGCGACGCCACCGCCACCTGACCCCGCAGCGCCTGGGGGTTGGTGATGGACTTGGCCGGGAAGTACTTGCGGGGAATGGAGTCCCGGGCGATGTAACCCTCGTCGAGGGCCTTCTCACCCGGCATGCCCTTCGGGATGTCCTTCTTCACCAGGTAGACCGAGACGAGCTGGGCGTCCTTGAAGGCCCGCTCGTCGGCGGCATTGGCGTAGTGAAAGGTGAGAAAGGCGGTCAGGCCGGCCAGCGCCACGGCGATGACCAGGATCAGCACCCTTCGATTACCCACGGCGAAACCTCTCAGTTCGGTGTCTGCCAGGGTTGTCGGCACGTCCCCGCCACAAGCCGCGACCACGTCCGCCGCAAAGACCGAAGTGGGGCCGTAGATGCCCTTCGCCCGGGCCGATCAGGCTCAAGCCAGCGTAAAGAACGCATTGGCGAGCGCGGCGAACGGGCGGACGCGGCTTGCACCGCTTCGCGATTCAATCGTCGGAGGGAACCCGGCCGTTACAGCGTTGAAGACACCTCGAGGCGGAGGGCGATGCGCATGCGGCGGCTTTCGAACCCAGAGCGGGGCGCGACCCTGCTCGAATTCGCACTGGTCGCTCCGGTTCTCCTGTTGCTGATCTTCGGTGCGTTCGAGTACGGAATGTTCTTCAAGGACTACCTGACCGTGTCCAACACCACACGGACGGGCGCCCGGGTCGGGAGCGCCGCCGGCAGCAGCGCCGACGCCGACTACCAGATCCTCCAGGCGGTGAAGGCGGCGGCCAACGCCCTGCCCGGCGGGGCGGCCTCGATCGAGCAGATCTCGATCTACCGGGCGGCGTCGGCCGGCGGCGGGCCGACGAGCACCTGCCAGACGACGTCGTCGGTCACCGACCGGTGCAACACCTACACGGGCGCCGTGTTCACCCAGCCGGCCAGCAAGTTCGGCTGTGGAGCGGGGTCGCTGGACTCCGCCTGGTGCCCCACCACCCGGGTCGACAGCCAGGCCCTCGGGCCCGACTACATCGGCGTGTGGGTGAAGACGACCCACGGCTTCGTGACGAAGTTCTTCGGGTCGTCGAGGAGCATCACCGACAGCGTGGTGATGCGGATCGAGCCGAGGGTGCCGTGAGCCGCGGCCAGGATGGCGAGCGAGGGATCGTCCTCGTCTGGATGGCCATCATGCTCGTCGTGCTGCTGGCCATGGCCGGCTTCGCCGTCGACCTCGGCAGCTGGTACCTCCGCAGCTCCAAGCTGCAGCGGGCGGCCGACGCCGCCGCCCTGGCCGGGGTGGTGTGGATGCCCGAGGACCCGGTCTCGGCCCAGGCGGCGGCCATGGCCGCCCTTCAGAAGAACGGCATCGACACCGCGAAGGTCACGGTGACCTATCCCCCGCCGACGTCGGCCCAGCAGTTCCGGGTCCAGCTGTCCGATCCGGCCGTCCCGACGTTCTTCTCCCGGCCGTTCCTCTCCACGGTGCACGAGACCCGCTCGGCCACCGGCGAGTACATCACGCCCGTCCCCATGGGCAGCCCCCGGAACACCTTCGGCAGCGGCAATCTCCTGCCGAGCCCCAACACCGAGAACTTCTGGGCGGCGGTCAGCGGCTGGTGCTCGGGCCGGGAGAACGGCGACCTGCGCCAACCGGCCTACGACCAGACCTTTGTCAGCGGCGCCTGGACGTGCGGATCGACCCTGCCCGCCAACGGTGACTACGACTCCACCGGCTACGTCTACGCCATCGACTTCGCCTCCACCCCGGGCCAGAACATCGCCATCGACGTGTACGACCCGGCCTACAACGCCACCGGGTCGAATGCCGACAACTCGCTGAAGAGCGGTTCCACCATCACCACGACCTACACCGTCTACGGCCACACCGCTTCGCCGTTCGATTCCCCGACCTCGACGACGCCGCTCTACAGCCGGACGTTCGCCTCGGGCACCACCGGCCAGAACAGCTGGGTCAACCTCTACACCCTGTCGGCGCCGACCGCCGGCCGCTACTACCTCCAGGTCCAGACGGCGGCCAACGAGGCCAACAGCTACGGCTCCAACGGCTTCGCCCTCCGGGCCCATCCGGCCACCGCCGTCTGGAACAACTCGACGTCGGTCTGCACCACGATCCCCGGCGACCCGACGTACTCGTCCTCCTGCCCCCAGATCCACGGCGTCGACGACATGTCGATCTTCGCCAACCAGACCGGCAGCTCGGCCTCCTTCTACCTGGCCCAGGTCGACCCCGTCTACGCCGGCAAGACGATGAAGGTGGACCTCTTCGACCCCGGCGAAGGCGCCAGCAAGCTGGAGATCCTCGACCCCAACGGCAACCCGGTCAACTTCGACTGGACGACACCCTGCGGCACGGTCAACGGCGTGACGATCGCCGCCCCGTCGGGCGCCAGCTGCAACGGCAGCACCCACACGGCCGGCGCCAACAACGTCGCCTACCTCGACGTGAGCGGCACCGGCACGCAGCCCTACTCCAACCTGTCGAGCACGTCGAAGTACAGCGACCGGACGATCTCGGCCTTCATCAAGCTGCCGAGCGACTACACCGGCGCCTACGGCACGAAGACGTGGTGGAGGATCCGCTACACCACCACAACCGGAACGGTCACCGACCGGACGACGTGGTCGGTCAGCATCCTCGGCAACCCCGTCCACCTCGTGACGGAGAAGTGAGGCGTAGCCCCACGAACCTGCCGTCACCCTTCGGGTTGCACGGTTCGCGCCTCAACCGGCGGACCGGCGCGATCGAAGGGATGGCATGGCGAGGAGCGACGGTCACGAGCGGGGCGCGGCAATGGTGGAGTTCGCCCTGATCCTGCCGCTGGTGCTGATGCTGGCCTTCGGGGCCGTGAGCGCCGCGCTGGTCTACAACCACAAGCTCGACCTGATCCACGCCGCCCGGGAGGGCGCCCGCTACGGCGCCACCCTGCCCCGCGACCAGTGCCTGGGCAGCCCGAACCCCTGCGGGACCTCGACCTGGGCCCAGGTCGTGCAGTCGGTGGTCGTGCAGCGGTCGCTGGGCGACCTGGCCGCCGCCGACGTCTGCGTCGCCCTGGTGACCGGCAGCCCCGGCACGACCAGCTCGGGCCTCTACGTCAACAGCCCCCGGTCCGACGGCCAGTGCTTCGACGACGGCAGCGGCGACCCCGGCGACCGCGTGCAGGTCTCCGTCCGGCGCACCAGCGACCGGATCAACGGGATCATGTTCAACTTCCCGGTGACGCTGACCAGCCAGGCCACGGCCAAGTTCGAACAATGACGGAGCGTTCCCCCGACCGGCGGCCCGCGCCCCTCGGCGACGAAGCGGGCATGGTGATGATCCTCTTCGCCGGCTTCCTGATCGCCCTCCTCGGCGTCGCCGCCCTGCTGGTCGACCTCGGCCAGCAGCGCGTCAGCCGCCGCAGCGCCCAGTCGATCGCCGACATCGCCGCCCTCGGCGGCGGCAAGAACCTGAGCCGCAGCAACATCGGGCAGGCCTGCCAGGACGTCGTCACCTATTTCGACGAGAACGCCCCCAACCTGCCCAGCGCGCTGTCGGCATCGACGTTCTGCAACCAGGCGGCCCCGGTGAACGTCGCCGCCACGGAGTGCTCGGGCGGAACCGGTCAGGCCCGGCCGTCGGCCACCGTGGGCCGTTACACGATCCAGCTCGAATACCCCGTCTACGACAGCGAGATCGCCGACAGCCACTTCAGCGGCGCCGGCAACCACGACGGGATCCCCTGCGACCGCATGCTGGTCCGGATCACCGTGACGAACCCCACCTACTTCGGCCGCCTGTTCGGGGCCTCCACCATCTCGACGACCCGCACGGCGGTGGTGAAGAAGCTGCTCCCCGGGCCCCAGATCCCGGCGCTGTGGCTGCTCGACCCGACCGGCTGCGTCAGCCTGGCCGCCTCCGGTGGCGCCCAGTTGATCGTCGGCGACACCAGCAGCCCCAACCCCAGCCAGTGGGTCCCCGGGCTGGTCACCATCGACTCCGACGGGACCAACTGCACCGGCAGCCAGACGACGATCTCGTCGACCGGCTCGGGCACGCTGGTCAGCACCGTCCCCACCAGCGGGTCGAACCCCGGCGCCATCTCGCTCTTCGCCCTCCCGCCCCGGGCCACGACCTGCAGCAACCGGGCCTGCGCCCAGGCCGACGTGACCGCCGGCAACATCTCACCGCAGCCGACCCCGGTGGCCGAACGGGCCACGCGGGCCCCGGTCGACTGGCGCTACAACTGCAAGAGCTCCCCCGGGCTGCTGAACTACGCCTACCCTGCCTTCCACGGCATCCAGATCCCCGACTGCGACGGGACGAGCCCGCCGTACGTCGACCAGCTCATCGCCACGGTCGGCGCCTCGGGCGCACCGGCCGGTTTCGCCACCACCACCAACTGCTCCCCGAGCGGAAACGTCACCTTCCCGGGGAACACGTGGGTGAACTGCTCGACCTTCACGGTCCAGAACGGGACCAACGTCCTCTTCACCGGGAACGTGATCTTCCAGGGCAATGTGAAGCTGACCGGCGGGTCGCTCACGGTGACGCCCGGCAGCGGGACGCTGTCGCCGACCTGCATGACCGGCATCACCGCCGGCTGCATCGGCAGCTACAGCCCCAACGCCGCCTTCATCTACCAGCGGTCGGGCGACGTGAGCGCCACCGGCGGCGGCGCCATCACCTTCAACCACACCTTCCTCTACCAGGCCCACGGCGTGATCTCCGACGGCGGCGGCGCCGCCCCGGTCTGGAGCCCCCCGCTCGAGGGCCCGTTCTACAAGCTCTCGCTGTGGTCCGAGGGCGTGACGGGGAACAACAGCGGCTTCACGATCAACGGTGGCGGCGGGCTGGACCTGGCCGGCGTGTTCTTCACCCCGGAGGCCGCTCCGTTCAAGATCAACGGCGGCGGCGGCGTCGCCCAGCAGCACGCCCAGTTCATCGCCTTCCAGCTGCTGATCTCGGGGAGCGGCCAGCTCATCATGGCCCCCGACGCCGGGGACGTGCCGATCCCACCGAAGCGGGGTCTGCTCATCCGCTGAACGGGCGCGGCGATCCGGCGAGACCGCCGGTCTCGCCGGGCACCGGTCGGAGCTGGTGCTAGGCCGGCGGCTCGGCTTCGCCGGCGGCCTCGCCGGACTCGCCGGCCTCGGCGGCCACGGGCTCGGCCCCGCCTTCGGCGGACTCAGCCGCCTCGCCGCCCTCGCCCTCGGCTTCGGCGGTGTAGTCGGGCCCGATGTAGTTGCCGTGCTCGTCGTAGGCGTGCTCGCCGTAGAGGTCCTGGTACTCGGCGGCCACGGTGCCGCCCTCGGCCGCCTGCTTGATCGACAGCGAGATCCGCCGGCGCTCGAGGTCGAGGTCGATGATCTTGACCCACAGCTCCTCGCCGGGCGAGACGACCTGGTCGGGGAGGTCGACGTGGTGGGCGGCCATCTCCGAGATGTGGACGAGACCCTCGATGCCCTCGCCCACCTGGACGAAGGCGCCGAACGGCACGAGCTTCGTGACCCGGCCGTAGACGAGCTCGCCGACCTGGTGGCCGGAGGCGAACTGCTGCCAGGGGTCCTGCTGGGTGGCCTTGAGGGACAGCGAGATGCGCTCCCGGGACAGGTCGACGTCGAGGACCTGGACGGTGACCTCGTCACCGACCTGGACCACCGACGACGGGTGGTCGACGTGCTTCCACGACAGCTCGGACACGTGGACGAGCCCGTCCATCCCGCCGAGGTCGACGAAGGCGCCGAAGTTGACCACCGACGAGACGACCCCCCGCCGGACCTCGCCCGGCTTGAGGTTGGCCAGGAACTCGTCGCGGGCCTCCCGCTGGGTCTCCTCCAGGTGGGCCCGGCGGGACAGGACGACGTTGTTGCGGTTCTTGTCGAGCTCGATGATCTTGGCCTGGAGGGTGCGGCCGACGTAGGGCTGGAGGTCGCGCACCCGGCGCAGCTCGACCAGCGAGGCGGGCAGGAAGCCCCGGAGGCCGATGTCGAGGATCAGGCCGCCCTTGACCACCTCGATGACCGGGCCCTCGACCACGCCGTCGGTCTGCTTGATCTGCTCGATCGTGCCCCAGGCCCGCTCGTACTGGGCCCGCTTCTTGGACAGGATCAGGCGGCCCTCCTTGTCCTCCTTCTGGAGGACCAGGGCCTCGATCTGGTCGCCGACGGCCACGACCTCGTGGGGGTCGACATCGTGGCGGATCGACAGCTCCCGGTTGGGGATGACCCCTTCCGACTTGTAGCCGATGTCGAGGAGGACCTCGTCCTTGTCGACCTTGACCACCGTGCCGTTGACGATGTCGCCCTCGTCGAACTCCACGATCGTGCCGGAGATGGCGTCGGCGAACGACATGCCGCCGAGGTCGTCGCTCACGACCTGCATCGGCTGGTACTCGCCCTCGGCGTCGGTGCCGCCGAAGGGCGCGGCGGTCTCGGGCGCGGCGGTGGGGTCGGGGGCGGCCGGAGCAGGTGCCGCCGGCGCCTCCCCGGCGCCTTCCGTGGAAGCCGGGGCTCCCGGGGTGCTGCTCTCCGGGGTGGCTACCTCGGGGGCGGGGGTGGTGCTCGGTGCTTCCTGCTCGAACATCGGTTGCCTACTCCTTGACGGACATTTCGAGCCCTCTACGCGATGGGCGCGCTGGGCGCGGCGACGGATGTCGCCGGCGCCCAGCGTAGCGGGTTCTCTTCAGCTGCACATGGAGAACCGCGCCGTACCCCGCGGAATCACTCCTTGGTGTCGGCCCAGGTCATTCCGGTGGCGATTTCCACCTTGAGCGGCACGTCGAGTGGCCAGACCGACTCCATGACCCGCCGGACGAGCTCGAGGGCGGCGTCGTGCTCGTCGAGGGGCACCTCGAGGACCACCTCGTCGTGGACGGTCAGCACCATCCGGGACCGCATCGCCCGGGCTTCGAGCTCGGCGTCGACCTTGACCATGGCCAGCTTGAAGATGTCGGCCGCCCCGCCCTGGACGGGGGCGTTCTGGGCCATCCGCTCCCCCATCTGGCGGATCCGGAAGTTGTCGGACGACAGCTCCGGCAGGAGGCGGCGGCGGCCCATGAGGGTGGTGGTGTAGCCCCGGGCCCGGGCCTCCTTCACCGTGGACTCCATGAACGACTTCACGTTGGGGAAGGAGGCGAAGTAGGCGTCGAGGATCTCCTTGGCCTGGTCGGTGGGGATGTCCATCCGCTGGGCCAGGCCGTAGGCCTCCATCCCGTAGGCCAGGCCGAAGTTCACCACCTTGGCGAACCGGCGCTGGAAGGGGGCCACCTCGGCCTCGGGCACGCCGAACACCTTGGAGGCGGTGGTGGCGTGGACGTCGGCGTCGCGCTGGAAGGCCTCGATCAGCCCCGGGTCCTTGGCCAGGTGGGCCAGGAGGCGCAGCTCGATCTGGGAGTAGTCGGCCACCAGCAGCTCGCAGCCCTCGGCGGGGATGAAGGCCCGGCGGAACTCCCGGCCCCCCGGCGTCCGCAGCGGGATGTTCTGGAGGTTGGGCGACTCGGCCGAGATCCGGCCCGTGGTGGCCACCGTCTGGTTGAGGACGGAGTGGATCCGCCCGTCCGGGCCGACCAGGGGCGGGAGGGCGTCGGCGTAGGTGTTGCGGAGCTTCTCGACCTCCCGGTACTTGAGCAGGTCCTCCACGATGGGGTGGTCGGCGGCCATCTTCTGGAGGGAGTCGGCGTCGGTCGACGGGCCGGTCTTGGTCTTCTTCACCGGCGTGAGACCGAGCTTCTCGAACAGGATCCGCCGGAGCTGGGGCACGGAGTTGACGGCGAAGCGCTCGCCGGCGGCGGCGTGGATACGGCCCTCGAGCTCGCCGCACTCCTTGGTCAGCTCGACCGACAGCTCCTTCAGGAACTCGAGGTCGACCCGGACCCCGGCCTCCTCCATGCGGGCCAGCACCCGCACCAGGGGCCGCTCCACCGTCTGGTAGAGCTCGGTCAGCTCCCGGGCCGCCATGCCCTCCTCGAGGGCGGCGGCCAGGCGGTGGACGGCCGCCGCCCGCCGGCCCGCCTCCTCCACGCCGGAGTGGCCGTCGAGGTCGAGCTGCCCCTCGGCGGCGGCGGTGCCGGCCGAGACGTCGAGCGACAGGTAGCGGCGGGCCAGCTCCGGCAGCTCGTAGTGGGCCTCGGCCGGGTCGAGGAGGTAGGCGGCCACGGCGGTGTCGAGGTCGAGGGTGCGGATGTCGACGGCCCGGCCCCCGTCGCCCGTCGCCCCCGGCAGGCGGCGCAGGCCGTGCGTCAGCTCCTTGGCCCGGTGGGTGACGAGGGGCGGCCCGCCGGGCCCGACGAGATCGGCCAGGGCGGCGACCACCGCCGGCGCCTCCAGCACGTGGGCCGGCAGGTAGGTGGCCGCCTCGCCGGTGCGGGCCACGGCCAGCCCGAGCAGCTCGCTGCGGCCCGGGACGCCCGCGAACCGCGGTTCCAGGACGTAGCGGGTTCCGGCGGCCCGCACCTCGCCCAGGAACCGGGCCGCCTCGCCGGCGTCGCCGAGGTTGGCCACGACGCACTCCAGCCGGTCGGTCTCGGCCGGCGGCGCCGCCTCGCCCATGGCCGTCGGCAGCCGGGCGAACAGCGACCGGAACTCCAGCTGGTTGAACAGCGTCCGGACGGCCTCGGGGTCCCAGGGGCCCTGGCGGAGCTCGCCGGGGCCGTACTCCAGCTCCACGTCGCGCCGGAGGTAGGTCATCGTCCGGTTGAGGAGCACCCGGTCCTTGTGCTCGGCCAGGTTCTGGCGCTGCCTGGGCGGCAGCTCGTCGAGGTGGTCGAAGACGGCGTCGAGGTCGCCGTACTTGACGATCAGCGCCGCCGCCGTCTTCTCCCCGATCCCCGGCACGCCGGGCAGGTTGTCGCTGTTGTCGCCCCGGAGGGCGGCGTACTGCGGGTACTGCCGGGCCGTGACGCCGAGGTAGCGCTCGGCGATGCCCGCCTCGTCGTAGAGGACATAGTCCGACACGCCCCGCCGGTTGTAGAGGACCTTGATGTGGGGGTCCTCGATCAGCTGGAAGGCGTCGCGGTCGCCGGTCACGACGATGACGTCGAGCCCCTCGGCCGCCGCCCGGGTGGCCAGCGTGGCGATGACGTCGTCGGCCTCGACGCCCTCGACGCACAGCTGGGGCACCTTCATCGTCTCCAGCACCTCCCGGATGAGCGGCATCTGGGCGGCGAAGAGGTCGGGCGTCTCCTTGCGCCCCGCCTTGTACTCCGGGTCGAGGTCGTAGCGGAACGTCCGGACGGGGGCGTCGAAGGCCACCGCCAGGTACTCCGGCTTCTCGTCCGACAGCAGCTTGACCAGCATCGACGTGAACCCGAAGACGGCGTTCGTCACCGTCCCGGCCTTGGTGGCCAGGTCGGTGGGCAGGGCGTAGAAGGCCCGGTAGGCCAGCGAATGCCCGTCGAGCAGGACCAGAGTCGCCATCGGGCGCATCGTAGGGCCCCCGCCGCGTCCCGCGTCCGGTGGCAAGATGACCCGATGACCCTCCCCGGCTCGAGCGGGGGGCGCCCCGGCCGGGGAGGGCAGTCGGGAGTCAGGAGCACCTTCGGGGGCATATTAGGCATACCTAATAAAAGTCGTCAAGCGGATTCATACCTGCGCCGGTAGGATGGGCCCATGGCCGATGCGATGCATCCTCCGGTCGACGAGTACCTCGAAGCGATCCTCGAGCTGGAGGAGGAAGGGGCCCGGGTCATCCAGGCCCGCCTCGCCGACCGGCTCGGCGTGTCGGCGCCGTCGGTGTCGGAGATGGTCCGCCGGCTCCGGGCCGAGGGCTACCTCGAGGTCAACCCCGACCGCACGCTGTCGCTGACCCAGAAGGGCCGCGACTGGGCCACGACGATCGTGCGGCGCCACCGGCTGGCCGAGCGGCTCCTGACCGACCTGCTGGGGCTCCCCTGGCACCGGGCCCACATCGAGGCCTGCCGGTGGGAGCACGTGATCTCGGCCGAGGTCGAGGAGCTCATCCGGGCCAAGCTCGACAACCCCACGACCTGCCCCCACGGCAACCCGATCCCCGGCGCGGGAGCCCCCGACATGGAGCTCGTCCTCCTGTCGGAGACCCAGGCCGGCGACGCCATCCGCCTGGAGCGGGTGAGCGAGGAGCTCGAGATCGACCACGAGGCGCTGGTCTACCTCGACGACCACGGCTTCATCCCCGGGGTCATCGGCAAGGTGTCGACGGTGGCCCCCGACCAGACCCGCCTGGTCACCATCGACGGCGACACGACCATCGCCGTCGGCTCGGCCATCGCCAACAGCCTCTACGTGAGCCTCCAGCCGGCGTAAAGGTTTCTCCCGTCGGTGGCCGTCGCGGGCCGCCCCGGTCGTTCTAGATTTCCCTGCCGATGACGGCCGCCGCCGTCCGGCCCCTCCCGACCCTGCCGGTCGATCCCGACCTCCCCGACGCTGGCGACCTCCTGGCCGGCGGCGGGGCGGCCGCCGTCGCCCGCTTCCTGGCCGGCCGGGGCCTCGAGCCGCACCGGATCGAGCCGGCCCAGGCCCACTACCGGCCGGGACGCTGGCTGGCCGTCTGCTTCCGGACGGCGTCGGTCGACCGGGTCTCGGGCGCCCCGGTCTCGCTCACGGTGACCGTCGACCGCCGGGCCGGCGAGCCCGAGACGGTGTGGGCCTTCCCCGACGACCCGGCGCTGCCCGGCCTGGCCCCGGCGGTGGACGGGTCGGTGCTGCGCCGGCGCCTCCGGCCGCAGCCGGGCGAGGTGGAGGCGGAGCCGGTCCGGTACCGGCCCCGGCGCCGGGCCGTGGTCCGCTACCGGCTGGCCGGCGGCCGCGTCCTGTTCGGCAAGGTCGTGACCCCCCGGCGGGGCCGGGACCTCCTGGCCCGGGCCGACGCCCTGCGGGCCGTCGACGCCGGGGGCGGGCCGGCCGGCGCCGACGGCCTCCGGCTGGGCCTCCCGGCCGGCCGGCTGGCCCCCGGCGCCGTGGTGGTCCCCCTCGTGCCGGGGACGGCCCTGCGCGACCTGCTCCTGAGCGGCGGCCGGCTCCCGGCGCCCGAGCGGCTGGCGGCGCTGCCCGGCGACCTCCACCGGCGCTGCCTCCCGGCCTTCGGCCCCGCGTCGGGCGGCCCGTCCGACCGGCGGCGGGTCGACGCCTGCACGGCGCTGGCCGCCGCCCGGATCGTGGCCCGGCTGCTCCCCGACCGGGGCTGCGCCGCCGCCCGGGTGGCCGAGGGCATCATCGCCCGGGCCGAGGAGTCGGACCCGCCCGACGAGTGGATCGTGCACGGCGACCTCTACGAGAACCAGGTGCTGGTCGACGGCGAGCGCCTCGGGCTCATCGACCTCGACGACCTCGGGCCGGGCGACCCGCTGCTCGACGCGGCCAACTTCAGCGCCCACCTGCTGCTGCTCGGCACGTCCGGCACCCCGGCCGGCGGCGTCATCCTCGGCTACCGGGACGAGCTGCGCCGCGCCCTGTGCCGCCGGCTGGCCGGCGACCCGGCGGCGCTCGCCTGGCGGGAGGCCTACTGCCTCCTCCGGCTGGCCGGGGGCCCGTTCCGGGTGCTCCACCCCGAATGGCCCCGGCGCATGGCCGACCGTCTCGCCCTGGCCGGGGCGGTGCTCCCCGGCCGTTCGTAACGCATTCCCGGCCGAACGCGTTACTCCGGCGGGCCGAGCTCCCCGTCGATGATCATCTGGGCCACCTGGTGGACCTTGAGGCGGCGGTTCATGGCCTGCTGCTGGATGAACCGCCAGGCCTGCTGCTCCGTCAGGTTGTGGTTGTCCATCAGCTGGCCCTTGGCCCGGTCGATGAGCCGCCGGGCCTCGAGCCGCTCGGCCAGGTCGCCGACCTCCCGCTCCAGGGCCACCAGCTCGGAGAAGCGGCCGAGGGCCACCTCGATGGCCGGGATGAGGTCGCTCTTCTGGAAGGGCTTGACCAGGTAGGCCAGGGCGCCGGCGTCGCGGGCCTGCTCGATCAGGTCGCGCTGGGAGAAGGCGGTGAGGATGAGGACGGCGGCGCGCCGCTCGCCGGCGATGTGGCGGGCGGCGGTGAGCCCGTCCATCCCGGGCATCTTGATGTCGAGGATGGCGAGGTCGGGGTCGAGGTCGCGAACCAGGTCCACGGCCTCGTCGCCCCGGCCCGTCTCCCCCACCACCTCGTAGCCCTCTTCTTCGAGCAGCTCCTTCAGGTCGAGGCGGATGATGGCCTCGTCCTCGGCGATCACGACGCGCGTCGATGTCTTCACTGGCTGGCGCTCCGGGGGTGGGTCAGGGCTGCGAGGACAGCTCGTTGGCCATCCGGTCGAGAAGGGTGTCCTGCTCGGTGAGCAGCTCGGTCAACGTGGTTTCCAGGGTCTGACGGTGACGGGCCATGGCCTCGGCGTGGCGGCGGGCCTCGCGGGCCTCGGCGTCGCCCAGGGGCGTCTCGGAGACGAGCGCACGGAGCCGGGCCTCCTCGCTCTCCTCCTCGAGGAAGTGCTGCTGCTCGACCGCCACCGCGAGCTCGGCCCGCACCCGCTTGAGCCGCTCGGAGACGTCGAGAAGACGCCGCTGCAGGATCGACCTGGACATTCCCGCCAGTCTACGGGGTGGCGGGGGCCCGTCCATCCTCGACGGCCCCGGCGACCCGGGGCCAGCCCGCCACCGCCTCGCCCATCGGGGTCGACGGCGGGGCGTCGAACAGGTACTCGTCGAGGATCGACGCCCAGTCCCGGGACGCCCCGAGCCGGGCGAACAGGGCGCCGAGCCCCAGGTGGATCCGGGTGAGGATCAGCTGGTTGCGGGGCAGCGTCATCTGGCGGATGACGTCGCCGTAGGGGCCTTCGATGTTGAACATGGCGTCGATCGTCTCGGCCATGTACTCCCGGGTGTAGGTGAACGGCCGGCGCTCGACCAGGGGGAGGACCGACAGCCGGGCCAGCTCCACCATCCGCCGGTGGTCGATCTTCGTCCCGGGCCGGAGCCAGCCGTGGCGGACGATGGCGTCGATCACGGCGTCGTCGTCCCCGCTGCGCAGGGCCGTCACCCGGTCCTTCAGCTGCTCGATCTCCTCGGCCCCGAACCGCTTGACGAGCCCGAAGTCGAGGAACCAGATGCCGTCGCCCCCCTCCTCGAAGAAGTAGTTCCCGGGGTGGGGATCGGCGTTGAACAGCAGCATCTTGGAGATCGAGCCCGACCAGAAGCGGAACAGCTGCTCGCCGACCTTGTCCCGCTCGGCCTGGGGCAGATCGAGGAGGTCGTAGAACGACCGGCCCGACACCCACTCCGTGACCAGCACCCGGGCCGTCGACCGGTCCCGGTGGACGGCCGGGATCCGCACCCAGGGGTGCCCCTCGTAGGCCGCCCGGAACTCCTCCTGGTTGGCCGCCTCGATGCGGTAGTCGAGCTCCTCGGTCATCCGCTCCCGGAGCTCGCTCACGACCGGCTCGGGGTCGATCCCGGGGGCGATGGCCCGGGCCGCCGAGTACAGGAGGAAGGCGTTGTCGAGGTCGGCCTTGATGGCCACGTCGACGCCGGGGTACTGCACCTTGACCGCCACCGGGGTGCCGTCGAAGAGCTTGGCCCGGTGGACCTGGCCGATCGAGGCGGCTGCCACCGGCTCGGGGGAGAACTCGAAGAAGGCCCGCTCCGGCGGCTGGCCGAGCTCGGCCCGGACGACGTCGGCGACCAGGTGGGCGGCCATCGGCGGGGCGCTCTGCTGGAGGCCCCGCAGGGCCTGCTGGTACACCTCGGGCAGCCCGTCGGCCACCACCGACAGCATCTGGCCGAGCTTCATGATGGCGCCCTTCATGCCGCCGAGGAGCTCGAAGACCTGCTCGGCGGTGTGGACGTGGAACTCGTCGAGCTCCTCCTCCCCCGCCCGCCGGGTCCGCAGCCGGGCCAGCGCCACCGCCCGCCGCAGGGCCAGGAAGGCCACCCGCCGGCTCCGCCGGGCCCGCTCCAGGAGCACCCGCGGTCCCGACCGCCGCACCTCCCGGCCGACGACGACCCCGGAGGCCACCGCCACCGACCCGGCCGCCGCCGCTCCGGCCCCCAGGGCCAGCCGCACGGCCCGCGGCGACGGCCGCCACCGGGCTCGGGCGCCCCGGCCGGCCCTGCTCACCGGCGCCGTACCGCCGGCCCGCCGCCGCCTCGACCCGCCCGCCGGGCCCAACCGGCGTGCATCCGCCCGGATATGGCGGCGGATGAACGCCGGAATGGTTGGAGGGCCACCGGGTCAGCCGCGGCGCCACCGCCGGAGGCGACGGCCGACGAGGAAGGCCACCAGGGCCCCGAGGAGGGCCGGGAGCAGCCGCTTCATGACCGGCGAGCCGGCCGTGCCGAGGAGGTCGACGGGCTCGGCCGGCTTCGACTGGATCTGCCGGGGCCCGGCCGGCGCGGCCGGCGCCTTCGACTGCGAGCCGTTGGTGCCGCTGGCGCCGCCGGCCAGGGCGGCGTCGGAGGCCCCGCCCGGCTCCCGGGTCTGGGGGCCGGCCGGCGCCGGGCCGCCCGCCCCCACGGAGGCCGCCTCCCGGCTGGCCCCCACCTCGGCCGGAGCCGCCTCGGGCGCCGCGGCCGGCGCTTCGGTGGCGGCCGGCGCCCCGGCGGCCAGCACGTTCTTCTCCAGGCAGGAGACGAACTGGCCGAGCAGCTTGGTGCTGACGTCGGCCATCACGCCCCGGCCGAACTGGGCCGCCCGGCCGGTGATGGCCAGGTCGGTGACCACGGTGACCTTGGTGCCGCCGCCCTCGGACACCAGCGTGGCGGTGATGGTGGCGTTGGCGTTGCCCTGGCCCCGGGTGTCGCGGCCCTCGGCCCGCAGCACGGCCTTGTGGGCGGCGTCGTCCTTCTCCACGAAGCTGGCCTTGCCCTTGTATTGGGCGGTGATCGGGCCGACCTTGACCTTGACGACGCCGCGGTATTCGTCGCCGTCGATCTCCTGAAGCTCGGCGCCGGGCATGCAGGGGGCGATGCGCTCGACGTCGGTCAGCAGCCCCCAGGCCTCGTCGACCCCGACGGGCACCACGAATTCGTTGGTCAGCTCCACGGCAGCTCCTCCTTGGGACAGGAGGAGCCTACGGCAGGCGGCGACCCGCCCCGCTACCGGGTGTGCAGCGGCCCCTCGGTCTCCCGCAGGGAGGGGGCGTGGCGGCCCGTCCGGCTGGCGATGATCTCGGCGCAGATCGACACCGCCGTCTCCTCCGGGGTGCGGGCGCCGAGGTCGAGCCCGATGGGCGACATCATCCGGGCGAAGCCGGCCTCGTCGAGGCCCGCCTCCTCGAGGCGCTTCAGCCGCTGGTCGTGGGTACGGCGCGACCCCATCACGCCCAGGTAGCCGGCCTTGGTCTCCACGGCGGCCATGATGGCCGGGACGTCGAACTTGGGGTCGTGCGTCAGCACGCAGACGGCGTCGCGGGGCCCGAGCTCCTTGCCCACCACCGCCAGGTAGCGGTCGGGCCACTCGTTGACGACCTCGTTGGCCATCGGGAAGCGCTTCTTGGTGGCGAACACCGGCCGGGCGTCGCACACGGTCACGTGGTAGCCCAGCAGGCGGGCGAGGCGGGCCAGGGCGGCGGTGAAGTCGATGGCCCCGAAGATGATCATCTTGGGCGGCAGGGCGAACGACTCGATGAAGACCTTCACGCCCTCCTCCCGGCGGGCCTCGCCGTGCACGCCGTAGTTCCGGGTGCCGGTGCGGCCGGCCTCGAGCTCGCCGAGGGCGTCGCGGATGACCACCCGGTCGAGGTCGGCGTTGCCCAGCGTGCCGATCGGGTCGCGGTCGGGGCGGACGAGGAGCTTGGCGCCGGCGCCCGGCCCCTCGATGATCGTGGCCAGGGCGGCGGGCTCGTCGCGCCGCAGGGCCTCGCTGATGGCCAGGTCGATCTCGTCGTTGAAGTCGTCGACGAAGATGTGGATGGTGCCCCCACAGGTGAGGCCCACGGCGAAGGCGTCGTCGTCGGCGATGCCGTAGGTGACGAGCCGGGGGATCCCCCGCTCCAGCACCTTGAGGCCCTCGGTCAGCACGGCGCCCTCGACGCAGCCGCCCGACACCGAGCCGATCACCTCGCTGTCCTCGTTGACGGCCATGGCCGCCCCCGGGTCGCGGGGGCCCGACCCGTCGGTGCCGACGACACGCGCCAGGGCGACCTGCTTCCCCGCCGTCCGCCACCTGGCGATGTCTTCCAGCAGCTCCTTCACCCTGACCCTCCCCTGATCAGCGCGAGATGACTTCGGCGAGGCGCTGGAGGGAATCGAGTGAATGCCCCTCCACGAACTCGTCAACGTACGGGAGGGCCGCTGCCATCCCGGCCGCCAACGGAGCGTAACCGGGAGAGGCTTTGAGTGGGTTCACCCAGACCGTCCGGTAAGCCACTCTCTGCAGCCGCTCCATCTGCTCGGCCAGCAGCCCCGGGTCGCCCCGGTCCCACCCGTCGGAGAGGATGACAACCACCGACCCCCGGGCCATACCGCGTACACCCCACTGGTCGTTGAATGCTCGGAGCCCCTCCCCCAAGCGGGTGCCCCCGGACCAGTCTGGCACCGAACGGGCCGCCCTGGCCAGGGCGGCGTCGGGGTCGCGCGACGACAGCTCCCGGGTGATGCGGGTCAGCCGGGTGCCGAGGGCGAAGGCCTCGATCCGGCCCCGGCCGGCGACGGCGGCGTGGAGGAAGCGGACCAGGGCCCGGGAATAGGGCTCCATCGACCCCGACACGTCGCAGATGAGCACGATCCGCCGGGGCCGCTCCCCCGGTTCGGAGAAGGCCCGCCGGATCGGCTCGCCGCCCGAGCGCAGGGACCGCCGCACGGTCCGGCGCAGGTCGGGCCGGCCCTCCGCCTTGCGGGACGGGCGGCGCCGCCGGGAGCGGCGCAGGGCGCCATGGAGCCGGAGGTCGGCCATCAGCCGGCGGGCCTCCTCGAACTCGGCGTGGGTGTAGGCGGCGAAGTCCTTGTGGCGCAGCACCTCCTGGCGGGAGAAGCGCACGACCAGCGTCGGCCCGTCGGGCTCGGCCGGCTCGTCGCCCTCGGCCGGGGGCGCCTCCTCGTCGGTGTCCATGACGATGGTCAGCTCCACCGGCTGGCCCTGGAGGATGGTCATGACGGTGCGGCCCCGCCAGAAGGCGTCGAAGGCCCGGTCGTAGGCCGGCACGTCCTCGGGCCGGGCCACCAGCGTCGTCCGCCCCGCCCAGTAGACGGCCCGGGAGCGGGCCACGCCGACCAGCGTCAGCGCCTCGGCGAAGGTGACGGCCCGGCCGACGGGGACGTCGAGGCCGGCCCCCCGCAGGATCCGGGCGAAGGCCACGGCCAGGCGCTCGGCCCCTTCGGCCGTCGCCTCGTCAGGCACCGCGCAGCAGGGCGGAGCGGACGATGTCGGCCACCCCGTGGGAGCGGACCCGGTCCTGGTCCTCCCGGTACTTGAGCAGCGAACCGAGCGTGACCTCCACGGTCCGCTCGTCGAGCTTGGAGCGGCCGAGGGCGGCCAGCGACATGGCCCAGTCGATCGTCTCGGCCACGCCCGGCGGCTTGTAGAGCTCGAAGGTGCGGACCGTCTCGGTGGCCGCCGCCACCTGGCGGGCCAGCGTCTCGGGCACCTCGGGGGCCCGCACCCGGAGGATGGCCAGCTCCCGCTCGAAGTCGGGATGGCTGATCCAGTGGTAGAGGCAGCGCCGCTTGAGGGCGTCGTGGAGGTCGCGGGTGCGGTTCGACGTCAGCACCACCACCGGCGGGACGTCGGCCCGGAAGGTGCCGAGCTCCGGCACGGTCACCGAGTAGTCGGACAGGATCTCGAGCAGGAAGGCCTCGAACTCGTCGTCGGCCCGGTCGACCTCGTCGACGAGCAGGACGGGCGGCACCTCCCCCCGGTAGTCGATGGCCCGCAGCAGCGGCCGCTTGACCAGGAACCGCTCGGAGTACAGCTCGTCCTCGTGGACCTCGGCATGGGACGCCTCCACCGCCCGGAGGTGGAGCAGCTGGCGGGAGTAGTCCCACTCGTAGACGGCCTGGGCGGCGTCGATGCCCTCGTAGCACTGCAGCCGCAGCAGCTCCCCGCCCGTCCACCGGGAGAGGACCTTGGCCACCTCGGTCTTGCCGACGCCGGCCTCACCCTCGAGCAGCAGCGGCCGGCGCAGCCGCAGCGCCAGGAAGATGGCCGTGGCGAGGCCCTCGTCCGCCAGGTAGTCGTGGCGGGCGAGGGCCTCGCTGACGTCGTCGACTGACTCGACCTGCTTCAGGATCTCAGCCTCCGGCCTCCTGCAGCGCTCTCCGGACGAGCACCTGCGCCAGGTGCCGACGGTAGTCGGGGCTGGCGTTGAGGTCGGCCGGCGGCTCGGTGCCGTCGGCCGCCTTCATGGCCGCGTCGCCCACCGGGGCCCCCGAGGCCAGGGCCTCTTCGACGGCGGTGGCCCGCAGCGGTGTCGACCCCATGTTCACCAGTGCTACCCCGGTGTGGCCGTTCTTCACCGCCGCCACGCCGACGATGGCCCAGTCGAGGGCCCGGCGGTTGAACTTCTGGTACGACCAGCCGGCGCCGGCGACCTTGGGGACCCGGATCTCGGTCAGCAGCTCGTCGGGAGCCAGCGCCGTCTCCAGGAAGCCGGTGAAGAAGTCGGTGGCGGCGATGGTCCGCTCCCCGGACGGGCCCCGGGCCACCAGCGTGCCGCCGAGGGCCAGGACCGTGGCCGGCAGGTCGGAGGCCGGGTCGCCGTGGGCCAGCGAGCCGCCGATCGTGCCCCGGTGGCGGACCTGGGGGTCGCCGACCAGGCCGGCGACGTGGGCCAGGATCGGCACCTCGGTCTTGAGCACGTCGGAGTGCTCGATGTCGTGGTGGCGGGTCAGGGCCCCGATGGCGATGTGGTCGCCGCCGTCACGGATGTAGGACAGGTCGGTGATGCGGGCCACGTCGATCAGCACCGCCGGCGACGCCAGGCGGAGCTTCATCAGCGGGATGAGCGAGTGGCCACCGGCCAGGAGCTTGGCGTCGTCGCCGTGCTGCGACAGGAGCGACACGGCCTCCTCGGCCGAGCCGGCCCGGACGTAGTCGAAGGCTGCCGGGATCATCAGGCCCCCTTTGCTGCCTGGATGGCCGCCCACACCCGCTGGGGCGAGGCCGGCATGCGGACGTCGTTCACGCCGAGCGGCCGGAGGGCGTCGACGATGGCGTTGATGGCCGCCTGGGCGGCGGCGATGGTCCCCGCCTCCCCGACGCCCTTGGCGCCCAGCGGGTTCGACGGGCTGGGCGTGACGGTGTGGTCGAGCACGAAGGTCGGCATCTCGGCCGCCGAGGGCACCAGGTAGTCGGCCAGGGTCGAGGTCAGCAGGTTGCCGTCCTCGTCGTAGGCCGCCTCCTCGAACAGCGCCTGGGCCAGGCCCTGGACGATGCCGCCGTGGACCTGGCCCTCGACGATCATCGGGTTGACCTGGTTGCCGCAGTCGTCGACGGCGACGTAGTTGACCAGCTCGACCCGGCCCGTCTCCTCGTCGACCTCGACCACGCACACGTGGGTGCCGAAGGGGAAGGTGAAGTTGGGCGGGTCGTAGCTCGTCTCGGCCGTGAGGTTGGGCTCCATCCCGTCGGGCAGGTTGTGGGCCTGGAAGGCGGCGAAGGCCACCCCGGCCAGCGGCATGGCCTTCTCCGGCGTGCCCTTGACGGAGAAGGCGCCGTTGGCGAACTCCAGGTCGCCTTCGGCCACCTCCATCTGGTGGGCGGCGATGGCCTTGGCCTTGGCGATGATCTTGTCGCAGCCCAGGGCGATGGCCGTGCCCCCCACCGCCAGCGAGCGCGACCCGTAGGTGTCGAGCCCGTGGGGCGAGACGGCCGTGTCGGAGTGGAGGACCTCGACGTCGTCGGGCGAGCAGCCGAGCTTCTCGGCCACGATCATCGCCCAGCACGTCTCGTGGGCCTGGCCGTGGGGCGTGGTGCCGGTCACCACCTCGATCTTGCCGGTGGGCAGCACCCGCACGGTGGCCGACTCCCATCCGCCGGCCACGGCCCCGAGGGCGGCCATGATCCGCGACGGCGCCAGGCCACAGATCTCCATGTAGGACGACAGGCCGATCCCGAGATGCCTGGTGGAGCCGGACTCCCGCCGCTGTTGCTGCTCCTTGCGCAGCCCCTCGTAGCCCACGATCTCCAGCGCCTTGTCGAGGGCCGGTTCGTAGTTGCCGGAGTCGAACGACAGGCCGGCGGCCGTCGGGTGGCCGTTCTCGAAGGGCGGAATGAAGTTGATCCGGCGGATGTCGGCCGGGTCCTTGCCCATCTTGGCCGCCAGCGAGTCCATGCAGCGCTCGATGGCGTAGCTGGCCTCGGGCCGGCCCGCCCCCCGGTAGGCGTCGGTCGGGTTCAGGTTGGTGAAGACCGACGTGCAGGAGAACGAGTAGTTCGGGATGTCGTAGACGCCGTGGTAGAGGAACCCGCCGAGGATCGGGATGGCCGGCGTGAGGAGCCGGAAGTAGGCCCCCATGTCGCCGATCAGCTTGACCCGCACGGCGGTGACCTTGCCGTTCTCGTCGGCGGCCAGCTCGATGTCCTGGACCTGGCCCCGGCCGTGGATGCTGGCCTGGGTGTTCTCGCTGCGGGTCTCCGTCCACCGGACGGGCCGCTTCAGCTTCCGGGCCAGCGCCAGGCACAGCACCTCTTCGGGGTAGATGTTGAGCTTGGCCCCGAAGCCGCCGCCCACCGCCGGCGCCACCACCCGGATCTTCGTCTCCGAGATGCCCAGCGTCAGGGCCAGCAGCACCCGGAGGATGTGGGGGATCTGGGTCGACGTGTACAGCGTGTACGTGCCGCCGAACGGCGCCGGCACGGCCACCGCCCCCCTCGGCTCCATGGCCGACGGGATGAGGCGCTGCTGGATGAAGCGCTCCTTCACCGTATGGGCCGCCGAGGCGAAGGCGGCGTCGACCGCCGCCTCGTTGGGCTGGAGCGGCCAGGTGTAGGAGGCGTTGGTCCCGAGGTCCTCGTGGATCACGACCCGGTCGGAGAGGGAGTCCTCGAGGTCGACCACGGCGGGGAGCTCGTCGTAGTCGACGACGACGCCGGCCAGGGCGTCGAGCGCCTCCTGGCGGGAGTTGGCCACGACGACGGCCACCGGGTCGCCGACGTAGTTCACCGTGCCGCTGGTCAGCGGGTAGTGGGCCGGGACCTTCTGGTCGGGGGTCGTGGTCATCGCCACCGGCAGCGGGGCGGCCCACTCGCCCATCAGGTCCTCGCCGGTGTAGACGGCGACGACGCCGGGGCTCGCCAGGGCGGCCGACGTGTCGATGGAGCGGACGCGGGCCCGGGCCACGGGGCTGCGCACCAGCGCCAGCCACAGGGCCCCGGGGATGGCGAGGTCGTCGACGTACTTCGCCTCGCCGGTCAGGATCTCGGCGTCCTCCCGGCGCAGGAGGCGCTGACCCAGAACGGTGGTCATCGGCTCACCTCCCCGAACCGGCGGCCGCCAGGACCGCCTTGACGATGTTGTGGTAGCCGGTGCAGCGGCAGAGGTTGCCCTCCAGGCCCTCGCGGACATCGGCTTCCGTGAGGTTCTGGTTCTCCTCCAGCAGCGACACCGCCGCCATCACCATCCCGGCCGTGCAGTACCCGCACTGCAGGCCGTGGTTCTCGTGGAACGCCTGCTGCATCTTGTGGAACTCGCCGTCGGCGCCGGCGAGGCCCTCGATGGTGGTGATGGCGGCCCCGTCGGCCTGGACGGCGAAGATCGTGCAGCTCTTCACCGACTCGCCGTCGAGGAGGACGGTGCAGGCCCCGCACGAGGTGGTGTCGCAACCGATCTTCGTGCCCGTCAGACCCAGGACTTCCCGCAGGTAGAACACCAGGAGCAAGCGGGGTTCGACGTCGTGCTCCTGCGTCGAACCGTTGACGGTCATGGAGACCCGCACTGGAACCACCCCCATCAGTCGGCGAAAGGGCCTCATCATGCCGCACTCGGAGGGCTCGGCCCCTTGAGAACGCGCCGAAGACGAAAATATTCGTCCCGAGCGCGTCATTTGGGCCGGGTTGCGCCGTTGTTCAGGTTGGAAGTCCGTTCCCCCCAGCGGCCCTCCCAAGCCCCCCGGCCCCGCACCCTGGGCCGGGGGGCGCCTCTTTCGGGCGCCCGGTCTAGGGGTAGGTCGTGTCGGCCCGGACGGCGGCGAACACGTCCTCCACCGCCGTGAGCGCCCGGCCCTCGCGGGCCAGGCGGCCGATGTCGCCCCGGAGCTTGAGCCGCCCGGCGGCGAGGGCCTGCTGGGCGTTGAGCTCGCCCCGGCTGAGGGCGGAGGCCACCGCCCGGCTCTGGACCAGGGTGACGTCGGCGGCGGGGGCGTCGCCGGGGCGCACCCGCAGCCCGCCCCCGTCGATCACCAGGTGGTAGCGGACCTCGCCGCCGTCCCCGCCGTCGTCGGTCACGATCTGCTGGATGGTGAGGCGCACGCCCGGGGGGACGGGCGCCTCCCGGGCGGCGGCGTCGAGCGCTTCGATCCACTCGGGGCTGAGAAACCGGGGCATCGCGGCGCCACGCTACCGGGGTTGACCGCCCCTCCCGGGCTGTGACTGGCTACTCTGCGCGGCCATGAGCGAGATGCGCCCGTCCCGCGTCGCCCTGATCGTCTGCTCGGTCGTGCTGCTCAGTGCCGCCGCCTGCTCCAAGGACAAGAAGGAGGCGGCCACGACCACGACGGCCGCCCCGACGACGACCACGCTCGAGTCGACGACGACCACGGTGACCCTGACCAAGGACGCCATCGTGCTCGGCGCCGACGGCCTCGGGCCGGCGCTGCCCTTCGGCCTCAACTCCGCCACCACCATCAAGCTGCTGATCCAGGCCCTCGGGCCGGCCGAGAAGAACACGCCGCTGCCGGTCGGCCAGGCGTGCGGCGCCACCCGCCGGCTGCAGTGGGGCAACTTCCAGGTGCTCGTCAACGAGGTCGGCTCGACCTCCGGCGCCGGGAGGCCGGGGTTCGCCGGCTGGTTCCTCGGCGCCCCCGGCGGGGCGCCCGAGCCGTTCAAGACCGACAAGGGCATCACCGTCGGCTCCACCACGGCCCAGATGCAGGCGGCCTACGGCCCCGAGCTCACCACCTCCCACGGCGAGCAGGGCGAGGCCTTCTTCATCGCCACCCCCTCGGGGCTCCAGATCTCCGGCCAGCTGAGCACCGTCGGCCCCGCCGCCAAGGTGACCAACATCCAGGCCGGCAACTACTGCGGCCCGGGTTGAGCCCCCGACCGGTGACCGTCCCCGCCGAGGCGCCGCCCAGCCTGACGGTCGTGGCGCCGCCGGTGGAGGCGCGCATCGACGCCCTGCTCTCGGCCGAGGTGGCCCGCTGGAGCGAGGTCGACCCCGAGCTGGTGCCCCCGCTCGAGGCCCTGCGCCGCTTCGTGCTCGACGGCGGGAAGCGGCTCCGCCCGGCGTTCTGCCACTGGGCCTTCGCCGGCGCCGGCGGCGACCCGGCCGGCCCGGCCGTCGTCGACGCCGGGGCGGCCCTGGAGCTGCTCCACGCCTTCGCCCTCCTCCACGACGACGTGATGGACGGGTCGCGCCTGCGCCGGGGCAGGACCACGGTCCACATCGACTTCGCCGGCCGCCACGCCGCGGCCGGCTGGCGGGGCGAAGGCCGCCGGTTCGGCGAGGGAGTGGCGATCCTGGTCGGGGACCTGGCCTTCGTCTACGCCGACCTGCTGATGGTCGGGACGCCGGCCGAGGCCACCGAGGTGTTCAACGAGCTGCGGGTGGAGCTCAACATCGGCCAGGCCCTCGATCTCATCGGCACCGCCCAGGCCCGGCGGGACCGGTCGAGCGCCCGGCGGATCGCCCGCTACAAGTCGGGCAAGTACACCATCGAGCGGCCCCTGCACCTCGGGGCCGCCCTCGCCGGCCGCCTCGGCGATCTGGCCGTCCCGCTGTCGGGCTACGGCCTGCCGCTGGGCGAGGCCTTCCAGATGCGCGACGACGTCCTCGGCACGTTCGGCGACCCGGCCGTGACCGGCAAGCCCGTCGGGGAGGATCTCCGGGAGGGCAAGCCCACTCCCCTGCTGGCCGTGGCCTGGGACCGGGCCGGCGCCGCCGGCCGCAAGCTGCTCGACCGGGTCGGCTCCGCCGACCTGGCCCCCGACGAGATCGCCGCCATCCAGGTGCTCATGACCGAGACCGGCGCCCGGGAGGAGACCGAGCGCCTGGTCGACTCCCTGGCCGACGAGGCCGTGGCCGCCCTCGACCGGGCGGCGGTCACGCCCGAGGCCCGGGCCGCCCTCACCGACCTGGCCCGCTTCGTCGCCCACCGCGACCGCTGACCATCCCGTCCGGCGGGAGGATCAGCCGGTCACCCGGACGGTGACCGACCACCGGGACCGCGCCGGCGGGCAGCGCCGCGCCTCGCCGCAACGTGACCGTCCGGCCGTCGGTGGTCTCGTCGGCGGCCACGGTGCGGGCGGGATGGCCCTTCGGCGACTCCGCCCTGGTCACGAACAGCGTGCCGGTGTGGTCGCGGTCGCCGGCCGGGCCGAGGTGGCCGTGAAGCCGGGCCTGGCCCCCGGCCAGGTGCCGGACCGCCCGGGCGGCGGCGGGGTTCAGGGCCACGATGCGGTACGTGGCCACGATGTCGTAACAGATGGCGGCCTGCTCCGGGCAGGCCCGGCCGACGTAGGCGTAGCGGGAGCCCTCACGCTCGACGCGGCCGAGCCACGTGCTCTCCGCCGGCTTCGGCTTCGGCGCCGGCGGCGCGGCGGTGGCCGCCCCGGCCGGGCCCAGGGCCGGCCCGCCCATGACGAGCGCCACGAGCACGGCCGAGATGGCGAGGCGGGTGGTTCTCACGCGCTGCTCCCTTCACCTGACCGGCGCCGGTTCCCCCCCGCGCCGATGTCCCCAACTGTCACCAGTAAGTGGCGGCCGGCGGAGAAAATCAACCGCGGGGCCGGCGGTGTTCCGGCCCGTCCGGCCCGAGGGCCTCGACCAGGGCGGCCACCAGGCCCTCGATGGTGTGCTCGGCGGCCACGACGTCGACGTGGAGGCCGGCGGCCCGGGCGGTGTCGGCGGTGACCGGCCCGATGCAGGCCACCACCGGCGGGACGGCGTCGCCGGCCACCGCCAGGTAGTTCGTCACCGTCGACGACGACGTGAACGTCACGGCGTCGGCGGCGCCGGCCGCGGCCAGCGCCTCGGGGGCGGGCCGGCCGACGGCCGTGCGGTAGGCCTCGACGACGTCGACGCGCCACCCCTTCCGCTCCAGGCCGGCCGGGAGGGCGTCGCGGGCCACCGCCGCCCGGGGCAGCAGGATCCGGCCGGGGCCGTCGGGGAAGGCGTCGAGGAGCGACTCGGCCACGAACCGCTCGGGGACCAGGTCGGCCCGCACGCCGGCGGCGGCCAGGGCGTCGGCCGTGCCCGGCCCGATGGCCGCCACCCCCCGCCCGCCGAGGGCCCGGGTGTCGGCGCCGACGGCGGCCAGGGCGGCGAAGAACCGGGTGACGGCGTTGGCCGACGTGAAGGCCACCCAGTCGTAGTCGCCGACCCGCCCGGCCGCCGCCCGGAGGGCGGCGCCGCCGTCGGCCGGTTCGCCGATCTCGATCACCGGCAGCTCCACGGTGGCCGCGCCGAGCTCGTGGAGGCGGGCGACGAGGGCGGACGCCTGCTCCCGGGCCCGGGTCACGACGATCCGGCGGCCGAACAGCGGGCGGTCCTCGTACCACGGCAGGTCGAGGGTGGCCACCGGGCCGATCAGCATGACGGCCGGCGACTCGACGGCCTCGGCCGCCAGCCGGCCGAGCGTGGTGCGGCAGGTGCGCTGCTCCGGCCGCGTCCCCCAGGTGACGGCGGCCACCGGCGTGTCGGCCGGCAGGCCCCCGGCCATCAGCCGGCGGGCGATCTCCTCCCGCTTGGCCACCCCCATGAGGACGGCCACCGTCCCGCCCACCCGGGCCACGGCCTCCCAGTCGACGGGGACGCCGGCCTCGCCCTCCTGGCCCGTCACCACCGTGAACGACGAGGCCAGCCCCCGGTGGGTGACCGGGATGCCGGCGTAGGCCGGGACGGCCATGGCCGAGCTGATGCCGGGGACGACCTCGAAGGCCACGCCGGCCGCCCGCAGGGCGGCCACCTCCTCGCCGCCCCGGGCGAAGAGGAAGGGGTCGCCCCCCTTGAGCCGCACGACCTCCTCACCGGCCTTGCCCCGCTCCACCAGGAGGGCGTTGATGTCGGCCTGGGGCAGGCTGGCCCGGCCCGGCGCCTTGCCCACGCTGATCCGCTCGGCGCCGGGCGGGGCGAGGTCGAGGAGGCTGGCCACCGACAGCCGGTCGTAGACGACGACGTCGGCCCGGGCCAGCACTTCGGCCCCCCGCACGGTGATCAGGCCCGGGTCGCCCGGCCCGGCCCCGACGAGGTAGACGGTCATTGCGGTGAGGATGGCACACCCCGTGGGTAAGTCCCCTTTCGTGCCCGGCAAGAAGACCAAGCGCGCCAGGAAGAAGCACAACCTCGTCGAGAGCGTCGTCGTGCCGGTGGCGTCGAGCGCCCTGGTGACGACGGCCGCCATCCACGCCCTCACCGACCACCACGACGGTGACGGCGCCCGCCGCCGGGCCGGCGAACGGCGGCCGGCCCGGCCGCCGCAGCAGCCGTCGTTCCTCGACAAGGTCGCCGCCAGGATCCCGTTCCTCAAGCCGGTGGCGGCCGTCCAGCGGCGCTACGGCGAGGTCGGCGGCAACCAGCTGGCCGCCGCCTTCACGCTGCAGGCGTTCCTGTCGATCTTCCCGCTCCTCCTCGCCGCCCTGGCGGTGCTGGGCTTCGTCTCCGCCCACTCCCACGTCGCCGGGCACACCGACGTGGCCGGCCGGCTCGTCGAGCACCTCGGGCTGAAGGGCGAGAGCGCCAAGATGCTGACCGACGCCGTCCACACGGCCGAGAAGAGCCGCAAGGCGGCGTCGCTGGTCGGCTTCCTCGGCCTGCTGTGGTCGGGGCTCGGCCTCGTCGGGGCGCTGCAGTTCGCCTACAACTCCGTGTGGCAGATCCACGACCGCGGCCTGAAGGACAAGGCCTTCGGCCTCCTCTGGCTGGCCGGGGCGGGCGTGCTGTTCGTCGCCGGGGCCGTCATCACCACCGTCCTGCGGTGGCTGCCCGGCTTCCTCGCCCCGGTGGGGATCGCCGTCACCTTCGCCGTCAGTTTCGGGCTGTGGCTGTGGACCTCACGGGTGCTCCCCAACCGCACGGTGGAGTGGCGCCATCTCGTTCCCGGCGCCGTCCTCGGGGCGGTCGGGCTCGAGGTGCTCAAGGCCGTCGGCGCCTACTACGTCCCCCGCACGGTGGCGTCGTCGTCGCAGCTCTACGGGTCGCTCGGCATCGTCTTCGCCGTCCTGGCCTGGCTGTTGCTGTTCGGCCGGCTGGTGGTGTACTCCGCCGTGCTCAACGTGGTCCGCTACGAGAAGCACGAGGGCACGGTGACGGCGATCGTCGAGGCCCCGCCCGTGGCCGGGGCCCACGCCGTGGCCGACCGCTCCGGCCGCCTCGTCACCACCGGCGCCTAGCCCGGGCGGCCGGTTCGCGGCCTTCGTCCGCCCGGCAGGGGGAATGACCCGGCGCAGCGAAGCGTTTTCCTAACGCTATGGCTCGCTGGCGCCCCGCTCCCCATCTCGATCCGTCGGAGCTGGAGCGCGGCATCGACCGGGCCACCCTCCGGCGGGCGTGGGCCTTCGCCCGGCCCTACCGGGGCCTGCTGGGCCTGCAGCTGGCCGGGCTGGCGGCCACCGCCGTCATGGGCATCCTCCCGCCGCTGGTCCTCAAGGCCCTGGTCGACCGGGCGGTCGCCCACCGGCTGACCACCGCCGGGGTCGACCTGCTGGTGGTGGCGGCCGTGGCCATCGCCCTCACCATGACCGGCCTCGGGCTCCTCAACCGGTGGCTCGGCTCCCGCATCGGCGAGGGGCTCATCTACGACCTGCGGGTGGCGCTGTTCCGCCACGTGCAGCGCATGCCGGTGGCCTTCTTCACCTACACCCAGACGGGGTCGCTGCTCTCCCGGCTGTCCAACGACGTCCTCGGCGCCCAGCAGGCCGTCGGCACCCTGTCGACCGTCACCTCCGACCTGTTCACGCTGGCCACCACGCTGACCGCCATGCTGCTGCTCAGCTGGCAGGTGACGCTGCTGGCCCTGGTGGTCGTGCCGGTCTTCATCGTCCTCGACCGGAGCATGGCCAAGCGGCTGGCCACGCTGTCCCGGCAACGGATGTCGTTCAACGCCGACATGTCGTCGACCATGGCCGAGCGGCTCAACGTGGCCGGCGCCCTGCTGGTGAAGCTGTTCGGCCGCCCCCGGACCGAGGCCGAGGAGTTCGCCGACCGGGCGGCGGCGGTCCGGGAGTCGGGCATCCGCCTGGCCGTGCAGAGCCGCCTCTACTACGGGAGCCTGGCCCTCGTCGGGGCGGTCGGCACCGCCGCCGTCTACTGGATCGGCGGGCGGGGCCTCATCGACGGGTCGCTCAAGGTCGGGACGCTCACCGCCCTGGCCGCCTACGTCTCCAAGCTGTACTCCCCCCTCACCGACCTGGCCTCGGCCCGGGTCGACCTGCTCACCGCCCTCGTCAGCTTCGAGCGGGTGTTCGAGGTGCTCGACGCGCCGCCGGCCGTCGACGACCTGCCCGGCGCCACGCCCCTGGCCGCCCCGGTGACCGGCCGCCTCGACGTGGAGGACGTCTGGTTCCGCTATCCCTCGCCGGCCACCGTGTCGATCGAGTCGCTGGAGGGCGAGGGCACGAGAGAACGGCGCGACGAGCCGTCGGAGCCGGTGCTGCGGGGCGTGTCGTTCTCCGCCGAACCGGGCACGATGGTGGCCCTCGTCGGCCCGTCCGGCGCCGGCAAGACGACCCTGTCGTCGCTCATCCCCCGCCTCTACGACGTGACGTCGGGGGCGGTCAAGATCGACGGCCGCGACGTGCGCGACCTGACGCTGGAGAGCGTGGCCGCCGCCGTGGGCGTCGTGAGCCAGGACCCGCACCTGTTCCACGACACCGTGGCCGCCAACCTCCGCTACGCCCGGCCGGAGGCCACCGACGCCGAGATCGTCGCCGCCTGCCGGGCGGCCCGTATCCACGACGTGATCGCCGCCCTGCCCGACAGCTACGACACCGTCGTCGGCGAGCGGGGCTACCGCCTGTCGGGCGGGGAGAAGCAGCGGCTGTCGATCGCCCGGCTGCTGCTCAAGGCCCCGGCCGTGGTCGTCCTCGACGAGGCCACGTCCCACCTCGACTCGGAGAACGAGGCCCTCATCCAGCAGGCCCTGGCCGTGGCCCTGGCCGGGCGGACGGCGGTGGTCATCGCCCACCGGCTCTCCACCATCGCCGCCGCCGACCAGATCCTCGTGCTGGACGGGGGCCGCATCGTCGAGCGGGGCCGCCACGCCGAGCTGCTCCGCTCCGGCGGCCTCTACGCCGAGCTGTTCGAGACGCAGTTCCGGGCCGCGGCGGGCTAGGTCTCAGCCGGCGCCGGGCTCGAAGCCCCGGGCCACCGGCGAGCCGTGGTGCACGACCATCCGCCACCGGCCGGCGGTGCGGCAGAACACGTTGGTGGCGGCCACGCGGGAGTCCCCCAGCTCGGGCGAGCGGCCTTCGTCGCCCGAGCCGGGGACCTCCTGGAGGATGTTCTCGTAGAGGGTCATCCAGGCGACGTCGCCGTCGACGGTCACGTCCTCCTCGGTGAGGAAGAACTGGATGTAGGGCGTGTTGGCGAAGATGGCCCGCCAGGAGCTCAGGACCTGTTCGAAGCCCCGCAGCGTCGGCCAACCGGGGTGGGTCACCGCCACCCTCGTGCTCCGCTCCCACACGTCGCCCATGGCGGCGAGGTCGCGGGCTTCGAAGGCGGCGTAGAAGGCCCGGTTGGCCTCGGCCACTTCCTCTTCCGCCGTCACCCCTCCATCGTGACAGACGGCGGGATCGCTAGCGCCGGTGGGCGCCCTCGGCGAACTCCTCGACCATCTTCCTGCAGAAGGCCGGGAGGTCGTCGGGCTTGCGGCTCGTGACGAGGCCGTTGTCGACGTGGCACTCCTCGTCGACCCAGGTCCCGCCGGCGTTGCGGACGTCGGTCTGGAGGCTGGGCCACGACGTGATCGTCCGGCCCTTCATGACCCCGGCCTCGATCAGCGTCCACGGCCCGTGGCAGATCGCCGCCACCGGCTTGCCGGCGTCGAAGAAGCCCTTCACGAACTTCACGGCGTCGCGGTCCATGCGGAGCTGGTCGGGGTTGGCCACCCCGCCGGGCAGCATCAGCCCGTCGTAGTCGGCCACGTTCGCCTCGGCCGCCGCCGTGTCGACCGCGAACGTGTCGGCCTTGTCGAGGTGGTTGAAGGCCTGGACCTTCTTGTCGGCGTCGGGGGCGATGAGCTGCGGCCGCCCGCCGGCCTCCTCGACCGCCCGCCACGGCTCGGTGAGCTCGACCTGCTCGACCCCTTCGTTGGCCACGAGGAAGGCGATGGTCTTGCCCTGCAGTGAGTTCTTCGTCTGCGCCATGGTTCGGTTCTCCATATCAGGTCGGGGATCTTCCGTCTCGGTCTTCTCTTCGCGTACCCGGCGCCGACACGGCGGCAAACGACCGCCGGCGGCCGGCGGGCCGCCCCGGCGCCGCCCCGGTAGCGTCGGGCCGTGCGCTTCTCGATCTCCATCCCCCAGTTCGCCCCCGACGGCCGCTTCGACCCCGCCGCCCTGGCGTCGTACCTGGCCCGGGCCGAGGCCCTCGGCTTCGAGGGCGCCTGGACCATCGACATGCTGCTCGGCCCGGCCCCGGTGCTGGGGCCGCTGGAGACGATGGCCTTCGCCGCCGCCGCCTCGACGCGCCTCCGGCTCGGCTGCGCCGTGCTGATCTCGACGCTGCACAGCCCCGTCCACCTGGCCAAGACGGTCACCACGCTCGACCACCTGAGCGGCGGCCGGGTCGAGATCGGCCTGGGGACGGGCGGCGGCGGCCGTATGTTCTCGGCCTTCGCCGTCGACCCGGCGTCGTACGTGGCCCGCTTCACCGAAGGCGTGGCGGTCATGAAGGCGCTGTGGACCGAACCCGAGGTGCACTTCGAGGGCCGGTTCTGGCAACTGACGGGAGCGGCGCAGGAGCCGAAGCCGGTGCAGCGGCCCGCCCCGCCGCTGTGGTTCGGCGGCAGCCACCCGGCCGCCCTGCGCCGGGCCGCCCGCCTCGGCGACGGCTTCTTCGGGGCCGGTTCCCAGACGACCGAGGCGTTCGCCGGGCAGGTGCCCGCCGTCCGCCGGGCGGCCGAGGAGGCGGGCCGGGACGGCTTCCGGATCGCCAAGCGGGTCTACGTCGCGGTCGACGACGACCCGGGCCGGGCCCGGGAGCGCATGGCCGCCGCCCTCCACGACCTCTACGCCGTGTTCGGGGCCGGCGACCTCTCCCCGGTGGCCGTCACCGGCCGGCCCGCCGACTGCGTGGCCGGGCTGCAGGCGGTGGCCGCCGCCGGCGCCGAGATGATCCTGCTCAATCCGCTGTTCGACGAGGCCGACCAGATGGAGCGCCTGGCCGCCGAGGTGATGCCCGCCGTCAGCCCGTGACGCGGAGGATCCCGGTCATGCCCAGCTGCCAGTGCTTGTTGACGCTGCAGAAGTAACGGATGAGCGTGCCGGGCTGGCCGGTGACGGTCGTGGTGAACGACAGCTCGCCCATGCGGGCCTTGGTGCCGCCGACCCGGGTGCCCTCGGCCGTGCCGTCCTCGATGCGGACGTTGTGGCCGGGGCACTGCTGGAACGAGTCGCACGAGCCCGGCCCGGTGTCGCGGTAGACGAACTTCACCGTGGCGCCGGCGGGGACGTCGACGATGCCGTGGGGGTTGTCGGTCCCGGCCACGGGGCCGTTGTCCTGGCGCACGTAGCCGGCGTCGGCCGGCGAGCACGTCTTGGCCGCGCAGTACCGGAAGTTCGACATGCTGATCTCGACGGTGCTGTCGGCCCGGGCCGGCGCCGCGCCGGGAAGCCCGATGAGCACGAGGGTGGCGGCCAGCCCGGCCGCCCGCTGGATCATGGGAACGGTTCTCACGGCGACGGAGTCTAGGCCCGCCTCCCTGAGGATTTACCGGCAGCGATATACCAGCAGGGATTCACCGGCAGGGCGTCGCGCCGTCATGGCTAGATTGACCGGCCCGTGACCACCGATCCGTCCCGCCACTGGACCATGCTGTCGCCCCACGTCCCCGGCGAGCTCCTCACGTTCCAGGCCCGCCAGGCCGAGGCGGCCGGGCTGGCCGGCATCTGCGCCCCGGAGTTCTACGGCAACCCGCTGGTGCCGCTGGCCCACTGCGGGGCGGTCACGTCCCGGGTCGGGCTCATGACCGCCATCACCGTGGCCTCGGTCCACAACCCCTTCACCCTGGCCATGTCGGCCATGGACATGGACCGGCTCTCCGGTGGGCGCTTCGTGCTCGGCGTGGGCCCGTCGGTCCGGGCCATGGTCGAGGGCTTCCACGGCCTGTCGGGCTACGACCGGCCCCTGGCCCGCCTCCGGGAGGCGATCGCCGTCATCCGGATGCTGGTGGCCTGCAGCCACACCGGCGAACTGGGCCGCTTCGCCGGCGACTTCTACTCCTTCGACTGGACGACCTTCCAGGGCAACCCCCTGCCGCCGTTGCGCACCGAGATCCCGATCTACGTCGCCGCCAACCAGATGGGGCCCGTCCGCCTGGCCGGCGAGATCGCCGACGGCCTCACCACCCACCCCATCTGGTCGGTCGGCTGGGCCCTCGACCGGGGGCTGCCCACGCTGACCGAGGCGGCGGCCCGGGCCGGCCGGTCACGGGCCGACGTGCACTGGCAGGCCGGATTCTTCGTGGCCGTCACCGACGACCGCCGCCAGACGCTCGACGACGTCAAGGCCACGGTCGCCTTCTACGCCGGCGCCGAGCAGTACGAGCCGCTGTTCGAGGCCCACGGCTTCGGGGCCGAGGCCCGGGCCTGCCAGGCGGCCGTGGCCCGCCACGACTACGCCGGCGCCGGGGCGGCCGCCGTCTCCGACGAGATGGCCGAGACCTTCGTGATCATCGGCACGGCCGAGGAGTGCCGCCGCCGGCTGGAGCCCGTCTGGCCGCTGGCCGACTCGTTCCTGCTGGTGCCGCCCTTCCTCGAGGTCCCCCTCGACCGCCTGATCAACTCCAGCCTGGCGTTGGCGGCCACGTTCTACGGGTGAGGGCGGGCCGGGTGACGGCGGCGGGCGTGTGCACCCGCCGCCGTCCCGGGATCACTTGGTGGGACAGGCCGGAGTGCCGAGCAGCGGCGTGCCGCCCTCGCACAGAGGGTGCGTCGGTCCGGGCGCCTCGCCGCCCTCCGGCGGGTGGGCATCGGCCCGGGGGACGGCCGGAAGGACCGACTGGTGACCCGGGGGCTGCTGCTGGGGGGCGCAGGCCGGCGTGGAGGCCAGCGGGCTCCCCGGCGTGCTGCAGACCGGGGTGCCGTTGCCCGGGCCGGCCGCGCCCCCGCTGGTGACCGCCAGCGCACCTCCCGCCCCGAACAGCGTGAGGGCCCCGGCCGCTACTGCGATGGTCAACGAGCGACTGCTCTTCCGCATGGTGTGAACTCCTTTCGCTCCCCGGCTGACGTGAGCCCGGAAAGTGGAGATGGATCGTGTGCGCCGTTGATGTCGCCGCCTGCCCATCGTAATACGATGGACGTGCCGGTGCACCCATCGAGCGGCAATGCCGAGCGCCGCCCGTCCCGATCGGCGTTCCGGATGCGGCTCAGGGGCACTCGAAGCGTGGCATTCGGGCAGGTCAGAGGCGATTTCGCTTCTCCGCCACTGACCGCCGGACCCCCGCTTCGCCTAGTGGGGTCCGGATCCGGGAGGACTCCGGCGCCTATCGGGTCTTCTACGTCGCCACCATCGGCGACGCCATCTACGTCCTGCACTGCTTCCAGAAGAAGACCCAACGCACCGCCAAGGCCGACATCGACGTGGGGAACGAAGAAACGATGACCACCGCCAAGCGCTGGCAGAGCGTGTGGGACGCCATCGAAGAGCAACCCTTCGAGGCTGAGCACCTCAAGGTTCGGGCCGCCCTCATGGCCGAGCTCGCCGCCTACATCGACCAGGAGGGCCTGACCCAGGCCCAGGCCGCCCGCCGATTCGGCGTCACGCAGCCCCGAATCTCCGATCTCGTCCGGGGCAAGATCGACCTCTTCAGCATCGACGCCCTCGTCAACATGCTCAGCGCCGCCGGCCTCCACCCCGAGGGTCGGGCGCCGGGAAGTCCATAAGGACTGTTTCCGAGTGGCTGCGGCGACCAACTGGTAGCGCACACACCCGGCATTGATGTGCAATGTCTTGTCAAGACGACGGCCGGGGTTGCTTTGGCTGTTTTGAGGGCGCGCTGAACCGTCAGGTTCGGGGCTTGGTCAGGTTGAAGCAGGCGGAGGGGCCCCG
>Ga0070741_10002842_pt1 | contig 44993 bp, 34 predicted proteins | sample Coa_R1_4_FD_66440 | JGI IMG/M metagenome (GOLD analysis project Ga0070741, IMG submission 66440) | Surface soil microbial communities from Centralia Pennsylvania, which are recovering from an underground coalmine fire - Coalmine... | ecosystem: Environmental > Terrestrial > Soil > Unclassified ... | reverse complement strand
TCTTGCAGGAAATGCAGCTCTTCCTCAATGTCGCCGGTCAGCGCAGGATCGACGAGAAAAATGCGGCCCGCCCATTCGCGGCCGAAACTGAACGAAACTGAGATCAAGGATTGGAACGAGCGCCGCTCCGCCAGTTGGTTTAGAAATTTCGCCGAGGCATTACGGACCCGTTCTCCGTTGCGGTCCAGCACGACAGTATGAAACGGTCCTGCGCCGTTGTTTGTGCTGCGAACCGCAAAGCATGTCTCACCTGCACAGTCTTGCAAGTAGAGTTCGCGATCGCCTACAGAGGCATCAACCCAACGGAACACAGCTTCGCCGCTCTCAGTACGTCTCCCTTCCCCGACGAAGATACGGTTGGCATCACCTTCATGCGAGGCGACCACGGTCTCGTGGGCTCCGTACATCGTCAACAATTCGCTAACGATCTCCTGAATGGTGCCACTAAGGCCGGCTTCGACTCTCACTTTACCTAGAATCCGCGCCACAACCGCCTTCTCGGCTCGCAACTGCTTCTGCTGTTCGGCTAGATAACCCAGCAGCAGCCCCATCACGACTAGATAGATTGACCGCATCAGTAGCCGCTCAGGCTGAAAGGAGCTCAGATCTACTGCCAGCAGAGGCCAATGGTGGCGCAGCAGTATCCCATTTGCCCACTCGAGAAACCCAGGCTGAAAGACAGCGCGTTCCGCCCATAGCAGCACAACTGCGAGTACCGCTGTTCCGACGGTCTCCCACAATCCCCACCGATAAGCTGCCGCGGCCAGCACGAAAACGAAGAATAAGAAGTATCCACCCAGTCCGGTGGTGAACAGGCAAATCAGCGCCGGCCAAATGACGTCGGCGATGTGAACCAATACGCGGAACGCGACCGACGGTTGCTGCCGAAACCGCAGCAGCATGATGATGATCATTCCCTGCGCCAGGTAGAACGCTAGCAGCCCGTAGGCCCAGGCGGAGCGCCGGATCTCACCCGGATCCATCATGATCGCGAAAAGAGACGCGGTGGCCAGAAAGACCCTGGCGGTAGCCAGCCAGCGCTCGATCCGGCGCACTTCCACCGGACCAACCGGAGCTCGCAGTCTCCACAAAAATCGATGTCGAAGGGCTCGAATAGACAAGCGAATGCAACCGCGCAGGTTGAGTAGATGTCTCGGATATTATTGGCATCGCCCACCTTAGAGCAAGTAAAACTTGCGTCGGAACGGCCCCGGTACTCAAGATGACCACGCGTTACCGAAGTAACGTTCATTGGGCCGATTTGCTGTCTAGAATTGACCAGCCACTTTTATGTCCTTGCGTTCCAAAGTCTGGCTTCTGGGCGCTTCTGGGCTGGTGTTGTGCCAGGCCGGCGCCTCATTAATACTGCCCCGCACTTTCGTCCTCACCGCTTTCAGCGACATCACGCAGTGCTTATTGCTGATTTCCGGAACCCTCGCACTGCTGCTCAATGTCGTCTCCAGCCGCGGCCGTGTACGCCTGTTTTGGGGGTTAATGACCCTCGGCGTCGCCTTCTGGCTGTCGTACCAGTTGCTGTGGACCTATTTTGAGGTATTGCTTCGGACCGATGTACCGAATCCGTTCGGCGGAGATGTCGTGCTCTTCCTGCACTTGGTGCCGATGATCGCCGCGTTGGCCCTGCAACCGCAGGCTGAACACGACGAGCGCAGCGTGCGGCTCGGCTCACTCGACTTTGCGCTGCTCCTGATTTGGTGGTTGTACCTTTACCTCTACACAGTGATCCCCTGGCAGTACGTGTACTCCAACGAGACCACCTACGAGCACAACCTGAACGCAATCTATTTGACCGAGAAGATCGTGTTTCTGGTGAGTTTGGGGACGCTTTTGTGGCGCAGCAAAGATTCGTGGCGCAAGATTTACCTTCACTGGTTCGGCGCAAGCCTGACCTACGCTCTCAGTTCTTACGTTGCGAATTGGGGAATCGAGCACAAGGTGTATTACAGCGGCAGCCTCTACGACGTGCCGCTGGCAACCTCGATGGCGTGGGTCACAGCCATTGGCGTCATTGCTTTCAACACCGCACCCAAACAAGAGGCTGGGTTTCGTTCGAATGGACACGGCGTGTGGGTCGCGCGGCTGGGCATGATTGCAATCTTTTCACTGCCCCTCTTTGCCGCGATATCAGTATTCGACGACGACGCTCCTCCTCGCATTCGTGCCTTTCGATTGATGTTGACGCTGGGAGCCATGATGGTGATGGGAGCCTTGGTTTTTCTGAAGCAGCACCTGCTCGACCGTGAACTGCTGCGCCTGTTGCGCACCTCACAACAGTCATTCGACGACTTGCAAAAACTGCAGGCGCAACTGATTCAATCGGAAAAACTCGCGTCCCTTGGACAGTTGGTCGGCGGGGCTGCACACGAGCTTAATAATCCCCTCACCGCAATGCTGGGTTACTCGGACCTTCTTTCCGCGACGCCACTAGACGGCACACAGCGGACACTGGCCGAAAATATCGGCAAGCAGGTGCGGCGGACCAAGGTGCTGGTCTCCAGCCTGCTGAGTTTCGCCAAGCAAGTTCCGGCAGAAAAAACTTTGCTCGACATCAATTCGTTAGTCCAGACCGCATTGAAGCTGTGCCAGCCGCAAATTCGTGCGCTCAATGTTGAGGTCAAAACCGATTTAGCCAGCGAACTACCGCGCGTGGTGGGAGACTCTAACCAACTCCTCCAGGTATGCATGCACATCGTCAACAATGCCCTACACGCTGTACCCAGTTCTGGCGGGATGCTTGCGGCGTCGACACGGCAGGAGAACGGATCAGTGGTGCTTGAGTTTTCCGACAATGGTCCTGGTGCCACCGATCCAGAAAAAGTTTTCGATCCCTTCTACACCACGCGTCCGGTGGGCCAGGGCATGGGACTAGGATTGAGCGCCTGCTACGGCATGATCCAGGAGCACAAGGGAAAGATCTCCTGTCGCAATCGTGCGCAAGGCGGCGCCACCTTCCGCATCGAACTTCCCGCTGTGGCTGCGAAAGCGGTTGCGGCTACTAACGTGTGACGCTTATTGGCCCCACTCGGCTGATCTTCAGAGTGCGGTCAAAAAAATCTGCCGTCGCACCGTATGCCGCGATCCAACTCTTCCACATCAGAAATCCATGGACCTCATCCGGAAGCACCAGCTGTTCGAATGGCACGTGATTTTCGCGTAAGCGTTGTGCCAGGTCGACGGTCTGCTCGAACGGCACATTGCGGTCGTCATCGCCTTGGATCAGCAGAACCGGGGACTTCCAGGTTGAAACGTATGCATCTGGCGACGACTCGAACGCAAGCTTTTCGGCTTCTTTGCGGTCCGGGGCGCCGGCTGAATTCTCCCAATGCGGCAGGAATACCGACCAGTCATGCACACCATGCAGGTCAACCCCGGCGGCAAATAGATCGGAGTTGCGCGCCAGTCCCATTGCGGTCAGAAACCCGCCATACGATCCGCCCCACAAACCGATTTTTTTCTTATCTACGATCGAAAGCCCCTGAAGATATTTCCCGCCAGCCACAATGTCTTTGTACTCCGCGGCGCCGCGCCACACCGTATTTGGCGGTTCACGAAATTCCCTGCCATACATAATCCCCAGGCGGTAATTCACCGAGAGCACCACGTAGCCGCGGCTCGCCAGGTATTCGTTCATGGCGTAGGCATCGTGGTAGTAATCCATGTAATGGAAACCGAGCAACATCTGTCGAATCGGCCCGCCATGCATGAAGATGATTGCCGGCCGCGCCTGAGTCGTACCCGCCGGCACGAACAATTGCCCGTGAATTTCTAAACCATCCTCACTTTTGAAAATTACCTGCTTGGGCGCTACCAGTTGCTTCGAAGGAAAATCCGCCGGCAACATGTTTGCGGCGATCATTTCGCGTCCGTGTCCGGTGACGTGATACGGCATAGCCGGCGTAGTGGCGCTCGAACCGAGGCATACGATCTCGCCGCCGGTTTCAACCGGAGTCCATTCAATGGTCTCGCCGCTCGTTACCGCTACGGCTTTGCCGCCGGTCAACGGCACTCGCCAGATGTGCCGCCGGTCAACGTCATCCTGGTTTGAGGTGTAGATCACCGAACGCTGGTCGGCGCTAAGTGCTACATCTTCGACGTCAAACTGCCCTGGGGTCAGCAACACCGGCTCCTCGCCATTGATGCCGACGCTGTAGAGGTGATTGCGGCCGTCTTGCTCGGAGTCGAACAGTAGCCGGTCATTGGACGGATATTGAAACGAAACCTCTGCCGTAAGTTCCGGGAACGAGTCGTTCGCTGCCATGCCGCTGTGCCATATTTCTTTGCCCTGGCCAGTCGCAGCTTCGGCGATCCAAATTGCCCACGGCTTTGGGCGAACCGGAATCAGAGGCAGCTTCTGTTCGAGGCCAGGGCGTCGCACGAACGCGATTCGTTTGCCGTCCGGCGACCACCGCGGCATGCTATCGCGATCGACGCTGGGTGAAAGGTATCGGACCGTGTCCCGTCCAAGATCGTAAATCGCAATAAAGCTGTGATCGCCCCGGTCAGTGACGAAGGCGATTGCATGTCCATCCGGCGACCATCGCGGGCTGAAATTATTGCCGCGAATTTCGGTGAGTTGGTGCGCGGCGGTTGCGCCTGACACCGGCGCAATCCACAGATGCTTCCGGGCAGCCCAGACGGCGAACTCGCCATTCGGCGAAATTCGCACGTCCTCACAGCCTTCTTCCGGACAGCCCATTTCGCCAAGCAGACGCGGATTGCCGCCATCCACGTCGACAGCCCAGACCTGCTGCTTGAGTTCGGACACCTGGCTGGTCGGATCGGCGACCCGCCCGTTTTCGTTCAACTCGCTGCCGCGCACGTAGACCACGGTCCGGCCGTCAGGAGTGAGTTGCGGCGACGCGATAGGCTGGCCGTCATCACCGGCATAATGCGTCACCTGCCGTGCGTTGAAGTTGGGAGCGTCCGCCACCCAGAGATTTCGTGCGCCCTTGAGGTCAAACACCCAGGCCACTCGCGGTGCATGCTGCGCAGCAACCAGGTTGGAAGGAAACGGTGAACTCAACACCTGCTCAAGCGTGAAGCCCGCGGCTGCAGCAAGAGAGGGGAGAAGAACAAGAATAAGCAAACAGTTGATAGCGAAGGCGGCTCGTTTCATAAACCGCACAGGCTACTCTTTTGATTGGGAGTTTGTAAACCGGTTCAGCTCTGGTGTTTGGGAAGTCTGGCGAGTTTGGGCGGACGCGGCCCATGGCGAACAGCATTCATCACCGGAACGTATGTGAGTTGCTCACCCGAGCGCACGCAGCGCAACATCAACCCCCCGCGGCTCATGTCACCGCGGCCCACGAACTCGGCGGGAAATAGCAGGCGCTCACCGAAAATGCCGAGCAGAGGTTCTACATATTTGGCCGTGGCTATGCTGCCGAGGAGCACGATCTCACATCCCGTCCCTGCGCGCTTCGCAAGCTCCTTGGCGTCTCTCTCGAGCGGGCGCCGATAATGAGGGTTTGCGGCGTCCACGTCAACCGCTGAAATTTGCTTCAGCATGTCGATGGTGACTGGAGTCTCAGCGGGAACGAGTCCTCCGCCAGCAGTTATCACCAACACGCCGGCCACGTCTGGCGGAACGTCCGCAAATGCCTGTGCGTAGGCCAGCTTTCCACGAAAATATAGGCCGCTAATAAAGCTGAACACCTCGCCCAGGGAAGCGCCTTCGGCCCGCAGACGTTTCGCCAGATCAAAATTTGCGCGGTCACTTATGATCATTTGTGCACGTAATCCAGCCGCGTTGGCCGGCGAAAGCAGGAACACGCGACGAGGTTTTGAAACGGAAGGCACTGGACGGCGTTGGCATCATCATACACAAAGCGGTTAGGCGCTACAGCGTTCGCCGTAACGTCTGGTGACCGCCAGTCGGGACACGTTTTCGGAGGTTCCTGGGTTGAAGGCTAAATTCGTGACCCGTAAACATCCGCGCGGAGGGTGACTTTGGCCGGAACACCCGCCTTTAGTTTCTTCAGCAGAAGCCAAAAGCTCAACGCCATTTCGAACACGCCCATAGGCGAATCAAACCACCACAGGTTAACCACCTTCGTGAAGGCCGGAGAAATGATGAAGGTCAAAGTGCAAGCTGCACAAAATACAGATGAGATCAGACCCCAGCCGGCCAACAGCCTGGGAACGTATTGCGACTTCCACCACAAGTAGCTGCAGGCTGTCGACGCCAATGCATAAAATACCAAACCGGCATAGTACATGTCGGAACTGCTGGTAAGCGACAGTCTTGCCAAGGCCTGCAATCGGTCTGGTTCGAATACTCGCAAGTAATCAGCGCCATGCAAAAACCGCAGAGTCTCAAAAAGATTTAGCGTCATAAGAACCCACAGGAAGGCATATACGAGTCTCCAGAAGGCCGCCAGCAAGGCAAGTCCCCGACTTACTGGCTTGAGAATCACGTACAGCGCTGTCAGCAGTACTACAAGGCCAGCGGAGTAAATTAAATCGCATGCGATGCCGATACGAAACAGTCGTTCGTGTGCCAGGATATTGCGAGCGGTGTCCACGGCGTTGCCCGCGACAATCAGAGGCTCGTGGATGCCAAAGTTAACAAACACTACGACGGCCATTGTGAACAGGCCGGCGAATCCCGCGACTTTAGCAGCCCCGCGCTGTGACTCTTCGATGGCCGTGATTGTCATCGCCTGGTTCCCTCCCGCAACAACTGATACGGATACTCGGACAGAAAAGATGCACGAATGTGGGAATTATTGACCCTGACTCTCGCTGGCGGATGGATCGAAGCCCCAACGTTCCCGCATGCGCTGGCGGAATCGTTCTCGCTCCTCAGCCGTCATGTGCTCACAACGCTCGGCCATGCGCTCTTGCATGCGGCGGCGCATCCCGGAGCGCCCGGCACCATGCCAGCCGTGTCCGCCGAACAGGATCCGGCACAGCACCAGAATTCCCAGCGCCTGCCAAAAAGTAATCGCACGCCAGCCAAACAACGGCGGCAGTAGCCAATTCCACAGGTGCAGCACGATTTCCCCGCCGATGTAGGCGAATAGCATCATCCCCAGAATCGCCAGGGGAGCAAACATCAACACTCTCTGCCAACGTGGTCTCATATTTTCTTCCTCCCAGAAGCTACGACCTTGTAGCTACTAGCTCCTGGCAATCTCGGTTAGCTAGCAGCTAGTAGGTAGAAGCTCCTTACGTGAATTCGTCGTAAACGTCCTGCAGTCTCTCGCGCAGATGCAGCACTGCATAGCGTTTTCGCGAGAGCAGCGTATTCAAGCTGACGCCCGTAGCGGCCGCAATTTCCTTGAAACTGCGCCCTTCGAGCTCATGCGCAACAAACACCTCGCGCTGTTCTTCGGGCAACTCGTCGATCGCGATCTCGAGCTCATCGAGAAGCAGGTTGCGGGCATAGATAGCCTCCGGTCCCGCGTCGGGAGAGGGCAACAGGTCTTCGAACCGCAGCAGTTCGCCATTTTCATCCTCGACACCAGCATCGCTGAAGCTCTCCGGCCTCTTCTTACGGAAGACGTCGGTAATGCGATTGCGCGCCACGCGAAACAGCCACCCGGTGACGTGGTCAATCGGCATCAGCAGGCGATTCGCTTCCACCAACTTGTAGAAGACGTCTTGCAGAATGTCTTCGGCGTCGGCCGCATCGGGCACCCGTCGGCGGATGAAGTTTCGCAGCCGGGACTGCTCCCGCTTGACCACGTCGGAGATCCGCTGGTCTTGTTCGAGTGCCATACGCAGGCTCGCCGCGTCGTTCATCTATGGTTGTAGACGAATGAGGGCTGCGGATATTGTAGGTTCGCGGTATCTTCAGCGGTCTAGGGTTGTGTCGTAATGTTGGGGTAGCAACCCGGAACTGAATCAAGCATGTGCGAACAAAACGTCTACCCAACCGCCGGGGACGCGACCGCCGCCTGCAACGGTTCCGGCTTGGCGCCTTTGATTATGAGCCACAGCATAAAAGCCAGCTCTCCAAAGAGTGCGGGGAAAACGTAGTTCGACACCTGAACCTCATATTGTGGCAACAGTAAGCCGGTGCAGCTTTCGATGAGATAGGCGACGCCATTGATGATCAGCCACACGCCAAGGAAGCGCGGCAGGAAGCGTGACTTGTACACGAGCAGTCCCAGGGGAAAAAGCCATAGGCCCCACAGAATCTCGGCGGCAATGACCTCTTGGCCATGCAGACGAAGGAACAGCATGGCTAGCGCGTCTCGCTGCGGCTTAGCGAATACCGACAAGAAATCGGCGCCGCGGACGAGAATCAGGGCAGCCGCGTCGTTCAGCACGTTGAAGAAATCAATGGCGGCCGGCAGCACACCGCCGAGCATTATCACCAGCAACGCGAGATACTGATCCACTCCCTTGAACAACCGGTAAAAAGCCAGCACCAGGAAGATCAGGACTACTCCGCAGAACAGGTCGGCGACGATGCCCAAACGAAAAAGCGTCTCGTGAGCCAGGATGTTGTTGGCGGTAGCGGTTGCATCCCCGTGTACGAACAGCTTGCTGGGAATATAGATCAGGCGGAGGGGCGCAGCTAAAAGGAGCAAGTACAGGAAACCGGCGACTCTGCCGGGATTATGATTCGATGTCATGTCGCCTCCTTATATATGGGCGCTTGGCGTCCAGCCGCTGCACGTTTAACTTGGTGTACGTGCGATCGCGCTTGCGAGTTCCTGGCCATCTTCTTCGGCACAAATTGGCCGATGCCGTTCATCAAAACCTTTAACCATCAGCCACACCGCCAGTGCGACGTAGGCGGGAGCCAGTGGCATCGCCAGGCGTGTCTCGGGCGGATACCCAAATAGGCCGCGCAAGGTGACGCCCGTGATCTGAAGCACACTCCCGAGGATCCCGAACGCGGCCAGCGCGCGGGGAACGAGCCTGAACCGGAACAGCAGACAGTAGAGCAGAAAAATCCAACTACCCACGACCAGCAGGTATGAATAGTGCGCCCACTTTCGCGACAAACTGACCACCACACCGAGCGCCTGGAAGAGTTCAGTATTCGCCGTGCCGGCGTACTCCTGGCTCAGTGACAACATGGAGAGGATTGCGCTGTTATCGACCGCCTGCAACGAAAAACCGGCCACGGCAAGCGCGACGAGCCAGAGCGCCATGGCGGAGCTGTACTGACTGAATACGGGAAGCGCCTTGATCGCGATCCCTATCGCAATCGCGCTGCCCACGAATAAGAGAAGTACCGCCGCGCGCACCTGACCAGGACTCCCCGCGGCGTTTACTAACAATCCTGGCGGCTGGCGCAGTCGATCCAGCAGTACGAACGGGACCGTAAGCGCGACGAGTAAATGTGCAAGCAACAACACGCCCGTAACGCGGCCAACGCTCTTTGGGGATCTCATCTTTGCCTCCAAGAACACTCCGCATATCCGTTTCCCATTGCCTCACGATCCAAAACTCGCGCTGGCCTGCTCCTTCCATCGTTGTTCGTCCACGCCGAACATGAGCAACCAGAAAATCATCAGTGCTGCCCCGAGTAGGCCGAAGATCGCAACGAACGGGAACATACGGTATCCCAGCGGTGGATAAAGGAAGCTGAGCCAACCGAAGCCTCCAATCATCGCCAACACTCCCAGGAACCGGGGCAGAAAGGTGGACTTGAAAATGAGGTAACCCTGCAGCAGCGTAGAGAATCCGAAAAGTGCCAGTGCCATTCCGGCGCCGTGGTCATTCACGTTCAAAAAGAGGAGCGCCAGAGCCTGTAACTGTTCGATATTGAATACGCTTAAGTAGTGCGCGCCTCCCAGGACGAACAAGGGAGCGATATAAAACACACGACTAAACGTCTTGATGATGCAGCCGGCGAGGCCCAGGAAAGTCGCCACCAAAGCAACGCTCCTGCTCACCGGCTTCAGCAAGTCATAAAAGAGTGCTGTGAGAGCGATTTGGCAGGCCATTTCGATGAGGTACGCCGTGAAGCCCAACTCAAACACCGTCCTGTGATTCAGGATGTTGTTAGCTGTAGCCACGGCGTCACCATGTACGATCAGCCTGCCGCTGACGAATCCCTGAGCGAATATTCCCGTCAGTATGGTCAGCAGATAAAACACACCGGCAATCCTCGCCTCCCGACGTGGTGACGCTGCTGCAAGCGGACCGGTCATGACAACTGTGCTCATTTTCGTTTCTCCGTATAAGGAAGCCAGGCGTCGAACTCAGATCGGTCCCTGATAGCGGCGCAACCGCACTGCTGCGGCGAGGAATACCGCAGCGACTGCAATGCCGATCCACAATCCCGGACTGCTAAGAAACCTGGCTACAGTGACATGGGTGGTGTGTGGATCGAGTCCCATGCTGTCCGGTGCCATGCTCATGGCTGGCGCGTCGCCGATAAACCGGCGGCCAATTAGCGCGGCGAAGCGTGCTGTACGGAACACGATCCCTTCGACTCCGGCGATCACGACCAGCGGTAATGCTGCCCAAAGGAAGGTGGCCCGACGCGCCCAGCCGGAGACCAGCAACAGCCAGCAATAGATGGGAAACGGCCAGAGCACGTGAGCCGCTAACAAATGGTAGAGCAGCAGCAGCCACATGCCTGCAAGGGACAAGCTTTTCCATAGCGCACCGACGTTCTGACCACTTACCAGCAGCACTGCGCTGCTCACTAGCAACATGATCCACTGCATAGCGATCACAATTGCGAACGTGAGCAGCGGCACGACAATCAGTGGAATGCTCGCCTTAGCGAGCACGGTCGTGGCATCGGAAACCGGTAATGATTTCCAAAAAAGTATGCTGCGGTCGCTGCGCTCGCTGTGCAGCGCATCAAGGCAATAGAACGCGCTCACGAGGATGGCGGTGAGCATCAGTACACCCGCCGCCAGATCGAATGGCCTTTGAGCATGGCCCGGGTCGAGTCGCAGTTGCCTCTCCCATATCCCGGCAATGATGCTGATGGTGAATCCGAGCACGACAGCGGCAGCGACGGCCAGCGGGGCAATGTAGATGGAACGGTTCTCCCACAGTTCACGTCGGACCGACCAATAGAACACTCGAGTTGCCGGTATAGTCGCGGGCTCGACGCTTTGCGCCTGGAAAGGCTCATGCATCGCGTTCGCTTGCATATTCATTTGGCCGCTCCTTGTGCCTGGCCTGGCTGATTGCTCATGACCGCAACAAACAAATCCGCGATGCTGGGTGTGCGTACTTCGCCGAGTGCTGTGAGTTGCTGGCGATCGACACGGTCAAAGAGCATCACGCTGCGGCCGAGTGCCTGGCGCTCATATATCGGCTTGAGCGCACGTGCCGCGGCAGCCTGTTCGGGCTTGACCATTACCTCTGCATAGCGCGATTCAAAATCCTCCATGCTGCAGCCGAAGATGATGCGCCCGCGATCGATGAACATCACATCGGTGAGCACGTCCTGAATCTCATCAACCTGATGTGTGGTGACGACGATGGTGCGGCTGCGATCGAAGTAGTCGTTCAGCAGCGAATCGTAGAACTGCTTGCGAAAGAGGATGTCGAGGCCGAGCGTCGGCTCATCCAGCACCAGCAATCTCGCGTCAATGGCCATCACCAGCGCGAGATGCAACTGCGTCACCATGCCTTTCGACAATTCCCTAACCTTGCTGGACCGCTGGATAGTTGTCTTCGCGAGAAACCCTTCTGCTTTGGCGCGATCGAATCGGGGATGCACACCGGCAACATAGTCGAGCGCCTGCCAAACCTTGATCCACCGCGGCAGCACCGCGACATCGGCGATAAAACACACATCTCGCATCAGCTCATCGCGATGAGCCCAGGGATCGCGGCCCAGGACTTTCAGTTCACCCTCGTATGGCGTTAGCCCGAGGATGGCATTCAGCGCCGTCGTCTTCCCTGCACCGTTGGGTCCGATGAGTCCGAGAATGCGGCCCTCTTCTACGCGCAAATTGACGCCGTCGAGCGCGACGGTCGTGCCGAACGTCTTGCGCAGGCCTCTTGCCTCAATGCATGCCATTCTTCAGCGCTCCTCCTCTTTGTCTTTCGACTTCGGCCGGCGGCCGGCACCATTCTTGAGCAGTTCTTCGGCCGAGAGTCCGAGCCGCTGAATGGTTGCCTGAATCCGGGGCCAGTCTTCAGCGAGGAACTTCTGGCGTTCGCCCTTCAGCAGTAGATTGCGTGCACCTGTATTAATGAACATACCGCGACCTCGTTTGGTCTCGACCAGCCCTTCGTCAACCAGTTGCTGGTAGCCCTTCAAGACCGTGAGGGGATTCACCCGATACTCGGCCGCGACGTTGCGCACCGAGGGCAGCGGATCGCCTTCCTTGAGCACACCCTCGAGTATCATCGCGACCACGCGGTCGCGTAGCTGTCGGTAAATCGGCTGACTGTCGTTCCACTCACGGTCCATCCTGGTTTCCAGATCCCTCGTTGCAGTCCCGCGGTTACTGTACTCGTTTCAGATCGAAGTGGGCATGCATGGCCTTGTCACCCGGTAGCATATATGTCCAGTCCTCGATGTGGTGGTTGGCATCAACGACGGTAAACACCGCATGGTGCATGTGCCCGTATTTCGTGCCGCCGGAGAGATCGACAAAGTCGAATTCGACGGTCTTTCCGTCTGGCGATGTTTTGGCGACCATGTGGGGGCGGTTTCCCGCGTCACAGTAATGAATCAGGTTAAGGCGATCGCCATCGACATAAAGCATCGTGACCGGATGGTCGTACTTCGTCGGATCCAGCGGTGTTCCCGACTCCTGCATTTCATGCACGAGGGCATTCCCTCGGGATGTCACACGCATCGAGACGTGCAAAGGCTTGCCATCCGACATCTCGGGCACCGGCGGCTCGACGCTGACCGGCCCTTCCCAATTTCCCGCGAGGGTTTTCATGGTATCGAAAGACTTCTGCGCGTCTGACTTCGGCGGCTGAGGCTTCGACGCTTCGGACTGCGCGAAAGCGATGGTTGAGAACGTCATCACTACAACGGACAGAAAAAAACTGAGCGGTTTCATACTTCATCCTCCTTAGGCGTCTTTCCGGTCGCGGTGTCCACCGTCATCACCAGAATTACTGTTATAGTTAACTATAACACTACGACACATGCAAGCTTTTTTTTGCGTTTGTTTTCCGGGAGCTTTGCTGGGACCGAATTCAGCGTCCCGCAGGGAAATGGAGACCTGCTCGACCAACAGCACCGGCGCCTCGGCTCCAAAATGGGACACTGAACGCGCGGCGTAATCAATTTTGTGGTTAGCCGTCCAGATGCGGGTCATAAGCTGAAGTGTTAACAGCTGAACTGCGTGGTCGCCGGCTTTCCGCTACGTAGTTTCGTGAGTCGAGTCGGGCTCCACTTCCTCCCCCGCCGTCGCGAAACTGCGTAAAACCGGCAACATGCCGGGCCCCTTCTGAATTTTCCAATCCCAGAGGTACTCAACAACCGCTGCAAACTTGCGAGGAGGTGCGAAATGGTCTGCGTTTTTCGAACCATTGTGCTTGTAATCCTGTGTCTTGTGGCATCGAGAACGGCGAGTCAATCATGGCAACCCGTGGCAACCCCGTCCCAAGCTCCGGTACTGGCGTTTGCCGATTCACCTTCGGGAGGGATCATCGCGGCAGTCAGCGGAAGCGGCATTTATAAATCGCTGGATTACGGCACCACTTGGACTTCCGCAGGCAACTCCGGTTTCGCTTCATTGGAAATTCATACCGTCTTATATGTGGGTTCGACGCTATACGCGGGTACGCACAATGGTGTGTATAAATCCGCGGATGATGGCCAAACCTGGATGTGTGTCTCCAAAGGACTTCCACTCGGCTACGGTTCGTTTCCCACTGTTTTCAAATTAGCTGCAGCGCCGGACGGAACCATCTACGCGGGCACCGAATCAGGGGTCTATAAAACCGCCAACTCGGCTGTCTCCTGGACCAAGACAGCTACATTAGTCTCCAACGGAGCCACAGTCCGTGCTCTGTTCATCGACTCCGCCGGAACGATTTATGCCGGAACGACATCGGGCGCGAGCGGAGGTGCGCCATCCGCAGCGGGAAGTGTCTATATTTCCAGAGATGGAGGGACCACATGGAGCGGCACCGGCATTAGAGAATGGTCCATCCGTGCGATCACGATGGACACACGGGGCAGGCTGTTTGCTGGAGCGTGGGCAACGCCCTACACCTCTGGCGGATTGTATTCGTCTGCTGATGGGGGAATTACCTGGAGCCTGGTTCTGCCAAATGTGTCGGTGAATGTTGTCTACTGCTTCGGCAGCTCAGCGTGGGTAGGCACTCGCGACGCAGTTCTCTACCGCGCTAACAATTACGGCACGATCTTCAACGTGGTTCCGAGCAGCGCGATGGCTGTATTCGCCATACACAGAGTGCCCAATAAAGTTTTCTTGGGATCAAATGGGATATACCGTTCGCTCGACAATGGCGTGAGCTGGTCGCAAGCAAATTCAGGCATAAGCATGCGTGGGCAGGTAAGCCAACTGCTGTTCTTGCCAGATGGCAGTATCTATGCGCGATCCATGTTGTTTGGTATCGTCCGCTCTTTCGATGGAGGGCTCACGTGGAGCGACGTAAACGCCGGACTCAACATCAAGCAAGGCCGGACGCCGCAGCATAACGAAATCTTCCTCAATGCTTACGGCGAAGTTATGGCAGCACGGGATAGCAAGGTCTACCGCCTGGCCGGCAACGGCAATCTGTGGGTGATGTCTAATTTGTCGGCACAAATACTGGTTACAGGAAACACGCTTACGGGCGCAGGCGAGATCTTGGTCTCGGACCAAAGCGCATGCGTGTACCGCTCAACCGACGGAGGTTCGACCTTTACTGGATGTACCAGCAAGATCTCTCCTTCCGGCGGAATCGTATTCAAGCTTCTCACCGCACCAGATGGAGTCATCTATGCGGGGCTGGAATCGGGCGGAGTGTACATGTCTACGGATAACGGCTACACGTGGAGCTCAATGGGATTGACTTCGACCGGCAATCTATATTCGATCGCGATAACGCCTGGTGGAATGCTACTCGCGGCAAGCGCCGGCACCAACGGGCTGGTCTACCGGTATACCGGAAACTCTACCTGGGTTCGGTCCGATACCGGCATCATTGGGTCCGACGCAATCTATGCGCTCACGGCTACACCGTCTGGAGAGGTGGTCGCCGCAGGCAATCTGGGCGTGTACATCTCTGCCGATGGACAGAACTGGACCAATTGCAGCACCGGCATCCCGCGGTTAAGTAGAACCTATACCGAAGAGATCCGTCCGCAGTTCCCGGTGGTAGATTCTGCGGGTTACATGTATTTCGGATTTTCGTACGAGGGGTACGGAATATACCGGAGCCTTGCGCCGATGCCATAGGATCCGATGCGGAATCAAAACACCCGGAAGTGGGACCGGAGCACCCCAATCAGCAGAAGCAAGGGGCCAAGAAACAGTATTGCCACGAGCAACGCGACGCCTGTCACAAACAGCCAATCCTTCCACGTGTGACTTCTAAGCGTCTGCCGATCGCGCATCAACAGGTTGTAGTTGCGTCGATTCGACTTCCAAATCACGTGTGCGATATCACCGAGGATGGGAATCGCACCTATGGAATTCTCAATTGCTACATTGGATACCATCCGGACCAGCGTGATTCGCGCGGCGCCACGACGCCACGCCGCGAAGATGATTAGAAAAGAAGCTATGGCAGCAAGTGCGTCGCCGATGCCGGGAATCCAACCAATCAGGGCGTCGAAGCCGAATCGAATGGTTGTGCCCGGGACTTGAAACATGTCATCGAGCACCGTGGCTACGAGGTTCAGTTGCTCGTCATCGTAGTTGACGGCCAGCGGGGCGGCTGGCGACGTCGGCGGCAAAACCTCGCCTTCAACATAGCTGGGCATGATCGTTAGACGGAGCGAAGACCGCTGAGGTTGCTGTCACGTAGCAGGCAAGTTTGTTGACCGAGCATTTCTCTTGCAGTATTCTTCCATCCCGCACTGCCAGCACCGTACTTTCACCGTTGATCCGCAAGAGAGGACCTGTGACGTTATCTGCTGAAGTCTTGAAGGAAGTTGAAAATGAGCCGCGCCTCGGGCAGGCACTCGAGCAGCTCACCTCTCTTCTCGTGCCTGGTGAATCGATTGAAGCCTGTGCGGTGCAGCGGCGCGTGTACGCATTGACCCACCGCCGGGCGTTAGTCGCGGCCACTACGGGGCGCTTCATAGGCGTGGAGCGCGGGCTTTTCGGCGGCTTTCACCCGACGAGCGTGCGCTGGCAGGATCTCAAAGAAGCGCGCGTCGACGTGGGTGTGTTGGCGGCAAGTCTTACGATCGTTTTCTTCAGCAGCCCAGACCTGGCCATCGCCGGCAACCAAGCATCCCGGATCTTCACCGGACTGCGAAAGGGCCAGGCCGAGTCCGTCTACCGCGTGTGTCAAGCGCAAGATCAAGCTTGGCGCGAAAAACGTCGTATTCGCGAACTGGAGGAAATGCGTGCCCGATCGGGAGGAATCCAGTTGGGAGGTGGAGTAGCAGCGGGCTCGGGCCTTTCTGCGACGAGCGGAGCGCCTGATAATCCCGTAGCCCGTCTCGAACAGGCCAAGGCTATGCTCGAGAAGGGCCTGATTTCCGACTCAGAGTTCGAAGCCCTCAAGGCACGTATCGTGAATACGCTTTGATGGCGATGCCGCGCCCAGCCAGTACCCATTGTTTACGTTTCTTAACAAGAGCCGGCGGTCGCTGGGACGCAACGCCGCCGGCATCGCGGTGTGTTGAGGAGTCAGGCTGCTTGCGCGTTCGGGAAAAACTGCTGCCTGAATGCTTTTCGGAAGGCCTCATCGCCCAATTTACGACGCGATTCATACCACTCTTTCGCGTCGTCGCCCGCGACATAGATGAGCTGATCCTTACCGTCAGTCGCCGCCTCATAGATGACCTCAGCGATCTGCGCCGGCGAGGAATAGTTTGCCGCGTTTTGAGGATCTCTGAACGCTGAGAGTATCCGGTCCGCGTCTGCCTCATACGCAGGATGATGACCGATCACCATCGAGCCGAAGAAATCCGTGTTCATTCCTCCTGGCAGCACGGTCTTGATGCCGATACCGAACGGCGCCAATTCAAAGCTCATGGCCTCGCTCCATCCTTCTGTGGCCCACTTGGTTGCGATATAGCTCGAATTGAATGGCAAGGCGACGATGCTGCCGATCGAAACGGTGTTGATAAACAGGCCAGCCTGTCTTTGCCGGAAGTACGGAAGGAATGCCCGGGTGGTGCGAACCGTACCCATCAGATTCGTGTCGAACTGGCGCAGCATCTGCTCATCCGTTAGACCCTCGAGAGGCCCAGCAACTCCGTATCCAGCGTTGTTAAGGATGACGTCAGTATTCGGGCCGAACTGCTCCGCGGCGCGTTGAACTTGATCAGCTTGCGTCACATCGAGAGCGTACTTAGTGACGCCATCGACATGGTTCAGTTCTGTTTCCTTTTCCGGGGTCCGCATGGTTGCAATGACGTTCCAGCCACGTGCGGCAAATAGTTTTGCTGCTGCTTTTCCAAGACCAGACGAACTGCCGGTGATAAGAATCGTTTGTTGCCTGTTCATGATCGTTCTCCTTTTTTGTGTTTGGTGTTGCTTCATGGGAGTACTTTGCCGCTTTGCGTCCGATACGTCCAAGACATTGTTTTTATAGAATCAATCGCGGTAAAGTATCGGAATGGAATTGAGACATTTGCGATATTTCGTGGCAGTCGGCGAGGAACAGCACTATGGCCGGGCTTCGCACAGGCTTCACGTGGCTCAACCGGCTCTTTCTCGTCAGATCCAGGACTTAGAAGACGAAGTGGGATTCAAGTTGTTTGAACGCCTGCCGCGTGGAGTGAAGTTGAGTTCAGCGGGCGTGCTGTTCCTGGAAGATGCGCGGCGCATTCTTCAACACGTGAATGAGGCCACTGCGCGAGCGGCCCTCGTGGCCCAGGGTCGATCCGGCACCCTGCGTATCGGCTTCATCGAGAACGCGTCCTGGCACGGCGTTGTACCGGACTCGCTACGACGATTCAGGGAAGGTCATCCTGACGCCGAGCTGAAGCTCAATCCAGCCTCCAGTGCGGATCAAATCGAAGAAATCCGGTCGGGTCGCGTAGACGCTGGGTTTATATACAACATTCTTAAAGACGAGGGTGAACTGGATCAGCTTTTAGTTGCGACAGAGCGTCTCAAGCTGGCTATTCCCAAAGGTCATCCATTGAGCAAAGTAAAGAGACTCCGGCTGCGTGACTTGGTTGGGGTTCCGTTTATTTGGTTTCCGCGACGCGAAGGTCCTGCATTGTACGACCGCCTGATGCACGAATGTTATCGCGGTGGTCTGAACTCTCCGCATGTCGTTCAGGAGGCCGGAAACGAGGCAACGGTGCTTAGTCTCGTGTCCCATGGCATCGGCATAGGGTGGATCAACGAAACAGCACTCTGGCGGTGCCCGAAGAACGTAATCATTTTGCCTGTGAGCGATCTGGACATTCCGTTGCCGGTGGTACTCGTTTGGAGAAAGGACAACAAGTCTCCTTTGCTCGAGCAATTTATTGGTGACGTGCAGCACCTCCCCGCCGTTCAAGCGCTGAGCAAAAAATGACTCAGATGTTATTGAGAGCGACTGGCGGGAGCGGCCTCGAACCCCGCCGCCTCTTGCGGTGAGAGTCGGAAAACGGCAGGTACAGGACACCAGGAAAGTATCCGATTCCGTTCGACATGAAGAGGTGCGGCTGGAAAAGGAAGGAGATGTCACGGATCAGGAAATCGCCGACGTGAAAGACCAGAGGCGTCGTACCGCTTGAAAACCGCTAACCAGGCGAGGGCACGCAGAACACGGTGTGGCCCTCCCAAATTTGTGTCGTGCCGCTTTTGCCTTTCGAGCTTTACGTGATGTTCCACGTACTTTCGGAGGCGCTGAAGTCAAACCTGACGACTCCGAAGGCAGAACCAACGTGCGTATAGTGTTTTCTGTGTAAGTTGCCGATCACAGGACGCGATCAGCGATGGGTCGCGCTGTTTCCACTCAGGGCCGTCCGATCACCTGGAAGCGTTCGATGTCGTACCGATGCGTCGCGTCACGACATGTTTTTACCAAAATCCTTGACAGTCGCGGGATCTCAGGAGATGATGAAGCCGCAACTTCCCCCGAATTCTCTTCTGGAAGGATCCCGGATGTTTAGAGCTGTGGCTACAGCTGCGTTCGTCTGCCTCTCACTCTCTCTCGTTAATGCCCAGACCTCAACCCATGGCCCGATCGTGTGGACCGTCCATCCGCAGGACATCAACACTTATTCCGGCGATACGAGCAACCCGAGTTGCAACCCGGACCCCGCGGGCTATTGCGCCCAAGACTCCACCGGAACCTTAAGCCAGATGACAATCAAGAAGCCGATGAGCATCAAGAGCATCGACTTCAACGCAGAGTACCAGGCGCATCAGCAGGACTTTGACGCGAGCGGAAACTCCTCCTGGGCCCCTTGCGACACTCCACCGCACGTCACGGTGACTGATGGAACACATACAGCAAGCTTAACCTTGTCGACTGGAACGCCAGGTCAGCCCGGTTATATTCAACCGCACGACACCACTGGACCGATCTCGGTGACGATGTCGGCTAACACGACGGTGCAGGTTGTATTTGACTGGGGGAATCCAGCGACTGACGGATATTACACTGGCAATTATCCGGCGAACACCGGCTGCTTTGTGCAACCGGGCACCATCACCATCCAATACGCCGTTCAATAAATTGGGACGATTACGGACATCTCGCTGGTGAACCATGCAGGAGAAAATCTCATGGCCAAATCTCGCGTCATTGCCACTGTCACCGCGCTCATAGTTGGGTTATCAGCTTGGCTCTATGCAGCCCCTAACCTTGTCACCCGAGAGGGCAAGCTGGTGTCAGCATCTTGCTATCTCGAGGATCACTCGCTCACCGGTGACGAGATGGGGGGAAGACCGTGTGGCAGCGGATGCCTGAAGCAAGGGAAACCTGGCGGCCTGTTGACCAAGGACAACCAGTTCTTCATCCTCGACGGGCCATCGTTGGCTCTCGCTCCCTATGTTGGTCAAGAGATCCGCGTCACTGGCGAAGAACGCGCCAAGGACATCCTGTCTGTCTACAGGGCAGAGGTGAAAAGAGCGGGAGGCTGGGAATCGATCGATACTCGATATCACCCCACTAAGTGATGAGCGCGGAAGGAATCGAACTTGAGTCGTTTAGCGGGCGTGAGCGAAGGCGAAGCCGAGTGCGAGACCGCTGGCGAAATCCCGAGCGTAGCGAGGGACCTCAAGCCTCGAGTTGTATATCGTAGTGGTGAGCGCGGAAGGAATCGAACCTTCAACCTACTTAAGAGTACTTCTGGAACATAAAATCAATACCTTAGCGTTGTTTGCACCAATTTGTTTTCTGCAGTATTTCTGAGCCTTTCCACGTTTCCATATTCAAGAGAAACCAACAGAGACAAACAGCCACTGGGCACAATCTTGGGCACAGTTTTCTGGGCGACTACTACTCGGTTGTCTGCCTGTTCGCGCCTCTTCTCAGGCGCATTGGGTGAGTGCCGGGCGACGGCGTTCCGCTTCGGGAATATGGTGACCGTATGCTGACAGCCCGCGCGGTTCAGCCATCCCGATGATGAACAGACCTGTCGTGAGCTATGTCACTGACAGGGTTGCAGCAGTCATTTGCAATTAGACCATCTCGCCTCGCTCGCCGTAGTTCCCCCCGCCGAGAGCACCAGCCGTGAGGCGAGTAGGGCCACTAGTTCACAATCCTGTCCTGAAGGAGAACTGCCATGCCAATATTCCGCGCACTCAAGTTCGGGGCCATGAGCGTAGTGCTATTTACGCTTGCGGTCTCGCTCGTAGCGCAGCAGCAACAGCAGGTCGGCACAAATAAGCCCTTCTATTATTCCGTGACTGACATCGGAACTTTGGGCGGTACATTCAGCCTGGCGTATGGCATCACTGACAATAATTGGGTCAATGGGTTCTCAACCCTTGCTGGAGATGGGAGCCAGCACGCATTCATTTGGAAAAACGGAACCATCACCGACCTAGGAACCCTTGGAGGCCCGAATAGCCAAGCCTATGGTCGAATGAACAATCGCGGCGAAGTGCCGGGCTACAGCGACACGACTGTTCCCAACCCCTTAGGAGAGGACAATTGCTATTTCGGCACTTACCTCATCTGCTCCCCTTTTGTGTGGCGTAACGGGGTGATGACCCAACTGCGAACTCTTGGAGGGTACAACGCTTGGGCTCTGGAAAATAACAATTCGGGCCAAATCGTGGGCACGGCGGAGAACACCACGCCAGACCCGAACTGCTTGCCTCCCCAAGTTCTCCAGTTCAGACCCGTCATTTGGGAGAAAGAACAAATTCGCGAACTGCCGATCTACGCTGGGGATTCTCAGGGTGCCGCGTACAGCATCAATGAAAAGGGACAAGTCGCAGGGATATCAGGCAATTGCTTCACGTCGCCCGCTGGATTCTTTGACCTGTGGCGGCATCCTTTGCTCTGGGAAGGTGGCAAGATGACGTACCTGGGCTCCTTCGGAGGAGTGCGGAACAATGTCGCCAATCAAATTAACAACAAGGGGCAGATCGTCGGAACATCAGACTTGCCCGGTGATGCCATCCGCCATGCATTTTTGTGGGAACGGAGTCAGGGACATGGCAACGGCACGATGACCGATCTGGGAACGCTTGCGGGAGATGTTTCAAGCGAGGGCTGGAGCATCAACAACAAAGGTGACATCGTGGGTGCATCCTGCGATGCAGAAAACAATTGTCGCGCCGCTCTGTGGCAGCGCGGCACGGCAACCGATCTCAACAGTCTCATCGTTCCGGGCAGTACGTCGTTGTATTTACTGACTGCCTACACCATCAATGCGAATGGCTCTATTGTCGGCATTGCCCTAGACATGGCCAGTTACGAGGTACATGGATTTCTGGCTCGGCCAACTGGTTTTCAGCTCTCAGCAGCAGCCCGGTTGGTCGCACGTCCAAATGTCAGACTCACAATTCCTGCGAGTGTCCGCAAGGCGATCCGATAAGCAACAAGCGGCTTCCGCAAGTGTTCGGGCGTAATGCCTGGCGAAACCGGGTGCAAACGACGCGCCCGGTTTCTTTTGCAACGCACGGAGCCTCCTCGTCTCCCGTCCTGAGGGCATGGTGTTCGCTGCGCACTTGATCTTTCACGCAAACGCGAGAAGAATAGTCGTTATGACGAGCTTCGATCCTGAGATCGGCAAATCTACACGGTGGAAGAAGGGCTGCGCGAGTCCGAATCCTGGCGGACGACCGAGTACGCGAGTACTGTCGGAGTTGCGCCGCAGTTGTTGCACGATGTTTCCGTTTTGCTGTTCGATACTGGCGTGCGCCCGGACGAAGCCCACTGCGTCAGGTGGGAGCACATCAGTTGGGATACGGGGCGTAACGGAGCCGTCCTCATTGCAAAGGGCAAGACCAAAGCAGCGAGGCGAGTGCTTCCACTAACATGGCGCGTGAGAGACATGCTTCAACGCCGTTGGAAGTTGGCAGGCAAACCGGAAGAAGGCTGGGTGTGGCCTGCCGAAACGAAAGATGGCCACATCAACCACGACAGCCTCAGAGTCCAGCATAAAAAGGCGTTGAAGCTGTCGAAAGTTCGCGCATTCGATGTCTACTCCATCCGGCATACATTTCTGACTCGCCTTGGCGAAAGCGGCTGCGACGCATGGACGCTTGCGCGAATTGCCGGGCACTCGAACATCGGCATTTCTCAAAGGTATGTTCACCCCTCTGAGGACGCTGTCCTAAACGCTCTATCTCGGCTAGGTGGGCACAATTCTGGGCACAGTGCCGAAAACGCGCTTCCGGCCAACCAAGCAAGGGCGATGCTAAATGGGCCTGCTGCTGAGAGTTAAGTGGTGAGCGCGGAAGGAATCGAACCTTCAACCTACTGATTAAGAGTCAGTTGCTCTGCCAATTGAGCTACGCGCCCGTGCTGGAATTGCGGGTGGATGTTGTGCGGCAGAAACATTATATCGGTTCCACAGAAATCCGTCTTGCTCGCGAACCGTCAGGCAACCGGCTGTGGGGAATCCCAAGGTTCGACAAACGCGAAAGAAGCAGCGCCAGCCATCCGGCACAGCCAAGGGCGGCTGTACCTAGCATTGCTGGGTGGAATCCCACCCTTCGACTACGCTCAGGCCAGGCTGTTTCGAAAAGCACGAAACGTGGGACACCCGACTCCGGATGACAACACCGGCTACGGCGTCAATCCCCAGGTGTCGCCGAGGAACGTGGTGCCCGCTTGGCCTCCGAAAATAACGATGTGCCCGATGGCAGCATCGTACGCCATGCCAAAGCCTTCGCGCGCTGCGGGAGACGCAGTGGGCACAAGCTGTATCCAATTGTTTCCCGCCCACGCCCAAGTATCATTCTGCGGAACGCCGCCGATGGCCCCTCCGAAAACGAGCACATGTTTCAGGCGTGGGTCGTACGCGGCACTTGAGCCATAGCGCGTCCCCGGTGGCTGCACAGGCGGCGATTGCTGTGTCCAATTGCTGCCATCCCATGTCCAGGTGTTATAGGGATTCACGTCGCCAAGCCCCGCAAAAAGCACGGTCGACTTCCTGACGAAGTCAGTTCCAACCGCGGCGGAACTGCGTGCGAAAGGCACCGTGTTCGGGTGCAACTGTGTCCAGTCGGTGCCCGTCCACTGATATTGGGTCAAGTCGTAGAACCTGCCATCGAATCCGCCGTAAACATCGGCGCGACGGTTTAGAGGGTCCGTGAACACCATAGGTCCGGTAGCTGGCTTTGGCGAGACAGTGGGCGCGGCCTTTGTCCAGGTCGAAGTGGAACCGTCCCACAGCCAGGTATCGCCAAGATAGTTGCTGCCGTTGTATCCGCCGAACAGGACAATCTTCTTGGCGACGAAATCAAATGCCATCGTGGCATTCGTACGAACCGGAGGCGCAAGCGAGGTCGCGACCTGCGTCCAATTGGTTCCGTCGAAAGTCCAGGTATCGTTCAGATACACGCCGTTATAGCCGCCGAACAACACCACTTTCTTGCTCACGGCGTCGTAGGCCATGGCTGGATAAGAGCGTGCCGACGGTGAGTTCGCGGTGGGGATTCGCGACCACTTTACGGTGGGAATTTCTGCAGCAGTCAGGTTGGCGGATGCGAAAACTGCGAGAGCAAGCGCAGCGACGGCCACGATTCGCGACCACGCATTCATATTCATCTGGGTAGCCTCCGGACAACGACCCGAGAGTGTACCAGATTCCGCGTCCGGCGCGGCGTTTCGCGCTTGGAAAAATCAAGAAGTACCTGACAGAGCGAGCCTGTGATGTTATCAGGATTCCGCCGGCGCGAGGCCGACGGCATTTTCCTGAAGCGCCGAGGGCACCTGAATGATTCGGTTGCGCACGGCGTACAGCACAAGATCGGTGATCGAATGGAGGTCAAGCTTGTGCATGATGTGGGCGCGATGGGTCTCCGCGGTTTTGACCGCGATGTTCAGCATCGAGGCCACTTCCTTTGTGCTCTTTCCTTCTCCGAGAAGTTGGACCACTTGTCGCTCGCGCTCGGTCAGGCTGACCAGTGAAATGGTTCTGGAAGCCGTGCGTGATCCGTAATCGTTCAGTAGGTGGCCGAAGCGCGGAGTGAAATATGTTTTGCCGTTCTTCAGCGCCTCTGCAGCTTTGACCAGGAATTTGGTGGCGTCAGACTTCAGAAGGTAGCCGCTCCCTCCCGCTTCGAGAACCTCTCGAACCATCTGTTCGGATTCGTAGAGAGAAAGAATGAGGACTTTCGCTGGAATGGCGGCGACGATCTGGCGAGTAGCTTCCAATCCGTTCAGGTTTGGCATGCCGATGTCGAGCACGGCTATATCAGGGCGAAGCTCAATGGCTTTGGCGACAGCCTCGCGGCCATCGGCGGCTTCCCCGCAAACCGTCCAGCCTGGCTGCGCTTCAAGCAGCGCGCGCAAGCCATGGCGCACAACTTCGTGATCGTCCGCAACCAGAATTCTGAAAGTATTCATTGAGTTCTCCGGGGGAGGGCGGGCAGTCCCATTGGGACTGTGACTCACCTGCCCAAAACTGGTCTATACAGCAGAACATGTATTCGGGAAAGCAGAGTCACGTATGGTGACGAACTGGTCCAGCGAAAGCCGGGGCTCCCCTCCGGGTAACCGGGCGTGTTACCGACGTTCGGTACCGCAGTAACTTGTGAGCTGGCGAAGCATCGCTCAACATGGATTGACCACTGCCTTCGCTGTTGAACAATGTCTCACGGCAAATCGACTCCGGAAAAAGGCGCGGACTGGACTCAACTTCTGGTTGATCCTGACCTCATCGCTCACATTGGCAAGCTTCTCGAGGTATACCGCACAAATTCGCCGGAAAATCGCGACCGCGCGCTGCTGGAAACCATGAAGAAGATTAAGGCTGACAGCGGTGGGTTCACGAGACTTCCGGCTGCCGCCGTGTTCCCACAGCCGGCCACCGCCGCCGCGCCACCGTTCGAGCCCGACATCTTTACGCCGACTTGGGGCGACGACCGCCGACGCTATCCGCGAATGAGATGCTTTGTCGCGGTGGAGCTCAAGATTGATGGTTCTCCAACTCCGGTCTGGGGCAATCTGGCCAATACCAGCCTGGGCGGTTGTCTCATCGAGACCGCAACACCACTGGCCCCCGGTGGCAACGCGGAAATCGGATTGTGGGTAGCTACCGGAAAGATATGGGTGAAGGGCCTGATATTAAATGGTATCGTCGCGAGCACCAGGCCCTGTTTCGGAATTCGCGTCAAGTTCGACAACTTGACTGCTGCCGAGCGCGAAACTCTGCGGCAATTCCTCAATTACGTAGAAACCACCACTAAGAGCTACCGCAAGAGCCATGGCTATCTGGCGCAGATGAAGCGCACGTAGGAAGAGCCGCCCGGCGACGCGGAAATTGAGCCACTCCTGTCACATACACTCCTGCTTCGGCTCCGGTTTTGAGAGCACACCCCGAAATAAGTTGATAAACTGAAACGGTAGCTTTTCTTCCAGCGGTCCGCCTAGGAATACTGCCAGCAAATCAATCGGGAGGACTATGGCAACTAGCGAGCAGTTGCTGACGACGACACAACTGGACACCCTGAGCGTAAACACCATCCGCACGCTGGCAATCGATGCGGTGCAGCAGGCCAACTCAGGACATCCCGGCGCGCCCATGGCGCTGGCGCCGGTTGCCTATGTTCTGTGGCAGCAGTTCCTGCGCTACGATCCCGAAGATCCGATCTGGCCCAATCGCGACCGGTTCATTCTGTCGAATGGCCATGCGTCCATGCTGCTGTATGCCATGCTGCACCTCAGCGGCGTGCGTGCGGTCAATCCCAAGTACGAGCGGTTGGGCGAACTCGCGCTCACGCTGGAAGACATCAAGCAATTCCGTCAGATGAACAGCAAGACGCCAGGACATCCGGAATATCGCCTGACTTCCGGAGTGGAAACAACGACCGGACCGCTGGGACAAGGTATTGGCAACAGCGTAGGTATGGCGATCGCAGGCGAGTGGCTTGCCGCTCACTACAACCGGCCGGGCTTTCCCATGTTCGACTTCAATGTGTACGCGATGTGCGGCGACGGCGACATGATGGAGGGCGTAGGTTGCGAGGCCGCCTCATTGGCCGGACATCTGAAGCTCCCCAACCTGTGCTGGATTTACGACAACAACAAAGTAACGCTCGATGGTCCGGCCAGCGATTCGTTTAGTGAAGATGTAGGTATGCGGTTCCAGGCGTATGGCTGGAATGTAACCCACGTCGACGATGCGAACGATCTGAATGCGCTGGCTAGGGCATATAACAACTTTCTTCAGACCAAGGACCGGCCTACGCTCATCATTGTTAATAGCCATATTGGCTATGGGGCTCCCCACAAGCAAGACAGCAGCGCAGCTCACGGCGAGCCGCTTGGCGAAGAGGAAGCGCGGCTGGCCAAGAAGAACTACGGCTGGCCGGAAGACGCAAAGTTTCTGGTGCCGGACGGGGTCCGCGAGCACTTCCGCGACGGAATAGGAAAGCGCGGCCACGAACTGCGCGAAAAATGGATGAAGCTGTTTGGGGAGTACGCGAAAAAGTATCCCGATCTGGCCGACCAGCTTGACCGCATGCAGCATCGCGAATTGCCTGACGGCTGGGACAAGAACCTGCCAACGTTTCCACCCGATGCCAAGGGCGTGGCCACCCGTGATAGTTCCGGCAAAGTGCTGAACGCCATTGCGCAGAATGTGGAATGGCTGATCGGCGGCTCGGCTGATCTGGCGACGTCAAACAAGACCACACTGAAATTCGAGGGTGCAGGAGATTTCCAGGCTGGCAACTATGGCGGCCGGAATCTCCACTTTGGTGTCCGCGAGCACGGGATGGGCGCGGCGTTGAACGGAATGGCGCTGGTGAAAGTTCGGCCCTATGGTGGAACTTTCTTCAATTTCAGCGACTACATGCGGCCGACCATTCGCCTGGCGGCCGTCATGGAGATCCCCGTCATCTATGTGTTCACCCACGATTCCATCGGACTCGGTGAAGACGGCCCGACACACCAGCCGGTCGAGCAGCTTCCGTCGCTCCGCGCGATCCCCGGATTGCTGGTCATCCGTCCTTGCGACGCTAACGAGGTGGTCGAGGCGTGGAAGGTGATCATGCCGCTGCGGCACGAGCCCGCCGCTTTGGTTCTGACGAGGCAGGCGGTACCCACCCTAGATCGCGCGAAGTATGCGCCCGCGTCGGGTCTGGCGAAGGGAGCATATGTCTTGGCGGATGCGTCCAACGGAACCCCGGATGTCATCCTTATTGGTAGCGGTAGCGAGGTCCAGTTGTGCCTCAGCGCGTACGAGCAACTGAAGGCTGAGGGAGTCAAGGCGCGAGTTGTGAGCATGCCTTGTTGGGAGCTGTTTGAGCACCAGAGCGACGACTATAAAGAAGAGGTATTCCCGCCGGAGGTCAAGGCGCGGGTAGCGGTCGAGCAGGCCTCCACGTTTGGATGGTCGCGCTATGTGGGAACTTACGGCAAGGTAATCGGGATGCACACATTTGGCGCGTCAGCTCCGTTAAAAGAACTGCAGAAGAAATTTGGCTTCAGTCCAGACAAGGTGGCTGAAGCCGCACGCGAATCGATGGCGTTGGCGAGAAGCAGCACTTAGCAATTCGCAATTAGCACTTAACGTTTGGTCGTCAGCCGATGGCTAAGTGCTAAGTGCACTGCCAGAAGAGAGGTCCTATGAACCCTACCGGAACGGTTGAAAGTCCGAAAGCTGTCAATCACGTCAAAGAGCTGCAGAAGTTTGGTCAGTCGGTCTGGCTCGATTACATCCGCCGAAAGCTGATCACCAGCGGCGAACTGCAACGGCTCATTGACGAAGACGGACTGCGTGGTATCACCTCGAATCCGTCAATTTTTGAGAAAGCGATCTCCGGCAGCACCGATTATGCGGACCTGCTGAAGTCGCTCGAGACCCAGACGGACCTCGACGCCAAAGGCCGCTATGAAATCCTCGCGATTCGAGACATTCAGGACGCCGCCGACATCCTCCGGCCGATATACGACAGCACCAAGCGCCGCGATGGATACGTGAGCCTCGAGGTTTCTCCTTATCTTGCGCGTGACACGCAAGGCACGCTGGAAGAGGCGCGCAGATTGTGGAAGGCTGTCGGGCGCGAGAACGTGATGATCAAGGTGCCTGGCACGGCGGAGGGAATTCCGGCATTCCAGCAACTCATCAGCGAAGGCATTAACATTAACGTAACCCTGCTGTTCTCGCAGGAAGTTTACGAGGAAGTCGCCGCAGAATACATCGCCGGCCTGGAGCAGTATGCGGCGAGCGGCGGCGACATCAGCCGTATCGCGAGCGTTGCCAGCTTCTTCATCAGCCGCATAGACAACTCCATCGATGTGATTGTCGCCTCGCGTTTGAAAACTGCCAAAGATGACCAGGAGAGGGAAACCCTTAGCAGCATTCTCGGCAAAGTAGCGGTGGCGAATGGCAAGCAGACCTACCAACGCTATCTCAAGATCTTCGGAACAGACCGCTGGAAAAAACTCGCGGCCAAGGGCGCGCAAACCCAACGCGTATTGTGGGCCAGCACCAGCACCAAGAATCCTGCGTACAAAGACACTCTTTACGTCGATGAACTCATCGGTCCGGACACGGTCAACACCATCCCTCCCGCTACTCTTGATGCGTTCCGCGATCACGGACACGCGGCATTGACCCTGACCCAAGGTCTCGACGAAGCCAACCGTGTCATGGATACGGTGGCCAAGCTGGGCATTTCAATGAAGGAGGTGACCGACAAGCTGACCGAAGAAGGCGTCAAGCTGTTTGCCGATGCATTCGACAAGCTTCTGCAAGCGGTTGAGAAGAGTTCAAAAAAAGGCATAAGCCCAAAAGTTAGCCGCCAGCAGCACAAGCTGCCGGAGCAGCTGGCGGAAGCAGTAAAGACCGGCATCGACGATTGGCGCGCCCACGGCAAAGTACGCCGCCTGTGGCAGCGCGACGCGTCACTGTGGACCGGAACAGACGAGTCCAAGTGGATGGGCTGGCTTAACGTCACCAAACAGCAGCTTCAAGTCACCGATCAACTGCTCAAAGTTGCCGAAGAGATCCAAGACGAAAAGTTCTGCGACATTCTCCTGCTCGGTATGGGCGGTTCGAGCCTCTGCCCGGAAGTGCTCTCAAAGACGTTTCCAAAAATTGCAGGTGCGCCCTGCCTGCGTGTTCTCGATTCGACTGATCCGGCGCAAATCAAAACCATCGAAGGCCAACTCGATCTCAAGAAAACCCTATTTATCGTTTCGAGCAAATCGGGCACAACGCTTGAGCCAAACATTTTCAAGGACTATTTCTTTGAAAGGGTGAAGGAAGCCGTCGGGCCCGACAAGGTTGGTAGCCGCTTTATCGCCATCACCGATCCCGGCTCGAAGCTGCAGCAGGTCGCAGAAGCAGATCGCTTTCGCTACATCTTCCATGGCGTGCCCAGCATTGGAGGACGTTACTCGGCACTCTCGAATTTCGGCACAGTTCCGGCCGCGCTTATGGGCCTGAGCGTCAAACGATTTCTCGATCTCGCGGACGAAATGGTCGAGGCCTGCGCAGCTGTCGTTCCGGTCGAAGAGAATCCCGGCGTCGTGCTGGGAATTGTGCTCGGCGAAGCCGCCAGAATGGGTCGGGACAAGCTGACCCTCATCGCTTCACCCGGCATTTACGACCTGGGCGCGTGGCTGGAGCAACTGATCGCGGAGTCGACAGGCAAGGACGGCAAAGGCATTATCCCGGTCGATCTCGAAGAGCTTGGCCCACCGGACATTTACGGCGGCGACCGCATCTTCGCTTATCTGCGCCTTGAATCCGGCCCCGACAAAGACCAGGATGCAAAAGTCGAAGCACTGGAAAATGCTGGTCTGCCGGTCGTACGCATCGCGGTTCCTGACACCTATGATCTGGGCCAGGAATTCTTCCGCTGGGAGATGGCGACAGCAGTTGCCGGGTCGATCATTCGCATCAACCCGTTCAATCAGCCTGACGTCGAGGCCAGCAAAATCGAAACCCGCAAGCTGACTGAGCAGTACGAGAAGACCGGTTCCCTTCCCGCCGAGGTGCCGTTCTTTGAAGAAGAAGGCTTCAGCCTCTACACCGACCCAAAAAATGCCGCAGCTCTGGACAAAGGCGTCGGCGCGCAGAAATCGCTCGCTTCCTACTTGCGTGCGCATCTGAATCGCCTAAATCCGGGGGATTATTTCGCGTTACTCGCCTACCTGCAGATGGACGAGCACAACCAGGGGGACTTGCAGAAGATCCGCCACTGTGTGCGCGATCGCAAACGTGTGGCCACTTCCCTGGGATTTGGCCCCCGCTACCTGCACTCCACTGGCCAGGCATACAAAGGCGGCCCGAACAGCGGTGTGTTTCTCCAGATCACCTGTGATGATGGCATCGACTTGCCGGTCCCTGGACGCAAATACACATTTGGGATCGTAAAAGCGGCACAAGCGCGGGGCGATTTCCAGGTGCTCACCGACCGCGGCCGCCGGGCTCTCCGTGTACATCTGACCGACGTTGTAGCCGGGCTGGAAAAGCTTCGCGACATTGTCAAGGACGCGTTGAAGTAGCTAGTCTCGCGTACATTTAGGGAAACCGCGTCGCGCTCTGAATGACAATTAGCGGGCAAATCTCTATAGTGTAACGATTCAATACTTCGGGACTTTGTCCCCGGTGTGCCGCCAACGCAATGGTAAGGAGCAAGCGATGCGATTGGGAATGATTGGTCTGGGACGCATGGGCGCCAATATGGTGCGGCGTCTGATGCGCGGCGGGCACGAACTGGTGGTGTTCGACCTTACCCCAGACAACGTGAAGCACCTGGCCGCCGAAGGCGCCACCCCTGCGTCATCGCTCGATGATTTCGCGTCCAAGCTGGGCAAACCTCGCATTGCCTGGCTCATGGTTCCCGCCGGAGAGCCTACCGAAAAAACTGTCCGGGATGTCGCCCAACGTATGGAGCGCGGCGACATCATCATTGATGGCGGTAACTCGTACTTCAAAGACGACGTTCGCCGCGCCAAGATGCTCCAGGAAAAAGGCATTCACTACGTCGATGTAGGTACCAGCGGCGGCGTCTGGGGCCTGGATCGCGGCTACTGCATGATGATTGGCGGTCCCAAGGACGTAGTGCAGCAACTCGATCCCATTTTTAAAACGCTCGCACCGGGACGGGGGAATATCCCGCGCACTCCGGGTCGCGAGAAGCTGCCCGGCACGGCCGAAGAAGGCTACATCTATGCCGGGCCGTCCGGAGCAGGACACTTCGTGAAGATGGTGCATAACGGAATCGAGTACGGCATTATGCAGGCCTACGCCGAGGGCTTCGACATTTTCCGAAACGCAAGCAGTAAAGAACTGCCGGAGGAGTTTCGCTACGATCTCAACTTGGCCGATATCGCCGAAGTATGGCGTCGCGGCAGTGTGATCAGTTCGTGGCTGCTGGACTTAACTGCCATGGCGCTGGCGGAATCTCCGGCTCTCTCCGAATACACCGGCTTCGTACAGGATTCGGGCGAAGGCCGCTGGACCATTCAGGCAGCCATCGACGAGGCTGTTCCGGTCGACGTGCTCAGTGCCGCGTTGTTCGTGCGCTTCCGTTCGCGCCAGGAGCACACCTTTGCCGAGAAACTTCTATCCGCCATGCGGCAGAAGTTCGGCGGCCACGTTGAACCGTCGAAGGTGAAGAAGAGTGCGTGATGGCCATCACTGAGGTACTCCCGCAGACCACGCAGCAGCGCATCGGCAGGCCGGGCGATCCCTGCATCATGGTCATCTTCGGCGCTGCCGGCGATCTGACGCGCCGTAAGTTGATTCCCGCACTTTACAACCTGGCACGCGTAAACCTACTCTCGCGCGAATTCGCGATCGTCGGCATAGCTCATACTCGGATGACAACGGACGAATTTCGCGAACGGATGGCGAATGGCCTGCGCGAATTTATCGATGGCAGCACCTTGGACCCCGATCTGACCGAGTGGTTTCTCCGCCGCATGTATTACATCACTGCGGAATTTGACGATCCGAACTTATATGAGCAGCTGAAAGTCACGCTGGACAAAGTCGATAAAGAGCACTCGACTCACCAGAATTTCTTCTTCTATCTTGCAACCGGTCCAGATTACTTCGGAGTCATCGTTGAACAGCTTGGCGCTGCCGGTCTGTTGAAGCAAGATGAGAAGCACTGGCGTCGCGTGATCGTCGAGAAGCCATTCGGACACGATCTGGACACGGCCAAAGCACTCAACCAACAGATGCTCAAAGTAGCCGAGGAAAGCCAGATCTACCGCATCGATCATTATCTCGGCAAAGAGACTGTACAGAACATCTTGGCGTTTCGGTTCGCCAATGGAATCTTCGAGCCAATCTGGAATCGCCGGTATATCGATCATGTGCAGATCTCGGTTGCGGAAACCGTGGGAGTAGAGAATCGCGGCGGCTACTACGATAAGTCCGGCGCGCTGCGTGACATGGTTCCCAACCACATCATGCAGCTCATCAGCTTGACGGCTATGGAGCCGCCGATTTCGTTTCATGCAAACGCCGTTCGCGACGAGCAGGCGAAGATTCTGCACGCCATTCAGCCGCTGCGGCCGGAAGAGGTGCTGAGCAAAACTGTGCGCGGTCAGTACGGGGAAGGGTTCATTGACGGAAGGCGCGTCCCCGGGTACCGGCAGGAACCTGGCGTGCCGCCGGACTCGAGGACCGAGACATTCGTCGCCATGCGGCTGTTGATCGATAACTGGCGCTGGGCGGATGTTCCTTTTTATCTCCGGACCGGCAAGCGCCTGCCGTCACGCAACACCCACATCGTGATCCAATTCCGCCGCGCCCCGTTCGTGTTGTTCCGCGACACGCCGGTAGAAAATCTGACGCCTAACCAGCTGGTCCTCCACATCCAGCCGGAAGAAGGCATCTCCCTCCGCTTCGCGGCGAAGGTTCCCGGACCCGTCATGCGTCTGGGCACCGTGGATATGAATTTCGAATATCAGGATTACTTCGGAAGCCAGCCCAGCACCGGGTACGAGCGACTGCTTCACGATTGCATGATCGGTGATCAGACGTTGTTTCAACGTGCTGACATGGTCGAGGCTGGCTGGTGTGTCGTCAGCACAGTGCTTGACGTCTGGAAGGCACTTCCGCCCCGCGATTTTCCCAATTACGCCGCCGGCACCTGGGGCCCCAAAGAGGCCGACGAACTTATGGAACGTGACGGCCGCCACTGGAGGAATTTCGAGAAATGATTCTCGCCGGCGACGTCGGAGGCACCCATGCAAGGCTGGCGTTCTTCGATGTCGCCGATGGAGCATTCCGCCTGGTCTCAGCCTCGGTCTTCCCCAGCCGCGAGTACTCGGGACTGGATGAAATCGTAGTTAAGTTTGTCGAGACCTCCGCCCTGCTACCCGACACCGCCTGCTTTGGAGTTGCCGGCCCCGTCCGCAACGGCCGCGTGGAAGCGTCGAACCTGCCCTGGACCATCGATTCCAAACGTCTCGCTCAAGAACTCAAGCTGCCTAGCGCACTGCTGATTAATGATCTCGAAGCCAATGCTTGGGGTATTTCCGCACTCGAAGAAACAGACGTAGTCGCTCTTAATCAGGTAAAGGGTAATCCCGTCGGCAATCAGGCGGTCATCTCTGCGGGAACGGGGCTGGGCGAAGCCGGTATGTACTGGGACGGATTGAAACACCACGTTTTCGCCTCAGAAGGTGGCCACACCGATTTTGCCCCCCGCAACGAACTGGAAATAGATCTGTTGACCTATCTGCGTAGTAAGTTCGGGCACGTGAGTTACGAGCGCATTGTCTCCGGGCCCGGATTGGTTAACGTGTTCCACTTCCTGCGCGATACTGGACGCGGCACCGAGCCGAAGTGGCTGACTGAGAAAATGGCGCACTCCGATCCGGCGCCTGTAATCTCGCAAGCCGCACTGGAGGGTGAATGCGCGCTGTGCGAGCAAGCTGTGGACCTGTTCGTCTCCATTTACGCCGCCGAAGCGGGTAATCTGGCGCTCAAGATTATGGCAACCGGTGGGGTGTATCTGGGCGGGGGCATCGCACCTAAACTTTTATCAAAATTGGCAGGACCGCTATTTATGCAGTCATTTATCAGCAAAGGACGCATGCAGCCGCTGCTCGAATCCATTCCGGTCAAAATCATCGTGAATGATAATGCCGCTCTCCTCGGAGCGGCAAAATGCGCCGCGTTTAAAAGTAGTGGATAGTTGCACTATCCGCTATTCACTGTCTTTATGAACTACCAACCCGACATTCGCGTTTTGAACACTCCGCAGGAACTGTTTCAAGCGGCGGCTGCGGAGTTTGTCGGATTGGCCGAACAAGCGATTCACACGTCAGGCCGCTTCACCGTCGCGTTGTCTGGCGGATCGACACCGCGCAGTTTATATGCCCTGCTGGCGAGCGAGGTCATTCCCACGCTGAGGTGGGAGAAGATCTACTTCTTTTTCAGTGATGAGCGGTACGTTCCTGCTGACGCTCCCGAGAGCAACTATCGTATGGCTTATGAGGCCCTGCTCTCAAAGGTTCCCATTCCAAAAGAGAACATCTTTCCCGTGCCTACCGACGCGGGCAGCGCTGAAGCCGCGGCGAGTTCGTATGAAGAAACGCTGCGTTCGTTTTTCAAGCTCAAGGCCGGCGAGTTTCCTCGCTTCGACTTGATCCTGCTGGGTATGGGCCCCGACGGTCACACGGCCTCCCTGTTTCCCGGGACTGCCGCGCTGGAAGAGAACCAACGGCTGGTCGTGGCGAACTGGGTCGAGAAATTCAAGACCTATCGCATTACCTTCACCCTGCCGGTTCTTAACAACGCGGCAACCGTTGTCTTCCTGGTCAGCGGACAAGAAAAGGCCGCGATGGTTTGCAAGGTGCTTCGCGACGGGCAAGACCTTCCAGCAAGACGCGTCCAACCAACCAATGGCAGACTCATCTGGATGCTCGACCGCGCTGCCGCCTGCGAACTGAAGTAGTTTTAGCTAGTTCTTCGTGCTGGTTCTTGGCGCGGGTTCGTTGGGCGTGCCTGTCCCTTCAGTGATGGTAGCGACCTTGTCTACGGAAATATTCGGGAAGCGCTCGGTCAAGCCACTCGGCCACCGGACTTCCACGTAGTCGATCTTCGTAGATGATCCCAGTCCAAAATGAACACGGCGGTCGCTGTTGGACGCATAACTTCCTCCACTGCGGACTTCATCAACCAGTATCCGATCACCGACTTTGACCGAAATCTTCGCGCCCAGGCCGTCGCGATTGGACCGGGTACCCACCGTTTTGATGGCGATCCAGTGATTGTCGGATCGTGCGTCGTTTACTAACAAACTGGGCCGCGCATTCATGTTGCTGATGACGACAGACTCGCGCCCGTCGTTCCAGAAATCGCCAATGGCGAGACCGCGCCCGGATTGTGCAGTGGTGATGCCCGGTCCGGCTGCCTCGGAAACGTCCGCGAATTTGCCGTTGCCCAGGTTGTGATAAAGGATGCGCGGCTCTTTGTAGCTGCTGCCAAGATGGTATTTGTCAACTTCAGGATAGACGTGGCCATTGACCAGGATGATGTCGGGCCAGCCGTCGTTATCAAAATCGAGAAACATGGTTCCCCAGCCGAGATATTTCGTGTTCAGACCTAATCCGGCGGGAAAGGTGGCATCGTTAAAGCTTCCGTCTCCGTTATTGCGGTACAGTGTGGAGGTGTCGTCGGAGAAGTTGGTTTTGAAAATGTCCAGACGACCGTCGCCATCGTAGTCGGCAACCGAGGTGCCCATTCCGGCTTGCTCGCGACCATCTTCGTTAAACGCAGCTCCCGCCGTGACGGCCACATCGGTAAAGGTGCCGTCGTGATTGTTGCGATACAGGATGCTTGGCGTGCTGTCACAGGCGACGTAGATGTCGGGCCAGCCATCATCGTCGAAATCGAGTGCAACGACGCCAAGACCATAGTGGCCGTTGGTCTGGTCGATGTGGGCCTTAATGCTGACGTCCTCGAAGCTGCCGTTACCACGGTTGTGATAGAGGATATTCTTAGCGCCCGGCAGACCGCGCGGTCCGCACATGACCGGCGCTCCCTTCCACATACACGAGGGACGCGCACCCGGTGCAGGCGCGGTCGAAACATCGAAGTCAACATAATTCGTGACGATCAGGTCGAGGGACCCGTCGCGATCGTAGTCAACCCACGCGCAGCTGTTGCCCCATTGCGTTTTCGATCCGGCAACTCCGGCTTTCTGTCCTACCTCGGTAAAGACACCCTTGCTGTTGTGGTACAGGCGATTGCTTCCGTAGTAGGTAACGTAGAGATCTTCCCAGCCGTCGTTGTCGTAATCAGCGACGCAGGCGCCTTGTCCCCAGCCGGTGGCGACGAGTCCGGCCTGCGTGGTCACGTCGGCAAAAGTTCCGTCGTGATTGTTGCGATAAAGCTGGTTAGTCGGCTGTTTGCCTTTCGGGAAGCCTTCCAGGGTTGTGCCGTTGACCAGGAAGATGTCGGGCCAGCCGTCATTGTCGTAATCGAAGATGGCGACGCCGGTGCCGGTAGTCTCGATAATGTACTTCTTGGTCTCGAGTCCGCCAAAAACGTTCGAGGCTGTCAGGCCGGCTTTGTCGGCAATGTCGGTGAAATGGGCCACGGGAACAGTCGGCTTGGCAGTTTGGCCGCTGAGCGAAGCGGCTATCAGCAGAAGAACCGAAAACCAAATCACAATGGGCCGGAGCATTCGAAGGATTACGGCAGGCATCACCTGTGTCGATGGTATGAGCCGGCCCGCTTCACGGTCAAGGCGGCGCCAGCTTAGGAACGTAGTAAGATTGATGAATTCCAATCGGGTTCCCTCGCGTGGTTCTAAAAGGCTCACCTGTCACGAACGCTGCGATTGTGGCTGTTTTCGCCTTATGTGCGTGGCCTCACATCTGTATAGCGCAGAAGGGTTCATCATCGGAGCAGCCGGAAGCAGTCTACCGTCGCGGTATTGCTGCATTGCAGAGCGGCGATCTGTTGTCTGCGCGGTCTTCATTCGAAAGATTCGTTCGCTTGGCACCCCGGAACGCCGAAGGTCAAAACTCCCTCGGTTGGGTGTTGTGGTTGCAGGGAGACGTGACATCGGCGATCACACACTTCCGAAGCGCAATCCGGCTGAGGCCCTCATACGGGAGAGCCCACGCCAACCTGGCGAACGCCATGGCTCAGAAGAATGATTTGGAAGCTGCCGTAGTCGAAGCGCGTAAAGCGGTGCAGTTCAGTAAGAATGATCCCGAGGCATATCGGAGCCTGGGACGGGTACTCAGCTTTCGGCACGACTTCAACGGCGCTGCCGATGCCCTTCTCCGGGCATCTCAACTGGCGCCCGACAGTGGGCAGATTCACGACGAATTAGGCTCCGTCTTGGCGCAAGCTTCCCGCTTCGACGAAGCTGTGACGGAATTTTCCAGTGCTCTGCGCCTCCAGCCCGACTTCGCCGCAGCCCGCCTCCACCTAGGTGTTCTTCAGCTGCAACAAAAACAATACAGCGGCGCGGCCGAGAACTTGCGCGAGGCAGCGCGCCTGGCCCCGAATGACCCTGTTGCTCACTCTTACCTCAGCCAGGTACTGGAGGCATCAGGGGATAGCCGGGGCGCGATCCAGGAATTGCAGAGCGCACTACACCTTCAGCCCGCTAATGCGGGAATGCAAAATCGATTAGGCTTGCTGCTGCAGCGCTCGGGTGATGCTGAGGGCGCGCTGGGCGCATTCCGCGACGCGGTCCGGCTTCAGCCTACGAATGCGAGTTTTCACAACAATCTCGGCTTGGCGCTGATCGCGACTGGGCATGCGGATGCGGCGATCCCTGAGTTCGAGTCGGCTCTCGGTTTAATACCAGACCCGGGCTACCGCGGAAACCTAGGCATTGCTTATCTGCAGAAAGCTGATTTCGAAGCTGCGATCGCACAATTCGAGACGGCATTGCGTACGACGCCGGACGATGCGACTCTGCATTACAACCTGGGGCTCGCGCTTAAATTTAAGGACGAACTGAATGCAGCCGTGTCGGAATTTCAGCGCGCAGCCGCCCTGAATCCCCGGCAGCCAGACATCCATTACAGTCTCGGAGTTACATTTTGGCAGCAGGGGGACTTCGAAGCCGCCGCCAGAGAATTGAACCAGACGATTGAAATCAAGCCCGACTACGCTGAGGCGTATTACACCCTTGGGAGCGTGCAGAAGCAGCAAGGAAAGCTGGTAGAGGCGGTCGCAAATTTGCGCAAAGCGATCGAACTGGAGCCGGACTTCGCCGGTGCGCATACCACTCTCGCTGGCGTGCTCCGTCAGCAAGGCGACAGCAAAGGAGCCGCAGCAGAGATGCGCTTAGCGCAGCAGATCAGCAAGGACAAGACCAGTCTGCAAGCGGCAGTTCTGAACACGAACGCCGGCCGACGCCTGCTTGATGCCGGCGAAGTCGACGGAGCGATCACCCAATTTCGCGCGGCAATCGATTTGAAGCCAGACTACGGTCCTGCACATTTTCAATTAGCCCGCGCTTTGTCCGCCAAAGGGCAGTCAGCCGAGGCCCAGGAGGAGCGGCGCAAGGCCGCGGAGCTGGGACATCCGTAAAGCTAGCTGTCTGCAATCTTCCAAAACATGAAGGTATCCTCCAAGAAACCGTAACCGCAACTCCCACAAAATATACGAAATATCCAAGTAACATCGGCGTAACATGCGGGTAACATCGGGCTGCGACTCCGGTCGTTCATTCGCCTTACCGGAGCAGGACTTCGGCGTAACGAGAATGAAACACACTGAAACTTCTAAGCGGCACTTGCTGTTGTACCATTCGCGATGCTCTGTGGGGTGGCATGCCACCAGCAGTCGTGTTGTGTCTATTAAAAATCACATTTGAGTCGCTTCGTCCCCGTGTCTGAAAAGTTCCCATTCCGCCGGGGTGTGGAGGAAGCAATGAAGAGCTTGTTGCTCTCTGCCTTTGCAGCGCTTCTCGCGCTGTGTTTCCTGTATGTGCCGTTCGCAGCAGGCCAAGCGGTTTACGGCAGCATCATCGGAACCGTAACGGATCCGTCGGGTGCCGCAGTACCGGGTGCGAAGGTCACGGTCACTTCGGTAGGCAAAGGTACCAGCGACACAGTGACCACGAACGAAAGTGGCAACTACACGGTTACGCACCTCATCCCCGACAACTACTCCGTCAAAATTGAAGCAGCGGGATTCAAACCCCTGGAATTTCGGTCGATTTTCGTGTCGGTTGACGCTGCCGCACGAGTCGACGCCCAGTTCCAGGTGGGCGGAGCGACTGAGACCGTGGAAGTGACTGCGGAAGCGCCGCAGTTGAAGACCGACCGGGCTGACGTGGCCACGGTTTTCAGCGAGAAACAAGTCGAGCAACTGCCTATCTACAATCGCAACTTCACACAACTTGTTTTACTCACGCCGGGAACTCAGCAACAGTCCTGGTCACATGCTTCCAGCGAGAACCCGCAGGGCAGCCTCCAGACGAAGGTCAACGGACAGACATTCAGCGGCACGGGGTTTCAGTTGGACGGTACCGAAAATCGCGATCCCATCCTCGGCATTATCGTGATCAATCCGCCGCTGGACTCAGTAACCGAAGCTAAGATCACGAGCCAGAACTACGATGCCGAGTTTGGCCAAGCTATCGCGGGCATAGTGACTTCACAGACGAAATCTGGGAGCAACCAGATTCACGGCACCGCATTCGGCTTTCGGAGAAGCGATTTCCTCCAGGCACGCGACCCGTTTGCTAATGCGGTGAGGAATTCCGTGACCGGCCGCTTCCTACCGCAAACCCTCTGGGGCCAGTTCGGCGGCTCGGTTGGCGGACCCATTATCAAGGACAAGCTGTTCTTTTTTGGCGATTACCAGGGACAGCGGCAAAAGAATGGATCATCGTTTACTCAGACCGTGCCGACCGACTTGGTTCGGAGTAGCTGCCTCAATACGTCGGGTACGAGCACGGGCTGCGATTTTAGCCAGTACTCGCTGGTGGCCACCGACCCGCTGACCAATACGGCATTCCCTGGGAACATTGTCCCCCTGAACCGGCTGTCCCCTGCGTCGCTCGCCATTCTGGCCGCACTTCCGGCACCCAACATCCCAGGCAACGGCCTGGTCTCAAACTTTGCGGCCACTGGCTCTGGCGTCTTCAACTCCGACCAGTTCGACGTCAGAATCGACAATCAGGCGACTGATAAGCTACACGTTTTCGGCCGTTACAGCTTTGCCAACTACAACCAAAACGCGGGTGGCGCGTTCGGAGATCTGGGCGGCAGAGGTTTCGGCGATGGCGGTTTCGCAGGATCGTCGAAGAGCCGGGACCAGAGTATTTCGGCTGGCTTCGACTACGCCCTCAGCACGACCTTACTGACGGATTTTCGCTTCGGCTTTGTCCGTTACCACGTAAACGTAGAGCCGCTCGGATTCGGGACTACTCCGGCCACCGATATCGGCATTCCTGGGCTAAACACTGGCGATCCCTTCACCTCGGGATTTCCAGGGTTCTTTATCGGCCAATTTGGCGACTCCGGAACAGAGAATACTGGTGATATCGCGCGAACCGGGGCAATCAGCGGCGTGGGCAACGCGCTTGGTATCAATCGATGCAACTGTCCGCTGCTTGAGAGTGAAAACCAATTCCAGTTCGTGAACAACTGGACCAAGATCAAGAACAATCACACCTTCAAGTTTGGCGCGGACATTCGCTACGCGCTGAACCTGCGGGTTCCGAGCGATTCTCATCGCGCCGGAGAATTGTCGTTCAGAGAGACCAAGACCAACCTTTCGTTGGCCACGTTCCTTTTAGGCGAGGTGACTACGTTCAAACGTTACGTCAGCACCTCCACCGATGCTGCGGAACGCCAGAAGCGCTGGTTCTTCTATGGTCAAGACACTTGGCGCGTGACGCCTAAACTGACCGTCAGCTACGGCCTCCGTTGGGACATTTATTTCCCAGAGCACGTCAACGGTGCAGAGAAGGGTGGGCTGCTCGACCTGAGCAGCGGCAATCTTCTAGTGGCGGGCGTGGGTGGCATCGACACCAATTTCAATGTAGAAAATAGTCTCAGAAATTTCGCGCCCAGGTTGGGCATCGCCTACCAAGTGGCGCCTAAAACAGTGCTTCGCGCCGGGTACGGGCGGAGCTTTGACACTGGCGTCTTCGGTTCAATTTTCGGGCACACCGTAACCCAGAACCTGCCGGTGCTCGAAGTTCAGGACAACGAACTCACAGGGTCTAACTTCGAAGTGTTTCACCTTGACTCGGGACCGCCTGCGCCGGTATTTCCATCCGTCCCATCCAACGGTCTGCTGCCCCTCCCCGACGGCGTATTCGCACGGGCTCGGCCATTGCGCATGCGGCTGCCAACGCTGGATGCGTGGAACCTGACTCTCCAACACCAGGTGACTCCGTCAACCTCGTTCGAAATCGCGTATGTCGCGAACAAAGGCACGCATGGATTTGTCGCGAACAATCCGGCATTCAATGCCAACATGTTCTCGCTTGTCGGATTCAAGCCTTCCGTGCCAAACCCGAATCCTCTATTTCCTAATGGTTTCCCGACTTGCCCTGCCGGCGTAACTACGCCGCAGCCGGATTGCGGGCTGTCGCAAAGCGTACGTCGACCTTTCTTCAGCCGGTACGGCTGGACGCAAGGCGTGGACTTTTTCTGTAACTGCGCCTCCAGCAACTACAATTCGTTGCAGGCCAAAGTTGAGAAGCGGTTCAGCAATGGGGTGCAACTGCTGGCGCATTACACCTGGTCCAAGAGTCTCTCGTACGACGGGGGCTATTACGCGATTGATCCCTCCGTTACCTACGGACCAGACGACTTCAACCGAAAACATGTTTTCCTTGTCTCAGGAGTGTTCGAATTGCCGTTCGGGCGCAATAAGAAGTTCCTGGGCAACGCCGGACGTGCACTCGATCTGATAATCGGAGGCTACCAACTCAATACCGTGGTCATGTGGTCGAGCGGCTTGCCCTTCACGCCCAGCTACGGTGAATGTAACCAGGACAATGACGTAGGTGGAGTGTATTGCAGTCCGATTCTCCGCGGATCCGTCAGCACGGGCGGAGACCGGACCCAGTTCTTCGAACTAGCTCCGAGTGCGCTATCGACAAACGGCGCCATCTCGGGGCCCTACGAGCGGCCTGGAGTGGCGCAGTTTGGCGGTCACCGGAACTCTCTGACTGGCCCGGGGTTCTTCAATACCGACATCTCAGTGTTCAAGAACTTCACCATCACCGAACGCTTCCGTGGCCAGTTCCGTGCGGAAGTGTTCAACATCTTCAATCACGTCAACCTGGGGCAGCCTAACGGCTGTGTAGATTGCGGGGCGGGATCGGGATCGATCACCAGCATCGCGTCTAACTCCCTCATGCGAAACTTCCAGTTCGGTTTGCGCTTCGAATTCTGATCTCGTCATCAGAACTGAACCAACCCCGGGAGCCGGAAACGGCTCCCGTTCTTTTTGCCCGGCTGGCAAGCGGTGAGCAAGCCTGTTCTTTATGGTCTAATCGTAGCAACGCCCTTCCAGGTCAGGACTCTATGGGTTTTTTGCGAAGCATGGTCGCGGTTACGCTGCTGTTATCCTCAAGCTTCACCCTCGGCCAATCCGCCACAGGAACGAAGCCCGTTCCTCCACAGTCGAGCGCGTCGGACCAGCCATTCGCTCAGGTACGCCGCCTGATGGAACAGGGTCGCTTTGACGACGCCTTGGCTCAGTTGCAGGAGTTGGGTTCACGAAATCCATCGCTCAAAGGCCTTTCACACGAGACTGGGGTCGCGTACTACAAGAAAGGCGACTACATAAAATCTATCGACTTTCTAAAGAAGGCCCTCGCGGAGGACCCTCAGGACAACGAGGCCACGCAGTTGCTCGGACTGTCCTATTACCTTGCGGGACGCCCTGCAGAAGCGATTCCCTTACTGGAGAAGGTCCAGACATGGTTTCCGCGGGCCAACGTGGATGCCGCCTACATCCTCGGCGTGTGTTACATCCAGAGCAAAGAATACGTAAAGGCCAGGACTGCCTTTGCAAAAATGTTTAATGTACCCGCCGATTCCGCTGCCAGCTATCTGTTTACTGCGCGCATGCTGCTGCGCCAGGAGTTTGACCCCGTCGCCGAAGAGTATGCACAAAAGGCTGTTGCGCTCGATCCCAAGCTTCCCATGGCGCACTTCCTACTCGGTGAGCTGTATCTATACAAGTCGAGGATCCCGGAGGCAATCAGCGAGTTCGAGAAGGAACTGCAGATCAATCCCGGATATGCGGCGGCGTATTACAAATTGGCCGATGCTTATTCGCGGGTCGAGAAATTCGACGACGCCGAGCGATTGCTGCAGCGGTCGATTTGGCTGGATGCGACATCCACCGGGCCATTCATCCTGATGGGAAAAGTGCTCGAGAAAAAGGGCGAGACCGAGCTGGCCGTTCGCGCGCTCGAGCATGCGCTGTCCATGGATCCGAATAACTCCATTCCGCATTACTTACTGGGACAGGCCTATCGCGAGTTGGGCAGGTCTGCAGACGCCGACCGCGAACTCAAAGAAGCCGAGCGCTTAAAAAATTCCGAACTGAAGAACCCGTAGGCTTAGGGTTTTGCTGCTGCTGCTTTGCTCTGCTCTTCCGCCAGCCGCTGCTGCATATCCGCAGGTAAGGCGTGCAGCAGTTCCACGAATACGCCATTCGTCCAGCCGAACCCGATCACATTCGCTGCATAACCAAGGCTGACGTTCGCTTCCGAAGAGCGGGTAACCACGTTATATTTTTCGCGGATGTTCCCGTCCCGGCGAAAGTTCTCGGCCACAGTGGACAGGAACTTGTAGGAGACGCGGTTCGCATCATCGTTGAAGCCATAACGCCGCAGGCCCTCGATCGCCAGAAATTCCGTCGGCGCCCAGCCGTACGGGTAATCCCATTGTCCGCCGCTCTCGGTGCGGCTCATCAGTAGTCCGCCGGGCTGCTCAAATTTCGAAAGATTCCGCTCGACAGCTTTTGCCTGCTCCGGCGTAGCAATTCCCGCCCATAAGGGATAAAACGTCGTGATGTATTCGTAGGTGGACTTGCTCTGCGTGTCGAGGTTGTAGTCGAAGAACATTCCGTGCGCCTGGTCCCAGAAGTAGGTCTGGATCCGGCGGCCGCGCTCGCCGGCACGTTGCTTCCACATGGCCGCGTCCTGCTTCTGGCCGAGGATTTCGCTCATAGTTTTCAGATCTGTTTCAGTCTTGTACAGCAGACTATTAAGACAGACGGGAGCGTAGTGATGAGTCGCAGCGCTGAATGGGCCAAAGCGGAAAGAGACATCAAATCCTGACTCGCGCATGGAGCGGTCGCCCTTGTAGTAGTCAGGGCTGAGAGTAAGAACTTCGACTGGCGAACACTCCGGCGTTGCCATCGTGGTCTGTGCGTCGCAAAGCTGCAC
>Ga0070741_10002841_pt1 | contig 44995 bp, 47 predicted proteins | sample Coa_R1_4_FD_66440 | JGI IMG/M metagenome (GOLD analysis project Ga0070741, IMG submission 66440) | Surface soil microbial communities from Centralia Pennsylvania, which are recovering from an underground coalmine fire - Coalmine... | ecosystem: Environmental > Terrestrial > Soil > Unclassified ... | reverse complement strand
CTCCGCAAGCCCGGGCGCGGCGGCGGAAATGCGGCGCAGGATCGCGCTGACCGCGCCGGCGGAGTAAGCCTTCGCCGCCCGGCGGGCGCCGTCGCGCTTGCCCCTCGCCGACCGGCGCAGAAAGTTCGAGGCTTCGTAGCCGAGCAGGCGGCGCGCGAAGTCCACTCCCACCGAGCGCACCCGGCGACGGGGGTTCGCCGTCGAGGTCCGCTCGCGCGACAGGCACCGGGCGATGACCTCGGCGGCGCGCTGCGAAGAGCGGCCGTCGTTCGCAAAAAAGAGCTCCTCGACCGTTTCGCTCCGGGCCCGCGCGCACTCGGGCGTCGGCGCGGGCGAGCGTCCCGCAAGGACCTCGGCCACCATGCGTTCGAGCTCCTCCTCGCTGCGCGCGGCAACGCTCACCGCAGAAGGGCCGGGCAAGCGCAGAGCTTCGGTGCTGAGCCATTCGAGCGAAATCGGCTCGCGCCCGAGCATCACCGCCTCCACCGCAGTGGTGCAGTTCTGATGCACGAGCATCGCTGCGGCGCGGATCCACTCGAGCGAGGTGCCTTCCTGGCGCACTGAAAGATTGCCCGGCGACTCGAGCGCCTCGTAGGGCGCCACGGCCTCGAAAGGATGCGGACGCACGACCACGGCGCGATCCGGGAAGCGCCGCGCGAGGCGCTCGATCGCGCGCAGCATGCCTTCGAACGCGGTGCGCGCGTCCCGGTTCACGGCCGCCACGTACCCGGGATCGTTCCAGACCCGCTGCAGCGTGCGCCGCTCCTCCTCGACGCTGGCCGCAAAGCGCGGGTTGGGAAGCGGGAAGTTGGTGTTCACCAGGATGAACCCCGTCGGCGCGGACGGAGCCGGTAATGCCGCAGACCACGGCTCGGCGCAGAAGTCGTAGCGCGGACAGCCGGTGAGGTGCACGCGTTCCTCGGGCAGCGCCCCGCTCGCAAGCAACGCGCCATGGCGCGCGCGCCCCCAAACGCAATAGTCGTCCACCACCTCGGCCGGCTTGGCGTTGGCCACCATGCGCGCATAGGCCTCGGCCGTGCGTCCGGCGGCACCCTCGCTGTCGAGAATGACGATGCGGCTTCCGAGGCCGCGGTAGGCGGCGAGAAGATCGCGGTTGTTGTCGCGGACGTAGTTGGCAACGACGACGTCGGGCCTGAGCGCGGGGACGTCGAAGCCCTGCTCGTACATCGGCACGAGCACGGCATCGATGCCTTTGCCGACCAGCGTAGCGGCGAGGAGCACGAGCCCGTCCAGGTCGCGCAACGGGTTGTCGACGATGAGCGCGGCGAGCGGCCTGCGATTTCCCGCCATCAAGCAGCGCGCAGGGCGCGTCGCAGCGCGGCGATGATGCGCTCCTGCTGTTCTTCGGAGAGGTTCGAGCCCGACGGCAGGCAGAGCCCGCGCGCGAAAAGGTCATCCGAAACGCTCCTCCCTGGGGCGTGCGGATAATACGGGCGCCCCTTGAAGAGCGGTTGCAGGTGCATCGGCTTCCACAAGCGGCGCGCCTCGATCCCGTCGGCGGCGAGGCGCGCCGCCAGGCCCGCGGGCTCCGCGCGCTTCGGGTCGAGCGTGCAGGCGCTCAGCCAGTGCGTCGCGCGTCCATACGGCGCGTCGGGCATCCAGGCCAAGCCTTCCTCCGCGCCGAGCGCCTCGCGGTAGCGCTCGAAGACGCGGCGGCGGGCCGCGACGCGCTCCTCGATCACGCGCAGCTGGCCGCGGCCGATGCCCGCAAGCACGTTGCTCATGCGGTAGTTGTAGCCGACTTCGGTGTGCTCGTAGTGCGGCGCCGGCTCGCGCGCCTGGGTCGAGAGCTTGCGCGCGCGCTCGATCAGCGCGCCGTCGTTCGACACCAGCATGCCGCCGCCCGAGGTGGTGATGATCTTGTTGCCGTTGAAGGAATAGGCCCCCAGGCGGGCGAGCGTTCCCGTCATGCGCTCCTTGTAGGTCGCGCCGAGCGACTCGGCCGCATCCTCGACGAGCGCGACGCCGTGCCGCTCGCAAAGCGCCGCGATCGGATCCATGTCGGCCGATTGGCCGTAGAGGTGCACCACCACCAGAGCCTTGGCGCGCCGGCCCTGCCGCCCCAGGTCCGCGAGGGCGCGCTCGAGCGCCGCTGGGGACAGGTTCCAGGATTCCGGCTCGGAGTCGATGAACACCGGGCTCGCGCCCTGGTAGAGGATGGGATTGGCGGAAGCGACGAACGTGAGCGAGCTCGTCAGCACGATGTCGCCCGGCCCGATTCCGAGGAGCACGAGCGCAAGGTGCAGCGCGGCGGTGCCGGAGCTGAGCGCCGCGGCATGACCGATGCCGACATACGCGGCGAGCTCGCGCTCGAAGGCATCCACGTTGGGGCCGAGCGGCGCCACCCAGTTCGTGCGGAACGCCTCCTCCACATAGGCGCGCTCGAAGTCGCTCATGTGCGGCGTGGAAAGCAGGATCTTGCGGTCGAGGTCGCGCCGCAGGTAGAGCCCTGCCGGCCGGCCGTCGGCATCGATGATGGGCAGCTGGTCGATCTGCTCCGCATTCATCAGGCCGAGCGCCTCGCCCTCCTCGATGCCGAGCGGCGCGGTGCGCGGTGCCGCCTCCGGCAGCCTCGCGAGGGAGCCATCCAGCCCTTCGCCGGCGAGAAGCAGGCGGCGCAGGTCGCCGTCGGTCACTGTGCGCTCGAGGCGACCGTCTTCGCCGACGAGCAAAAGTACGCCGGCACCGGTATCGTTGAGGCGCTTAAGCGCTTCGCGGATTGGCGCCGCGCGCGCGATGACGAGGGGTCTGCTATCCCTCAAATCTCATCTCCGCTTGAGCAGATAGAACTGAATCGGAGAATAGTTGCCCTGCGGGGGCAGAAAAGAAAAGAATTTCACCAAGTGTGTGTTGTAAGCGATGTCCGCCTTCGTCACTGCCGGATAGAGCACGCGGCTGATGAAATAGTGCGACGAAAGGAAATTCGGAGACGGAAGTGTCGGATCGCCATGCCCTGCCAAATCCACGACCTCAAAATCTGAAGCGATGGTGCGCAGGAACCACTCCTTGTCGAACCAGATATTGTGATGCGGCGGAACGTTCGGCGGCATACCGAGCTCCGCGCGTGCCGCGTTCAACTCTGCAAGGCCGTCTGTGAACGCCTCGATGCAGACAAAATAGCCGCCCTTGCGCAACACTCGCGCAACTTCCCGTAGGCTCCTCACCTGGTCGCGCACGTCCATCACGTTGATGATGCATCGCTCAGTCACTACGGCGTCCCATTCGCCGTCCTTATAAGGAAGCGCCCTAACGTCAGCCTCCTGGATGGTTACGCCGGCGGTGGCTCGTGAGCGAGCAAGTGCGCACATCTCCGGCGTGTATTCCGCTCCAGCCAACTCTAGTTCTGGGAAACGCTCACGAAGGACGTGCAACAAGTACCCATTCCCGCAGCCGATGTCGAGCGCACGCCGAACGCCTGACTTACGAACCTCGAGCCATTCGAGAACGCGGATCACTCCAGCGACCTCACGTCCGCGAGTAATCTCATCGCGCATTGTCGACGACGTGTCTTTGCCGTGGCGCTCGGCCTCCCGGCGATAGTGTTCAAGAACCACTTTCGTGTAGCTGTTTTTCTCCGACATCTTTCTTTCTCTCCACCTATGTATCAAACCGGGGCGTCTCTCTGCTGCCACATCCGAGGGGGACGGTCCGCGAAACGAATACTGCGAATGCCGCTCAATAAGCGTTCACTTTTTGCAGCACTGACGGATCGAGCGGAATCATGGTCAGCAAGTCGATGATCCGCTGCACGGCGTTTTCGCCGCGGTAGACGTTAACACCAGGGCCGCGCCCGTTCTTCAGGCACGAGCTTATCGCCTCGGCGATAAGCGCTTCCTCAGCTTCCGTATCGATCGTGTTCGGGCTTCGCTCTCTCAGCCTCTGCCTACTGCCCACATTGACGACCGGCAAGCCAAAGCTCGCCGCCTCGATGATACCGCTGCTCGAATTGCCGACCATCACGTCCGCTGCCGCCATCCACGAGACAAATTCCGCCCGCGGCAAGTGGACAACCAGGCGGATAGCGCTATGTCGCTTGTAGCCGTCCAGAACGCGCTTCACCGCGATGCCTCCCGAATCGGCATTGGGGCTCAGGCATACCGCCTGCAAGCCGTTGCTGAGAACCGCGCGTAGCAACTCATTCATTTGTTTTCCGGCCTGATCGGCCTCCTGCAGGACCGGATGGAATACCACGAGCGCTAACGGACGCAAGGGATCGAGACCGAGGGCCCGACATAGTTCGTCGCGGGTTCGGGATACCAACTTCTCGAGTCCTTCTAGTCCAGGGGCGCCGGTCACGAAGACATGCGCCGGGAGCTCTCCCATGTGGATCAGGCGCTCGCGGGACTTGTCGGTGGCGACGAAGTGATAATGGGCGAGCTTAGAGATCGCGTGCCGAATGGGCTCGTCCACGGTGCCGGAGCGTTCCCCTCCATGGAGATGGACGATTGGAATGCCCAGGTGAATTGACGCAAGAGCGCCTGCGAGCATTTCTCCCCGGTCGCCGAGCACAAGCGTGAGGTCGGGCCGTTCGCGCTCGAGCGCCTCTGTTATTCCGATCAACTCACGGCCAATTCCCTTCGCCATAGACGCGCCGGTCGAATCCTCCAGCGGAACGGGAATCCGCGCGGTGATCCGCAGCGCGCTCGCTTCGATGTCGCGCACGGTCAGCCCGAAGGATGGCAGAAGATGCATTCCCGTTACGCAAACCGAAATATCCAGCGCGCCGCTGCGATGCGCGCGCGTCAACGTGGACTCGACATGTCCGAAGTCCGCGCGACTACCGGAGATGTAGCACACACGCCTCACGGCTTGACGTCAGTCCAGCGCAGGGTCGTCCCTGCAGGCAGATCACGCACTGCTTTCATGCCGATTAACCGCGGCAGGTCTCGTGGTGGAATGCCCGTGCCGGGTCGCAGAAAAACGATGTCCTCCGCCGCGATTGCGGCACCGGCCGCAATCGCACGTTTAGTAGTCAAGCTGCGCCTTACAAGGTCCCGGATCGGCAGCTCGGCAGCGCAAGGCTTTTTGTCTCCGGATCCCAGCATGGATTCCACCGATCTGATCTGCGCCACCATCGCAACAAACTCCTCCGGCTCGAGAGAGGCGCGGTGGTCGGGTCCGGGCAAGCCGCGGTCCAAGGTAAAGTGCTTCTCGACCATCACCGCGCCTGCGGCAACAGCGGCAACGGACGCCAGCGTGCCGGCCGTATGGTCGGAATAGCCGACCGGAAAACCATATGCGCTTCTCATTGTCCGCATGGCCAGGAGGTTCACGTCGGCCTCGGCGGCGGGGTAGTTGGAGGTGCAATGCAAGAGCGTCAAATCGCCTTCCAATGGTCTGGAGCCGCTTGCTTTTCGCGCGCTTTGCATTGCGGTGATCGCTTCGCCGACTTCATCAAGCGTTCCCATTCCTGTGGAAACGATCATGGGTAGATTTATTCGCGCGAGCGATTCGAGAAACGGAAGATTGGTTAGCTCTCCAGAGGGAATCTTGATGCGTTTCATGCCCATTCTCACCAGCATGTCGGCCGAATCCAGGTCGAAAGGGGTCGACATGAACTCGATGCCCAATTCCCGTGCCCGAGTGCTCAACTTCGCATATGCGGCAACGGGGAGCTCGAGCTGCTTGAGCATTTCGTATTGGTCCGCGTTTCCGGTATTCGTTTTCTGATAAGAGGCTGTAGCGGTGCCCGGCGCCACCACCTGCTCTGCCGTGAATGTCTGGAATTTGACTGCGTCGGCACCGACTTTTGCCGCCGCCTCCACCAACTGCAGGGCAAGCTCTTCTGAACCATTGTGGTTCACGCCCGCTTCGGCGATCACAAAGCAAGTCACGCGCTCACCACGCTGTCAGTCCGCCATCGACCACGATATTCTGGCCTGTGACGTAGGAAGAGGCACGCGAGGCGAGGAATACGACGGCCCCGCTGATTTCGTCCGGCTCGGCCATCCTGCCGAGCGGCACACGCGCGCTGTACTGCCGCGTGAAGACGTCGTTCTGTCCGCTCGCCACGCCGCCCGGCGTCACCGCGTTCACGCGCACGTTGCGCTCCGCCCAGTAGGTCGCGAGGTATTTCGTGAGGCCCCACAGCGCGGCCTTGCTCGTGCTGTACACCGCGGGCGTGTTGATGGCCCGCCCTTCGTACACCGAGCCCTCATAAATGCGCTGGTCGGGGGCGACGATGCCGTAGATCGAGAGAATATTGACGATACTGCCCCGGCCTTGGGCCGCCATACGGCCACCGAATTCCTGGCTGGCGATGAACGCGCCCGTGACGTTGGCGCGCATGACTTGCTGCCAGTCCTTGAGTGGGTAGCTCTCGAACGGCTCGAAGAAGTGCTCACTCTTTTCGGACGCCGCATTGACGAGCACGGTGGCCGCGCCGAGTTCCCGCTCAATCTGGTCGCGCATCTGCACGATCGTTTCGCGATCCCCAACATCGCCTTCCCAACCGAGCGCGGCCACGCGATGTTGCTCGCGAAGTTCCGAGGCGAGCTGGACCGCCTTGCCTGGCGCTCGATCAAGGATCGCGAGCTTGGCACCGCGCCGAGCGAGCGCGTGTGCGAAGCGAGGTCCCAGGATCCCGGCACCGCCAGTGAGCACCACGAGCTCCGAGGTGAGGTCGAACTCGTCCTTCATCGCCCACGCCGCTCCGCGAAGAGGAGCTCGACCAGCTTGAAGTCGATCTCCGAGTCGATGTCGATCGAGCGCTCGCGCGGCATGACGTGGAGGCGCGCGCGGCCTTCCCAGAGTCCGCGGTCGAGCGTGCGCCGGTGCCAGACGTAGATCGACGCGTTCATCGAATAGACCCTCGGCGCGCCCTGGCGGCCGTGGACCTGCGCGGGAGGCTGCTTCACCAGGCGAAAGAAGCCGTCGGGCGCCTGCTCCACCATGTTGAAGTACGGATTCTTTTCCGCCTCGTAGCCGGTGATCACGACGTCCGTGCCCGCGTCGAGCATCTCGATGCAGCGCTCGATGTCCGCGATCTCGCGGAGCGGCGAGGTCGGGTCGAGGTCGACGATCCGGTCCGCCTTGACCGAGCGCTTCTCGAGCTCGCCCACGAGGTGGCGAATGACGGGCATTTTCGGCGCCTCCGCCGTGGCGAGCTCGGCCGGGCGCAGGAACGGCACCTCCGCGCCGGCGGCGCGTGCCACCTCCGCGATGCGCGCATCGTCCGTGGACACGTAAACGGCATCGAGCGCCGCGCAGGCTCGCGCCTGCTCGATCGTGTGCACGATGAGCGGCTTGCCTGCGAGCGGCCGCAGGTTCTTTCCCGGCACGCCGCGCGAGCCGCCGCGCGCGCAGATGGTGGCGATCGTCGCCACGTCAGCTCTTCGCCCTGAGCGCGAGGCGCACGGTGGCGAGCCCGTCGGCGAGATCCGGCGACGCCCTGCGCCCGGCGCGCACCGCGCCGACGAACTCGCGCATCGCCGCGAGGTAGGTTGCGCCGACGTCGAAGCTCGCCGGGTCGCGATCGAGGATTTCGACTCCCGAAGGCGTCGCGAGCGTGAGCTCCATGGCGCCAAGATCCCACGTAAGCGTGCCCTCCTCGCCCACCACTTCATAGCGCCGTACCCGACGGCGCGAGACGTAGTCGAGGCTCACGGAAACAATCGGGCCGCCGCGCCGTCCGAGCAGGATGCACGCCGTGTCCTCGGCATCGATTTCGAGACGGCTCAGCTTGCCGCTCAATGCGCGCACCTCGTCGAACTCGCCGAAGAACCAGCGCGCCGCGTCTAGCTCGTGAATGAGATCGAAGATGACCCCTCCGCCCTGCGCCGCGTGCGCGCTGTAGGTCTCGCGATAATCGCGTCCGGGACGCCAGTCGGGCAACCACTGTCCGGCCTGCAGCGACGCGCGCACCGGCTTTCCGACCGCGCCGGACCGTATTGCGTCATGCATCCGCCGCAGCGACGGCAAGAAGCGAAGGTTGCAGCCGCTCAGCGTCGCAACGTCCGCGTGTTGCGCCAGCAAAGTCTCGATGCGCAGCGCGTCCTTTTCTTTGGTGACCGCGGGTTTTTCCGCGTAACAGGGCACCCCCGCGCTCAGCAGCGTCACGAGCGTCTCCGCGTGCGCGGCAGAAGCGTTGGCAATCACCGCAAGGTCCGGCTTGCCCGCGATGCCTTCGGCAACGCTCGACACGACGCGCGCGCCGTTGAGCGCATCGCTCTTTCCTGAAGACCGCACGCACACGAGCTCGCTCACGCCGTCGCAATCGCGCAAGCTCTCGGCATGCCGGCGACCGATCGAGCCATACCCGATAACGAGCGCGCGCACGACTGCTTACCCCTAGCCCCAACGAGCATTCATGAACTGGATTGACGTCTTTCGCGCCAGCGGGACCCTGATTTCCCGTTGTGCCGCCGCTACTTACCGAAGTGGGACTATACATGCTCCGCGGGCTTGCGCGGCGGTCTCGGTTCAGGAGCCACCCTTGGCCGCCGGCCGAGCACGTGGTCGTTACAATGCCGCCGCCTCAGTCCAGACAATCTCATGCGCCCAAGTCTTCGCGACCGCTTCGGCGATCGGCTCATCCCGCTGTCGCTCGTCGCCCTTACGCTGCTGAGCTATGCGCGGCTGTACATGCTGCGCGATGCGTACGCGGACGACAACTGCTGGCTCCTCGCCATCTACATCGGCGACGGCTTCAGGGACTTTCTCGCGAGCGGCTGGAGCGAGCTGCGCCGCGTGCCGCAGGGCACGTTCTACTACTTCTATCTCCTGCCGTTCCGCTATATGCAGGACCCGTACGCCCTGTGGCATACGGTGAGCCTCGCGACCGAGGTCGGGCTCGCCCTGCTGCTCTACAAGCTCGTGCGCAATCTCTGCGAGGACGCCTGGCTCGCGGGCTTCGTCGCGTGCACGATGATCGCCGTGCCGCTGGACCACGTCGTGCCCTACGTGACCTCGGCGAATTACCGCCTCGGCACGTTGGCCGCTCTCGCCTCGCTTTACCTGACGGACACTGCGGCGCGTGAAGGCCGCTGGGGCTGGAGGCTGCCGGCCGCACTGCTGCTCGCCGTCATCGGCGAGTGGGTGTTCACGGAGGCGGCCCTTGGGTATGAGCCTGCACGGCTGCTTATCGTCTGGAACCGCTTTTACCGCCCTGGGCGGCCGATGCGGGAATACATCGCGCCGCTGGCGAAATGGCTGGCTCTCTTCGCGCTTCTCGGGATCGGGCTTGTCGTCTACAAGCTGACTTTCAAGCCCTACGGCATCTACGCGGGTATGTATGCGACGGGCTTGTCTCGACTCCTCGACCGTGAGGCGCTGGCCGGCACGGAAAGGCTCTTCAGCCTGGGGCTATGGCGCCTCCTCCGGCACGAGCAATCCTTCGGGCACCCGGAGAGCGCAGTATTGGGCGTGCTTGCCGGCGCGCTGACGTTTTGCATCCTGCTCGCGTTCCGCCGCTCGCCCGCCGCGAAAGGCGCGGTACCCGCACCGCGCTCGAGTCGCCTGTTCCTCTTTCTGCTCGGCGTGGTGATGCTGCTGCCGGTCCTGTTCCTTTTTCACTACGCCGGACGGCCGCCGCGGCTCGGAACCGACTCGAACCACGCCACGATCATGCAGCCGGGATATGCGCTGCTGCTCGGCGCGGGCGTCCACTGGATTGCGCTGCGTGCCGCCTCGGCCGCGCGCGTCGCGTTCCTGGCTTTGGCGCTTGCGCTCGGGTGGTTCGCGGGCAGCGGCGTGTACTACAGCAACCTCAACCTCGACTTTTTCGCGGTCGCGAGCGCGCGGCAGCAGGAGTTCCTGGGCGCCTTCAAGAAACGCTTCCCCTCGCCGCCGCAGCATGCGGACTTCGTGATCGACGCGGTGCCGCCCCGCTACAGTCCCCGGCTGGAGACCTTTTTTCAGTTCGAGGATATCCACGCCTCCTACGAGCTCGAGCTCGGGCTGAACCGTCTCTATGCGCCAGGCGCGCTGCATGGCGAGCGGCGCTATCGCGCCTACCCGATCGAGGAGATGACCGCGGACTATAGGGCCAAGGGGCCGGCGATGTTCCGATCGACGTTCATGCGCGACAGTCACTACGGGAAGGACGCGCTCGATTTCTCGCAGATGACTTATGTCTACTGGCGCGGCGGGCGAGTGCTCGTCAACCGCGAAATCCTGCAGGAAAATCCGCGCGCGCTGTACCGAGAGCTCGCGGACAAACCGCCGCCGAGCTGGGCCGCGCCCGCGGAGTAGGCCCGCGGGATCGACGGCGGATCGGCTAGAATCCGTGCCTCTGTCGCATCGTGAAGGCGCAGTGACCGACCTGTCCGAAACCCGAGCCGTCGCCCCGCTCAAGCTGCTGCGCGAGATGCTTTATATCCGCTTGGTGGAGGAGAGCATCGCGGCGCGCTACGGCGAGCAGGAGATGCGCTGCCCGGTGCATCTCTCGGTGGGGCAGGAGGCGACGGCCGTGGGCGTCTGCCAGGCGCTGCGCGTCACCGATCGCGTCTTCAGCACCCATCGCTGCCACGCCCACTACCTTGCGAAGGGCGGCGACCTCAAGGCGATGCTCGCCGAGATCTACGGCAAGAGCGCGGGCTGCATCGGCGGCCGTGGCGGCTCGATGCACCTCGCTGATCCGGCGAAGGGGATGATTGCGAGCGTGCCGATCGTCGCCAGCTCCATCCCGCTTGCGGTCGGCTCGGCCCTGCAGGCGAAGATCGACGGCCAGGACCACGTCACCGTGGCGTTCATCGGCGACGCCTCGATCGAGGAAGGCGTGTTCCACGAAAGCGCGAACTTCGCCAGCCTGCGGAAGCTGCCGGTGATCTTCGTCTGCGAGAACAACCTCTATTCCGTCTATACCAACATCCGCGAACGCCAGCCCGGCCGGCCGCTGACCAACGTCGCTGTGGCGCACGACCTGCATGCGGCAAGCGCCGACGGCAACGACGTCGAAGCGGTGTTGCGCTCGACGCAGGAGGCCGTCGCGCGCGCGCGCTCCGGCGAGGGCCCGACCTTCCTGCAGTTCGACACGTACCGCTGGCGCGAGCACTGCGGCCCGAACTTCGACAACCAGCTCGGCTATCGCACCGTCGACGAGTACGAGGAATGGCACGCAAAGGATCCGATCGAGCTCACCCGCCGCAAGCTGCGCGCTCTGAAGATGCTCGCTGAGAGCGACGAGAGCCGCATGACGCAGGAAATCGAGTCGGAGATCGACGCCGCCTTCGCCTACGCCAAGGCAGCGGCCCTGCCGGAGCCGTCGCAGGCCTCGCAGTTCGTCTACGCAGGACGGTAAGTGGCGGAGCTGCGCATGACGAATACGGCCGACGCCATCCGCGACGGCCTGACCGAGGCGGCAAAGAAGGATCCCGCCGTGATCTTCCTCGCCGAGGGGGTCACCGATCCGACGGCGGTATTCGGCACCATCAAGGACCTCCCCAAGCACGTCGCGCCGGAGCGCATCATCGAGATGCCGGTGGCCGAGAACGGCCTCTGCGGGGTCGCGATCGGCGCCGCAATGATGGGCAAGCGCCCGGTCATCAGCTTCCATCGAGTCGAATTCGCGCTGCTCGCCATGGAGCAGATGGTGAACAACGCCGCCAAGGCGCACTACATCAGCCGCGGCAGGCACCGCGTGCCGCTGGTGCTGCGGCTCGTGGTCGGGCGCGGCTGGGGGCAAGGGCCCGAGCACTCGCAGAGCCTTGAGACGATGTTCGCGCTCGTGCCGGGGCTCAAGGTCCTCATGCCGACCTACCCGCGGGATGCGAAGGGAATGATCATCTCCGCGGTCGAGGACGACAACCCCGTCATCGTCATCGAGCATCGCTGGGTGCACTACGTGCAGGGCCAGGTGCCCGCCGGGTACTACACCGAGCCGCTCGACGGGCCGCGCGAGGTGCACAAGGGCAAGGACCTGACGATCGTCGCGACCTCCTACATGACGCTCGAGGCGGTCCGCGCCGCCGAGCAGCTCGAGACGGTCGGCGTGTCCGCCGCGGTGTTCGACCTTCGCGTGGTGCGGCCGCTCCTTCTCGACCGGATCTTCGACTCGGTCGCGAAGACCGGCCGCCTGCTCACCATCGATACCGGGTACAGGAAGTTCGGCATCGGCGCGGAGATCGTCTCCGAAGTCGTGGGCAACTGCTTCGCCAAGCTCAAGGCGGCGCCGGTCCGCATCGGCCTTCCGGACCACCCTACGCCGAGCTCCAGGGGCCTCGTGCCGGGCATCTACCCCGACGCCGCGAGGATCGTTCGCGAGGCCGGCGCCCAGCTCGGCCTCGCCCACGACAAGATCGAAGGCGCCGTCAGAGAGCTCGAGGCCAAGCGCAAGGGGCTTCCCGTCGACGTCCCGGACCCGTTCTTCAAGGGTCCGTTCTAGATGCGCGTCCGCTACTCGCCTCTCGCCCAGCAATACGCGAACCCGGAGCCGATCTTCCAGGAGCTGCGCGAGCTGGTGCGCAGCGGCGACTTCACGCTCGGCAAGCCGGTGGGCGAGTTCGAGCAGCTCTTCGCCGAGCAGTGCGGCGTCAAGCATGCGATCGGCGTCGGCTCCGGCACCGATGCCTGCAAGATCCCCCTGAAGGCGCTCGGCATCGGGCCGGGCGACGAGGTCCTCACCTGCGCCAACACGTTCTGGGCGACCGTCGGGGCGATCAACGAGGTCGGCGCGACGCCGACCTTCGTCGATGCCGACGACAGCTTCTGCCTCGACGTCGAGCAGCTCGAGGCCGCGATCACGCCGCGCACCAGGGCGCTCATGCCGGTGCACCTCACGGGCGAGGTCGCCAACATGCCGCGCGTCATGCAGGTCGCGGCCCGGCACAACCTGCCGGTGGTGGAGGACGGTTGCCAGAGCCTGCTGGGGGAATGGGAGGGGAGGAAAGTCGGCAGCTTCGGCGTCGCCACCGCCTTCTCGATGCATCCGCTGAAGGTGATCAACGTCTGGGGCGACGCGGGCGTGATCGTCACCGGCGACGACGAGATGAACCGCAAGTGCCGGCTCCTGCGCAACCACGGCCTGACGAGCCGCGACGAGATGGAGATCTTCGGCTACAACACCCGCCTGGACTCCGTGCAGGCGGTGGTCGGCAAGTACATCGTCAAGCGGACCCGCTGGATCGTCGAAGAGCGGGCAAAGAAGGCCGCCCATTACGATCGGGGCTTCAGGGACATCGCCGGCGTTCGAATCCCGCCGCGCAATCCGAAAACGAAGCACGTCTACCTGCTCTACGTGCTTCTTGCGGAGCGCCGCGACGAGCTCGTCAAGTATTGCCTCGAGCGCGGCGTCGAGGCGAAGATCCACTATCCGGTTCCGCTTTACCGGCAGAAAGCGCTCGCCCATCTTGGCCACAAGCCGGGCCGCTTTCCGGTGACCGATCGCCACGCAAGAGAGTGCATCACCTTCCCGGTAGACCAGCACCTGGTCGACGCCGAGCAGGACTACGTCATCGAAACCGTCCGCAATTTCTACGCGGGGAAGAAATGAGCGCAGCGACCGCCCTGAAAGTTCCGTTCATCGACCTCAAGCAGCGCTACGAGGAGGAAAAGACCGAGCTCCTCGCCTGCGTCGAGCGCGTCGTCTCGCAGGGCCACTTCGTGCTCACGCAGGAGGTGAGCGAGTTCGAGCAGGCCGCCGCCCGGTACATCGGGGTCAAGCATGTCGTGGGCCTCAACTCCGGCACCGACGCGCTCATGATGGCGCTCTGGGCGCACGGCATCGGCAAGGGCGACGAGGTCATCACCACGCCGGTGTCCTTCGTCGCCACCACCGGCTCGATCGTGCACGTCGGCGCCAAGCCGGTGTATGTGGATGTGCGCGAGGACCAGCTCATCGATCCGGCGAAGATCGAGGCGGCGATCACGCCGCGCACCAAGGCCATCATGCCGGTGCACTGGATCGGGCGCATCGCCGACATGGACGCCATCATGGCGGTGGCGAAGAAGCACAAGCTTCTCGTGATCGAGGATGCGGCGCAAACGATGGGCGCCTACTACAAGGGCAAGCACGGCGGCAGCCACGGCAATGCGGCGGGCTACTCCGCGCATCCGCTCAAGAACCTGAACGCGCTGGGCGACGGCGGCTTCATGGGCACGAACGACGACGAGGTCGCACGCAAGGTGAAGCTCTATCGCACGCACGGCCTCGAATCGCGCGACTCCTGCGTCATGTACGGGGTCAACTCGCGCCTCGATACGCTGAATGCGGAAGTGCTCAAGTTCCGCCTGCAGCGGCTGAAGAGCGTGGTCGACCGGCGCCGGCGCAACGTGGAGATCTACAGGAAGCTCATCAAGCCCGGCCCGGTCTACATCCCGCCCGAGAAGCCGCATGAGCACAACTCCTACGTCATGTTCATCGTGCAGGCCGAGCGCCGGGACGAGCTGAAGGACTACCTCGCCGCGCGCGGAATCGAATCGCTCGTCTACTACGGCACGGCGCTCCACCTGCACAAGGCGGCGGCGCGGCTCGGCTACAAGAGGGGCGACTTCCCGGTGGCGGAAAAGCAATGCGACCGCGTGCTCGCGCTGCCGCACCACCAGCACCTCACCGAAGAGCAGATCGCCTACGCCTCCGAGGCGGTGAACAAGTTCTACGGCTGAGATGGCCCGCGGCGTCCTCGTCATCGCGCCCCACGGCCTCGACGAGGCCCTCGGTTGCGGCGGCGCGATGGCGCGCCACGCCGACGAAGGCGACACGGTGCACGTCCTCGTCCTCTTCGGCGACGGAACCGGCCGCGACGCCGTGCGGCGCGCGAACGCCCGGAAGGCGGCGCAGATTCTCGGCGCGCAACCGCCGCGCTTCGCGGGCTTTCCCGAGAACCGGAGCGACACGCTTGCGCTGCTCGACGTGGTCGGCGTAATCGAGCGCTGCGCTGCCGAGGTCAATCCCGACACGGTCTATGTGAGCCACGGCGGCAACCTCAATATCGATCACCAGACGAGCTGCCGCGCGGCGCTGACCGCGCTGCGCCCCGTGCCCGGATCGAGCGTGCGCGCGCTCTACGCCTATGAGGTTCTCTCCAGCACCGATTGGGCAGCGAGCGGCGAGCCCTTCATCCCGAACCGGTTCGTCGAGATCACCGCCCAGCTCGAGCGCAAAGTGAAGGCGCTGGAGGCCTACGGCGAGGAAATGCGTCCCGCGCCGCATGCGCGTTCGATGGACGGCGTTCGGGCTCTTGCGCGTCTAAGAGGAGGAAGCGCGGGCGTCAGCGCGGCCGAAGCGCTTCTTCTTCTTCGTGAGATTGCTCGCGCATAGCCCCGGCGGGCCGGCGCGCAATGAGCTCGGCAGGCACCGGCTCGAAGCTCAGCAGCTCGACGATCAGGCGGGCGATCGTGGCGGCCACGCTGACCCAGTTCCGGGGTCGCATGGCGACCGAGTGCTGCTTCACTTCGGCCCCTTCCACCCCGACCTCGACGAAGGTGCAGCCGGATCTCAGCAACTTGATCAGGATTTCGGCCTGAAAACCGAATCCGCCGCTCTTGATCGCGATTTTCTGCAGCAGATCGCGACGATGCACGGGCAGGCCGTTGTAATAACGCAGCCGCAGGCCGAAGAGCGTATTGAGGATCGCGGTATATCCCCGCGACAGCAGGTAGCGGGGGAAAGACTTGATGCGCCGGAGGTTCGTCATCCACGGCACGACGATGTCGGCCCGTCCGATCTGATCGAAAATGGCCGGCAAGCTCGCCGCGGGCAGCCCGCCGTCGCCGCAGAGCAGCATCACGTATTCGAAGCGCGACTCGCCCAGGCCGCGCTTGTACGAATTCCCGAAGCGCAGATTCGTGGCATTGTGGAGGACGCGGACCTTCGGATGCCGACTGGACGCCTGGTCCATGATTTCGCCCGTGCGGTCGCTGCTTCCGTCGTTGACGAGGATCACCTCATAATCGGCGAAGCGCGCGAGCGCGATTTCTGCCATCAGCTGCTCGACGAAGGAGCCCAGCACGCGTTCCTCGTTGAAGGCCGGAACGACGAAGGAAATCGTGTATCGGTGCGCGGGCACTGTCTGTGCGCTCATCCACGCAGAATAATCGCAAAGCCGGGGGCGACGCAATGAACATGCCGACCGCACGATCAAGCGTCGCTCATGGGTGACAAGAAGGAGGCACGCGTGCGGAGCGCTCCGCGAACGACCTATACCACTCCTTTCATGGACGTGATTCACAGCCGCGTGGATTTCGAGACCTTCGTCAAGGACTACTATGTCGTCACCTTCGGCCAGCGCGGCGGCCTGGTCGGCATCCGCGATGGCAAGGTGCTCCTCGTCCGGCAATATCGATTCCTGATCGACGGCTATTCCTGGGAGCTTCCAGGCGGCACGATCGACAAGCGCGAGAGCGTGGAAGCCGGGCTCGCGCGCGAATGCGAGGAAGAGACGGGGCTGCGGCCCGCGGATTTGCGGCTGCTGCTCGTGTACTATCCCGGCCTCGACAACGTGGACAATCGAACGTCGATCTATCTTTCCGAGAGGCTGGAGCCCGTCAAGCCGTTCGTCGGCAATCCCGCCGAGGTCAGCGACATGGCCTGGTTCGGCCTCGGTGAATGCCTGCGCATGGTATTCAGCCGCGGCATCCTCGATGCGATGACCATCGCCGGCCTGCTTGCCTATCAGCACCTTCGCACCGCGAATGCGGCGCGGTAGCCCGGCTCATAGAGGCCGGCCGGCTCGATGATCCTGATCGCCTTCGGCTGTTACTTGTCCGCGCACTTTTTGCTCTATGCCCTGCTGCTGCGGCACCGACGCTTCATTGCGACGGAAAGGGGCATCTTTCTGTACCACTTCGTGCCGGCAGCCTCGTGGGCGACGCTCCTCGCCGCGTTTTCCCTCGCTTCCTCGTCCGTGAGCGCAGCGGACGTGCTTCTCGTGGCAAGCCTGCACGGCATCTACAGCTTGAGCTTCCTCGAGCTCTGGGCGCTTGCCGACGGCGGCTACTCGCTCGCGATCATCGATCAGCTCGCCGGCGGCAGAAACGTGCCTGAGCGCAGTGCTCTGGAGCCGTTGGCGGCGATGGGAACCGCCAAAAGACGGGCGCGACTCGCGGATCTTGTGCGCATGGGCCTGGTGGAAGAGCGGCCGGAAGGATACCGGCTGACGCCGTCGGGTCGTACCCTGGCGGGGCTCATCTGGGCCATCGCCAAGCTGAGCGGCGTGCCCATGGTCGCCTAGCGATGTGGGCGCTCGCCAGCCTCGTCGCTTTCCTCGCCGCGGTTGTCGGCCATGGAGGAATCCGTCGAGCCGCACCCCGGATGGGCGCGCTGGGGGCGTTTCTCCTGGCCGGGTGCGCCGTCGGTGCGGGGCTTGCGGGCTTCCTTCTGCAAAGATCCGGATTGACGGCCGAGAGCCTGGCCGCCCTGAGCAGCTATGCATTCGCCTGCGAGCTCTATATTTTTCTCTTCTCCTCGATCAGCAGCAGCATCAGCGCCTCTCTGCTCTACGGGCTGCGTTCGGGCGCGCTCTCCGCGACCGAGTTGGAGTCGCGCTTTGGCGGCGCAGCCATGGTGGAGCGCAGACTGTCGAGGATGCTTTCGACCGGGATCCTGCAGCGTAGCGCGACGAGCTATAGCCTCACAGCGAGGGGAATCGGCCTGATGCGCGCCTACAGGGGTTGCCGCGGCTTTTTCCGGCGCGGCACGGCGGGTTCCCTTTGAGCCCGCGTATCCCGCTCCCGCTCGGGCGCTATCGCGAAACCATTTTCAGCCGGCAGATGCTGCGCTGGTGGATCGTCGGCATAGCCTTTCTCGGGGTGAACATCGCGCTGCTGTACCTGCTCGTGGATCTTCTCGGCCTGGGGGTCCTCGTCTCGACGCTAATCGCCGGGGAGATAGGCCTGGCACTGCGGTTCGTGGTCAACGACCGCTGGGTGTTCCAGCAATCGCGAATCACGCTGCAGCGCCTCTGGCAATATCACGTCGCCAGCGCAGGCGGCTTCGCGATCTGGTGGGTGAGCACCAATGCGATCGTTTTCTTCGGCGTGCACTACGTCATCGCGTCCATCGTCGGTACGGCGTGCTCCATCGTGATCAGCATCGTGACCAATTTCTTCTGGATCTGGTCCCGCAAGCCGGGGACCTCGCAGCCGACCGGGGGCGGCGACTAGCCGCGGCCGAGCGCGGTCATTCCGGATCGATTTCCAGGATCGTCCAGTAATAGTCGCCGCGGTAGCCTGCCTCGCGCAGGATTGCCCGCCAGTCATCGGGCGTGCCGTAGGTCTGCGCCGTGAGCATCCAGTCCTCGAACAGCTTCCTCTCCTGCGGCGTGCGGTACGCGTCGACCTGGATATAGGAGCGGCCGCGCGAGACGCGCTCGATCTCCTTGAGCGCGTCGACGCAGCCGGCGCGATCGAGGTTGTGCACGGTGTTGATTGCCAGCACCGCGTCGAAGCTCTTGTCGGGAAAAGGCAGCTTGGTGGCATTGCCGACGTGCAGGCGCCCCACGACCTCGGGCTCGCAGTGGAGCACCGCATACTCGGATACGTCGAGCCCGTAGGCGTCGAGCCCGGCACAGACCTTCATCAGGTCCTTGACCAGGAATCCCTTGCCGCAGCCGACGTCGAGCACGCGCTCGCCGGGCTTCAGGCCGAAATGCCGCACGATGTCCTCGGCGATCGGAATCCAGCGCCCGTCGTAGCGATAGCCGCCGTAGCCCTGCTCGCGCGTTCCGTCGAAGTACTCCTTGCCGAACCGGAGCGCGATGCGCCGGTTCTCCTCCTTGTGCGCAAGCCGGGCCTGGACGTTGCGTTTCGCCTTCGGGTAGCGGGCGAGGAGATTGATCTCGGCCATGGCCTGGATTCCTTTGCGTCGTTATTTCTTCTCGAAGCGCCCGATTCCCGGCTCGAGGGAAACGATGGGCTTGAGCGTGACGAGGTCCATGCGCCGCAGGGCGAACAGCTCGGTCGCCGCGATCGCCTCGATCTCGGCCGCCTGCCAGCTGGCGAAGCCGTCGTAGCGCGCGGAAAGCAGCTTGCCGCTCAGAACCCTGCCGGCGCCGAAGAGGAGGAACTCCACCAGGTCGGCGGTCAGGCTCGCCGCGGCAAAGCCTTCCCCGGTCTCGCGCATTCTCTTCATCTTCGGGTACCACGCGCCGGCGCGCGCGCCCGCGGCGAGCAGCTGGTCCTGCATGCCGCTGTCCACGCTGCCCGGAAGGATCGCGTTCGCCACGATGCCCATCTCCTTGACCTCGCTGGCGAGCGTATCGGTGAAGCGCGCGAGCGCGGCCTTGGATGCCGCGTAGCAGGAGAAGTGGTCCAGCGGGCCCGTGGAGCCGCCGCCCGCCACGTTGATGATGCGGCCGCGCTTGGCAGCCACCATGTAGGGCAGCGCGAAATGGCAGCAGGAATAGCAGCCCATGAGATTGGTGTCGAACGCCGCCTTCCATGTGCCCGGGGCCACCTCGAGCACCGAGCCGATGGCGCCGTAGGTCCCGGCGGCATTGAGCAGGACGTCGAGCCTGCCGAACGCGCCGGCGGTGTACGCCATCAGCTCCCGCACCTGCTCTGCATCGGACACGTCGGCATCGCACAAAACGACGTTCGCCGTCGCGCCTTCGCCGAACAGCCTTTCGATCTGCGCGCCTTTTGCGTGGCGCGCGACGGCGACGACTTTCATGTCGTGCGCAAGAAGCCGGCGCGCGATCGTCGAGCCGATCACGCCCGTGGCGCCGGTAATCACGGCGACGCCCTGCGCGCTCACGGCGCACCGTGGCAGCGAGCCACGCCTTCCTCGAGCGAGATGAAGCGATACCCCGGAAAGGCCTTGAGAAGCGCGGTCACGTCGTAGTGCCGGTGCGTCACGGGATTCGTCCGCGCGCCGGCGGCGATTTCCACCGGCTGCTTGTGCGACTGCGCCGCCACGAGCTCGGCCACGCCGCGAAAGGAGAGCGAGCGGCCGGTCGCGACGTTGAGCGTGCCGCGGCTGCCATGCTGGAGGCAAAGGCAGGCGATCTCGGCGACGTCGTGCACGTGGATATGGTCGCGAGTCTCCTCGCCCTCGCCGAAGAGCTGGATTTTGCCCTGCTCGCGCGCAGCGCGCCGGAAGCGGTTCGGGCCGTAGGCGTTGTGCGGATCCCCGGCGCCGTAGACGAGCGTGGGGCGCAGCACGAGCAGTGGCGCCTTGACTCCGCTCGCCATCAGCTCGCGTGAGAGGTGCATCGCGCCGTAGAAGTCCTGCGGCGCCGCCGGGGTCTCCTCGCTCACCAGCGACGGGCCGGGCCCGTAGACCGCGTCGGAGCTGAAATAGACCAGGTGCGCGCAGCCGGTCTCCTCGAACGCCGCACACACGGCCTGCATCATCGCCACGTTCCTGAGCAGCGTGCCCGCGTCCCTGCCCTTGTCTGGAGTGAGCGCGGCGAGCATGACGACGGAATCCGAAGGCTCGAGCAGGCGGGCGAGCTTGCCCGGCGCGTCGGATGCGGCGAGATCGAGCTCCTTCGAGGCGAGGGGCAGGATCGGGATGCCGGCCTGCTTCAGACGCGCAATGAGCGCGGCGCCGATGAAGCCGTGCGCGCCGAGCACGACGACGCGCTGCGGGCCTGCGGGCGCTGCACGCGCGTGGACGATCACGCCGGCGCGCCCAGGGTCCGGTAACGCAGCCCCGCCTCGCGGCAGGCTTTGGCGTCAAGCACGCCGTGCGGATCAAGGACAACGTTGCCGCGCATTCGGCGCGCGATGTCGGCCGGAGAGAGGGACGCGAACTCCTTCCACGGCGTCATGATCACGAGCGCGTCGGCGCCTTCGCACGCTTCGAGGGCGGAGCGGGCGGCGTAGGCGCGCGGGTGGCCGGCCTCCGCGGCCGGGACGACCGGGTCATGCAGGCGCAGGCTGAACCGCTGCAGGTGCTTGAGCAAAGCGAGCGAGGGCGAGTTCTTCGTCGAGTGCGTGTCCTGCTTGTACGCGAGACCGAGCACCGCGATCACCGGGTCGTCGGCCTTGGACAGCACCTCATCGTGCAGCGTGCGCAACGCCCAGTCGCGGCGATGGCGGCTGTTGGCGAGCCAGGCGCGCACCACCGCCGCGTCGGTCCCGAGCTCGTCGGCGAAGCGGCACACGGTCGCGAGGTCGCGCTCGAGGTTGCCGCCGGCGATGCCCAGGCCGGGCGCGAGGTAGGCGTGCGGGCCGATGCGGCGGTCGAGCTTCAGCGCCGGCGCGATCTCCGACCAGTCGGCGCCGGTCTTCTCGCAGAGCTCCGCGAGCACGTTGCTCGTCGTCACGCTCGAGACCAGGAACATGTTGATCGAGATCTTGCAGAGCTCCGCGCTCTCGTAGCGCATCGGCAGGATCGGGCAGCCATGCGCCTCGAGGAAGGCGCGGTAGGTGGCGGGAAGCGGCGCCGCCGGGTCGGCGCAGCCGACGATATAGCGCTCCGGGACCAGCGCGCGCTCCACGGCGCGGCCGAAGATCAGCGTCTCGACCTGATAATGGAGCGCCCGGTCGGGATGCTGCTTGCGCCGCGTGTAGCCCGGAGGGACTTGGGAAAGAACCACCACCACTGCGTTGGGGCCGGCAGCAAGGAACACACGCTCCAGCATGCTGTTGATCGGCGCAAGGTCGCTCGCGCCCGCGTCGTCGGTGGGCACATCGGGCGCGACGTAGATGACGTCGCAGCTCTTCAGGTCCTCGGCGCTCGACGTGAAAACGAGTCGCTCGGAGTTCTTCGCCAGGAGGTGCTCGAGCTGCGGCTCGGACACCGGCAGCTCCTTGCGGCGGAGCGCTGCGATCCTGCGCGCGTCCGGGTCGAAGCAGACGACGCGGAAGCCCTTCTCGCTCGCCGCCACGCCCGAGACCAGGCCAAGGTGCGTCATCCCGGCAAAAGCGATCACCGGCCGGCTCATGCGGCTGCGCTCCGCTTCTGCCGCGCGTGCACCGCCGAAAGCCCTTCCCGCCAGCCCTTGAAGCGGAATCCCGGAAAGGCGGCGAGGACTGCCCTGTTGTCAAAGGGCCGGTAGCCGTTGTGCGGCATCGGCCCGCTGCGCGGACTGGCCTTGACCGCCACGCGCGGCGCAAATTCCGAAGCGGCGAACTCGGCAAGCTGGCGGAACGAAACCACCTCGCCGGAAACGGCGTTGGCGATCCCCCTGCTGCGCTGCTGGATGATCTTCAGCACGAGGAGCGCGACGTCCGCCACGTCAACGTGGTCGCGGCGCTCCTCGCCTTCGCCGAAGAGCACGATGTCCTTGCCCGCCGAGGCGAGCCGGCGAAAGCGGTTCGGGCCGTAGCCGTTGTGCGGGTCGTCCAATCCGTACACCAGCGTCGGCCGCACCAACGCGAGCGGACCGCCAAATGCGCTCTTGAGCGCGAGCTCGCGCGCGAGGTGCATCACGCCGTGCAGCGAACCGGGCTCCGCGCATGAGGCCTCGGTCAGCGCGCTCGAGGAATCCTTGTACACCGCGTCGGAGCTTATGTAGACAACGTGCGCCACCGGGCGGGTGGCGAGCGCCGCACACACGGCTTGCGCCATGAGCAGGTTTTCGCGCAGCATGGCGACGTCCTTGCATGGCGCCCTGGCGGATGCGAAGACGAGCACATCGTCGGCCTTCAGCTTCTCGAGAAGAACATCTCGCGCACCGGGCTGCAGCAGGTCGAGCGCCGGCCGGCCGAGCTTGACCACCGCAATGCCTTCGTGCTGGAGAGCCGAGACGACCGCTCCCGCGATGAAGCCGCCGGCTCCGAGCACGGCGACGCGGGACGGATTGCGCGGCTCGCGCTCCAGGTGCTCAAGCATCGCGGAGCGCCTGCCGCGAAAGCTCGGCCAAGGTGCGGTTGATCCAGACGTCATTCGCGATGTTGTTGGCGCCTGTCTCGCACAATTTCCTGAAATGCTCGTATTCGAGCGCCCAGGTGGGATCCGGCTGCTCGAGCGTGAGCACGTCCTCTTCCGGACGGCCGCTGGGCAGCTTGCGCGTGCGCTCGGTGAAGGTGCTCGGCCCCCACTTGCAGAGCGACGCTATGTGCGCGCTGCCTTTCTCGGCGAGGACGTCGGTCGTGTGATGGTTGCGCCAGGAGAGCAGCGTGACCTCGCACTGGATCAGCGGATCGCCGTCGGCGCCGAACGCCACGTGGTCGAACGCGCGGTTCTCGAAGCGCCTCGCCGAGTGGATGCGGAAGCCCTCGACGGGTCTGCCCAGCCAGAAGAGCAGCGTATCGAGGAGGTGCGAGCCGAGGTCCGGCAGCACGCCCGCGCCCCGATCGCGCCAGGCCGAGTCGCGCACCAGCCGCGCCGTGCCGTTGCCGTAGAACATGCGGATGGAATAGATCCGGCCGAGCCGCCCGGAGTCCAGGACTTCCTTCATGCGCACGAAATGCGGCTCGAAGCGGTGGTTGTAGGCCGTATAGCAGGCGACCTTGTTGCTTTCCGCCAGCCGCTGCAGCGCCTGGAGCTGCTCGTTCTTCTCGGCGAACAACGGCTTTTCGACGAGGGCGTGCTTCCTGTTGGACAGGAGATAGGTCAGCAGCTCGATCTTCGGCCCGTCGGGGACGCAGAGGAGCGCCGCGTCGTAGGCCGAGAGCGGCACGTCCTCGATGCGCTTGTAGCGGGCCTCGGGATTGACCGGATCGACCGTCGCCACGGCCTCGGCACCCGCGACCGCGCGGCGCTTGTGGCCCTGTACGCCGAGCCCGACGACGACGACGCGCATCGCTCGCCCGCCGCCGCTACGCGAACTGCGCGTGCTTCTCGACCGCGTCGATCTTCTTCAGCACCTGGTCGGGCGTGACCGGCACGTTGCCGTCGTGCTCGCACTCGATGCCCGCCGCCATGTTGCCGAGGATGGACGCGATGACGTCGTTCTTGGTCGCCACCATGGCGAGCGTGGCGTAGGCAAGGAGCGCGTCACCCGCGCCCACCGCGTCGACCACCCTGTCGGCGAAGCTCTCGATGGTGAAGAAGGCGCGGAAGTCCGTAGGCGAGTCCGAGCGGTAGGTGATGATGCCGCGGTCGCCGCACTTCAGGATCACCGTCTTGCATCTCGAGCGCCGGTGCAGCTCGAGCGCCAGCGGCCGCACCACCGAATCCTGGTCGCCCAGCGCGAAGCGCGCCTCGCGCTCGTTCGGCGTAATGAGGTCGAAGCCCTCGAACTCGAGGATGTTGCCCCAGCGGCTCGCGACCTGGCTGTCGGCGACGCGGTACGACCCCGCGGGAATCGCGGCAATGAGCGCCGGAATGGTGACGCGGTTGAAAATGCCGTGGCGAAAGTCGCTGAAGACCACCGTCTGGGCGCGCTTCTGGCCGAGCTGGCGCTTGAGCTGCTCGACGATCTTGTCCGAAATCGAGCGGTTGTCGAGGGTATCGACCTTGAGCAGCCGGTAGCCCTCGGCGACGATCGCGTTCTTGTTCGTGGTCGGGCGCGTATCGTCGATGATGGGCAGGCAGCGAACGCCGGCCTTCGCGAGGTCCTCGATCACGAAGTCCTTGTAGTGATCGTTGCCGAGCACCGTGGAGAACGTCACCTCGGCGCCCGCCGCGCGCAGGTGCTTGGCGACCACGCCGGCGCCGCCGACGTAGTCGGTCTGCTTCTCGAAGCGCACGCTGATGGTCGGGGTCTTCGTCATGCCGCCGATCATCGATGTATACGTGTAGCTGTCGACGATGGTGTCGCCGACGACGTGAGTCGTGATGCCTTTCAGGGCGCGCACCGCATCGCGCAGGTTCTGGAAGGTGACGCCCTCGCCGTGCATGAGGAGCATGAGCTTCTCGACCGCGATGTTCGGCGGCGCGAGCTCGAGCAGCGCGGAGGAGGAATAGACGATGTCGCCGGGCGTGAAGATGATCTCGCCGCCGTAGGACTCGAGGACCTTGATTTCTTCCTGGGTCTTCGGATGTACCTGGCCCGCGGTGTATTCGTAGCCCTTGGCAAAGTAGTCGGGCTGGATGAGCGCCAGGTTCTTCAGCGGCGTCGCCTCGCGATCGATGATCACGTAGTCGACCATCTCGAGCGCGGCGAGGTTGATCGCGCGCAGCTCCTCCGGCACATAGGGCCGCAGGTTGCCCTTCATGATGTGCACGTCGGCGGTGAGGCTCGCGATCAGGATGTCCGCCTTGGTCTTGGCATAGAGCAGGTGGCGCACGTGGCCCGGATGCACGACGTCGAAGGTGCCGTGGCACATGATCACCCTCTTTGCGCGCGGCCGGTCGCCGATCGCCTGCTTCACTTGCTCGGGCGTCTTGATCTTGTGCGAGAGCAGATGCCTGCTTGCCGGATCCATGGTCAGTGCCCCTGCGGCGAGAGATATTCGAACCAGGTGCGCGTCGCCTTGGCGATCGACTCGGCATCCCAGAGCGGCGCTTCCTTCCAGTAGTCGATGTTGGCGACGATGCGGCGCACGCCTTCCTCGAAGGAGACTTCGGGCTTCCAGCCGAGCTCCGAGGTGATCTTGCCGATGTCCGCCCAGGTGCAGTCGGGCTCGCCGGGACGCTTCGGAATGAAGCTCTTCTCCCCGCCGAGGAGCTCCACCAGGCGGTTCACCGACTGGGGGTTGCCGGCGCCGAGATTCCAGAATTCGCCGCTGCGTCCGGTCTCGGCCGCGGCAAGGAAAGCCCTGGCGACGTCCGTGACGTAGAGGAAGTCGCGCCGCTGGGTGCCGTCGCCCACTACGGTAAAAGGCTTGCCGGCGAGTTTCTGGCGCAGGAACACCCCGAACACCGCGCCGTATGCTCCGGAGGTGCGCGAGCGCGTGCCGTAGGCGTTGAAGATGCGCACCGAGTTCACGGGCAGCTTGTACACGTGGTGCCAGTGGAAGGCGGCCTGCTCGCCCTGGTACTTGGAAAGCGCGTACGGATACTGCGGCGCGATGGGATGGTCTTCCCGCGTCGGCGTCCTGGCGAGCCCGTAGCAGGAGGAGGACGCCGCGTAGACGAACTTGCGGGCGCCGGCGTGGCGCGCGCACTCCAGCATGTGGACTGTACCCTGCACGTTCGCCGACATGTACTCCATCGGCTTCTCGATCGAGGGAACGATGTCGCCGATGCCGGCGAAGTGGAACACGTACTTCGCGCCCTTGAAGAGCGGATCGGAGGGCGCGCAGCTGCGGATGTCGCGCATCTCGAGCGCGAAGTCGGCGCTGCGCGCGTGCTGGGCGACGTTGTCGGCGCGGCCGCCGACCATGCTGTCGATCGCGCGCACCGCGAATCCCCTCTCGAGGAGCAGGTCCACCATGTGGCTGCCGATGAATCCGGCGCCGCCGGTGACGACAGCTATCGGTTTCGCCAAAAAACCCCCCGCTCGCGGCGCTCGCTTCCCCCCTTGTCAGGGGGGCAAGTCATGCGGCTTTCAGCTCCTTCAGGCGCCGGACGTTGAAGTAGAACGTGTCCTGCATGCTGTTCGGCAGCTTGCCGGCCTTGAACGCCTTGCACAGGTCGCGCACCGCATCCTCCACGGTGAATTTCGGCTGGAAGCCGAGCACGCGACGGATCTTGTCGGAGTTGACATGGTACGAGCGGATGTCGTCGGTCGGCGTGGTGACGATGGGAATGTCGCCCTTCTCCGGGAATTCCTGCTGCACGATGCGCTTGGCGATCTGCGCGATCTCCATGATGGAGAGGTTCTGGAATCCGGCGTTGAAGATCTCGCCTGCGATCTTCTCCGCGGGCGCCTCGAGCATCAGCTTGTAGACGTCGCACATGTCCTGCACGTGCAGGTTGGGCCGCTTCTGCGAGCCGCCGAACACCGTGATCTTGCCTGCGTTGATGGCATGGTTGGTGAGGATGTTCACCGACAGGTCCAGGCGCTGGCGGGGCGCGTAGCCGCACAGCGTCGCCGGGCGGATCACCGCGCACTCGAAGTCGTTCGACTGATGCTTGAACAGCAGCGGCTCGCACAGGCCCTTGTACTTGTTGTAGAGCGTGAGCGGCACCAGCGGATGCTCCTCGGTGACATCCGGCGAATCGGAAACGCCGTACACGGAGCTCGACGAGGCGTAGATGAAGCGCCTCACGCCGGCGTTTTTCGCCGCGACCACCATCGGCTCGAACGCATCGAGGTTGATGGTGGTGGAAAGCTTCTCGTCGAGCTCGAAGCTCGCATCGTTCGAGATGCAGGCGAGGTGGATGACGGCGTCGACCCCGCCGCCCATCGCCTCGAACAGGCGGTCGGTATCGCGGATGTCGCCTTGCAGGAGCTTGAGCCCCGGATTCGGCTTGAAGAGCCTGGCATCCCCGAAGTAATTGATGTCGTAGACGGTGACCTTGTAGCCGCTGTCGATGAGCTGGGGAACGAGGAGGCTGCCGACATAGCCGGTACCGCCCGTGACGAGCACGTGCTTGAACTTCATCTCAGGCCGCCTCCCGCGCCGCGATGGTGAAGCCGGCGGCTTTGGCGTCCTTGTGGAACATCTCGACGGTCTCGAGCGAATACTCGCCGAGGTCCTTGCCCACGAGCGCGAGCTTCTTCAGGATGTCGTTGGTCGCGGTGATGATGTGGCAGCCGACCGCGTCGGCCTGGAAGACGTTCAGCAGCTCGCGCGGGCTGGCCCAGATGAGCTCGGCCCTGGGCTTCGCCTTCATGATCTGCACCGCTTTCTTCATGACCGGCACCGGATCGACCCCGGTGTCCGCGATGCGGCCCGCGAACACGGAAATGATGGCGCCCGTGCCCGCGTGCAGGCGCTCCGTGATCCGCTCGACCTGCTCGAGCGTCATGACGGCCGTGACGTTGACCGCGACTCCCGCCTTCGACAGCCGCTCGACCAGCGGGCCGGCGAACTCCCTTTTCGTGTTGGTCACCGGGATCTTGACGTTCACGTTCCTGCCCCAGGAGGCGATCTCGTGCGCCTGCGCCTCCATCGCCGCGAAGTCGTCGGCGAAGACCTCGAAGGACACCGGGCGATCCGGGATCGCGCGCAGCACGTCGAGCGCAAACGCTTTGTAGTCGCGCACGCCGGCCTTGCGCATCAGCGTAGGGTTGGTCGTAAAGCCCGCGATGAGCGGGTTGGCGGCCATCTCTTTCATGCCGTCAAGGTCTGCGCCGTCGGCGAAAATCTTCACCTTCAATGTCTTCACGCTGCTCAACCCGCCTCCTGGAACGCGCTAAGTGGACCGCAAAATGAGCTCTGCAGCCTCGGGCAGCGATTGTACTGAAACATAAGGCTTTTCGGGCTTCCTTTCGGCGTACCCGCGATCGACGAAGAAGGCACGGCAGCCCGCCGCCTGGGCCGCGGCGACATCGCGCCAGCGGTCGCCGACGAGGTAGCTTTCGCCGAGATCGATTCCGAGCTCCGCGCCTGCCTCGGTGAGCAGCCCGGGTTTCGGCTTCCTGCAGCGGCAGTCGTCGGCGTCGCCGTGCGGACACACTTTCACGAGGTCGATCGCGAGCTTGCGCGCGAGCGCCGCGTTGATGGCATCCACCATCGCGCGCGTCTGCTTTCCCGAGGCGATGTCCGGCTGATTCGTGACGACGACGTTGAGGAAGCCCGCGCTGCGCAGGCGCTGCAACGCTTCGCCGACGCCGGGCAGGATCTCGAGCTCCTCGACGGAGTCCGGCGGATAGGGCTTGCCGTCGCGCACGTAGGCGCGGTTCAGGACGCCGTCCCGGTCGAGGAAAACCGCGCGGCGCGCCTGGCGCCCCGCTACCACTTCGTCGCGGCTTGCTGGAGCGCGGGATGCGAGACCAGGCAATGCCAGACCACCGCCTGGAAAGCCTCGGCATGCGGCGTCACGCGGCTCGGCTCGACCGTCGGAACCACCACGACGCAATCGCCCACCTGCTTCGTGTAGCCGCCGTCGCGCCCGACGACGCCGAAGATCCTCATGCCGCGCGACTTCGCCTCCTTCAACGCCGCCACGATGTTCGGGCTCACGTTCTTCTCGAGATTGCCGCCGCCCACGGAAAAGACGAACACCGCGTCCTTCTCGCCGCCGCGGCTCGTGCGCAGCCAGGCGGCGAAGACGGTGTCCCAGCCTTCGTCGTTGGTGCGCGCGGTCAGCTCGGAGACATTGTCCGTGGGCGCGTAGGCCTCGATGCCGCAGAGCTTGCGAAAATCGTTTACGGCATGGCCGCAGTTGCCTGCGCTGCCGCCGACGCCGAGAAAGAACAGGCGCCCGCCCCGCTGGCGAAGCGCCCCCAGCTCGGCGGCGAGGCGCTCGATCGCGGCAAGGTCCATCTCCCGCGCGACCTGCTGCACCTCCCGGAAATACGCCTCTGCGTGCATGGTGTCGAGTCTAACTCCAAAAATGGCCGCTCTTACCGAGACGCTTCAGCGGCCCGCTTGTCGCAGCCCAGGCCGAGGAAATCGTATTCCGCCGCCTTGAATTTCTCCGGCTGATCGACGATGAGCACGCGGCCGGCAAAGCGCGCGATCAGCGCATCCATGCGATCGCGATTGACGTACGCGCGCAACGGAGAATCGGGGCTGCGCTCGAGAATCGCCCTGAGCAGGCGCAAGGAAAGCGTATCGCCGGCGTGGTAGCCGTCCGCGTACTCGCAATCCGCCTTTACCGGGAGCGGGAAATCAGTGAAGTCATAGAGCAGCGGCACGTCGCGCCTCAGGCGCTCGGCGAGCGCCGTGACGAACGGGCGTCGCTCGCGCGCGCGGATCGCTTTCAGATACAGGGGCGCGACCGGCGGCAGCACGACGATGACCTCCACGCCGCTTTGCTTCAGCCCGGAAAGGATGCGCAGGAACCGGCGCGCGTTCTCCTCGCTCACGAAGTCCCCCAGGCCCAAGTTCACGCGCTCGCTGGTCCCGTTCTCGATCCGCTTGAGCTCGTCCCAGAAATAGCCGACGACGCCTTCTTCCCGGTTCAGGCTCCTCGCGTTGAAGAAGCTGCCGTCGGTGCGGAAGCCGCTCGAGTAGCGCAGGGTGAACAGACCGAGGTCGTCATAGCTCGTGAAGGCGGGCTCGTGACGACCGTGGAGGATCACATCGCGATAAAGGTCCCAGGAAATCTTTCCCTCATGGAGCCAGAAGAAAGGCGACGACAGTTTCGCGTAGGACACCTCCGTCTCGTCGATCAGGTACCGGTTCGACGTCTGCTCGGACTTTGCGTTGAACCACCAGTAGTCGACGAAGTAGAGAGCGAGCTTCGGAACATGCGCCTTGAGCATCTCGCTCACGAAGGTCTCGGACTCAAGCAGATTGCTGGAAACGCCGCCGGCATTGACGAACGGTCGGCCGAAAACCAGGCCGCGGACGTTCATGGCCCGCGATGAGCCGATCACTACGACATCGGGCTTCAGCGCCCGAACGAGTTCGATCTTGTATTTGAGGTCGTTCCCGTTGAACGCGGACCCGTACATGCCGCCGCGATGGAGCTGTTCCGCCACGATATTTGCGTACGAGGACGCTTCGTAAGCCCGCTTGATGAAGACGAAGTTCACCGCGAACGGAAGCGCCGCGAGCGCGACTGCGATGCCGAAGACGCCCGTATAGCGCCTGAACTCCATCGCACCGGCTTCGGCCATCAGAACTGGAAGTACAGGAACGGGCTGTCCCGGTTAATGAGCAACGCTCCGGTTGCAAACGCGCCCGCGGCAGCGAGCGCCCAGGGAATCACCGGCCGCCACGCCAGCGCTGCGGGGAATCGGCCCCGGAGAAAGTTCGCGATGTCCGTCAAGGTGGGCGCGAAGCGCTCCGTCAACACGTAGATATTCGGCGCGAAGAAGGCGAGCAATCCAGCGGCCGAGACGGCGAGCAGGTAATGCCTCGCTTCCGGCATGTGCGAGAAGGCCGGGCGCATGCCGTGCCGGCCGAGCATCGACGAAAGCACCTCGAGCGCGGCGGCAAAGCTCCCGGCGCGGAAGAAGACCCATGCGATGCAGACGGCGCCGAACGTCAAAAGGAAGCTTCCGGCGCCCCACAGCCGTGCGGCGGCCCACCGCCGCGAAAGCGGCAGCGAGCGCCACGCATGATTGACGATCAAATACGCGCCATGCAGCCCGCCCCACGCAACGTAGGTCCACGCAGCGCCGTGCCACAGCCCGCCCAGCAGCATGGTCAGCATCAAATTCAGATACCGCCGTGCGCGGCCGCGGCGATTCCCGCCCAGGGGAATGTAGAGATAGGCAAGGAGAAAGCGCGACAGCGTCATATGCCAGCGCCGCCAGAACTCGATGATGCTCCGTGCCTGGTAAGGGGAAAAGAAATTGAGGGGAAACCGGATCCCGGCAAAGAGCGCGAGGCCGATCGCCATATCGGAATATGCGGAAAAGTCGAAGTAGATCTGCAGCGCATAGGCGACCGCCCCCAGCCAGCCCTCGAAGAAGCTGAAGCGCGTCGCGCCCGCGGCGTTGAATACCAGATCGGCCGGCTGCGACAGGTAGTCCGCGATCACCACTTTCTTGAACAGGCCGAAGCTGAAAAACGTGATTCCGAGTGCCGCATTGCGCCAATCGAAACGCAGCGTGGAGCGGGCGGCAATCTGCGGAATGATTTCGTCGTGGCGCACGATGGGTCCGGCGATGAGCTGCGGGAAAAACACCACGAAGAAGAGATAGTCGAGGAACCGGTAGTGCCGCGTCTCGCCGCGGTAGGTGTCGACGAGATAGGCGATCTGCTGGAACGTGTGGAACGAAATGGCAAGCGGCAGCAGGATCTGCGCCGTAGCGAACGGGCCGGCGCCAAATGCGTTCAGCGTGTCGATGAAGAAGTTCGTGTACTTGAAGTAGCCCAGCAGCAGAAGATCGGTGCCGACACCGGCGGCGAGCAACGGCTTGCGATGCCGCGGATAGTGATCGAGCGCGGCCCCGACGAGATAGTTGAACACCGCCGAGCCCGCCAGCAGGAAAACATACGGCGGGTTCCACCAGGCGTAGAAGAACAACGAAGCGGCCACCATCCACGCGAGCGCGGCGCGATAGCTGGCGCTGGCGACCACGTAGTAGACGAGAAACACTACGGGGCAAAACAGAAAAATAAACGCGTGCGAATTGAACAGCACTTACCGGACGCTGAAATTCGACAGGCAGGCGGGAATCTCCAAGCCATGGCACGACTGCGTCGACCCGTCGGCGGCCCGTTGCTTCCGGGTCGGATGTGGATCCGCCCACAGACCCGCGGCCGCAGATCGCGCTTCGCGCTCGTCTCCAAAAAGCGCGACATCGGTGTCCGCTACGCTTTGCGCCGACACGCGCGCGAACCCGGCTCGCACCATCTCCCTTGCGGCGTCGACTTCGTCGCAATACACCTTGCCGATGATGCGCCCTTCCAACATGGCTCGTTCCAATACCCTTGCTTCCTTGCCCGTACATAGGCGGGTTAGATAAGTCAGGGCGGCCGGGCGATAGATGTTGTCTTGTGCGGGTCCGGCAATGCTGTGAAGTGCTACGAGCACCTGCTCCCCCGTATTGCGTTTTACAGTGATCAGGCTGGGGCCGTTTATCGTGACTACCGTACCGGTAAAGTCGGCGAAGGCGCAGAAGCTCGCGCCCCAGGCGAGCAGGGCGAGGCCGAGGCGCCTAGAACAGCGCAGGGTCCGGGCAGACATCGCTGTCTCTCTGGCTCAAGTGCCGGCGGTTCCGCTTGAGGTGCTCATTCCATGGTTCGATGCTCGGGATGAGGTCGAACACCACGACGTCCCGATAGCCCACGGTCGGGTGTGCGGCCCGGTGAATGCACGCCCAGTTCAGAAAGAGGATTGCCGTCCCTTTTCCGCCCTCGAAGACCTTCGTGGTGCTTTCGTCGTTCAAGCGCGACGAAAATCTTGCGGCGTTGGACCGGTCCCAGAATCCCTCGCCTAGGAGCTGGTCCGAGAACGGCCGGGGCTTTAGTCGCAAGGCGCCGCTCTCCTTGCTCGTGTCCGTAAGGTAGACCATCAATTTCATGACGTGAGGAGGTGCATTGTCCACATGCCAGAGAAAGCTCGCATCCGGCGAATGCGGAGAAGGCACTGTCCTGTAGATCTGGGCCCAGTAGACCTTGAAATGGCTCTTGAAGTACGCCTCGACGGTTTGGCTGATATCGCTGTTGATGACGTCGCATATGGCGGAAACCCGGTTCACCCCGTCCTTCAAGCGAATGGCGCCGTCGATTGGCGTAATGCTGGACGCGGGCTCCGCGAAGTGGCGCTCGACCTCGGCGTTGAGAGCTTCGAAGAAAGCGCTCTTCGCTCCCTCGGGGGAGAACTGGACATAGCCGTCACGCTCCAGCTGATTCGCCCAGGCGGAAACCGACGCGGACAAGGGCGGTCTCGGAGCCGCGGCCCATACACCTTGAGCCTTCGCGTGGTACTTCCGGTTCTTCGAGTTGATCGTGAAGGACACGTCATTGCCGACGAGCCTTACGTGGACTTTGCGCCGCAGGCGGCCGAGCGCCCTCCGAAGAGGAACCAGGCTCATCCGATGGTCACCACGTGCTGCGCCCCCCGTCCATGACGACGTTCTGACCGGTCATGTAGCTCGAGGCGTCGGAGCAGAGGAACTGCACGGCGCCACGATACTCGTCGCGGCGCGCCATGCGGCCGAGCGGGATGAGGTGCGAGAGCCGCCGCACGAAGGCGTCCGGCTGGCTCGTATAGACGCCGCCTGGAGAGAGCGCGTTGACGCGCACGCCCTTCTCCGCCCAGTAGGTCGCGAGGTAGCGGGTCAGGCCGACGAGGCCGTGCTTGATGACGGAATAGGTGACCGGCTTCACCGGCTGGCGATCCTCGGGAAGCCCCTCGACGCGATAGAGGCGCTGGTCGGGCGCGATGACGCCGAGGTCGGAGGCGATGTTGAGGATCACGCCGCCGCCGTGCGCGGCCATCCACCCGCCGAACGCCTGGCTGCACAGGAAAGCGCCGGTGAGCCCGACCGCGAGCTGGAAGTCCCACTGCGCGGCGGGGAAATGCTCGACGCGCGAGCTTTCCACCAGGCCGCCGGGCTCCACCTTGGGGTCGATGGCGGCGTTGTTGACGAGGATGTGCGCGCCGCCGAAGCGCTGCACGATCGTGTCGCGCGCCGAGCGGATGCTGCCGGCGTCGGCCACGTCCATGCGCACCGCGAAGACGCTCTCGCTTCCCGCGTCGCGGTTGAGCGCGGCGGCCCGCTTTGCGGCGGCCGTCTCGTCGACATCGGCGAGCACGACCTTGGCGCCGATGGCGGCGAGCGCCGCGGCGTGCTCGCCGCCGAGGAGCCCTGCGCCGCCCGTGACCACGGCAACGCGTCCCGCGGCGCTGAATGGCGGCGTCATGAGCGAAGCTGCCCGCCATCCACCACGAATACGCCGCCGGTCGCGAAGGACGCGCGCGGCGACGCGAGGAACGCAACGAAATCGGCGATCTCCCGCGGATCGCCCAGGCGGTTCAGGGCGACGTCGCGCTCGAGCATCCCGCGCACCGCGTCCGGGTCGCTCCGCATGCGCTCCGCCCATGTCGAGCCCTCGAACATCAGGTTGCCCGGCGCAACGGCGTTGATGCGCACCTTCTTGCGCGCGAGCGGCCGCGCGGCGCCTCGCACGAAGGCGTTCAATGCGGCCTTCGCCGCCGAATAGGTGACCGGCGCACCGAGCGCAGCAAGGCCGCAGATCGACGAGATGCAGACGATGCTTCCGGCCGCCTTGGTGAGCAGCGGCTCGAGCGCCTGGACGCAATTCACGGCCGAGGAGAAGTTGAGCCGCATCACGCGCTCCCATTCCTCGGGCGTCTCCTGCCCCGGAGGGACCGATCGCCCGCTGCCGACGTTGCAGACCAGCACGTCGAGCGCGCCTTGCTTTTGCTCGAGCGTGCGCGCCATTTCCCGGCATTGGGCGGCATCTTCGACGTCCGCCTGAACGCCTTGCGCGCCCGGGCCGAGCGCGGCGCACGCGCTCGCCAGGGCCTGCGCGTCGCGCCCGTTGATGAAGACCGTGCAGCCCTCGTCGAGCAGCGTGCGCGCGATCTGGCGGCCGAGCCCGCGCGAGGCGCCCGTCACGAGCGCGCGCTTGCCCTTCAGCTCAAGATCCACGCGCCGCGTCCGCGAGCCATTGCTCGCACAGCGAACGATAGCGAAGCAGCGCTCCTGCATGGTCGCCGTCCGCGGCCCGCGCCGTCTGCAGGATGAAGTCGCCCGCGTACCGCGCGCGGCGCAGCGCGCGGAAAGTGCGCGGCAGGTCCGCGCCTCCGGTGCCGAGCGGCACGGTGGTGCCGCCGCGCACCCGGTCCTTGACGTGCACGTTCATCACCCGGTCTCCGTAGGCGCCAAGCTCCTCGTCGGTATCGTAGCCGAGCGCGGCGCTGTTGCCGATGTCGTAGTTGATCCCGAAAGAGCGTGCCGGCAAACGCGCGATGAAGCCGGCAAGGCGCTGCGCGGGGTAGTCGCACTCGAAGACGATCGCCATCCCGGCCGCTTCCAGCCTCGAGGCCATCGCGGCCAGCGTGCGGAGCACGTCTTCTTCCTGCGCCGGTGTTTCCATGCGGCCGTTGTCCACCAGGGGAATCACGATGTAGCGCACGCCGAGGCTGCGGCACGCGTCGAGGACGGCGTCGAGCTCCGCGAGCCGCCTGCTTCGTTCCGCTCCTTCGGCCTTGTGGAAGGGCTCCTGCATGAAGAAATCGGCGGTAAGCGATTGCACCGAGACGCCGTTGCGCCGCGCAAGGAAGCCGATCTCCGCACGGCCTTCCCTTGTCAGGAGCGGGTTCTCATGCAGGCGCTCGGCGTCGAGGGTCCATTCCATGAGCGGAAAGCGGTGCTCGCGGGCGGCGGCGAATTCCTCCTGCCAGTGGCTCCAGGGGAACGCCTGGATCTTGCCGTCGACCTGCGGCGAGAGCCGCCCCTGCATGAACCCGATGCGGGCCATCTACAGGCCCTTGGCCGTCCAGCCGCCGTCCACGAAAAGATCGATGCCGGTGACGTAGGCCGAGGCGTCCGAGGCGAGAAACACCGCGGCGCCCGCGAGGTCGTCGGGCTCGCCGTAGCGGGCGATGAGCATCCGGCCGAGGCGCTGCGCGCGCTGCGCCTCGTCGGCGAAGCTCGCTTGGGTCATCGAGGTCCTGATGTAGCCGGGCGCCAGGTTGTTCACGCGGATGTTGGACACGGCGAAGTCCACCGCGAGCGCTTTCGTGAGCGCGCGCAGCCCTCCCTTTGCCGCCACGTAGCCCGGATTTCCCGGAAAGCCGAGGACGCTGTTAATGCTGGTGACGTTGATGATCGAGCCGCCGTGCCGCATCAGGCGCGCCGCCGCCACGCAGGCCCGGTGTACCGCGGTCAGGTTCACCTGCAAGGTGCGCTCGAAGCGCTGGCCTTCGTTCTCCGAAGGCGCGAGGCTGACGCCGGCGGCGTTGACCAGGATATCCAGGCGGCCGTGGCGCGCGTGCACCGCGTCGGCGAGCGACTCGAGCGCGCCCGCCTGGGCCACGTCGCACGCGCGGTAATCGACGTCCTGCGGAAGCTCCGCGGGCTTGGCGCTCGTGCGCGCAAGCGCGGTGACGCTCGCGCCGGCGCCGGCGAGAGCGCGCGCGATCGCCGCACCGATGCCGCGCGAGCCGCCGGTCACGATCGCGACGCGGCCCTCGAGGGAGAACAACCGGGCGATCGCCTCGTTCACAGCCGGTCGAGCCCGTAGCCGCGCATGACCACCTCGCAAAGACGCAGGTCTTCCGGCGTGTCGACCTGGAAGATCTTGTGCTCGGCCATCGCATAGGCGCCGATGCGCCCGCCCAGGCGGTTGCCTTCGCGGCGCAGGATCTCGGGACGGAATATGTAGAACGAGCCATTCTCCCGGTATTGCGGCCGGATCGCCTGGCGCCGCCGCCGCACGCGGTAATCGTAGTTCACGGGCCGGAATGTGCCGGCGTCCTCCGGTTCCCACACGAAGAAGTCCTGGATCTGCGTCACCGAGAGGAGGGAATCGAGGCGCTCGCGGTCGAACTTCTCGAGCGCCGCGTCGAGATCCGCGGGCTCGCGGATGGGGGAGGTCGCCTGCATGCCGACCACCCGGCTCACGCGAACGCCCTCGCCTTCGATGTGGTCAAGGGCGTGCAGCCAGGCGGACTCCGACGATGCGGCATCGGTCGCGAGCTCCGCGGGCCGGCGAATCGCGCGCGCTCCCGCGCGCTCCGCCGCCTCCAGGATGTCCGTGCCGTCGGAGCTCACCCACACCGAGTCGATGCCGCGCGCCGCGCGGGCCTGGCGCACCGACCAGGCAACCAGCGGCCGGCCGCAGATCGGGACCAGGTTCTTCCCCGGAATGCCCTTGGAGCCCGCCCGCGCAGGGATGATCGCGACGGTGTCGGACACGCCCGGGGCCTAGGTGGCCTTCTTGCCGTAGACCGTTCCCTGCACGGAGCTCGACTCCCACTCCAGGTGTCCACGGAGCTTCTTGGCGATCGGCACTTCCTTGGGGTTCATCGTGATCGAGCCGTCGCCGAGGGCCTGCTCGATCTTGCGCACCGCGCCCACGAGCTGCCTGAAGCCGGCCGGCTCGACCGATGCCGACTGGTCCGAGCCGTACATGGCGCGGCTCAGGGTAATGTGCCGCTCGAGCGAGGTGGCGCCGAGCGCGACGGCCGCGTAGGACACCGCGAGCCCCACCTCGTGGCCGCTGTAGCCGACGTTGCACTTGTAGCGCTCGCGCAGGGTGACGATCCTGCGCAGGTTTGCATCCTCGTCCTCCATGGGATACGTGGAGACGCAGTGCATGAGCTCGAACGGGCATTTCTTGCGGCGGAAAATCTCCACCGCCCGGTCGATGTCGCGCTCCGTGGTCATCCCCGTGGAGATGAACGTGTGGCGGCCTTCCGATGCCACCTCCTCCAGGACCTCGGTACTGACGATCATGGCGGAAGCGATCTTGTTGTACTTCAGGTCGAACTTGCGCAGGAAGCGCTGGGATTCCACGTCCCAGGCCGAGGCGAACCACTGGATTCCCTTCTCCTTGCAATGGCGGTCGATCTCGCGGTATTGCGCCTCGCCGAACTCGAGCCCCTCCTTCTGCGCCCGCTGCGTCTTGCCCCACGGGCTTTCGCGCGCCGAGTCGAGGAATTCCTTCGTGTAGACGCGGTCGATGGTGCGCTTCTGGAACTTCACGGCATCGGCCCCGGCCTCCGCCGCCACGTCGATCAGCTGCTTCGCGATCGCAAGGTCTCCGTTATGGTTGATGCCGATTTCAGCGATGATGCACAAGCTCATTAAGTTCCCCTGAAGTCATGTTCTGCACGTCGAGCAGCTGCTCGACAAAAGCCCGGACGAAGCCGTCTCCGCCACGGTGAGGCAATACGACCGCGGCCACGGCGCGCACCCTGGGATGCGCGTCCTCCGGCGCAACCGAGAATCCCGCGCGCTCCATGAGCGACAGGTCGTTGAGATCGTTTCCCAGGTACACCAGCCCCGCGAACGGGTCGGCGGCGTCGCCGCGTCGGCGGGCGAGATGATCGCGCACGAACTCGAATTTGTCATCACACCCGGAATGGCAGCTCAGGCGCAGCTTGTGCGCGCGGGCTTCGACGACCGGATGCCTTTCCTTGGAGAGAATGAAGACCTCGGCCTGCAGCATGCCGCGCGCCAGCGCGGCCCGCAGAAGGTCGACGCCCAGGCCGTCGCGCCGGTCGCATCGCACTAGCTCGGCGCCGTCGTGGCCGACCCAGACCGCGTTGTCGGTGAACACGCCGTCGAAGTCGAACGCGATGGTATGGATCGCGGGCAGCGACGGCCAGGGACGGCGGCCGCTCAAGCGATACCCAGCGCTTGCCTGAAGTAGGCGATCGTCTCCTGCAGGCCCGCCTTCAGGTCGACGCGGGGTTCCCAGCCGAGCGTTCGCTTCGCGAGCGCGATGTCGGGCTGGCGCTGCGCGGGATCGTCGGGCGGAAGCGGCTTGAACGCGATCTGCGACTTCGAGCCCGTCATGGCGAGGATCTTCTCGGCAAGCTCGAGCATCGTGAATTCCTTCGGATTGCCGAGGTTGACCGGGCCGGTGAAGCCGGGCGCGCTTTCCATGAGCAGGACGAGCGCATCGACGAGGTCCGTGACATAGCAGAACGAGCGGGTCTGCGAGCCCGTGCCGTAGACGGTGAGCGGCTCGCCCTTGAGCGCCTGCACGATGAAGTTCGAGACCACGCGGCCGTCGTTCGGATGCATGCGCGGCCCGTAGGTGTTGAAGATGCGCGCCACCTTGATCGGCAGCTCGTGCTGCCGATGGTAGTCGAAGAAAAGCGTCTCGGCGCAGCGCTTTCCCTCGTCGTAGCAGGACCTCGGCCCGATGGGGTTGACGTTGCCCCAATAGTCCTCGCGCTGCGGATGGACCTTCGGGTCGCCGTAGACCTCGCTGGTGGACGCCTGGAGGATGGTCGCCTTCAGCCTCTTCGCGAGCCCCAGCATGTTGATTGCCCCGTGCACGCTCGTCTTCGTCGTCTGCACCGGATCGAACTGGTAGTGAACCGGCGAGGCCGGGCACGCGAGGTTGTAGATCTGGTCCACCTCGACGTACAGCGGGAACGTGACGTCATGGCGCATGACTTCGAAGCCGGCGCGGCCGGAGAGCGACGCGACGTTGCGCCGCACGCCCGTATAGAAGTTGTCCACGCAAAGCACCTCGCGCCCGGTCTCGACCAGCTTCTCGCATAGATGAGAGCCGATGAAGCCCGCGCCGCCGGTCACGAGGACCCTGTTTTGCGTGAACGTTCGCATACTTGCGCCTGTCGAGGGCATTTTAGCCTTGCCGCCGACCGTCCTCGTCGCCCAGATACCAGCGGACGGTCCGCGCCAGGCCCGAGGCAAAGCTCTCCACGGTTGTCGCGGCCGTCATCTTCTGCCGCTCACCTGCCGGTAGATCGTCTCCATCCTGTCGAGCATGATCTCGTAGGAATAGTTCGCCGCGCAGTGCTTGCGCGCAGCCTCGCCGAGCCGGCCTTTCAGCGCCTCGTCGGCGAGGATCTTCTCAATCGAAGCACGCAGCCGCTCCGCGTCCCGCGCCGGTACGACGAGCGCGGTGCGCTCCGGGATCGCGACCTCGGCAATGCTCCCCACGGCGGTCGTAACGCAGGGCAGGCCGGTGAGCATCGCCTGCACGAGCGCCTGCGGCACGCCTTCGTTCGCGTACGAGGGCAGTGCGAAGACGTCGAGCGCCTGCAGCCAGGGCACGACATCGGCCTGGTTGCCCGCGAGCCACGCACGACCTTGAATGTTTTTTTTGATGATCAAGCTCTGAAGGGCTTCGCGCATCGGCCCGTCGCCGACGATGACCAGGCCCACCTCGGCCGGCAGCGCCGCCACGGCGTCGATGAGATAGCGGTGGCCCTTCCAGCTGCGAAGGGTCGCCACGATCCCCACCAGTTTTTTCTCGAGAGGAAGATCGAGAAGGCGCCGGGCCGCGTCCCGGTCGCCCGGCCGGAAGCGCCCGGCGTCGATGCCGGTCGGCACCGAGTCGAGGCGCTGGGGCGGGATGCCGTTTCGCTCAATGAGCTCGCGCTTGAGCGCCTCGCCGGCCGTGACAATGCGGGTCGTGGCGCGGGTGTAAAGCCAGCGCGACAGGAAGTTGCGCGGCACCGGCGCCGAGATGTGGCGCGTGCGCACGAGCGGGAACGGGCGGCCGAGCACGAGGAGCGCGAGCGCCGAGAGCCAGGTATCGGTCGAGCTGTGCGTGCTCACGACGTGCGGGCGGTTGTCGGCGAGCCAGTGGACGAGGTACTTGAGGCCGATGATGCGCTTCTTCGCGATGGGCAGCGGCACGGCCGGCACGCCCCACTTCGGCGCCTCCTGGAAGATGCGCGCCTCGGGCGGACAGACGAGCTTCACGTCGTGCCCGCGGCGCAGGAACCCCTGCGCCTCGGAGAGGATGCGGATCTCCTGCCCACCCCAGCCGAGCGAGGACTCGGTGTGGACGATCGACAGCGTGGCGCTCATGCCGCCGCGCGCTCGGCGGCGAATTGCATCCGGTAGAGCTTCGCGTACAGGCCGTCGGCAGCGAGCAGCTCGGCGTGGCGCCCGCTCTCGACGATGCGCCCGCGCTCGAGCACGACGATGCGGTCGGCGCGCTCCACGGTCGAGAGGCGGTGCGCGATGACCATCGTGGTGCGTCCGCGCATCAGGACATCGAGCGCCGCCTGTACCTGACGCTCCGACTCCGTGTCGAGCGCCGAAGTGGCTTCGTCGAGAATCAGGACCGGGGCATCCTTGAGGAGCGCGCGCGCGATGGCGAGGCGCTGACGCTGCCCGCCCGAAAGGCGCACGCCGTTCTCGCCCACCAGCGTGTTCAGGCCTTCCGGGGTCTCGCGGATAAACCCCATCGCGTGCGCGGCCTCGGCCGCGGCGATCACCTCGCGCTCGCTCGCGCCGCCCATGCGGCCGTAGGCGATGTTGGCATAGATCGAGTCGTTGAAGAGCACCACGTCCTGGCTCACCAGCGCGATGTTGCCGCGCAGGCTCTCGAGCGTGAGCGTCTGGCAGTCGTGGCCGTCGAGACGGATGCGTCCCGCAGCCGGCGAATAGAACCGCGGCAGCAGGTTGACGAGCGTGGTCTTGCCGCCGCCCGACGGGCCGACGAGCGCCACCGTTTCGCCCGGTTTTATCGCCAGTGAAATGCCGGACAGCGCCGGCTCGGTCCGCGTCGGGTAGGTGAAGGCGACCTCCTCGTAGCTCACCTCGCCCCGCGCGCGCGGCAGCACGACGGTGCCGTGGTCCTCCTCGATCGGCGTGTCGACCATGCCGAAGACGCTTTCGGCCGCGGCGAGGCCGCGCTGCAGCGGCGCGTTGATCTCGGTGAGGTGCTTGAGCGGCGTGAGGAGCATCAGCATCGCGAGGACGAACGAGGCGAACTCGCCCACCGTGGTGCCGCTCGCGAGCGAGTCCTGCAGCGCGATGTAGATGATGATGGCGAGCGCCACCGCGGCGAGCGTGTGGGTGATCGGCGTGGTGAGCGCGGCGGGCACCGCCTGGCGCATGTTGAAGCCGCGCAGCTTCTGGTTGGCGTGGCCGAAGCGGCGCATCTCGTAGTCCTGGCCGCCGAAGATCTTGACCACGCGATGGCACTCGATCGTCTCCTCGAGCACGTGCGCGAGGTCGCCCATCGCGCTCTGCGCCTCGCGCGCCATGCGCCGCAGGCGCTTGGAGAGCAGGCGCACCGCGAACGCGATCGGCGGCCCGACGACGACCGCGATCAGCGTGAGCTTCCAGTTGATCCAGAAGAGGTAGCCGAGCAGCGCCACCACCTTGATGGAGTCCTGCACCCCGACGGTGACCACGGTGGTGGCCGCGGCGGTGACGCCGGCGACGTCGTAGGCCACCTTCGAGAGCAGCTGCCCGGAGCTGTGGTCGTCGAAGAAGCGCGTCGGGAAGCGCACCAGCCGCGCGAACATCGCCGCGCGCAGGTCGAGCACCACGCGGTTGCCGACCCACGCGGTGCAGTACGACGAGACGAAGCTCAGCACGCCGCGCAGGACGAAGATGCCGATGATGCCGAGCGCGTAGACGAGCGGCGGGTATTTCGCGGCGGCCTGGCCGAAGCCGCCGTCGAGCAGCGGCTTGAGGAAGGCCGGGAAGAGCGGCTCGGTCGCGGCCGCGGCCACCATGCCGAGCACCGCGACGGCGAACACCCTCGCGTGCGGCTTCACGTAGCCGAGGAGCCGCGCGTACAGGACCCGGGAGGAAGGATGCTCGCTCATAGCGTCGCGTAGAGCTCGGCCAGCTTTCCCGCCATGGCGTCGATGCCGAACGCCTCGGCGCTCGCGCGCGCTTGCGCGCCGATCGCGGCGCCGCGCGCCGCGTCCGCCGCGGAGTACATCAGCCGGGCGAGCGCCGGCGCGTCGTCGGGCTCGCCGATCCAGCCGTTCACGCCCGGGCGGATCACTTCGGCCGCGCCGCAGCGCGTGCTGACGATGGCGGGAAGCCCCATCGCGAGCGCCTCCAGCACCGTGTTGGGAAAAGGGTCGTAGCGGGTGGGAAGGATAAGGCAATCGGCGGCCGCGTAGACGGGACGCACGTCGTCCCGCCCGCCGAGGAAATCGACCCTCCCGGCGACGCCCCGTTGCGCAGCCTGGCGCTCGAAGCGGCGGCGCTGGCGGTCGCGGCCGGCGACGAGCAGCCGGAACGAGCGCGCCTGCGGCTCGGCGAGCGCGTCGATCGCGGCGCCGAGCCCCTTGCGCGCAAAGCCGGAGCCGACGAACGCAAACACGGTTGCTTCTTTTTCAATATCGAATTCCCTCCGCGCCTGCGTGCGCAGGCTTGCGCGGATGGACGGGTTGAAATGATCCAGGTCGACGCCGTTATGGATGACGTGCAGCTTCCCGGGCGCGACGCGGAAGCCGCGCGCGATCTCGTCGCGCACCATGCGCGAGTTGCACACCACGGCCTTGAGCCGCGGGTCTTCGAACATGCGTCTTTCAGCCCGGCACACGTAGCGATGATAGAGGTTGAGCGCGATGCCGAGCCGCTCGAGAGCGCCGGCCGCGGCGCGGCGCAGCTCGAGCCAGCGCTGGTGCACGCCGTCGCCGGCGCGGTACACGTCGCAGCCCGGGATGCGCTCGTGCGACTGCACGAGGTCGAAGCCGCCCTCGCGCCAGGCCTTGCGTGCCGCGCAGGCGAACGAGGCGTCGCGCCAGAGGTTGCCGAGGTAGAACGGATTGACGCGCAGCACCTTGCCCGCGCCCCAGCCTGCCGCGCTGCGCGCGATCAGCGTGACGTCGGCGCCGCGCCGCTCCAATGCGGGCAGCGCGCGCGCGACGAAGCGCTCGGCGCCGCCGTACGGGTTGTAGCGCTGGCGGACGATGGCGAGCTTCAATCTCTAGAGGAACTCGCGCGCCGCGGCGAAGATCGCGTCCACTGGCAACGTGGTGAGGCACTCGCTCACCTTGCCGCCGCCGCAGCCGTCCAGCCCGCAGGGCCGGCACGAATACGCGCTCGTCACCACGCGGTGCGGCACGCTCCACGGCCCCCATTCCGCCTCGCCGCTCGGCCCGAAGAGCGCGACCACCGGCGTCCCCATGGCGCAGGCAAGGTGCATCGGCATCGAGTCCACGCCGACGAAGAGCCGCGCCCGCGCGGAGAGCGCGGCGAGCTCGCGGATGGAGAGCTGCCCGGCGACGTTGAGCGGCTTCGCGCGGCAGCGCTTGACGATCTCGTCGATGAAGAGCGTCTCCGCGGCGTCCGGCGCCGCTGTCAGCACGACGCGCAGCCCGATCTCGGCAAGGCGATCGACGAGCGCGGCGTTCTGCTCGACCGTGAGGCACTTGAAGCGCCAGCGCGAGGCCGCGTGCAGGTGCACGAACGGGTCGTTCCCCGCCAGCGTGGCGGCCTTCTTCTGCGCCTCCACGCCCGGGACGAAGATCACCTTCTTGTCCTCGGCGCGCGGCTGCAGGCCGATCCGACGCAGCGCATCCAGGTTCACCTCGACCTGGTGCCGGCGGCGCGCGATCGGATAGAAGTGCGTGAAGCTGCCGCGCCAGAAGGCGCCGCGCTCGGGCATCGCCGGCGCCACGCTGTAGCGCGCGCCGAGCGTGCGCGCGAGCCACGCGCCGCGCGGCTGCTCGGAGAGGTGCACGATGAGGTCGTAGCTGCGGCTCTTCAGCTTGCGGAAGAGCTCGTTCTCCCTGGAAAGGCGGGAGAGCGGCCCGTCCTCCTTCCAGCGCCGGCCGACGGTGTGCAGCTGCGCGAGCGCCGGATGGCCGGCGAGCATGTCCGCGCTGTCGTCGTAGACGAGCGCGTCCACCTCGAGGGCCGGCGCGTGCGCCTTCAGCGCGGCGAGCACCGGCGCGGCGAGGAGCACATCGCCGTGGTGGCGCAGCTTGACGACCAGCGCGCGCCCGCACTCCCCCAGCGGGACCGCATCCCTCACCATGGCGCGAGTTTACTAGGCGAGCGAGAGTTCCGAGTAAGCGAATCCCGCGGCCTGCCTGAGCGGGCCCGCGCTGCAAGCGACCGGCACGCGCAGCATCGGCCCCTCGAAGACGAAGGTGTGGAACTCGCCGTTCTCGCCGCAGGGATCCACGCCGGCCGGCAGCGAGGCAACGAATGCCGCGTCGAAGACCCGCCCCGCCCATTCGCCGGGCGCCCGGCTCGTGTCCACGCTGGTGATGCGCGCTTGCAGCCCGGCCGCCGTCATCTCGCGCGCGAGCGCCGCGGTCGGCTTGCCCCACAACGGGAAGAGAAGCCCCAGCCCGCTCGCGCCGAGCTGGCGTTCCCTGTAGCGGCGGATGTCCTCGAGGAAGAGATCGCCGAACGCGACGTGC
>Ga0070741_10002840_pt1 | contig 45000 bp, 36 predicted proteins | sample Coa_R1_4_FD_66440 | JGI IMG/M metagenome (GOLD analysis project Ga0070741, IMG submission 66440) | Surface soil microbial communities from Centralia Pennsylvania, which are recovering from an underground coalmine fire - Coalmine... | ecosystem: Environmental > Terrestrial > Soil > Unclassified ... | reverse complement strand
GCGACGAGCAACGTCATCGCCAGCGTCTCGCTGAGGACGAGCGCGCCGTACATCACGAGGCTCGGCCACAGCGCGACGAGCCACGCCGCCACGACCGCAGCGCGTGGGCCCGCGATGCGATGGGCGACGTACCCGACGAGCACGATGAGCGCCGCGCCGAGCAACGCCTGCGCGATGGCGACGGCGCGCGGCACGCCGATGTGCACGACGTGCTTCGTCACCCACGTCACGGCGCCGACGAACCACGGGTACCCCGGCGGGTAGTAGCTCGTGAACTGGCCGGAGAACGGATCGCGGTAGCCGTGGCCCGCCGCGATCGACTGGCCGTAGAGCAGGTAGCGGACGGGATCGTGCAGGCCCTGCGGCGGGCGGGCCGCGTACGCCGCCCACGCCAGACGCAGTGCGAGCCCGGTGAGGCAGGCAGCAACGACGCCGCGAGACCGCCGGACGCGATCGCGCAGCGCCGAGACCGACGACCGTGCGAGCGCGGTCATGCGGTGGCGTCCCGCGTGGCGCGTCCCGCCCGCGCCGAGGCCAGGACGGGCGGCACGCGCTCGAGCACCACCGCGGCGGGAAGGGCGGCGAAGAGGATGGCGGGCACGTGGAAGCGGCTGTCACCGAAGAACGCGAGCGGCGCCAACGCGAAGGCGACGCCGAGCACGACGACGAACCACGCCCGTCCGCCGCCGTCGCGCACGAAGACACCCGCGCCTGCGACGGCGAGGACGAGCGCGACGAAGAAGTAGTCGTCGGCCACACGGCCGAGCACATCGGCCGTGCCGGCGTCGACCTGCGGTGCCGTGCCGTACGCGTCCGCCGCGAACAACGCGTCGTGATCGCTCGTGTACGTGTACGAGAACCGCCATCCCGCAAGGCGAACCTCGCGGTACGGATCGTGCACGGCCCAGTGGATCGCCTGGCGCGTGTTGCGGTGGTCGCGCGCCACCTCCACGTCCTGCGGGGCGACGTCCGGGTTGCCCTGGCAGTACGGGGTCACCGCGAACCAACCGGTCGCGCCGGGGTAGCGGCCGAGGCAGAGGTCGTCGCCGATGTTCGTCGAGATCGGCACGAACGCGTGCATGCGCACCGCGTTGCGGATCGTCCACGGTGCGAGCACGACGATCGTCGTGAGCGTCACGACGCCGGTGACGACGAGCGCTCTTCGCCGCGGCACCCTCGCGACGAGCGCGACGATCAGCAGCACCGGGAGCGCGAGCAGCGCGGTGCTGCGGACGAGCGCGGCCAGCGCGAGCAGCACGCCGGCGCCGACGAGACGCTTCGTGGTCAGCGATGCCGGCCATCGCGCGCCGGATGGGTCGTCCGCCACGACGAGCAAGGTGACGAGCACCGCAGCCACGAGCGCGTTGAACAACGTCTCGGACAGCAGCACACCGGTGTGGAAGACGAGGTTCGGCCACAGCGCCAGCACCGCAGCCGTGGCCACCGCGGCGCGGCGCCCGATCACCGACCACGCCACGACGGCCATGGCCAGCACGGTGGCGGCGGACAGCAACGCCTGCACCAGCTCGACGACCGGCGCGACGTGGTCGCGCAGCGGCGAGTGCAGCACCGGCCACGCCACCACCGCGATGAACGCCGGGTAACCCACCGGGTAGTACGCCGTCGGGAAGCCGGCGTCGGACGTGTAGCCGTGACCGTGTGCGATGGAGAGCCCGAGGCGCAGGTACTCGACGGGGTCGTTGAAGCCCGGCGGCGTGCGGGCGACCGCGATGACCCAGACGACGCGCACCGCGAGCCCGAGGACGACGAAGCCGCCGACCGCGCGCCCGGCGCGATCGAGCGCGCGCCAGCGCGCCCGCACGCCGCGCCGCCCGTCGCCACTCACGGGCCGCACCGGTGGTACAGGCGGAACAGGTTGTCGTAGTCGTGCACGAGGCAGAACGAGCGCGCCACCTCGTCGTTCGGCGCCGACGGACCGACGACACGCGAGTCGTTCGGCTCGTCCCAACCGGACCACACGTTGGAGAGGATCAACCAGTCCGACGACGCCACGTCCGATGTGAGGCGCGACCCCTTCGCGTTCGCGATGCCGGGATCCATCTCGATGAAGTACGTGGACGGATGGAGCTCGGGGAACAGGTAGTAGAAGAACGCGTCGCTGTACGGCGTCTGGCGCAGGTCGAACGGACCCACGAAGAGGCGCTGACCCGGCTGCAACTGCGCGCCCAGGTCGTCGACCAAGCGCTGCGCGGCGTGCGCGGGCGCGGCGTCGCCGTAGTAGAAGGTCCGGTCGCCGCGCGTGATCGCCACGCCGAAGACGTTGTGGCCGAACGTCTGCTCCGAGAGGTCGAGGTAGCCGCGCGCCGTGAACTGCGGCGCGATGACGAGCACGAACAGCGCGACGCAGCCGGCGGCGGGGAGCCACGCGCGGTTGGTGCCGCGCTCGTCGCGGGCGCGCCACAGCTCCGCGACGTACGCGGGCAGGAGCGCGATCGCGATGCAGCTCACCCACGCGAGGTGCGCGGTGTCGGGACGCTGCAACGCCTGCGTCAACAGTCCCGCTGCGAACGCGGAAGCGACGACCAACGTCCGCGCCCGCCGGTCGTCGGGCGCGCGGCGCACGCGGGCGACTGCCAACCCGAGGCCGCCGAGCGCGACGACGAGCAACGTGAAGAACCACAGGAAGATCTGGTGCGGCACGGCGAGCGCGGGGAGCGGCCAGTGGATCGCCCGCAGGCCGCCCGCCCGTTGGAGGAACCCGTCGAGGCGGTCCCAGGACGGTGGCACGGGCAGCGACCGCCCTCCCCGCAGGTGGACGATGGGGTCGACCACCATGCCGGTGAAGGCGCGGCCAACACCGACCATTGCCACATGTACGACGTAGGGCGCCACGCCGATCGCGGTGCCGGCGGCGAGCCAGCGCGCCCGCGCCGCGATCGACGTACCTCCCTCGGCCGTCCTCCCCCGGTCGGGCAGGAGGAGCGCGACCGTCGCCAGCGCGAGCGCGAGCACGAGGTCGGGGCGGTACAGCAGGGCCAGCCCGGCGAGGAGGCCGGCGACGACGTGCAGCCGACGGGCGCGCCGCGCGTCCTCGTGGCGGCGGGCGCGGTCGGCGACGACGACGGCCCACGCGCCCAACGCGATCGCGCCGTTCCATGCCATCGCCGTGAGGCCGACCGGTGGCAGGATCAGGAGCAGCGACGTCAACGCGCACAGCACCGCGATGCGCCGTCCCCACGAACGTCCGAGCACGTACACGGCCGACACGATCCCGGCGATCTGCGCGAGACCGACCATGCGCTCGACGGTGAGCGTGACGCCGAAGACGCGGTACACCGCGGCGAGCACCCACAGGCTGCCCGGACCGTAGAGGTGGAGGAAGTCCTGGTTGGCGCGCGCGCCGTGCAGCACCTGCTCGCCGAAGACGAGCATGAACCCCTCTTCCATCGGCGGGCCCTGGTAGTGCAGCAGGCCGCGCAGCGGCAGCACACCGACGGCGACCACGAAGGCGACGGCGAGGACGTCGCGCCATCGTGGGCGGCGGCCGGACGCGGCGCGTGCCGTCGTCGGTGCGGTCGTCGTCGTCGTGGCGGACCTCAGGACGGGCGAGCCATGCTCGGTTGCGGCCGGCGGGACAGCGCGGGGCGCTCGACGACGAACCAGCTGATCGCGGCGATCGCCGTCGTGACGACGAACACGACGATCAGCACGCGTGCGAAACCGCCCTGGAAGATCGCCGTGTCACTCCATGAGAGATAGCGGTCCTTCACGATCTGGTGCCACAGGTAGATGCCGTACGACACCACGCCGAGGCTGCGCAGCGGCCACGACGCGAGGAACGGGCGGATGATGCCGCGGCGCACGTCGCCGAACACGACCGGCGCCACGACGCAGATCGCCGTGACGCCGTAGAGGAGCTGGCGGGCGAACAGCTGCGGGCCCGCGAAGTCGATCGACATGGCCGGCAACCCGACCTTCGTCGACACCACGTAGAACGCGAGTGCACCCACCGCCCACCACGCCAGGGGCGACCAGTCGCGATCGAGGCCGAGCGGTGGCCGTCGTTCGTGGTGCTCGCACCACGCGTGGACCACCGCGAGCAGCATGCCGAGCGCGAACAGGTCCAAATCGTTCGGCAACCACGTCACGAGCGACCGCTGCGTGAGCGTCGCCGCGGGCACGACCACCACCAACCGGAAGAGCTGCGCGAGGACGAACATCACCGCGACACCGATCAACTCGCCCCGCACGACCGACATCCGCCGCCGGGCGACCGTCGCCGCGACCGCTCCCGCGTAGAACGGCAGCGCGAGGTAGAAGGCGATCTCGGTGCCGAGGCTCCATGCCTGGTCGACGGGGCCGAGCACCGTCGACGGCCAGTAGATGTGCGTCAGCGTGTAGTAGCGGAGGAGCTCGCCGAGATCGGGCTTGTGACCTGCGGGGAGCAGGAGGATGGCGGCGGTCAGCGCCACCCAGTACGCGGGGAAGATGCGCAGGAAGCGGCGCAGCGCGTACGAGCGCACGCCGGCCGCGGGCCGCCCCTCGAGATGCCGCACGACCATCGGTCGGTAGAGCAGGAAGCCGGAGAGCACGAAGAAGACGGCGACGCCCGCGTCGAGGCGGGCGAGGTACGGGCCGATCGTCGAGCGTTCGTTGGCGGCGGTGATGAAGGCCACGTGCGTGACGAGCACGGCGATGGCGGCGAGCGCCCTGCACCCGTCGAGGCAGGCGAACTTCTTCGTCGTGGCGGCGGTAGGTCGCGTCCGCACCCGGGCGGATGCCATCGTCCGGGATCGTAGACGGCGGGGTCGCCCGAACTGCTGACGGTGCGACCGTATGATCGCCCGCCGTGCCCCCCGCGAGCAGCACGGCCGTCTCGCCGCGCCGTGACGCCGCCCGCCTGCCCGCGCCCGCCGAACGCGCCGGTGTGGCGGTGCTCGTCGTCGGGCTCGTCGCCCTCCTCGCGTACGCGTGGCAACTCGGGCGCGACATCGGGTTCTTCTCGGACGACTGGGACATCATCGCGTTCCACCACGACGGTCACCTGCTCGTGCCGTTCAACGGCCACCTGTCGCTGCTGCCGATCGCCGTGTTCCGCGCGCTGTTCCTGACAGCCGGGCTCGGCAGCTACACGCCGTATCGCGTGGTCGGCTTCGTGTCCTACGTCGTGTTCGTCGTGACGTTGTTCGTCTACGGACGCGCGCGCGTCGGTTCGCTCCTCGCGGCCCTGGCCGCGCTGGCGATGGCGTGGTTCTCGGCCGGCGACATCAACGTGATGTTCCCGTTCCTGATGAACTTCTCGTTGCCGCTGGCAGCCGGTGCCGGGATCTGGATCGTGCGCGACCGCGACGTTCCGTGGCGGGACTGGATCGGGGGCGCGCTGCTGGCGATCGCGCTCGCATCGTCGGGCATCGGCCTCACCGTCACCGGCGCGGTCTTCGTCGAACTGGCGCTGCGCCGCGAGCGACCGACCAGATGGGTGCCCTACCTCGTGCCGTTCGCGCTGTGGCTGCTGTGGTACAGCCAGTACCGCACCGCGGTGGCACCCATCGGCTCGATCCGCTCCGTGATCGAGTACGGCGCCCACGAGTTGCACGAGACGTTCGCCGCGTTCGCGGGCGGCACGATCGTCGGCGGCTGGGTGCTGCTGGTGGCGTACGCAGTGGTGATGGTCGTCGCCGCGACGCGGTGGCACACGTTCGACGCGCGCGCCACGGGGGCGCTCGCCGGCGGTGTGTCGTTCATCGTGCTCACGTCGATCACGCGCATCGGGATCGTCCCTGCCATCCCGCCCGAGACCGGTCGCTACTTGTGGGTCAACGGGTTCTTCTTCGTCGCCGCCCTGCTGCACGTGCTGCGCGGCCGCCGCCTCCCCTGGAGCGCGTACGTGATCGCGCTCGTCATCGTCGTGGTGGGCGCGGGCGTCCTCGTGTCGAACCTGCGCAAGTACCACGACCAGGTGGTGGCGTACGGACGGTCGACGCGCACGTACGAGGTCGCCGTCGAGGCGATGCCCGACCGCGTCGACCGCACGCGCATCATGCCGCTCAGCTTCATCGTCGTGCGCGCCGGCGACTACGTCGACGCCATCCGTCACCTCGGGTCCGCGATCCCGCATGTGACGCTCGACGATCTCGGCGTCGAGGCCGACCGCCACAACGCCGATTCGTGGATGGTGCAGGACGAAGCCGTTGCCGCCGGCGCCCGCCCGGTGTCGGCCCCGGGGCCCGGGCCGTGCACGGCCCTCGACCCCCACGACGGGGAGGCGGCCGCCGGCACCGTGGTCGTGGTCAGCGCCGGGGGCGAGCCGGTGGGGATCGAGTTGCGGCGGCTGGCGCGCACGTTCGACGGCAACGCCGTCGTCACCGTGCCGGCGGGCGCGACGGTGGCGCTGCCCCTACCGGCCGACCACGGGCGGTTCCCGTGGCACGTCCGTGCCGACGGCGCCACCAGTGTCGTCAGGTGCCCCTGACGCGCCCGCAGCCGGGCTCGCCGCCAGCGGCGGACGGTGCAGCACCGGTCGTTCGAGCACGAGGTAGCTGGCCGTCCCCAGCACGGCCGTGACCGCGACGACGAACAGCACCTGCACCGGCGTGGGCCAGCTGTCGCCCCACCGCGCCGTGGCGACGAACACGGGAAGGTGCCACAGGTACAGCGAGTAGCTGATGCGCCCGACGGCGCGCAGCGGGCGCACCGACAGCGCGCGCTGCAACGGGGTCGCGTACGAGCCCGCGACGATCACGCACGCAACCGCGATCGCCATCACGGTGAAGCCGGGTCCGAACAGCAGCGACGCGCCGGGTCGCTGCGTCAGTACGAACATCGCGACGACGGCGACACCGGCGATGCCGAGCCACGTCGTCAACGCGCGGTCGCGGTGCCATCGCGCCGTCGGCCATCGCCGCATCGCGAGCGCGAGGACGGCGCCGACGAGCAACGAGTCGGCGCGCGCGTCGAGCCGTTCGTACACGAGCGTCCAGTCCGTCCACGCGTGGAACTCGATCCATCGCACGCCGGCCACCACGACGACGGCGGCGGCCAGCAGCGCGAGGAGACGGTCGGGCGAGAGGTGGCGGCGCAGCCACGGCAGCAGCACGGGCCATGCCAGGTAGAACTGCATCTCGACGGCGAGCGTCCACAGGTGCACGAGGTCGAACGGCGGGTGCGACCCCACCGACAGCTGGTAGTCGGCGACGTACGCGGCGGCGAACGCGACCGATCGCAGCTCGAGTCCGAGCGCGTCGCCGACGACCGCGACGTACACGACATGGACGACGAGGAACACGTACAGCGCGGGGGCGAGACGCACGACGCGCCGGCGCCAGAAAGCGCGCAGGTCGACGCTGCCGCGCCGGTCGATCTCCCGCTCGAGCAGGGTCGTGATGAGGTAGCCGCTCAGCACGAAGAAGACGTCGACACCGAGGAAGCCGCCGGGCACGAGCCACCACGGGTCGCGCCGCACGAGGAACTCACCGACGTGCGCCGTCATCACGAGCACGACGGCCACGCCCCGCAGGCCTTCGAGCGACGGCTCGAAGCGGAGCCGGGCCGGGCGTCCGTCGCGGGTGCGCGAACCAGACGGAGCGGGTGTGTCGGACACGACGACGGGATGCTACGCGAGCACGTGCGCGTCGCCCGGTAAGGTCGCCGCCATGCGGACGCTGGTCGTCGTGCCCACCTACGAGGAGGCCGCCAACGTCCCCGAGCTGCTCCCCCGCATCCGCGCCGCCGCGCCGGAGGCCGACGTCCTCGTCGTCGACGACAACAGCCCCGACGGCACCGCGAAGCTGGCGCAGGCGATCAACGAGGAGCTCGGCCACATCGACGTCGTCGTGCGCGAGCAGAAGGCCGGACTCGGCAGCGCGTACCGCTTCGGCTTCGCCATCGGCATCGAGCGCGGCTACGACGTGCTCATCCAGATGGATGCCGACCTGTCACACGACCCGGCCGCCATCCCCGCGCTCCTCGGCGCGCTCGACGACGGCACCGGCCTCGCCATCGGTTCGCGCTACGTGCCGGGCGGTCACATCCCCCACTGGCCGTGGCACCGTCGCTTCCTCTCGCGCTACGGCAACCTCTACACGCGCCTCGCACTCGGCTTGAAGGCGCGTGATCTCACGTCCGGGTACCGCGCCTGGAAGACGAGCACGCTCGAGCACATCGACTACAAGACGACGCACGCCACCGGCTACCTGTTCCAGATGGAGATGGCGTACCGCGTCGCGCAGCACGGCGAGCGCATCGCCGAGGTGCCGATCACGTTCACCGACCGCGTGCGGGGCACTTCGAAGATGTCCGGCGCGGTGATCTTCGAGGAGCTCACGCTCGTGACGTGGTGGGGCGTCCGCGACCGCGTCCGCCGCTGGCTCCATCTTCGCCCCACCTAGCGGCCATCGTGCAGCGCGCCCCCCTACGGCCGACGCGCTGCACACTCGTCGGCGTCGGGACGGGCGGGTCGGTCAGTAGGGCCAGGGGCCCTTGCGCAGCTTGAGCAGGATCAGCACCTTGCGCCCGACGTTCGTCACGAACCACGGCAGCTCGCCGAGCTGGCGCAGCGCGTTGCGGACGCGTGCACCGCGGGCGACGAGCTCACGCCGGTACTCGGTCATCGAGCCGGAGCGACCGACGTAACGGAAGCGGAACCCGAACGCGAGCTCGCGCAGGATGGCGAGCGTCACGCCGACCGAGCTGAACGAGTCGTGGATGAGCACCGTGCCGCCCGGTGCCACCCGCCCGCCCCACACGCGGATGTCGTCGCGCGCGGGGCCGTACCGGTGCGCGCCGTCGATGTACAGCAGCTGCACCTCGCCGTCGACGGCGCCGAGCGCCTCGTTGGAGAACGCCCGCACGTGCTGCACGCGCTCGTCGACACCCGCGGCGCGGAGGTTCTCGTGGAAGACGTCGTGGTCCTCGGCGGCGGCGTCCTGGTAGCCGCTGATCTCCTGCGGACCGCGATCGTTCCCCGCGTGTGGGTCGATGGCGGTGATGGCCACGCCTTCGGCGGCAGCCGACGCGAGGATCACCGTCGAGCGGCCGCGGAACGAGCCGATCTCGACGATCCGGTCGCCTTCGTGCAACTCGGACGCGCGGTCCCACAGGCGCCGTGCCTGCGCGTCGGTCATCCACCCGTCGACCTTCTCCACCGCGGCGAGAGCAGCATCGAAGGTCTGTGGCATGCCGTTCGACCCTAGTGCTGGCCGACTACCCTCGGCGCGGTGGCCCCGCCGGCGTCCGCTGCACCCCGGCCGAGCATCGCCAAGATCGGTGACCTAGCCGCCGCGGCGGGCTTGCGTCGCATCCACATGCTGTCGTGGCGCGACCTCGCCGACGTCGAGGCGGGCGGCTCGGAGGTGCACGCCGCCACCGTCGCCCGCCTGTGGGCGGAGGCCGGCCTCGAGATCACGTTGCGCACGTCGTACGCGCAAGGACAGGCACCCGTCGTGACGCGCGACGGCTACCGCGTCATCCGCCGCGCCGGCCGCTACCTCGTGTTCCCGCGCGCGGTCGCGTCCGAGGTCCTCGGCCGCCACGGTCCGCGCGACGCGCTCGTCGAGATCTGGAACGGCATGCCGTTCTTCTCGCCGGTCTGGTGCCACGGCCCGCACATCGTCCTGCTGCATCACGTGCACGCGGAGATGTGGAAGATGGTGCTCGGTGACGAAGCACCGTGGGCGGCGTCGCTCGGCGACGTGATCGAACGGCGCATCGCCCCGCTCGCGTACAAGCGGACGCGCATCGTGACGCTGTCCGAGTCGTCGCGTGACGACATCATCGAGCTGCTGCACCTGCCGCCCGGCAACATCGACGTGATCCCACCCGGCATCGATCCGATGTTCACGCCCGGCGGTGAACGATCCCCGGAGCCCATGGTGATGGCCGTCGGCCGTCTCGTGCCGGTGAAGCGCTACGACCACCTCATCCGCGCCGTCGCCGAGGCCCGCCGCCGCCATCCGTTGCTCACGCTCACGATCGTCGGCGAGGGCTACGAGCGGGAGGTGCTCGACGGCGTGGCGCGCGAACACGACGGCGGCGAGTGGGTCCGCTTCGCAGGGCACGTGTCGGAGGCGGAGCTGGTGACGCTGTACCGGCGGGCCTGGCTGGTCACGAGCGCGTCCGCTCGCGAAGGTTGGGGCATGTCGCTCACCGAGGCCGCGGCCTGCGGCACGCCGGCCGTCGCCACCCGCATCCCCGGCCACACCGACGCCGTCGTCGAGGGCGAGACCGGCGTGCTCGTCGACCGCGACGACGAGCACGCGCTCGCGACGGGGATCGGTGACCTGATCGCCGACGACGACCGCCGCCGGCGGATGGGCGACGCCGCGCTGGTGCGCGCCAGCGGCTACTCGTGGGAGGCCACCGCCGCCGGCATCATGCGCGTCCTGGCCGACGAAGCAACGCGCCGCCGCCGTTGAGGCATGCCGTGAAGAAGCGGGGGCGCGTCCCCCGCGAACGGTCGTCGCGCCGCGTCCGCGAGCCATCGCGCCCGCTGACGGCGCGCCTGCGGGAGCGGTGGCCGCTCGCCGCGCTCGCCGCGCTCTGCTACGTGCCGCTGCTGTGCACCGCGCCGGGCGAGGTCGGCGCGGACACCAAGTCGTACCTGTACCTCGACCCGTCGCGGCTGCTGGCGCGCGCCGTGTCCATGTGGGACCCGAACATCGGCTTCGGCACCGTCACCCACCAGAACATCGGCTACCTCTTCCCGATGGGTCCCTACTACTGGGTCGCCGACCGCATCGGCATGCCCATGTGGGTGGCGCAACGGCTCTGGCTCGGGTCGATCCTCTTCCTCGCCGGCGCCGGTGTGTGGTTCCTGCTGCGCACGCTCGGCTTCGAACGTCTCCCGGCCGCGGTCGCGTCGTTCGCGTACGCGCTGACACCCTTCACGCTGACGTTGGCGGCGCGCTTGTCGGTGATCCTGCTGCCGTTCACCGGCCTGCCGTGGATGTTGGCCTTGACGATCCGCGCCATACGCCGCGGCGGATGGCGCGATCCCGCGCTGTTCGCGCTCGTCGTGCTCGCCGTCGGCGGTGTGAACGCGACCGCGCTCGTGTTCGCAGGGCTTGCGCCCGTGCTGTGGTTCCCGTTCGCCGTGTGGGTGACGAAGGAGGCGTCGTTGCGGCGCGCCGCGGCGGCGTTCGGTCGCATCGGCGTGCTCACGCTGGTCACCTCGCTGTGGTGGATGTCGGGCCTCGCCGTGCAGAGCGGTTACGGCATCGAGATCCTGAAGTACACCGAGACGGCCGCGGTGGTGGCGTCGGCGGCGATCGCGCCGGAGGTGCTGCGCGGTCTCGGCTACTGGTTCTTCTACGGCGGCGATCGCCTCGGTCCGTGGATCGAGCCGAGCGTCGACTACACGCAGCGGCTGTGGCTCATCGCGGTGACGTACCTGTTGCCGGCGCTCGCGCTCGTCGGTGCCGCGTCGAGCCGGTGGAAGCACCGCGCCTACTTCGCCACGCTGGTCGCCGTCGGCGTGTTCGTCGCCGTCGGCGCGCACCCGTGGACCGACCCGCCGCTCACGGGCAAGGCGTGGAAGGCGTTGCTCGAGAGCGACAAGGGACTCGCCTTGCGCAGCACACCGCGCGCGGTGCCGCTCGTCGCGCTCGGGCTGGCGGTGTTCCTCGGGCTCGGCGTGGCGGCCGTCGCCCGCAGCGCGCCGCGGTGGGCGAAGCCGGTCGGCCTCGCGGTCATCGCGCTCGCCATCGCGGGCCTGCCGCCGCTGTACACGGGTGGCATGGTCGCCGCCAACCTCAAGCGACCGGAGGACATCCCCGCGTACTGGCGGGCGGCCGCCGCCGCGCTCGACGCGCAGTCGCACGACACGCGCGTGCTCGAGGTGCCGGGCATCGACTTCGCGTCGTACCGGTGGGGCAACACGGTCGACCCGATCACGCCGGGGTTGATGGATCGCCCGTACGCCGCTCGTGAGCTCATCCCCTACGGATCACCGGCGTCGGCCGATCTCCTCGACGCCTTCGACCGCCGGTTGCAGGAGAACGTGCTCGACCCCACCGCCGTCTCCCCCATCGCCCGCCTCCTCGGCGTGGGCACGGTGGTCGCCCGCAACGACCTCCAGTACGAGCGCTACCGCGTCGCCCGCCCGTACGACGTCATCCCGTTGCTGCAGTCGAGCCCGGGGCTCGCACCACCGACCGGCTTCGGTCCCGCCGGCGTGAACCAGCCCTCGCCGATCGCACCGATGCTCGACGAAGCAGCCCTGCGCGACGACCACGGTGTGCCGTACCAGCCGGTGCAGGCGTACCAGGTCGACGACGCGCAACCGATCGTGCGCGTCGCCGGCGCGCAGCAACCGGTCATCGTCGCCGGTGACGGCGAGGGCCTCGTGGGCCTGGCATCGGCGGGGCTGCTCGACGGCTCCGAGCTCCTCACGTACTCCGGGTCGTACGCGAAGGACCCGAACGGGTTGCAGTCGCAGCTGTCCCGCGACGCCACGCTCGTGCTGACCGATTCGAACCGACGGCGCGCTCGTCGGTGGAGCACGTTGCGCGACAACACCGGCTACACCGAGCAGGCAGGTGAGACGCCGCTGCGCGAGGACCTCACCGACAACCGCTTGCCGGTGTTCCCCGATGCCGGTGACGACGCCTTCACCGTCGCCGAGTACCCCGGCGGCGTCGTGGCGCGTGCCACGAGCTACGGCAACCCGATCTCGTACACACCGGAGTACCGCGCCGCCAACGCGGTCGACGGTGACCCGCGCACGGCGTGGCAGACCGGCGCGTCGAGCGACGTGCGGGGCGAGACGCTCGAGCTCGACTTCGCGCAGCCGGTCGACACCGACCACATCCGCATGACGCAGTTGCTCACCGGCTTCCGCAACCGCACGATCACGGACGTCGATCTGCGCTTCGACGGTCGGGACGTCGTACCGGTGACGCTCGGCGACGCGTCGAACACCGCCGCCGGCCAGATCGTCACGTTCCCCCGCCGCACGTTCTCCCGGCTGGAGATCATCATCCGGGGCGACAGCTCCGGCCTGCAGGACGCGCTCGGCCGCCCCGTGCGCTTCAACGGCGAGAGCGAGGTCGGCTTCAGCGAGATCGACGTCGACGGCCGTCACGGTGACGAGCTCATCCGCCTGCCCGTCGACCTCCTGCGCGCCGCGGGCGCGGCCTCGGCATCGCACCCGTTGACGATCTCGCTCGAGCGGCTGCGCACCGACCCCGCCGAGGCGGTGCGGCAGGACGAGGAGCTGGCGTTGGCGCGCACGTGGTCGCTGCCGACGGCGCGCACGTTCACGTTGTCGGGCACCGCCCGCGTCGACGCGCGCGCGCCCGAGACGGCGATCGACGGCCTGCTCGGCATGACCGGGCCGAGCGCGACGTCGTCGCGCCGTCTCGACGGCGACATCCAGGCGCGCGCCGTGTCCGCCATCGACGGTGACCCCTCGACGGCATGGACGTCGGCCTTCGACACCGGCGAGGACGCGCTGTCGTTCCAGGCCGGGCAACCGATCACGTTCGACCACATGGACCTGCAGATCGTGAACGACGGCCGCCACTCGGTGCCGACGCACGTCCGTGTGGAAGCCGACGGGCAGCTCGCGGGCGAGGCGTCGATCCCCGCGGGCGATCACGTCCGTGTGGACTTCCCGGCACCCATCACCGGCTCGTCGTTGCGGTTCGTGTTCGACCAGGTCGACGAGCGCACGACCACCGAGTGGTTCTCGAACAACGCCGTGCGCGAGCCGATCGCCATCGCGGAGCTCGGCGTGCCGGGGCTCCACGCGTCGTTGCCGACGACGCAACTGGACACGGGCTGCCGCACCGACCTCCTCACCGTCGACGACGTGCCGGTCGGCGTCGACATCACCGGCAGCGTCGCCGACGCAGTCGCGGGCAAGCCGTTGCACGTGTCGCTGTGCGGGCTGTCGGCCGACGGGCTGTTCCTCGACACCGGCGATCACGTGCTGCGTGCCGCGAAGGGACTCGACACGGCGATCGATCTCGACAGCCTCGTGCTGCAGTCGGACGCCGGTGGCGGTGCGCCTGCGTCGGTGACGCCACTGCGAGCGACGGGCGGCGGTGCGTCCGGACCGCAGGTCCACGTCGACGGGTCGGGGCGCACGAGCTTCGACCTCACCGTGACGGGGGCGACCGCGGGTCAGCCGTTCTGGCTCGTGCTCGGCCAGAGCTTCAACAAGGGATGGACGGCATCGGTCGACGGCCACGGGGCGGGCACACCGCAACTCGTCGACGGCTACGCCAACGGTTGGCTCGTGACGCCGACGAACGGCACCGTGCACGTGTCGCTCACGTGGACACCGCAGCGCAACGTGTGGATCGCGCTGCTGCTCTCCGCGCTCGGCGCGTTGCTGTGCATCGGGCTCGCCATCCGCCGTCCGCGCGGCGCACCGATCGCGGTCGACGACGCGCCTGCCGAGTCGGTCACGTGGCGCACGTTCGTGCGCGCTCGTGGCGAGCACGCACCGTCGCTCGTGCACGCGCTCGTACTCGGTGCCGTCGCCGCCGTCGTCGCAGGCGCGGTCATCGGGCCGGTCGCGGGGGCGGTCACCGGGCTCGCCGCGGGCGTCGCGACCCGCCGGCGCGGCGCGCGATGGCTGCTCGCCGTCGGCAGCGCGGCATGCCTCGCGCTGTCCGGGCTCTACGTGCTCGCCCGCCAGGCGCGGTCGAAACCGACGGCCGCCTTCGAGTGGCCAGCCGAGCAGGACTCGGTCCACCAACTCGGTTGGGTCGCCGTCGCGTTCCTCGTCGCGCTGGTCGCCGTCGACTGGTGGTGGGATCGCGTCAATCGCCGTCGTCGCGCGCGATCGGACGACGACGCTCCCGCTTCTGCTGGCCCCTTCGACGCTTGGTTTCCAGACGACGAGCCCGTGACGCCGCCGTAGGGCGGGTCGCATGACGCGGGCGGTCGGTGCGCAACGCCGCTTCCAGCCGTTCGGCGAGCCGTTGCCGGGCCAGCGCGCGGTTGCGGGCCTGCGAGCGCTCGTCGTCCGCCGCCACCCGCAACTCCGGGCCGAAGCGCTCGAGCAGCCGGGCGCGCTGGCGCGGGCCGAGCGACGGCGAGCCGGCGATGTCGAAGCGCACCTCCGCGCGCGTGTGCGAACGGTTGGCGTGCTGGCCGCCCGGCCCGCCGCTCGGCAGGAAGCGCCACTCCAGCTCGTCGAGCGGGATGCGCAGCGTGCGGTTCACGCGGAGCACGTCGTCCACCGCTCCTATGCTCGCACGACGTGAGCTCCGCACCCGTGGTCCTCGTGCACGGCTTCGCCACGTCCGCGGCGCGCACCTGGGGCGACAACGGCTGGATCGACCTGCTGCGCGACGCCGGACGTGACGTCGTCGCCATCGACCTGCTCGGTCACGGCACCGCCGACAAGCCCCACGACCCCGCCGCCTACGAGCAGCTGGAGGCGCTCGTCGTCGAGCAACTGCCCGACGCGCCCTTCGACGCCATCGGGTTCTCGCTCGGCGCACGCGTGCTCCTCACCATCGCCGCCGACCGACCCGACCGGTTCGCGCACCTCGTCGTGGCGGGTGTCGGCGCCAACCTGTTCCGCGACGACCCGCGCAACGAGATCGTCGACGCCGTCAACGGCAACGCGCCCGACGACAACCCGGCCGCGCAGTACTTCGCGGGGCTCGCCGCGCAACCGGGTGTCGATCGCGAAGCGTTGGCGGCGTGCATGCGGTCGCCGCGGCCACGGCTCGACGACGGCCGCCTCGCGAAGGTCACGATGCCGGTGCTCGTCGTGCTCGGCGACCGCGACTTCGCCGGGCCTGCCGACCCGCTGATGGACGCGCTGCCCAACGCGAAGCTCGTCACGTTGCGCAACGTCGATCACTTCGCCACACCGAAGGACTTCGGGTTCATCGACGCCGCGCTCGACTTCATCGGAGCGGGTTTCTGAAGCCGTCGTTCGTCCTCGGGGTCGACCTCGACGGCGTGTGCGGCGACTACACCGCCGCGTTCCGCCAGGTCGTCGCCGACGAACGTCGCATCGCCGCCCACGAGTTGCCCGACGAGCGCGGGTGGGACTTCGCCGAGTGGGGCCTCGACGACCTCGGCGGCTTCGACGCCGTGCACCGCCGCGCCGTGCTCGAGCACCGCATGTTCCGGACGATGCCCGTCATGCCCGGCGCCGCCGAGGTGCTGTGGCGCCTCTCCGACGCGGGTCTGTGGATCCGGATCATCACCCACCGCCTCTACGTCAACTGGGGCCACGCCGTCGCCGTGAGCGACACCGTCGAGTGGCTCGACCACAACGCCATCCCGTACCGCGACATCTGCTTCCTCGGCCGCAAGCCCGAGGTCGAGGCCGACTGCTACATCGAGGACAGCCCGAGCATGATCCGCGCCCTCCGGGAGGACGGCAACGACGTCGTCGTCTTCGACGCCCCGTACAACCAGGACCTCGACCCGCCCCGCGCCAGCACGTGGGCCGAGGTGGAGCAGCTCGTCACCGCGCTCGTCACCGCCCGCGGCGTCACCCTGCAGGCGACCCTGCCCGGCTTCGACGACGGCATCGACCGCTTCCGCAGCCGCCTCCACGGCTGACCCGCCCCACGCCTGGGCGTCAGGGGGGCGAGGGACGCAGCGCCGCCTCGAGGACGGCGGCGATCGCCGTCCAGCGCTCGTGCTCCTGGCCGCGCTCGGCGGCGTCCAGCGTCGAGAGGTGGGCGAGCTGGTGGAGGACGATCGTCTCGAACCCGAGCGCCATCTGCGCGGCGTCGACGTCGGCGCGCACGACGCCGGCGCGTTGCGCGTCGCGCACGAGGACCTGAACGCGTTCGCGTAGCGCGCGCAGGTGGGGCAACGACTGGATGCGGTCGGGACCCATGGGCTCCGCGCCCCGCAACGCGCGTGCCGCCAGCGGGTGATGGTCGAGCGCCTCGGTGAAGCGGCGCGCCAATCGCGGCGCGTCGTGGGCGAGCGTGGCGCGCAGGTCGTCGAAGAACGTGACCTGCACGAGGTCGACGAGCGCGGTGGTGTCCGCGTCGAGCGCGGCGAGGAACAGGGCCTCCTTGTCGGAGAAGTAGCGGTACACCGCGCCCGAGGTGATCCCCACGTCGCGCGCGATGTCGCCGATCGACGCCCGCCGGAACCCCTCCGCCGCGAAGCGGGCCACGGCGGCGGTGAGGATCGCCGCTCGCGTCCGCTCGCCCTTCGACGCGTCGCTCCTGGACGTGCCGCCCTTCGACGCCGCCGCGACGACGTCCACCCGAGCCATATGCGCGCCGACGCTAGTCAACATCGCGGCGTAAGTGACGAAATGACGTAGTTGCCCGAGTTCTTCACTTCGCGTAACGTCGGCCGTCGCCCACGCATCCGAGGGGGGTGCCTTGGTCTGGAGGGTCCGACTCCTCGTCGTGGAGGCCGGGGAGCTGTTCGCCATCGCCGCGGAGGGCCTGCGGACGACGTGGCGCATCCGCACCTGGTGGCGCGACTACGTCGAGCAGTGCGTGTTCCTCATCAAGGTCACGGTGGTGCCGGTCATGCTCGTGGCCATCCCCCTCGGCGCCACGGTCGCGCTCCAGGTGGGCCAGCTCACGCGGCAGCTCGGCGCGCAGTCGGTCACGGGTGCCGCCGTCGTGCTCGGCATCGTGCGCGAGGCGTCGCCGCTGGCGGCCGCGCTGTTGATCGCCGGTGCCGGCGGCTCCGCCATGGCGTCGGACATGGGCGCCCGCCACATCCGTGACGAGCTGGCGGCCATGGAGGTGATGGCGGTCAACCCCGTGCACCGCCTCGTCACGCCGCGGTTGTGGGCGGCGAGCACGGTGGCCACCGGACTCGTGTCGCTGATCATCGTCGCCGGCGTCGGCGGCGGCTTCTTCTTCAACGTCGTCGTGCAGGGCGTGAGCCCGGGCGCGTACTTCAGCAGCGCGACGCAGTTGCTCCAGCTCGCCGACCTGCTGTCCGCGCTGTGCAAGGCGTTCCTGTTCGGGATGATCGCGGGCGTCGTCGCCTGCTACCGAGGGATGACCTGCACGCGCAGCCCCGCGGGCGTCGGCATCGCCGTGAAGCGCGCCGTCGTGCTCACCGTCATCCTCGTGTTCGCCGTCAACTACGTCATCACGAGCCTGTACTTCGTGCTCGTCCCGCAACGGATCTGATGGCGGAGACGTTCGCACCCGATGCCGGCGAGGCGCCCGCGCGCGCGGTGCTCGCTTCCACGATCGGTGCGCTCGGCGACTGGTTCATCTTCTCGTTGCGAGCGCTGTGGCACTCGCTGTTCGACGTCGTGTTGCGGCTTCGCTTCCGCAAGGAGGTGTTGCGGCACACCAGTGACATCGTCGTCGGCGCCGGCGCGTACGTCGTCGGTGGCGGGATGGTGTTCGTGATCGCCGCGCTGGCCCTGTTCGTCGGCGGCACCGTCGGCGTCCAGGCATTCAACGGACTGCAGTCGATCGGGGCGGAGTCGTTCACCGGTCTCGCCGGGGCGTACGTCAACACGCGCGAGATCACGCCGATCATCGCCGCCATCGCGCTCGCGTCGCAGGTCGGGTCCTCGTTCACCGCGGAGATCGGCGCCATGCGCATCTCCGAGGAGATCGACGCGCTCGAGGTGATGGCGGTGCCGTCGCTCGTGTACCTGGTGTCCACGCGCATCGTCGCCATCGTCGTGGCGTTGATCCCGCTCTACCTCGTCGCGCTGTTCGCCTCGTTCTTCGCGACGCGCTTCGTGACCACCGAGCTGTTCGGGCTGTCGCCGGGCATCTACGACTACTACTTCCACCTCTACCTGCCGCCGATCGACATCTTCTACAGCGTCGTGAAGGTGGTGGTGTTCGCCATCCTCATCGCGCTGATCCACACGTACTACGGCTACACGGCGAGCGGCGGACCGGCCGGCGTCGGCCGCGCGGTGGGCAAGGCGATCCGCACGACGATCGTGTGGATCGTCATCGTCAACCTGCTGCTCTCCTACATCTTCTGGGGTGGCACGAGCACGGTCAGCCTGACCGGTTGAACGGCGATGCGCGCCGAGCTCCCTCTCCACGTCCGTGTCGCCGCCGGGCTGGTGGGCCTCGTGCTGGTCGCCGCCATCAGCACCGTCGCCGTCGACTACGGGCTCGGCGCGTACGACCACGGCTACCGGCTGACGGTCACGCTCCCCCACTCGGCGCAGGGCCTCGACGACCACTCCGACGTGAAGATCCGGGGCGTCACCGTCGGCAGCGTCGGCGCCATCCACCTCCGTCCCGACGGGCACACCGACGTGACGCTCGTGCTCCAGCAGGGCACGCGCGTCCCGGACACCACGGTGGTGAGCGTCGAGCCGTTGTCGGTGTTCGGGCCGAAGTTCATCGACCTGCGACCCGGGGCGCACGAGGTGGACGGGCCGTTCGTCGCGCCCGGCGCCCACCTCACCGCCACGGCGGAACCCGTCGACCTCTCCGCCGTGATCAACCGGACCGACGCGCTCCTCGACGCCATCGATCCCGCCGACGTCGCGACGATCGTGTCGACGTTCGGCGAGAGCGTCGGCGGGCTCGGGCCCGCGCTGCGCCGCATCCTCGACGACACCACGACGCTGACGGACCTCGCCGTCGCGCACCTGCCGGACACGGTGCAGTTCCTGAACGACCTGTCGCAACTGTCGTCGTCGCTGGCGGACAACGCGACGAACATCACCACGACGGCAACGAACACGAGCGACCTGCTCTCGGTCGTCGTGCCCCGTGCGGACCGCGTCACCGCGCTCCTCGACGGCGCGTCGCAGGTCGCGGGATCGCTGTCGGCGTACATCGACGACCACGCCCAGTCGTTCGGGACGTTCGTCGACTCCGCGTCGGTCGTGCTCCGCGTCGCCTACGACCGCGTGCCGCAGTTCCCCGACGTGTTCCGCATGATCGACCAGTTCTTCGGCCGCACCGGTGACGCCATCCGCCTGCCGGGGCCGGGTGGCACGCTGATCGCCGCCCTCCACGGCGGCGTCCTCGAGAGCCTCTGCTCCGAGTTCATGCTGGCCACGCCGTGCCAGGTGACGAGCCCGTGATCCGCCGGCTCCTCGCGCTCGCCGCGTTCCTCGTCGTCACGGGCGGCATCACCATCGGCATCGCGGTGCGCATCGAGGGGTTCACGTTCGCCCCGCGCTACCACCTCGCCGGCTCCTTCGGCGACGTCACCGGCCTCTACGTCGGCGACCCCGTGAAGCTGGCCGGCGTGCAGGTCGGTCAGGTGACGAGCATCCACCTCGTCCACGGCCGCGCCGAGGTCGGCTTCGACGTCGATCGCGACGTGCGGGTGCCGCGCACGACGACCGCGGTGCTGCGGTGGCGCAACCTCATCGGCCAGCGCGACCTCTACCTCGATCCGGGCACGACCACGACGCCGACCACCGACCTGCTCCCCACCGACGGCTCCGGCAGGGTCGACCGCACGCAGGACGCGGTGGACATCGGCGCCGTCGTCAACGCGCTGGGCCCGCTCACCGGCGCCGTCGACCCCCGCCAGCTCAACGACATCTTCACCGCCATCAGCCAGGCCCTCGACGGCAACGAGAGCCACATCGACTCGCTCGTGCAGCACCTCGACGACCTCACCGGCGTGCTCGCGTCGCGCGACCAGACCATCCAGCAGATGCTCACCGACTACCAGTCCGTGACGAGCGTGCTCGCGTCGCGCGACCAGCAGATCGCCACGATGATCGACAACGTCTCGTTGCTGTCGCAGACGTTCACGGACAACACGCAGCTGTTCGCCAACGCCATCGACGACCTGTCCTCGACGAGCACCACGTTCGACGCCCTCTTGACGGCGAACGAGCAACAGCTCCGTGGTGTCATCGACAACCTCGCCACCGTCGCCGACGTCATCACCCAGAAGCTGCCGCAGCTCCAGGAGGCGTTCGGCGGACTTCCCCTGGCGCTCGAGTCGCTCTTCTCCGTCGCCAACGGCGGCAACTTCCTGCGCGTCGACGCCACGTGTCTGCAATTCTCGCAGGCGCCGTGCACCGCGGTCGGGGGGTACGCGGTGCCATGACGATCCCGTCGTTCCGCGATCTCAACAAGGTCGTCGTCGGCCTCGTCGGGCTCGCGCTCACCGGCGCGGTGATCGCTGCCGCGTTCGCCGTCGGCACGCTCGGTCTCTTCGAGCACCGCTTCGCGATGGACGGGGTGTTCGCCGATTCGGGCGGCTTGAAGAACGGCGCGCCGGTGCGGGTGGCGGGCATCCAGGTCGGCGAGGTCACGGCGGTCACGCCGGACTTCCGAGCAGGCCAGGTCGTCATCTCGTGGACGGTCAACAGCGGCGTGCACGTCGGCCCCGACACGCGCGCGGAGGTGGGGACGTCGACACTGCTGGGTGGCGACTTCCTGCGGTTGACCTCGACCGAGGGCGGCCCCTCGCTCGAGTCGATGCCGCGCGTGCAACGTCGCATCCCCCTCGAACGCACGAAGAGCCCGTACACGGTCATCAACGCGTTCGGCGACGTCACCCGCCAGATCAACACGCTCGACGTCCACACCATCAACCAGGTCGTCGACGAGGTGTCGGTGGCGTTGCAGCACAACACGCTCACCGCGCCACAGGTCGTCGACAACCTCGCTCGGCTCGGTGATGCCGTGGCCCAGCGCCAGGACCAGCTCGACCAGCTCATCGCGAACAGCCAGCAGCTGACGTCGACGCTGGCGTCGCGCGACCAGCAGCTCGGCACGCTCATCGACCAGGCGTCCGCCCTGCTCGACGTGCTCAACGCCCGCCACGACCAGCTCGCCGCGCTCCTCGGCTCGTCGAGCGACGTCGTGACACAACTGGCGGACCTGATCGAGACCAAGCGGGCGCAGATCGACTCGTTGTTGCACGACGTGCACACAACGCTCGGCGCCGTTCAGCAGGAGCTGCCCGCCATCAACCAGGGGCTGTCGGACGCCGGCCCCACGCTGCTGCACCTCGCCGCCGTCGTCGGACCGAACGCCTTCAACATCGAGGTCACCGGCGTCGGGCCCGGCAGCATCGACAACTTCAACAAGCTCATCGACACGTTGCTGGGGCCGCCGCCGTGAGCCGCAACCGTCGCATCGCCACGGTGGCCGTGCTGGTCGTCGCGCTCGCCGTCTACTTCCGCAACCCGTTCCGCGGCGCGGGTGGCTACCACATCACCGCCCACTTCAAGGAAGCGATCGCGCTCTACCCGCACTCCACGGTGAAGGTGATGGGCGTCGCCGCCGGCACCGTTGACGGCGTGCACGTCGACGGCAGCGGCGTGCGCGTCGACATGACGATCCACGACGACGTGCCGCTGTCCCCCGACGTGACGGCGACGATCAACGCGCTCACGATCATCGGCGAGCGCAACGTCGTGCTCGGACCACCGTGGAAGCCGGGGCAGGCCCGCATCGGCGACGGGTTCGTCATCCCCACCGAGCACACCACGACACCGATCGAACCGGACGACGCGCTGCGCGCCTTCCGCGATCTCGCCAACGCCATCGACCCGAGCGTCGTCACCGGGCTCGTGCAGAACGCGGAGCACACGTTCACCGGGCACGAGCAGACGTTCAACGACGTGCTCCAGTCGGCATCGACGATCTCGACCCACCTCGCGTCCGAGGACGATCGCATCCTCCAGGCCGCCACCGACCTGCACACGTTGGCGACGACCGCCAACGAACGGCAGGCCACGCTCGGTCACGTCATCGACGCGTTCTCGCAAGCGTCGGGGTTGCTCGCCAACGAGCGCGACCAGATCGCGGCGCTGCTGTCCGGCGCGAACCGTCTCGTCGACGACGGCACGTCGTTGCTCGACGCCTATCGCACCACGTTGCCCGGTGACCTCGACGTCCTCGCCCAGCTCGGCGCCACGCTGAACGCCAACACCGACGTGTTGAAGGACCTCTTCGCCAGCTTCCCCGGCGTCGCGCAGGGGCTCGTGAACGCGTACGACCGCGGCACGAACACGCTGCGCCTCGGCAGCAACCTCGACCCCGAGGTCGACGGCCTCCTCGGCGCATCGATCGGTCGTGTGCTCGACCAGGTCGGCCTCGGCTCCCTCGCCCCCTGCATCAGGATCCCGAGCCCGTGTTGACGCGACGGCGGCCATTGCACCTGCTGGCGGCGACGGCCATCGCGGCCGTGCTCGTGTCCGGCTGCTCGTTGCAGCTGCTGGGCGCGCCCACCGGACACCTCACGTTGACCGCGCACTTCGACAACGTCGCCGACCTCGTCCCCGGCCACACCGTGCAGGTCGGCAACGTCGTCGTCGGCAGCGTCACGGCCGTGACGCTCGACGGCTACCGCGCCAAGGTCACGATGTCGATCCGCGACGGTCATCCGATCCCGCAGGGGACCACGGCGACGGTGCGACACACGTCGCTGCTGGGCGAACCCTTCGTCGACCTCGAGTTCCCCGACGGCTTCGACCCCGCGCACGCGCAGTACCTGGCATCGGGCACGGAGCTCACCGACACCGCGGTCGAGCCCGACCTCGAAGACCTCGCGGGACGGGCGGGCCGCATTCTCGACGCGGTCGACGCCCGCGACCTCGGCGCGGCCATCACCGCCACCGACCAGGCCCTCGCCGGCAACGGCCCGGAGTTGCAGCACCTCGTCGCCCAGCTCGACACGCTCGTCACGTCCGTCGACGCGCAGGCGGGCCCGATCGCATCCACCATCGACGCCCTCGGTCGGCTGGGCGCGGGACTGGCGCCGTTCGACGCGCAGATCGGCACGCTCGTCGACAACGTGTCGGCGACCACGTCGTTGCTCGCGTCGGACAGCGATCGCCTCGTCGCCGCGTTGCGTTCGTTCGACGACCTCGCCCGCACGACGACGAACGTGATCCTCGCGCCCCACGCGCAGCAGTTCACCGACCTCATCCGTGAGGCCGACGCCGTCCTCGGCTCGCTGGCACAGCACACCGATCTGCTCGCGTCGATGACGAACAACTTCGACCAGTTCGTCGTCCGCATCCCCCACGACGTCCGCAACGGGCAGCTGCTCGTGTTCGTGTGGGCCGATCCGAGCATGACGATCGCGGGCGTGCCCGTCGACCAGGCGCTGCCGGCGTCCGTCACCTCGTTGGTGGGACCGTGAACCGCCGCCTGCTCGTGAACCTCGCCGTGTTCGGGGTCGTGTTCCTCGTGCTGTCCGCGTGGGCGGTCACGAACGTGTTGCACCTCGACGCCATCGAGCGGCCGTGGACGATCACCGCGCAGTTCGAGACGTCACCGGGTCTGCGTCCCGGGTACGAGGTGACGTACTTCGGGGTGCACGCCGGTCTCATCGGGTCCGTACGCCTCGACGGCGACCACGCCACCGTGCAGTTGAAGATCGATCGCGACATCCACCTCCCGGTCGACGTCGATGCCGCCGTGCGCCGGAAGTCCGCCGTGGGCGAGCCCTACGTCGACCTGCTCCCCCACGGCGGCACGGACCCCGGAGGACCGCGCCTGCAGCCCGGCGCGGTGATCCCCGTGTCGCGCACGACGACGCCGCTGTCCTACGGAGAGGTGTTCACCGCGCTCGACAACCTCGTGCGCGCCGTCCCGCCCGCAGATCTCGCCGGTTTCCTCCACTCGCTCGCCGCCGGCTTCGAGGGGCGAGGACCCGACATCCGCGCCAGCATCGTCGCCGCCGACGACCTCACGTCGAAGCTGGCTCGTGACGCGCCGCTGCTCGACCAGGTCGCGTCCGACCTCACGACACTGACGCACACGCTGACCGAGCACCGCGACGCGATCGGCGCCAGCTGGGACAACCTCGCGGCGCTGTCCCAGACGCTCGCGGCCCACCGCGACGACCTCGCCGGGCTGCTCGACAACGGCCCGACGTTGCTCGACGACATGCACACGTTGCTGCAACAGGCGGGCCCGAGCATCGGGTGCGTGTTCGACTCCGCCGCGGGTCTGTGGTCCTCGATCGCCGACCCGGTGAAGCTGCAGCAGTTCGGCCAGCTCGTCGACCTCGCCGGACCGGCGGCCGACATCATCCAGTCCACCGCCTACCAGGGACCCGACGGGCTGTACCTGAACGGCGTGTTCGTCTTCAACCCCGGCCTGAACCCGACGACGATCTACGACCCGCCGCACCAGCTCCGCGCTCCGCCGACCGTCCCGCCCTGCACCGCGCCCCGTGAGGACGGCGCGGTCGGGGGCACGGCGACCGCGCCCAGCGGCCCCGCGCCCGGCGGCCCGGCGCCGACGTCGCCGGTCACCGTCCCCGGGCGGCCCGGCGTCGCCGCGGGTCCGGCGTCGAGCACGAAGCGCGTCGGCGGGCACGGCCTGCTCGACGGGCTCCTGCCCTGGCTCGCGCTCCTCGCTGCGCTCGTCGCGCTCGCCGCGTTGGTGCGGGCCAGGCGACGGCGGCGAGGCACGCCCGCGCCGGAAGCGGAACAGGAAGCCGTCCCGTGACCATCGAACTCAGAACACATGCCGACGACGGGTCCGGACGCCGACATCGACGATGACGTCGAGGTCGAGGTGGAAGGGCCCGACGGCGCGCCCGACGACGCAGACGGCGCGCCCGTCGACGAGGGCCGGTCGGAACCGACGCCGAAGCCCAAGAAGAAGAAGGGCAAGAAGAAGCCCAAGGTCGTCGTCCAGGAGATCACGCCGGCGTGGGTGTGGTGGGGCGCTGCCGTCGCCGCGTTGCTCGTCGTCGTCGCGCTGACGGCCGCGGTGCTGCAGTGGCAACGTGCCGACGACGCCGCCGCCGAGCGCCACGCCCGGCAGGCGGCGGGCGAGGTGGCCGGTGAGTTCAGCCAGACGCTGTTCACCTACGACGCCGCCAACCCCACGGCCAGCCTCGACCGCCTCCGCCAGTTGGCGACCACGGCCTACCAACCGAAGGTGGACTCCGCCCGGCAGACGGCGGCAGGCTCGCCCGCGGCCGCCAACCAACTGAACATGTCGGCGCAGGTCGTCGACGTGTACCTCACCGATCTCACGGGCGACACGGCGAAGGCCGTGAGCCACTCGAACGTCGTGCTGCAGGCGAACGGCCAGTCGTTGCCCCTCGAGCTGTACCTCCAGATCGACCTCCGGCGCGAGGGCGGTGCATGGAAGGTGAACGACGTGAACGCCATCACGCTCCGGCAACCGGCCGGATCGGCACCCCCCGCCACCACGCCGGCGACCACCCCGGCGACGGCCGCGTCCTCCGGCGGCTGACCGTCACGTGACGGTCCGTTGACCGTCCGTTGACCGAGTAGGGTCGGCGCCGCTCCCCTGGCGCGGGCGGCCCAAGGGCGAGCGCACCACACACGCACCACCCGACACCGACGACGACGCCGTCGCGTCGAACAGGAGGAACCTTGAAGATCAGCCGTTGGCTCGCGGCCGCCGCCGTGGCCGTCGCACCGCTCGCCTTCGCCGCAACCGCGGACGCGAAGCCGCCGCCCATCGGCGCGCAGGTGCTCGGCACGGTGCACATCGACAGCAACGACCCGAGCGTCGCCTACGTGACGGCCCGCTACCTCTGCCAGGACGGCCCGGAGGACCAGTGGCTGTGGGTCTCCGCCAAGCAGAGCAGCACCGGCCAGCGTGACGACTCCCTGCGCCAGGAGGGCAGCTCGCAGAACGCGGCGGCGTGGGTCCAGAGCCACCCGCTCGGCCAGTTCACCTGCGACGGCACGGTCCACGTCGACACCTTCCAGATCAACACCCAGTTCGACCCGGTGAACGGCGGCGGCTTCGGCACGCTGCGCACCGGCAAGGTCTGGGTGCAGTTCTGCCTCATGGACGGCGCCGGCAACTTCCTGTCCAACAGCGCCTGGGTCCAGGCCGTCGGCAGCAACGGCGGCAACCCCGTCTGAACCGAGATCGGTGCGCATCGAGTGGGCGATCCACCCGCTCGATGCGCACCGGTTGCGCGAAGCGGGGGCGATTCGTCCGGATCGCGCGCTCAACACAACGCCCGTTGACGCCGAAACGGAAGGATCGATCGCAACCGTGATGCCGACGACCGGTGGTCGCTGGCGGTGTTCGCGGCCGGGGCGGGTACCGCGGTCGTGGGTCTCATCGCCACGTGGTTGGGTGTTGCCGGCGCGCTCGGCGGCTGGTTCGCCGACACCGATCCGTTGCTCGCCAACGTCGCGCTGACGTTGCTGTCCGCCGGACCGATCGCCTTCGGTCTCGTCGCCTTCCACCGGGCGCGCCGGATGTCCGGCGCCAGCCGCGAGTTGCGACGGCTGTCGCGCCACGATCCCCTCACCGAGCTGCCGAACCGCGCCGCGCTCCCCGACGTGATGGCCCGCGCCTTCACCGCTGCGCGCGGCCACACGATGCAGGCGGCGGCGTTGTTCTGCGACCTCGACCGCTTCAAGCTCGTGAACGACACCTACGGGCACGAGGTGGGTGATCAGCTCATGCAGGCGGTGGCGGCGCGCATCACCGACGCCGTGCACCCCGGAGGTACCGCGGTGCGCTACGGCGGTGACGAGTTCATCGTCGTGCACCCCGTGTCGGGACGTTCGGAAGCCGAGCGCATCGCGGCCAAGCTCGTGCGCGCGCTCGAGACGCCGTTCGAGCTCGGGAGCGACACCGTGCGCATCTCGGTGTCGATCGGTGTCGCGCTGAGCGATGCCGAGACCAACACCGGTGAGGCGCTGCTGCGCGATGCGGACGTGGCCATGTACCAGGCGAAGAGCCTCGGTCCCGGCGCCGTGTGTGTGTTCGACCATTCGATGCGCTCGCGCCTGTCGCGTTCGACCGCGGAAGGACGGTTGCGCGAGGCGATCGACGGCAACGAGTTCTCGTTGCGCTACGAGCCTGTGCTCGACCTCCGCAACGGCGAGCTGCTCGGCGTGCGCGCGCTGCTGCACTGGGAAGAGCCGCGGCGCGGCGCCGTGCCCGCGCGCGAGTTCATGCCCGCGCTCGAGGAGACCGGGCTCATCATCGAGCTCGGCTCGTGGGCCATCCGTGAGGCGTGCCGCCACGCGCGCCGATGGCGGGAGATGGCACCCGAGCGCGGCGGGCTCCAGGTCACCGTCGCCGTCACCGCCCGCCAACTCGCGCAGGCCAACTTCCGCGACCTCGTCGCAGAAGCGGCGCAGGCGGCGCACACCGAGCACACGCAGCTGTGTCTCGCCGTCACCGACGGATCGCTCGCCGAGGACATCACCGACGCGTGGACGATGTTGCGCCATGTGCGCACGCTCGGCGTGCAGGTCGCGCTCGAGGGCTTCGGCGGTGCCAGCTCGACGGTGTCGAACCTGCGGCGCGTGCTGCTCGACCAGCTCGGCATCGACCGCACGCTCGTGATGGGGCTCGACCACGGCACCGAGGACGCCGCCATCGTCGAGCACCTCGTCGAGCTCGCCCACCGCCTCGGCATGGTGGCGGTTGCGGCGGACGTCGACAGCGCGTCGCAGCTCGCCGAGCTGCGACGGCTCGGCTGCGACCGCGCCCGCGGTCCGTTCCTCGGCCTCGCCCTGCCGGTCGAGGAGATCGACCTGCTCGTGCTCAAGGCGCGCGCCGAGGCGGACGAGCTCGCCGTGCCCGCCATGACGCCCGCGCTCGCGCCGGCGCCCGCGGCGGCGACGGTGGCCGCCCTCCCCCGTCTCAGGAAGTACGTGTAGGCCCACCCGCGAAACGGGTGCCCGGCGGGTCGCTCGCCCACGGCGCGGGCACGCCCCACGCATCCTCGTAGACGATCTCGGCGATCGGGCGGCGCCGCACCGGACCGTGCGACCCCTCGGGGCGGCCGAGCGCGATCGTCGCCGCCAGCGTGACGCCGTCGGGCACGTCGAGCAGCGCGCGCAGTTCGTCCTCCACGAGCACGTGCCACATCGTCATGACGCCGCCGTACCCGAGTGCGCGCGCCGCGAGCAGCAGGTTCTGGCAGGCGGGATACACGTTCGCACCGTCGAACACCGTGGACGGCCGGTAGTCGTGATGGCACGCGAGGACAACCACGGGCGTCTGTTCGAACTCGTCGACGAAACGTTGCATCGCCCGCGCCGTGCGCGCCTTGCGCGACGACGGATCGAGACCGGAACCCGTGTCGTACCCGTCGTGCGCGCGCTTGCTCTGCCACTCGGCCCGGAAGGCGTCGCCGAGCAGCGAGCGCGCGGCACGCGCCCGCTCGCCGTCGCGCAACACGATGAAGCGGAACGGCTGCCGGTTCGACCCCGACGGTGCCCGGGAGGCATGCCACAGGATCGTGTCGAGGTCTTCGTCGGGGATGGGGTCGGGGCGGAAGCGGCGGATCGCTCTCGTCGTCGCCATCCCCTCCAGCAGCGGGATGTCGCCGTCGGGCACGGCGTCACCCTACGCGCGAGGATCGGAGCGACGAACAGGGGGAAGTCCATGCGCGCTGCAGTCCTTCGTGAGATCCCGGGCAAGCTCGAGATCGACGACGTCCAGATCGACAAGCCGGGCCCACGCGAGGTGCTGGTCCGCACGGCCGCCGCCGGCCTGTGCCACAGCGACCTCCACTTCATCGAGGGCAAGTACCCGTGGGCCACGCCGGTCGTGCTCGGCCACGAGTCGGCGGGTGTCGTGGAGGCGGTCGGCGACCAGGTCACGTACGTGCAGCCCGGCGACCACGTCATCTCCTGCCTGTCGGTGTACTGCGGCAACTGCGAGCACTGCCTCACCGGGCACCTCTCGCTGTGCGAGAACCGCGCCGACGTGCAGCGGCCGCTCGACGGCGCGCAGCGCCTGTCGAAGGACGGCACGCCGATGTGGCAGTTCTTCGACCTGTCGAGCTTCGCCGAGCAGATGCTCGTGCACGAGCACGCGCTCGTGAAGATCGACAAGGACATGCCGCTCGACCGCGCCGCGCTGATCGGTTGCGGCGTCACCACCGGACTCGGCGCCGTGTTCAACACCGCCAAGGTCGAGCCGGGCACGACGGTCGCCGTCATCGGCGCCGGCGGCATCGGGCTCAACTGCATCCAGGGCGCCGCCATCGCGGGCGCCGGGCGCGTGATCGCCGTCGACATGGTCCCCGAGAAGCTGCAACTGGCCAAGGAGTTCGGTGCCACCGACCTCGTCAACCCGAACGACGGCAACGCCATCGCGCAGGTGCAGGAGCTCACCGGCGGCGGCGTCCACTACGCGTTCGAGGCGATCGGTTTGAAGGCCACCGCGGAGCAGGCGTTCGCCATGTTGCGGCGCGGTGGCACGGCGACGGTGATCGGCATGATCCCGCTCGGGCAGTCCGTCGAGATCCCCGGCTTCGAGCTGCTCATGGAGAAGAAGCTGCAGGGCTCGAACATGGGGTCGAACCGCTTCCGTGTCGACATGCCCCGCTACGTCGACCTCTATCTCCAGGGACGCCTCAAGCTCGACGAGCTCGTGTCGCAACGCATCACGCTCGACGACGTCAACGAGGGCTTCGAAGCCATGAAGTCCGGCAGCGTCGCCCGCAGCGTCATCATCTTCGACTGACCGCACCGACGGCGGCGGGGGACGGCGGCGTGACGTCGATCGGCGCGCCGCCCGCGGCCGCGGACCGGTAGACGGCGTCCGCCAGCGTGTGGGCGCGCAGGGCGTCGGCGAACGACGGCCACGCCCGCTCGCCCTTCGTCACGGCGTCGATGAACAGCGCGTCCGGGTTGCCGAGCGCGGCACCGCGTGCCCGTGCCTCGTCGATCAACGCATCACCCTCGACGCGCACGGGCGCGGCGCCGGTCGTCGTCCACTCGACGGGTCCGAACCAGTCTCCCTCGAGCACGGCGTACGCCTTCTCGCAGAACAACTCGACGCGACGCAGGCTCGGACGTTCCAGCACGTCGTGCCACACCGACAACAGCGTGCCCGTGGCGCCGTTGGCGAAGCGCAGCAACACCGACGCCACGTCCTCGATGCCCTCGATCTCGTGGAACCGGGCCGTCTGCGCGGCGACCGACACCACCGGCCCCATGACCTGCTCGAGCATGTCGAGGTCGTGGATCGAGTGCTCGAGCAACGTCCCCGCGCCCGCCTTCGTCACGTCGCCCCGCCACGTCGACCGGTAGTGCCCCTGCGTCGGGATGAACTGGTCGTCGCGGAACACGACGCTCATGGGCCGCCCGTTGCCGGCGTCCGCGGCCAGTGCCCCGAGGAGCCCGAACGCCGGTGAGTGGCGCAGCACGAGACCGACCTGGTTGACCACACCGGCTGCTTCGACGGCGGACGTCATCGCCTGCGCCGTGGCCAGGTCGACGGCCAGCGGCTTCTCGCAGAACACGGCCAGCCCCCGCTCGGCGGCGGCGGCGACGATCGCGGGATGGGCGGCCGTCCACGTGCACACGTAGACGGCGTCGCAACCGTCGAGCACCTCGTCCTCCGTCGCGCACACCGTTGCGCCCGAGGCGGCGGCGAACTCCTCCGCCCGCGCCCGGTCGGGGTCGAACACGCCCGCCCACGCCACGTCCGCCCCGCCCACGTGGAGCGACTTGGAGTGGTAGGTGGCGATGAGCCCCGCCCCGAGGAACCCCACCCGCACCGTCACGACCGGGACCGTAGCGGGTGTCACAACGCCGGCCTGGGCCGCCGGGAATGCCGACCTCGGCCGTAGGGTTTCTGACTTGCAATCCGATAGTCACTAGGAGCCCTGCCATGGCCGAACGCCTGGACACCCTGACCCTGCCGGTCCTCCCGCTCACGAGCGGCGTGGTGCTGCCGCAGATGGTGGTGACGCTCGCCCTCGAGACCGACGAGGCCAGGGCGGCCGCCGACGCCGCCGCCGACAACGGTCAGATCCTCCTCGTCCCCCGCTTCGACAGCGGCCGCTACGGCCGGGTGGGCACGATCGCCAACATCGAGAACCGGGGCACGCTGCCCGGCGGCACCCCCGCGCTCGTCGTGCGGGCCACGGGCCGCGGCCACGTCGGCGCCGGCGTGATCGGCACGACGGCGGCGCTGTGGGTGCAGGTCGAGCCCGCCCCCGAGCCGTCGCCGTCGCCCCGCGCCCACGAGCTCGCCCGTGACGTGCGCGCCGCCGTCGCCGCCCTCTTCGACCAGCTCGGCGGCCGCCGCCTCACCGAGGTGCTGCGCGGCGTCGACGACCCCGGCGCGCTCGCCGACATGGCGGGTTGGTGGCCCGACCTCGCCTTCGAGCGCAAGGTCGAGCTGCTCGAGACCGTCGACGTCGAGGCTCGCCTCGAGAAGGTCCTCGAGTGGGTGAAGGAGGCAATGGCGGAGCTCGAGCTGTCCGAGAAGATCCGCAAGGAGGTGAGCGACGGTCTCGAGAAGAACCAGCGCGACTTCCTCCTGCGCCAGCAGCTCCAGGCGATCCGCAAGGAGCTCGGTGAGGACGGCGACGAGGAGGACCTCGTCGACCAGTACCGCACGAAGCTCGCTGCCCTCGTCGACGCCGGCGCCGTGACCGACGCGACGCGCGAGGCGATCGATCGCGAGATCGGCCGGCTCGAGCGCACGCCCGCGCAGAACATGGAGCACGGCTGGATCCGCACGTGGCTCGACACCGTCCTCGGCATCCCGTGGGCGGCGCACACGACCGACGACCTCGACATCGACGACGCCCGTCGCATCCTCGACGAGGACCACACCGGCCTCGACGAGGTGAAGGAGCGCATCGTCGAGTTCCTCGCCGTGCGCAAGCTGCGGGCCGAGCGCGGACTCGATCGCACGCGCGGCGACGGAAGCGCCGGCGACGAGGCGCACGCACCTTCGAGCGAGCCGCAGGGAAGCGAGATCGTGTCGAGAAGCAGCAAGCCGGGCGCGATCGTCGCGCTCGTCGGTCCGCCGGGTGTGGGCAAGACGAGCCTCGGCGCGTCGGTGGCGCGCGCGCTCGGACGCAAGTTCGTGCGCGTCGCGCTCGGTGGCGTGCGCGACGAAGCGGAGATCCGCGGCCACCGTCGCACCTACGTCGGCGCGCAGCCCGGCCGCATCGTCCGCGCCATCACCGAGGCGGGCACGATGAACCCCGTCTTCCTCCTCGACGAGGTCGACAAGGTCGGCAGCGACTGGCGCGGTGATCCGAGCTCGGCGCTGCTCGAGGTCCTCGACCCCGCGCAGAACCACAGCTTCCGCGACCACTACCTCGAGGTCGACCTCGACCTGTCCGACGTGTTGTTCATCGCGACGGCCAACGTGATGGAGACCATCCCCGGTCCGTTGCTCGACCGCATGGAGATCGTGCGCCTCGACGGCTACACCGAGGACGAGAAGGTGGCGATCGCCCGCGATCACCTCCTGGCACGCCAGGTGGCACGCAACGGCCTGCGCGACGACGAGGTCGTCGTCACCGAGGACGCGCTGCGCACGGTCGTCGCCGACTACACGCGCGAAGCCGGCGTCCGCAGCCTCGAGCGCGAGATCGGCAAGATCCTGCGCAAGGCGGCCACGAAGATCGCGGCGGGTGCAGCCACACCGCTGACCGTCGACGTGGCCGACGTCGTGACGTACCTCGGCAAGGCGCGCTTCTCCGCGGAGGAGATCGCCGACCGCACCGCCGTCCCCGGCGTGGCGACCGGACTCGCCGTCACGGGCGCCGGTGGCGACGTGCTGTTCGTCGAGGCGACCTCGATGTCCGACAGCGGTGACGCGGGGTTGACCATCACGGGCCAGCTCGGTGACGTCATGAAGGAGTCGGCGCAGATCGCGCTGTCCTACGTGCGGTCGAAGGCGGACGACCTCGGTGTCGATCCGTCCTCGCTCGCCGGTCGCCGGTTCCACGTGCACTTCCCCGCGGGAGCGGTGCCCAAGGACGGACCGTCGGCGGGCGTCACGATGACGACCGCGCTCGTGTCGTTGCTCACCGGGCGACCGGTGCGCAGCGAGGTCGGGATGACCGGCGAGGTCACGCTGTCGGGACGGGTGCTCCCCATCGGCGGCGTGAAGCAGAAGGTGCTGGCCGCCCACCGTGCCGGGTTGAAGGAGGTCATCCTCCCCGCCCGCAACGAGCCCGACATCGACGACGTGCCCGAGAAGGTGCGGGACGAGATGACGTTCCATCTCGCCCACAACGTCGACGAGGTGCTGCGAGTCGCACTCGACGCGGCGTGAGTTCCAGACTGGGGTCCATGAGGACCCCAGTCTGCGATCTGCTCGGCATCGAGTTCCCGATCCTCGCCTTCAGCCACTGCCGCGACGTCGTCGCCGCGGTGTCGAAGGCGGGCGGTCTCGGTGTGCTCGGCGCCGTCGCCTTCACGCCGGAGCAACTCGACGTCGAGCTCGACTGGATCGAGAACGAGGTCGGCGATCGTCCGTACGGCGTCGACGTGCTCGTCCCTGCGAAGTACGTCGGCGTCGAGGAAGGCGGGATGGCGGCCACGGACCTCGCGTCGATGATCCCCGACGAGCACCGCAAGTTCGTCGACGACCTGATGGCGCGCTACGGCGTGCCGCCGCTGCCGCGCGAAGAGGCACTGCCCCGCGACGTCGGGTTGCTGTCCTGGTCGCACAAGGGCGCGCAACCGTTGATGGACGTGACGTTCGCGCACAAGACGCGGCTCATCGCCAACGCCCTCGGCCCCGCGCCCGACTACATGGTCGAGCACGCGCACGCCAACGACGTCGTCGTCGCCGGCCTCGTCGGCAAGCGCCAGCACGCCGAGCGCCAGAAGAACGCGGGTGTCGACATCATCGTCGCCCAGGGTTACGAAGCGGGCGGGCACACCGGTGAGATCAGCACGATGGTGCTCGTGCCCGAGGTGGTCGACGCCGTCGCGCCGACGCCGGTGCTCGCCGCGGGCGGCATCGGCAACGGCCGCCAGGTCGCGGCATCGCTTGCCCTCGGCGCGCAGGGCGTGTGGTGCGGGTCGGTGTGGCTCATCACCGAGGAGGCGGAGACCCATCCCGTCGTGAAGGAGAAGTTCCTCGCCGCGACGTCGTCCGACACCGTGCGATCGCGCGCGTCGACAGGGAAGCCGGCGCGCCAGTTGCGCACGGCGTGGACCGACGAGTGGGACGATCCGCACAACCCCGATCCGTTGCCGATGCCGCTGCACGGGATGTTGATCGCCGAGGCACAGGGACGCATGCGGCGTTCCGCCGCCAGCAACGACGGCGCGAAGCAGCTCGTCAACTACTTCGTCGGCCAGGTGGTCGGGCAGATGAACCAGGTGAAGCCGGCCAAGCAGGTCGTGTACGAGATGGTCGAGGAGTTCATCGACACCGCCGAGCGCATCTGCGGCCTGCTGGACGACTGAGCGACTGAGCGACTGGCGCGCGGACTACGGTCCCCGCGTTGGTGGGGACCTACGCGCTCGGCATCGACGTCGGCACCACGTACACCGCTGCCGCCGTCGCCGACAGCGGGCGCGTCGAGCCGCTGACGCTCGGCACGCGCGGGTTCGGCGTGCCGACCGTGCTCTTCGTCGAGGCGACGGGTGAGGTCGTCGTCGGCGAGGCGGCCGAGCGGCGCGCGCTCACCGACCCCGAGCGCGTCGTGCGCTGGTTCAAGCGTCGCCTCGGTGACCCCACACCGATCCTGATCGGCGGCACGCCGTGGCCACCGGAGCTCCTGCTGGCGCGCATGCACCACTGGGTGTTGACGCGGGCGTACGAGGAACAGGGCGCGATGCCCGACCGCACGGTGCTCACCCATCCGGCGACGTGGGGCGGGTACCGCCTCGAGATCCTCGAGCAGGCAGCACGGCAGGCGGGGCTCCCCGACGTGGAGCTCGTGAGCGAACCGGTGGCGGCCGCGTCCTACTACGCGTCGGAGCGGATGGTGCAGCCCGGCGGCGTCGTCGCGGTGTACGACCTCGGCGGCGGCACGTTCGACGCCGCGCTCGTGCGTCGCACGGACGCGGGGTTCACGCTCGTCGGCGAGCCACAGGGACTCGACCACGTCGGTGGGCTCGACTTCGACGAGGTCGTGCTCGGCATCGTGAGCGCGGCGCTGGGTGACAGTTGGACCTCGCTCGACGTCGACGACCCCGCGCTCGCGTCCGACCTCGTCGAGCTGCGACGGGCGTGCAACGCCGCGAAGGAGTCGCTGAGCGAGGAGACCTCTGCCGTCGTGCCCGTGCGCCTGCCGAACGCGCGCATGGACGTGCGCATCACGCGCCCGGAGTTCGAGGAACGCATCCGTCCACTCGTGCTCGAGACGACTCGCACGTTGCAGCGGGCCGTCGACAGCGCCGGCGTCCCGAGCGGCGACGTGCAGGGCGTGCTGCTGGTCGGCGGCTCGTCCCGCATCCCCGTGGCGGGCGAGATCCTCACCGCAGAGCTCGGCTGGCCGATCGTGGCGGACGTCAACCCGAAGCTCACGGTGGCACGAGGCGCGGCGCTGCACGCCGCCCCGGCCGCGGCGACGTCGGCTCCCGCACCGGTCGCGCCGCCGCCACCGCCGCCGACAGTCGCCGCCCCTCCGCCGCTGGTCGTGCCACCGGCGGCGCCCGCCGGTCCGGCGCCGGGCGGGCGCCGTTGGCTCGTGCCCGTCGCCGCGCTCGTCGTGCTCGCCGCACTGGTCGCGCTCGTCGTCGTCCTGCGCGGCGGCTCGAAGCAGCAGTTGGCCAGCAACAACACGAGCAGTTCGAGCCCGCCGGCCACGACGGCGTCGACGTCGCCGTCGTCGAGCCGACCCCCGTCGACGGCGGCCGGCTCGACACAGGTGACGCACTACCTCCCGTTCCGCCTCGACGGCTCGCTCATCCCGAAGGTCACGTTCTCGTCGACCGGTACGTGCTTCACGACGTCCAACGTCACGACGCGCACGGACGCGTTCCGCTGCAACACCGACACGAACGCGGCGGACGGTCAGAACCTGTTCGATCCCTGCTTCCTCGACGAGAACGACTTCACCCACCCGGTCGTCGCGTGCCCGACCAACGGGGACGCGACCGAGGTCGCCAAGATCGCGTTGTCGCAGCCGCCGGACACGTCGAGCGAATCCTCACCGAGCGGCGACGCGCCGATCTGGCACTTCACCCTCGCGGGCGGCGCGCAGTGCGGCGCGTTCTCCGGCATGGTGCCCGTCGTCGGCGACCTCGACTTCAACTTCTCGTGCGACGACGGCTCGTTCACCACGACGCCGACCGGCACCGGTCAGATCGTCGTGAAGCGTCTGGACCCGAACACCAACGCGGTCACCACGGTGGCGCTGACCGCCGCACTCAACTGATTCGCGCCGATTGCCCCGCGGGCGGGCACGTCCGGTGACGTTCGCCCCTGGCAATCCTGGCGCCGGCGCGACAGGATGCGGTCGTCCGAGCCAGGGATGACGACATGCGAACACTCCGCTGGAGCGCGCTCGCCGGGTGCGTCGCGCTCACGCTGCTGACGACCGGCTGCCAGATCGTGACACCAACCGCGACCGCACTCGGCGCGTCCGCGACACAACTCGTGGCCGGGCAATCCGTCACGTTGACCGCAATGGTCACGCGCTATCCGTCGGGCACTGGACCGGCGACCGGCGCCGTCGCCTTCGTCGACGGGTCGACCGTCGTCGCCGGTGCGTCGCTCGTCAACGGCAGCGCGAGCACGAACGTGTCCACGCTGACCATCGGCACGCACCACGTGTACGCGTCGTTCGCCGCCGCCGGTACCTGGGGCGGCAGCTCGAGTGATCCCGTGACGATCGTCGTCACCGGGGCGCGTTACCAACTCTCGCTCGGCGACTCGCTGGCAGCCGGCACCGGCGCGCCCGCCGGCCTCGGGTACGTCGACGACATCCACGCGCACGAAGCGGTGCGGCTCGGTTCGCTCACGTTGCAGAACCTCGCCTGCGGTGGCGCCACGACGACGTCGATGCTGCACGGACCCGGTTGCTCGTATCCGCAAGGGACGCAGATCGCGGCGGCGACCGCGTTCCTCAGCGCCCACCCGGGGCAGGTGGCCTTCATCACCATCGACATCGGCGCCAACGACGTGACCGGTTGCGTGTCGAGCGCCGGCGTCGACGAGAGTTGCGCAGCCACGAAGGTCGCGCTCGTGCAGTCGAACCTCGCACAGATCCTGTCCTCGCTCACGGCTGCGGCACCCGGCGTGCCGATCTTCGCAATGACGTACTACGACCCGTTCCTCGCGTACTGGGTGATCGGCAACCAGACGGCAGCGACGCAGTCACAGGCCGGCGTCGTGGTGCTGAACGATGCGTTGACGACGACGTACGACGCGGCGGGTGTGCACGTCGTCGCGGTCGACGTCACGTTCGACACGGCGAACTCGGCGATGACCGGGACGTACCAGAACACGACCGTGCCGCAGGGCGTGGCCAACGTGTGCGCGTGGACGTGGATGTGCACGTCGTTCGGCAACATCCATGCCAACACGACCGGTCATCAACTCATCGGTGACGCGTTCGATGCCGTGATCGACGCCGTTGTCGCAACGTGACACCAAATTCCTCGCGACAAATCGGACACGACGACCGACCTCGGCGGAGGCGGAAGAGGCGTGTTTGACACCCCGTCAGGTGCCCTCCACCATTTGGCGAGCACCGCGGGAGGGGGGAAGTGCACAGCACAAAACGCGCGCGAGGACGGGTCGCACGCGTCGTCATCGGATTCGTCGTCGCGCTGGCCGCGACCACGTTCCTGACCACGCCGGCCGGTGCAACTGGAGCCTCCTGCACCTACGACACCCTTCCCGCGCCCGTCACCGCGGTGACGCCTGGCGCGGTGATCGCGATCGCGTGCACCGGGCTCGCGCCCGGTCAGTCCGTGACGATCAACGAGGAGAGTCCTCTCGCCGCCGTCGTCGTGCCCTCGTCGTCGTGGATCTTCGAGGCCAGCACCGGCACCGGTGTCACCGTCGCCGCGGACCTTGCCGGCACGATCTCGACGTCGTTCGCCGTGCCGGTGACGTTCACCGCGTCCGATCCCGCCGCCGCGTGCCCTCCGTCGCAGGCGCAGGTGAACGCGGGGCTCACGGCGTGCACGTTGACCGTGCGCGACGCGGTGTCGACGACGAACGTCGTCACGCCCGCGCGCATCGCGTACACCGGGCAACCCACGCCGCAGGTCACCCCCGCCGCCAACATCGCCAACGGCGTCTCGTTCGTCGCCGGTGACGTCGTGACGTTCACGGGGTCCGGCTTCTGGGGCTCGTTCGACGGCGCGGCGCCGACGGTGTCGTTCGGCGCGACGGCGGCGGCGCCCCTCCCCGCGTCGCCCGTCGCCATCTCCGCCACCACGTACGTGTGCACGACCGACTGCAACGGCGCCGCCGGCACGCTTACGCCCGGCGGCGTGCTGACCGGCAGCGTCGTCGTGCCGAGCGGTCTCGTGAGCGGCACCACGCCGGTGTCGATCCTGCAACCCAACGTCACGCCGTTCCTCGGCAACGGTCCCTTCGGCAGCGTTGCCGCGTCCACCCAGGTCACGATCCTCGGTGCACCGCAGGCGTTCACGTCGCCGGTCAGCGGCGGCGTGGGCACGCCGGTGCAGGTGACCGGCACGGGTTGGGACCCTCAGGGTCCGGCGCCGACACTCGCCTTCCTGACACCGAGCGCGCCCGGGGGCACGACATCGCAGGCGAACGCGCTCGTCGACGCCAACGGCAACCTCGCGGGCGTGCTGACCGTGGCGGGCACGGAGCTGCAGGGCGTGAACCCGATCGTCGTCACGCAGGGCGCGCGCACTGCGCAGGCGGGTTACACCGTCACCGACGTGACGACGTTGTGCGTCGGTGTGCAGTGCACGAACAACCAGGTCCTCACCCAGGCAATCGGCCAAGGCGATCTCGAGATCTCGGAACAGTCCTTCAACGTGGCACTGACGCCGATCACGTTGAACGGCACCGCGCAGCACAGCTCCGGCCAGCTCAACGGCGTCACGGTGACGGACGACCGCGGCACGCTCGTCGGCTGGACGTTGACCGGCACACTCCAAGGTGACTTCCTCAACCAGAGCGCGGTCGGCATCGCGTCCAACAACGTCATCCCCGCCACGAACTTGACGTGGACGCCGAACGTCGCGTTGACCGCACCGGGGAGCGGTGCGCTCGCACAGGTCAACGCGGGACCCGCGAGCCCGTTGTCGAAGACGACGGGCGTCACGCTGTGCGCGGCGCCGGTCGGCGGCGGCGGCGGGTCGTACGTCTGCGGCGCGGTGCTCGATCTGCTCATCCCGGCGAGCGTGGCGGCGGGCACGTACACCGCGGTGTTGAACCTCACCATCACGTAGTCGTGCGTCGCTTCGCGCCACTGGGCGCGCTCGTGTGCAGCATCGTCGTGCTCTGCGCAACACCTGCGCGGGCACAGACCCCCGCGCCGGCGGGTTGGACCGTCGAACCGGCGTCGGTCACCGGGGCGACGACCGACCGTTCGTTCTTCGACTACTCCGTCGCACCGGGCACCGCGCTCCAGGACTACGTCAAGGTGTCGAACCTGTCCGGTCAGGCACAGACGTTCACGTTCTACGCCGCCGACGGGTACACGACGGCGCAGGGCGGGTTCGCGCTCCGGCTGCGGGACCAGCCCCGCGAGGCGGTGGGCGCGTGGGTGTCGCTGCCGTTCGGCTCGCAAACGGTCGCGCCCGGCACGTCGATCACCTTCCCCCTCCAACTGGGCGTGCCGCAGGACGCACCACCGGGCGACTACGCGGGCGGCGTCGTTGCCGCCGTCGTCGGCGGCCCCGCGCCATCGGCCCCGGGCGTGCGCATCGAGCAGGGCGTCGCGGCGCGCATCTACGTGCGCGTGCAAGGGCCGCTGCATGCCTCGCTGTCGATCACACGGCTCGAGAGCTCGACGTCCGGCGGCGCATGGTCGCCGTTCGGCGGACCGGGCCGAGCCACCGTCACGTACACCGTCGTGAACTCCGGCAACGTGCGCCTGACCGGCACCGCCCACGTCGATCTCGTGGATGCGTTCGGCAACACCGTCGCGTCACTCGGCAACCGCGAGCTCCCGGAGCTGCTGCCGCGCGACAGCGTGACGGTCACGGATCGCAGCGGCGGGCTCCCGTTGCTCGGGATGCGCTATCACGCACACGTCACGTTGACGGCTCCCGACGTCCGCTCGGAGCGCGACGCGCCGTCCGTGTGGCACGTCTCCGTGCCGGTGGGCGGGGTCGCGATTGTCGCGCTCGTCACGCTGCTGCTCCTCTCCCGCTCGGCCCTGCGCCGGCTGGCGCGCCGCCGGCGGGCCCGTACCGCAGCGGTGCTGGCGACGTGAGACGGCGCGCGCTCGTCTTCGTCGTCGCGGCCATCTCCGCCTTGGCTTCACCGTCGGTCGCACACGCGCAGTCGACGCCGACGATCACCGTGTCGATCGGCGCCGCGACCGTCGGCCAACCAGTGGCCGTCACCGGCCAGGGCTTCCCACCCAAGAGCCCCATCAGTGTCCAGCTGTGCGGCAACGAGGCGCGCAACGGGAGCACGGACTGCGACGTCGTGGCCGGGCAGACGGTCGTCAGTGACGAGAGCGGCGCGTTCACGTCCCAGGTCGTCGTCCGCTTCCCGCCGGTGCCGTGCCCCTGCGTGGTGTGGGCGTCGAGCAACAGCGCCACCGCGGCCGACGCCACCGCACCGCTCGGTGTCGTCACGGCAACGAGCGCGACTCCGACGGCACCTGCCAACCCGATCGCACCAGCGCGGCCCGAGCTCGAGGTCGTGCGGGCGACGCTGCGCCCGCGAGCGGCGTGGCGGGAGTGGCTCGGGCTCCCCTCGACCGCCGATCTCGTGCTCACGCTGAAGAATCCCGGCAAGAACGTCGTGGCCCATCCGGTGCTGTCGCTCACGATGGGGCGCGGGTCGGACCCGAGCAGCGTCGTGACCGTTCCCGACATCGGCGCGGTCAACGCCGGTGAGCAACGCGACGTCCTCGTGCCCGTACACCTCGACGCGCTGTCGCTCGGTCGCTACACCGTGAAGGGCACACTCGGCACGGGAGCGACGGTCGAGTTCCGGGCCCATGTGACCGTCGTCCCGTACGCGCTGTTCGGGATCGTCGTCCTGTTCGGCGTCGTCACCCTGTTCGTGATGCGCACTCGACACCGCCGTCGACGCCGCGACGCGGGCGCCGGCAGGGAAGGGGCCACCGTGGTCGAGCCTGTGATCGAACTCGAACCGGAGCCGGTCACGACAACACCGCTCGTGCCCGTGCGCGTCACGTTCACCTACCCGAGCTGGGTGCGCGTCGACTCGGTGGCGTTGTGCGGCGAGTTCAACGACTGGTCGACGACGTCGCATCCGATGGCGCGTACGGCCGAGGGCACATGGGCGGTCGTCGTCGAGCTCGAGCCGGAGCGTTCGTACCGGTACCGCTTCTTCATCGACGGCGAGCGGTGGGACAACGACTGGGCGCCCGACCAGTTCGTCTACAACGACTTCGGCAGCCATGACTCCGTCGTCGTCGTGGGCGCCACCGACCGCTACGCGAACACCGGCGAGAACGCGCGGCGGCGGACGCCGTACGAGACGTTCCTCGACATCGACCTGCCCGACCTCGGCCGCAGTGACGACTTCTGGGCCGACGAACCGGCACCGGTCGCGGACCGTGTCCGGGGCTGGTGGCACGAGCGGTCGGGCAAAGTGCCCGAAAAGGCGGAACGGCCCCAGCGATAGCAGGGGCCGTTCCTCGGAATGTTCGCCCGAGCCAAGGAACGAGACACTCCTGAATTCACTGTACCGAGCCGCGCAAGGCGGCCCGTCACGGTGCCGGCAGGATCGTCAGCACCAACGTCTGCGTCAACGTCGCGGTTGGCGCCGCAACGGCCGAGTTCGCCGGTTGCTCCGGTGGCACGGAGATGGGCGTGATGCGCACCGGCGGCATCGATGCCGGCACGGCCTCGTACGCCGTCGTGGGTGCCGACGCGACGACATCGACGCTCGTCGGCGGGCTCGCGTCGGCGGACGCGTTGGCCGCATCGAGTGCCGCACCGAACAGACCGATCGTGATCGCAGGCGCGACGAAGAGAACGCGCGCTGTCCACCGTTTCATGGCGTCCGCCCGAGGACGGGGGTAGCTGGGCGGTTACCTCACCTCACGCGCAGGTAACGGACGCGGCCGCGATCCGCTTGAGCGCGTTGGGTCCCACGGTCCAGCCAGGTCAGCGTGTTGGTGACGCCGTGCGTACTTCTTCCGGTTACGAGGGCGTCTCTGTGCGGTCTTCGTCCTGTGCGTTCAGGTCGAGCACCGCGCCGCCTTCGTGTGCCGGTGCGGCGGGCGCGGCGACGATGCCGTCGTACGCCTCGGGCGTCGCCGGCAACAGCAGCGCGGCGGCGTCCTCGCGAGCGCGCTCCACGAGCAGGCGCGCTCTGGTCTCGGCATCGGCGATGAGGCGGTCGCCCTGCATCTCGGCCAGCTCCAACATCTCGAGCGCGTACTCGCGCGCGTGCTCGATGTCGAGGCGAGCGACGCGATGGCGCTCCTGGAGGACGAGACGGTGGGCAGCGGCGTCCTGTTCGATGCGGCGCAGCGCGTCCGCCGATCGCTCGTCGATCGCCGCCGACGCGAGCCGCATGTCGTCGGCACGATCGTGCACAGCGGCGAGCAACGCACCGGCGGTGTCCTGCATCGTCGCCGCCAACTCGGCGACATCCGCATGTTCGGGTGGCATCCACTCGACGTGATCGACCGACTCGTCCGCCACGGCCGCCACTTCCTCGGTCGCCTCGACCTCGGCACCGGCGGTCGCCTCCACCTCTTCGTCGTCGTGGATGCGCCGGCGCACGAGGTTGCGGATGGCGAGGAGCACGAGTTGCACGAAGAGGATGGCGAGGACGATCAGACCCCACGGGTACGTCGTGACGCTGGAGCGGAAGACGATGGGGCTGCCGAGCGCGGTGATGTCGACCTTGATCGTGTAGCGGCCCCACGAGAACGCGCTCACGTTGATCGGCGCGCTGACGGTCTTGGTCTCCCCGGGTGCGATGTCGCCGATGTGCGGGGGCTGCACGAACCCGGTCGGGTCGGCGCCCTTCCCGTAGACGATCGAGACCGGTGGATCGTGCAACGTGAACTGACCGATGTTGCGCACCGTGAACGTCAACGTGCGCGTCGAACCAGTACCGAACCACGACGTCCACGACCCGCTCCCGGTCACCTTCGCCGACGTGACCTGCAACAGGTGTCCGAGGTCCGGCAACGGCGTGGCCGTCGTACCCGACTCCGGCAGCCCGACGATCGAGAGCGGGACCCGCACATCACCGAGCGACGACGCGTCCGTGATCCACACGACGCACGGGCACGCCGAAGGCGGGCGCGAGACGTTCAGGGTCATCGAGAACGAACCGTCGTCACCGACGCCGGCGTCGGCGCCGCTGGCGAGGTCGCAGTCCGCGCTGAGGTTGGCGGCGGCGTTGCCGCACAGCTTCAGATGGACGAGCGACCGAGGCGTCCAGTCAGCACCGCGCACGAGGACGCGTTGCCCCAGCGCCACGTGGTCGCTGTCGACGGTCGCGGTGGGCGCGCCCTGCGCGCTCGCCGCGGACGGCACCAGCCCGATCGCGATCACCGCGACCAGGGCGGCGAGGACCCGCTTCATACCAAGGCCGGTTCCTTGTTGCTCGAGTCGTCTGGCGTCGGCTTCTCGTCCACCGGCTCGTCCTGCTTGCGCCGGCGCCGCCGCCACAGCCAGATGGCCAGGAGGATGGCGACGACGATGGCGACGTACACCCACGGGATCACCCAGAACGACTTCGAGCGGACCGTCTTGATGCCTGGTGCGGTGACGGTCACCTCCGCGTTCAGGCGATCGATGATCGGGAGTGACGACAGGTCGTTGCTGAAGACGACGCTGCCCTTCGGGAGGAGCTCGGGAAGGTCGACGCTCGGGAACGTCTTGAGCGTGCGACCCATGAAGTCCTTGATGCGCAGCGTCGCCTTGGCGCCGTCGATGCGCGTGTTGCCGGTGTTCGTGATCTGGTACGCGATCGCAGCGTGACCACGCCCGGTGAACGGGGGCAACAGCGCTTGTGTGTGCTTCTCCCCCACCTGTGTCACCGACAGCTGCGGCTGCAGGGGTCCCTCGACACGGATGTACACACGCGTGCCGACGCGACGTTGCACGTTCACGCCCTGGCCCTGTTGTGACGGCGGCAACGGCGTGGTGTCCTCGGCGACGATGCCGGCGGCGTGGTCGCCGGGCGCGGCGTCAGCCGGGACGTCGATCTCGAACGGGAAGTCCGCGCGCGTGTGCGCGGGAACGGTGTAGGCGTTGTAGCCCAGGTGGATCCACGTCCCCTCGTCGTGCGACGGATCCTTCTGGAGGTTCAATGCGAACGCGCCGTCGAGCGGCGTGTTGTACGCGTCCGCCGGGTAGAGCGCGAACGTCATGTC
>Ga0070741_10002839_pt1 | contig 45003 bp, 40 predicted proteins | sample Coa_R1_4_FD_66440 | JGI IMG/M metagenome (GOLD analysis project Ga0070741, IMG submission 66440) | Surface soil microbial communities from Centralia Pennsylvania, which are recovering from an underground coalmine fire - Coalmine... | ecosystem: Environmental > Terrestrial > Soil > Unclassified ... | reverse complement strand
TGTTTCAAGCGGCGGGGGTACACCCGGTCCCTTCTCGAACCCGGCAGTTAAGCCCGCCAGCGCCGATGGTACTCGGACCTCTCGTCCCGGGAGCGTAGGTCAACGCCAACTCCCCTGTCCCTTTTATTTACCCCAACTAATCTCAACAAGCCTGTCAGGCTCGAAAACACAGGGGCAGTGGCACTTTTCGTGCAATCAGTAGGATGGAGCACGCGAAGCCGCAACCGATCAAATTTGGCGCGACCACAGCCCTGATGCTTACTGAACTTAAGACAGTTGATTTGACCCTCGCATTGTCCGCCGCTCCGTGACGGCCTCCTCATCAGGCTGAAGACCGTGCGGGTTGGGTAGGTTAAATGGCAGCCCATGATCATCTGTCGAATGCTGTGCTGAACGAATACAGCGACCAGCCCGCCGCTTCAAGGCTTCGCCGTACTGCCGGATCGCCCACCGCTGTCGTCTCTCCGTCGAAATCGTAGCCTGCGATCCAGCGATAGCCCTGCGCCAGCAGTGCGTCCAGTTGGGCCGAGCGATACGCAGGGTGGCATAGTACCTCTGTGACGCCAGGGCGTGGCGTGCGCAGCAAACGCCGGATCGCGCCGGGAGTCAGGTGTCCGGTATCAACGAAGCCCACCATACGATCCGGCACGTGCAGTCCCACCTTCTGTACGACACGATAGGCCAGCGTGCCCATCAGCGCGATCACGAGCAGCCCCGGCAGCCGCCCGGCGCGCGACAGCGGCCAGTCGCCCAGGCGATGCGGCACGCGCAGGGCCAGGATCGCGTATTGGCGAGCCACTTCCGCCGCAATTGTGGTGATGCCCGGCAGCAGGTGAATGTATTTGTGCCCGTCGATGTGCGTCGGCTGAATACCCGCCGCCACAACCTTGCCGACCTGCGCCTCAAACTCGCGGCGGATGGCCGCACGGGGCAGTCGTCCGGCGGCAAGGGCGCGAACATAGGGCTGGTTGCTCAGGGGCAGCCTGCCCTGCCCGGCTGGGAACAGATCGGCAGCCACGCCCGGCGCAACGGGTAACCCCTCGGTCAGCGTCAGGTGCACGCCAACACCGAGTGAGGGCACCCCGCGAGCCAGCGCGACGGCGTGCTCGAAGGCAACGCCATTCGCCAGCAGCGACGTACTGGTCACGATCCCCGTGCGATGCGCATCAACGATTGCCCGGTTTGTGCCTTCAGTCAGCCCGAAGTCGTCGGCGTTCACAATCAGGCGCGGCACGGTGCTGACCTCACCTCTGTCCCCTGTCCAGATTCGGAGAGGGGGAACCATCGGGTGTTGTGTTCTGATCTGCGCCTCTCTCTGCTTGCAGAGAGGGGTTGGGGGCGAGGTTCTACGGACATATTCCCTTAACGCTTTCGAGCGACAAATACAACATGCGGATGGTAATAGCCGCGATCCAGCGGGATCGTCTCGACACTGAACTCCAGGCGCGACAAAAGCGCCTGCCATCCGGCACGGGACCGGAAGAAAAAGCGCTTGGAGCCGTCACTCTCGGTGATGCCCAGGACATGCACGGCCAGCGTTTCCTCCAGCCAGTTCAGGCCCACCTTCCAGCGCGGGCGCTCGGCCATCTCCTTCAGCACAATTGTCCCGCCCGGCGCGAGTTTCTGCGCACATGCTTCCAGCAGCTGTTCCTGTGCCGCGTAGGGAATCAGATAGAACACGTCTAGGATGGTCACCGCCTGTGCGAGCGGTACGCTCACCGCCGCCACGTCGCCCGCGATAAACCGCAAGTTTGGCAACTTCAACGTCTGGGCCAGCGCAATCTTGCGTGCATCGAGATCGATCCCGATCACGCTGCGCGCTGGCGCGGTACGAGCCAGAAGCTGCGCAAACAGACCGTGCCCGCAGCCCAGGTCAACGATCACACCCTGGTCGGGCACGCACGCCGCAATGGCACGCAGCGGGCATACCCGCCACCGGATCGCCATGTGCAGCCGGTCCCGCAGCGCCAGCGCCGGGTAAGCCGCTATCAAGGTACGTAGATCGGATTCAGTCTTCACCGGTTCTCGAAGTTGCCACACCCTGACTTGTACGCCGTCAAGTTTATAGTGCTCTTTGAAATCGACAAGCCGCGCGGCGAAACAGACCAATAAAGGACCGGCCCACTTTCCAGCCCGATCAGGAAACGATGTGGAAAAAGGCCGTGATGGACAGTCTGCTAGAACAGTTCACACCTGACCACTGGCTGATCGGCGCGCTACCTGTTAAGCTCTCTGCTTCTGGGAATAGCCGCTGTGACGATTTTCTTGACAACCCAAACAGAACAGGCTAAACTAGAACAGTCGTTCTAAGATGAGCATGGAAACAGGCAGGCCAAAATGTCTAAAGAAGTGCCGCGCGATCAGGCGCTGGAAAAAACGTTACAGGAATTGACAAAACGCTTTGGCGACGGAACCATCGTGCGGCTGGGCGACGCCCACCATTTGCAGGTGAACGTCATCCCCACCGGTTCGCTGGCCGTCGATATTGCGCTTGGAGTGGGCGGCATTCCGCGTGGCCGCGTGACGGAAATTTACGGTCCGGAAAGTTCCGGCAAGACGACGTTGTGCCTGCACACCATCGCCGAGGCGCAGGCACGAGGCGGCATCTGCGCGTTCGTCGATATGGAACACGCGCTTGATCCCAACTACGCCGAGCGCATCGGCGTGGATGTGAACAACCTGTACATCGCGCAGCCCGACACGGCGGAGCAGGCGCTCGAAATCACCGAGTCGCTGGTGCGTTCGGGCGCGCTCGACGTGGTAGTGCTGGACAGCGTGGCCGCGCTTGTGCCCAAAGCCGAAATCGAGGGCGAGATGGGCGACAGCCATGTCGGCCTGCAGGCCCGGCTGATGAGCCAGGCGCTCCGCAAACTGGCTGGGGCGATCAAGAGCAGTAACACGGCCATGATCTTCACCAACCAACTGCGCGAAAAAGTGGGCATTATGTTCGGCAACCCGGAGACGACCACCGGCGGACGCGCCCTCAAGTTCTACGCCAGCATCCGCCTGGACATCCGGCGCATCCAGGCCATCAAGCAGGGTGAGGACGTGATCGGCAACCGCACCCGTGTCAAAGTGACCAAGAACAAAGTGGCCGCGCCGTTCCGACAGGCTGAATTCGACATCATGTACAACGAGGGCATCAGCAAAGAAGGCGACGTGCTTGACCTGGGCGTCGGCATGGGCATCATCGACAAGCGCGGTGCATTCTTCCGCTACAACGACGGGATGCTCGGTCAGGGCCGCGAAAATGCCAAACAGTTCCTGCGCGAAAACCCGGCAGTCGCCTACGAAATCGAGATGGCGATCCGCGAGAACAGCGCTTCGCTGCCCACCGGCACGTTCGCCGATACGGGCGGGGAAACCGAAACAGCGGGTGCAGCCTACGAGGAATAAGACTGCGATCTGATCTGTCTAATCGGGGTGATGAGGACTGAGTAGATGGCAAATCGCTGCTCAGTAGCAGCATCTCATCCAATGAGTTTTGTCAGGCAGGGTGAGAGGAGATTTCAATGAGCCAGCTTGCAAAGAAGGACACGCAGAAGTCTGCCAGGACCACCACCGCGAAGGGCAAGGAGGTCAAGGGATTCACAGACGAGGAACGGGCCGCGATGAAGGAGCGCGCCAGGGAACTGAAGGCCGAAGCGCGCGCGAACAAGGACAAAGCGGCTGGGGAAAGTGCTGTGCTTGCCAAGATCGCCGAGATGCCGGAACCGGATCGCGTGATGGCCGAGCGGCTCCATGCGATCATCAAAGCCAGCGCGCCAGCTCTCTCACCAAAAACCTGGTACGGGATGCCCGCGTATGCCGACAAGGACGGCAGGGTCGTCTGCTACTTCACGCCCGCGTCGAAGTTCAACTCGAGGTACGCGACGTTCGGCTTCAACGACGCAGCGAACCTCGACGAGGGCGCCATGTGGCCGACTTCCTTCGCGCTGAAGGCGTTGACCGCCGCCGAAGAGGCGAAGATTGCGGCGCTCGTGAAGAAAGCGGTGAGTTGAGGACTGAGCGCGTCGCTGATCCGCGCCCTGGGCGAGCCGGCGTGGCGAGAACGAGCACTGCCTGGCTGGCAACCGGGATAACTGTGACAATCTGGTAACAATCCGGTGTAGCGGCTGGCTCACAAAGTCTGTACAATGAGTGGGCTGGCTCGTATTTACATGGGATGTTACACGCAATGGATAACCAAGAAGTCAAGCCGTCAGAACCGATCCGCCTTCCCGAAAAACAGCCGGATGAACCACGCCCAGGAGATGTCATTGTCATCAGCCAGGCGACCATCTATTATTTCGTGATCGCCGTGCTGTTTTTTGTCGCGGGGTTTGCCGTCGCCTGGATCACGTTCTCGACCACGACCAATAACGCCATCAACAGCATCAAAGCTGAGGTGATCAGTGCCGCTTCCGGCGCTGCGCAGGAAGCTGTCGCTACCGCCGTCGCCAGCATCCCGCGCGACTCGGTGGCCGCCGTGCCCACGCCCATCCCGCGCCAGAATGTTTCCACGGAAGGCGCGCCAGCCTGGGGGCCACCTGACGCCAAAGTGACTATCGTCGAGTTTTCTGATTTCCAGTGCCCGTACTGTGAGATCTTCTTCAAGGAAACGTATCCGCTCATCCGTGAGAAGTACGGAAACAAGGTCCGCTTCGTCTACCGCAACTTTCCACTGACCCAGATTCACCCCGACGCCAACCGGGCCGCGCTGGCTGCCGAATGCGCCAACGAGCAGGGCAAATTCTGGGAATATCACGACATGCTGTTCAACAACCAGAAGAACCTGAGCCGGGATGCGCTCGTCCAGTACGCGAGCCAGGTGAACGTCGCGGACAGCCAGAAGTTTGCTGCGTGCCTGGACTCCGCCAAATTCCAGTCCAAGATTCAGAGCGACTTCGATGCGGGCATCGGCTACAGCGTGTCCGGGACGCCGACCTTCTTCATCAACGGCAACATCTTGGTCGGCGCGCAGCGTTTTGAAGCCTTCGCCGCCGCCATCGACGCCGAAATGAAGCAGGCGGGCGGTTGAGTCGGTTTACCTCACCCTCGACCCCGCTCCACAGCGTGGAGCGGGGAGAATTCATGTCGAACTAAATGAGAATAAACTTATGATTCGCCCTGGAACGCCGATTTCTGACCTGGATACGCCATGCTTGCTCGTTGATCTGCCCAAGATGGATGCCAATATCCGCAACTGGCAGACGGCTATCAGTGCCAGTGGCGCGAAGTTGCGCCCCCACGTCAAGACCCACAAAGTCCCGGAGATCGCGCTCCGCCAGCAGCGGGCAGGCGCTGCCGGGATCACGGTAGCGAAGGTTTCCGAGGCGGAGGTGTTCGCGGCGGGCGGCTGCGACGACATTTTCATCGCCTACCCGATCATCGGCGTGGAAAAATGGCGGCGGGCGGCGGAACTGGCCCGTACCTGCACCCTTGCCGTCGGGGTCGATAGCGAAGTCGGGGCGCGCGGCCTGAGCAGCGCCGCCGCAGCAGCAGGTACGACCATCCGCGTGCGCGTCGAGATCGACCTGGGCATGAACCGTTCCGGTGTGCCGCCCGCTAAGGCCGAGGCGCTATGCAGGTTGGTCATGACGCTGCCCGGTCTGGAACTCGACGGCCTGTTCACCTTCCGCAGTGTCTTCTTCGCCGGGGCAGAAGGCCGCACGGCTGCCGATCTGGGCAGAGAGGAAGGCGAACTCATGGCCTCGCTGGCGGATCGGCTGCGTGTTTCTGGCTTCCCCATCCGTGAGGTGAGCCTGGGCTCGACACCCACTGCTCGCTACGCGGCGCAGGTTCCCGGCGTCACGGAGCTACGGCCCGGCACGTACATCTTTGGCGATTACATGATGGCCGAGTATGGCGTTATCAGCTATGACGACGTGGCGCTGTCCATCCTCTGCACGGTTGTCAGCCGCCCCGCGCCGGACAAGGCCACCGTTGACGGCGGCTCAAAGACCTTCTCCGGCGATATTGTCCCGGCGCGCCTCAATTTGAAATACGCCCGCGCCGTCGGCATGGACGCCTACGTGGAGAGCATGTCCGAGGAACACGGGGTTGTGCGGCTGGGGCCGGGTGCTGATCCGCAGATCGGCGACAAGGTTGCCTTTTATCCGGTGCATGTCTGCACGGCGGTCAACCTGTCGGACGAACTGATCGGCGTCTGCGATGGCAAGGTCGAGCAGGTTTTCCCGATCCTGGCGCGCGGCAAACGGACGTAGCTCTGGTCGTTACCTCGCCGAACTGGGAGAAGTCAATAGCCTATGGACAACTCCCCTCTTCACTCTGGTGGAGAGGGGTTGGGGGTGAGGCAAAGATTGAATTACAGCGTATCGGCTTTGGTGGCGCGCCGTCCCGCCCATTTGACCAGCAGGTTCGCCAGCCCCGCTTGCAGCAGCGCGTAGCCGAGCAGCGCGATACTGACCAGTACCCCGTACTCGATGTCGGCCCACAACCGCTGCACGTGTGGCAGGTGCAGCAGCGTCAGGCCCAGATCGCCCTCGCCAATCCCAAACAGCGCGCCGATCCATGCCCCGACGGGATTATCGCCTGGCGCGAACAGACTGAATCGCGCGGTGCCGAGTGAGAGCACTGCCGCCCCTATGAACAGGGCCAGCCCTGTGACCACCATGCGAAGAATGATCAGGATGACCTGCCCCAGAAGGCCGACCAGCCGCCCACGTGCCACCGTGCCGAGCAGCATCCCTACCCCCGCGTCGAAAGCCACCGCTGTGAAGGGCATGAGCAAACTGGCCGTCATCATCATGGCGGTGGTCACAATGCCCAGCACCACCGAGAGTTCATTCGAGACGTTGGGTGGGCCAAAGGGCGTCGTCCCACTCAGCAGCAGATCGAGGTAGCGTCCCTGGAAGGACGTCAGATCGATCAGCGCGCCGACAATGAACACGACCCGCGCCGCCACGAGCAGGATCAACAGCCAGCGCAGCCGGTAAAAGACGGCGGCCCAGCGCGTCTTGAGTGCCAATTGTGCGCCGTCTGTCGTCACCTTGAGGGTATCCCACGTGCCGTGCTGGACCTCAGAGGCGATCACGCCGCTGGTTGAACTGATCGCAAAAATGCGCGCGATGATCTGAACCAGGACCAGCGGCCAGTACAGCACCAGAAACAATTTGCCGATCAGGTTGGCCGCATCCAGGGTCGAACGTCCGACATCCGTCGCAATCTGGTAGCCCGGCACAAGCAGCAGCAGTGTAAGCAGCACGCCCAGGATAAAGCGCAGCACCTGGGCGCGCCGATCCTGGCGGCGCGCGCCGCGCAGCAGCGCATAGCGCATCAACGGGTGATCGGGTCGGGCGAATTCCGGTAATTGGGCATAAAACCGTTCCAACATCCTCTATCGTTCCTCAGCACACCATCGAACGATCCGAATCTGGCTGAATCATCATATAACAGATCGGGGCTTCCCGTCCAACTGCTCATCCATCCCTATTGGTAAAGCCTGTCCAGGGTGCAGTCTGCCCTGGCTCCAGGTCAAAGGATATGAACGCGGTTCGGCTGGTCGGCGAAAAAGTACGCGCGCCCACGTAGACGGAACGGTCTCCCCAGTGCACCTCGGACATCCAGCCCGCACGCCTGATCCCGGTTGGAAGTCCCCACGCCAGGATCAGCTGACCTATCGTCTCGCCGTCGATGGCAATCGAGGTGCGGGTGATAATCCGGCGTTTCAGGTGGTAGGTAATGAAATAGACGTGATCGCTGATCAGGATTCGACAGCCGATGAACAATGACCCGTAGGGAGGGTAAGTGCACCGGGCCTGGGCGGGCAAGTCATGGCCCGGCCTCACTTCGTTGGGCAGTTCGGTCAGGGTTGACGGCTCGGCCAGTGCCGTAGGCTGTGCCCTGGCAGGCAGCGTTGCCCCAAGCGCAAGGATGGCAAGCACTACAGCGGTAACGATGGCAATGACAGCAACAAGTTGGCGGACATCCCGCGTGCTTTGGGTGGACACGACTACATACCTCAACTAAACCGTAAGGAATTCACCGGGAAGTCTGGTAAAATCTTTTTTACGGTTAGCAGAAGGTATGCCCAAAAAGACTGAAGAGGTGATACCTGAGAGGAGAACTGCTAAACACTGCGTTCAGTGTAGCGCAGTTCTGAGCGGGGCACAAGCCTGTTTGGGCGAATTTCATAATCATTTAACGTTCTTGGGACCCCATGACCTGTACTGGCCCTCAAATCCGCCTTCACAATTGAGATGTGTGACAGAATATATACAGAGAGGTTAGCCCTCGGACAATTCGCTGGCCGCGTAAGGCTACGGGTGGGGTGGTAGAAACTATCGTGCATGGCGTCCGTTCACTCTTTCGTTCCCCATTTGCGCTGGATTTCCTGGCCCTGCTGTCCAGCCGCAGCGCAGCCCAGGCGCTGACGCTGGCGGTAGGGCTGCTGTTGGTGCGCGTCATGGCCGAGCCGGTCTTCGGTGCGTACTCGCTGGCAACGACCAGCGTCGGCCTGGCGGGTGTTGTCGCCGACTTCGGCTTCGACATCATCCTGACGCGCGAGATTGCGGCGGATCGGGAGTTTGCCGCCGTCCTCACCCGCAGCGCCAGCCTGCTGCGGCTTGCCCTGGCGCTGCTGACGACAGCGGCCCTGACCGTGCTGGCCCTGCTGACGCCCAACCTGGGCCGCCCCGATCTGCTCCTGATCGGCGGCCTGAGCCTCGCGCCGCGCGGCGTCATGCGGGCCCTGACGGCAGCGTTGACCGGCCTGGGGCGCGTCCGCCAGACGGCCTGGATCGAGGGCATCGCGGCGCTGGCCTCGGCGCTGGCAACCGTCGCCCTGGTCATGCCCGGTTTTGCCCTCCTCGGGGATCGGGCCGCGGCGGCCCTGTGGGGTCTGTTCGTGGGCAGCCTGGTCGGACTGCTGGCGGCGCTGCGCCTGACCCGCTTTGAAGAGGCGGCATCGCCCAATCAGGCGGTCTCCTGGGGCTGGCTGCTCTACGCCGCGCTGCCTTTTATGATCATCAATCTGGCGGGCACGGCCTTCCAATCTCTCGACATCTACGTGGTCAAGGCCTTCTACTGGCGGGCCGGTGCGCCGGACGCAGTGGCACTCTACGCCGCGCCCTTTCGCATCCTGAATGTGCTGCTGCTCGTCCCGACAGCCTGGGGGGTGGTTGCATTGCCGCGTTACGTCGGCTACGTGCGCCGCCCGGAGGTGGCAAGGCGGGCGCTGCGCCGCGATCTGGGCATCGGGTTGCTCATGGGGCTGGGGCTGAGTGCGAGCTGCACCGTGCTGGCCCAGCCGCTGACGATGATCGCGCTTGGCCCTGGCTATGCCCCTGCCGCACCGATCCTGGCGGTGGTGTGTTGGATGACGCTCCCGGTTTGCATCAGCGCGCCATACATTGCCCTGCTGACGGCAACCGGACGGCAGGCACGTATTGCGGGCAGCGTGATTATGGCGGGTGTGCTGGCGCTGGCGGTGAATGTGCTGCTTGCGGGTACAGCGCGCCGCATCATGGACAACCTGATGGTGGTCGCCGCCGTCAAAGTTGTCTCAATGGTTATCTTGCTGATCTTCTACGCGCTCTCCCTGCCCCGCTTTCGGGATTAGCCTTTCTGTGGCATGTCCTGTATCATGAGGGCCACTTCATCGTAATCAGTTTATTGCAACTGGGAGCCAATACGCATGTCCGAAGTGGAGTCGTTAGTCTGTCCAACGTGCGGCGCGCCGCTGGAAATCAAGGGCAACGAAAGCCAGATCAAGTGTGAGTTCTGCGGCAACGTGGTCGTCGTTCCAGAACACCTGCGTGCCCAACCTGCCTTTCAAACCCCGATGGAAGCGCCCGTCATCATGGTGCAGATTCCAGCCCCTGTGGTCGAATCCGCCTTGCCCTACACAGGCATACCAGAGCGGCGGCGAAGCGGCGGCTGCTTCTGGCGGCTGTTTGCCGTGTTGATCATCCTGATCGTCGTCGGGGCAAGCACGCTGCCCATTTTCCTGACGAACATGGTGCTGCGTAACCAGATCATGAACGTCATTAATTCCGCGATCAGCCAGTCCTTTGGGCAGCCGACGGCAACCCGCAGACCGGGCGTCGTGGCCCCCGGGGGAACCAGGACGCCCACCCCATTCCAGCGCCAGGCCGTGGGAGCCGGCGACGGCGCAGCGCTGATCTTCGGCGGTGATGGAACCGGCTCCGGGCTGTTCAAAGACCCGCGCCACCTCGCCATCGACGGCGACGGCAATATCTACGTGTCGGATTTCGACACGGGCCGCATTCAGCGGCTGGACGCCGAAGGAAGATACCTCAATGGCTGGATGCTGGACGGCAAAAAGCCTATTGTGACGGCCCTGGCCGCAGACCGTACCGGAACCGTGTACGTCGTCGTCAACACGGCCTCGGCCAACATCTTGAAATACGAGGGGGCGACGGGCAAGCTGCTCGGCAAAATCTCTGGCGACAAGGACAGTTTTCAGGACTTGGCTGTGCTGCCCGATGGCAGGCTGCAAGCCTTTGTCAGCCACAACTACACGTCGGACGACCTGATCCGCATCAGCCCTGACGGAAAAATCTCCAGCCGCGTCGCGCAGGCCATCAGCACACAGACCGATTCGTCCCCGCTGACTCCACGTCTGGCCGTCGATGGTCTGGGTAACGTCTTCGTCCTGAGCAATTTTGACTATGCCGTGTTCAGGTTCACCGCCAGCGGCAAGTACGTGAACCGGTTCGGGCAGCGGGGCAACGCCCCCGATCAGTTCCAGGCATTTCAGGATGCCATCGCGGTGGATGCCAAAGGCAACATCTACGTCTCGGACTTCAAGGGTATTATGGTCTTTGACTCAAGTGGCCGCTACCTGGACCTGATCAAGTTGCCTGCCAACCCGGCCTACAGCATGGCTTTCAACGGCAAGAACGAACTCTATGTCCTGATGCGCGATGCACGGATCATCAAGCTCAACGCGCTCGACAGCGCGCAGTGAGCGCCGGACCGAGGCCCGCCTCGGTCTAGCTCCCCCTCTCTGCGAGGCGGAGAGGGGGTTGGGGGTGAGGTTTACCGTTTTTACGGGCAGGCGTTCGCCTGCTGCTCGGCCAGTGTCGCGGCGAACTTGTGGCGGCCATCGCCGGTACACGTCGCCCGGAAATACAGGTATTCCGAGGCTTGCGGGTAGATCACGGCCCGGATGGACGACAGGCCGGGGTTGGCAATCGGGCCGGGCGGCAGTCCCGGATTGAGATAGGTGTTGTACGGCGAGTTCACGTTCCGGTAATCGTCGATGCTGATCTGCGGCCACCACGTGGCCGGGTCGCGCGTGTTGCCCAACGGATACTGCACCGTCGGGTCGGCATCGAGCGTCATCGACTTACGCAGGCGGTTCAGGTACAGCCCGGCGATCAGCGGGCGCTCGTCCGCGACCACAGCCTCCCGCTCCACGATGGAGGCCAGCGTCACCGCCTGGTACAGCGTCAGACCCTGCTTGGCCGCGTCCGCCTTCATCTGGTCGGTGACTTGCGCATTGAAATTCTGCACCATGCGGTTGATCAGTTCGTCGGCGGGCGCATCGGCGGGCAGCGTGTAGGTTGCCGGGAACAGGAACCCCTCTAGCGAACTGCCGAGCGGCAGGCCAACACGTGCGGCAAATTCCGGCGGAACAACTGCACCACGCCCGGCCAGCCGCAAGAAATCCGCACCCTTGAAAGCCAGCGACGGGTTCGCGTCGATAGCTCTGGCGATTTCCTCCATGCGCCAGCCCTCGATCACCTGCACGGTCACGGTGCTGGCCCCGGCGTTGGTCAGCGCCAGGGCGATTTCCGGGATGGTATACGTCTTGCGCAGAAAGTACGTCCCGGCCTGTAACTGTGCGTCGATCCCGTAGTAGCGCACGTAGTTGCGGAACAGATCGGCATCGCTGATCAGCCCTTGCGAGATCAGCTTCTCCGCGATGGTGCTGGCCGTATCGCCTTTGCCGACCACGAAGCGCAGCGGTGTCGGGTCGGAGCCAGCGGGCTTCTTGAGCGCATCGTTGCGGGCGGAGAGCGTGATGCGCAGCACCAGCGACTCCAACGGGTTCAGTCGGCTGTTGGCCGGTCTGGTCAGCAGGACAATGGCGATCACCACGCACCCGATCAGCAGAGTGCCGAGGATCAGCGGGATCAGCAAATTGCGAATGACAGGCCACAGGCGTTGCGTCATCAACGTCACCTCAGCTTGTTGACCTCACCCTGGCCTCTCTCCAACTGGCGAGGGGAGACATGCACACTGGCTGCCCCTCTCTGCTTGCGGAGAGGGGCAAGGGTGAGCTTTTTACCCCTTCACCGACCCGGCCAGCAGGCCGCGAATGAAATACCGTCCCAACAGAATATACACCAGGAGCGTGGGCATTGCCGTCAGGAATGACCCGGCCATCTGCACGGTGTAGTTGATGGCCTGCCCGGCGCCCAACTGGCTGAGGGCCACCGTGATCGGCCACGAGTTGCGGCTGGTGAGCGTAACGGCGAACAGGTACTCGTTCCAGATCTGCGTGAACTGCCAGATGATGACCACGACGAAGCCAGGCACAGATAGCGGGAATAGGATGCGGCGGTAAATGCCGAAGAAATCGGCTCCATCGATCTGCCCGGCCTCGATCATTTCCGTCGGCACTTCAGCGTAGTAGTTGCGGAAAATCAACGTCGTGATGGGCAGCCCGTAGACGATGTGGGCGACCATCAGCCCCCACAGGTTGCCGTACATCCCGATAGACTTGAGCATCTGGAAGAGCGGGATCAGGATGCTTTGGTAGGGGATGAACATCCCGAACAGCATAGCCGGGAAGATCACATTGGCGCCGGGAAAACGCCACTTGCTGAGTACATAGCCGTTCAACGAACCCAGTATGGCCGAAATAATAGTCGCCGGGATGGTCAGCGCCAGGCTGTTGATAATGTATGGTAACAGCGTATTGAACGCCTCGGTGAAGGCATCCATGCGCAGGCTCTGCGGCGGATCCCAGACTCGCAGCAGGTTCAATTCCTGTTGCGTCTTGAAGCTCGTCGCCAGCACCATGTAGACCGGGATCAGGAACAGGATCAGCAGCAGGATCAGCAGCGCATAGGTTGAAGTACGGCGCAGGTAGTAGCTGGCGCTCATACGTGCACCTCCGTGCGGAACTGGTTGATCAGGTATGGGACGATGATCACCGCCACCATGATCAGCATGACAATGGCAATCGCCGCGCCGACGGCGAAGTTGTTGGCGCGAAACGCGGTCAGGTACATATTGATGCCCGGCACGTCCACCTGCAAATTGGTATCGCCCGCCATCACGTACACCAGGTCGAATATTTTGAGTGAAATGTGTCCCAGGATGATCACCGCGCTCAATGTGATGGGTTGCAGCAGTGGCAGTATGATGTAACGGTACACCTGCCATTCGTTGCAGCCGTCCACCCGCGCCGCCTCCCGCAGTTCCTCCGGGATGCCGCGCAGCCCGGCCAGGTACATCGCCATCGTGTAGCCAGACATCTGCCATGTTGCCGCAAGCACAATGGACAGAATGGCCGCGTTCAGGCCATGTGTCTCGGTAGGCGCTACGTCGGTCAGCTTCGGCTGGCCGATCAGGAAATAGCCCGCCAACCCCAACCCGATCACGCCCGCAATTATGGCCGAGCGCTGGCGCTTGTGCAGCCACGCTTCGCCTGCATAGATCAGCAGGCCGAGCACCAGCAAGATCGCCCCGATCTTTGGCACGTCGGGCCAGCCGAACGTAAATAACTTGGTGCGATCAATAAACCACTGGAGCTTGAGGGGCGGCAGCCCGACCAGCGTCGGCAGCATGTTCAGACCGCCGTTGGGGGCGAACAGCCAGCGCCACACGGTCCCGGTCACGACGAAAGACAGCGACATCGGGAACAGGAAGACCGTGCGAAATATAGACTCGCCGCGCACTTTCTGGTCCAGCAAAATCGCCATCAGCAAGCCCAGGCCCAGGCACGCCGCCAGGAACAGGATGGTGAAGAAGACCGTGTTCACCATGTCGATCCGGAAACGGTAGTTGAGCAGGCCGTTAAACAAATCCTGGAAATTCTTCAACCCAATGAATTCAATGGTAGGATTTTCGGCCAGGGCCGCGCTCTTTCTGGGGTCGCCCCAGTCGGTCATCGCGGTATACAGGGTCTGACCGATGAATCCGTAAACAAAAACCGCCAGCAAGATGATCGATGGCGTGATCATCAAGATGGCAGTCCATCGGTCTCTGGACAGGCGTGGCATGATGTGCTCCTGGTAAAATGGGGCGGATCAGCCCGATTGACTGATCCGCCGAAGATTGGAAACGTTCGTTCAGCGGGGTTTACTTGCCGATGCCCGCGTCAATGGCAAGCTGCTGGGAGGCATTGGCGGCCAGCGTCGCGTCGCGCGTGCCGATAAACACGTCCAACACCGTCGAGAACTGGCTGGAGAAGGCTTCGGGAGCAACCGCGCCGTGCGTCAGACTGCCAACGATCTTGTCTTTCTTCCAGTCGGCCAGAGCGCTCTGCGAATACTTGTTGTATTTGGAAGGGTCCGCATCCAGCCGGGCCGGGATCGACCCCTTCAGCGGGTTGAAGGCGTCCTGGCCCTCCACCGAGCCGAGCAGTTTGAGCCAGGCCAGCGTATTTTCCTTGTCGGGAATGTTCTTGGGCAGGCCAAATGAGTCGCTCAACATCATGAACACGCCTTCCGTGCCAGGGGCGGGCGCCCAGCCGAAGCCCGTGCCAGGTTCCAGCTTCTTGACAGCGACAGCCCAACCGGCCCACCAGTCACCCATCACCTGGAAGGCGGCCTTGCCATCCAGCACGAGCTGCGCAGCCGGAACCCAGTCGCCCAGGGAAGCCGCATCGCTGTTGGTGCAGTCCAGGACTTTGGAATAGGTATCCCAGATAGCCTTCGCTTTCGGGTCTGTGAACTTCAGCTTGCCCGCCCACAGGTTGCGGTAGCCATCCACGCCCAGGGTCGCCAGCGCGACGTTCTCCCACAGGTGCATGGCGGTCCAGTTCGGGCCGAGCGCCAGCGGAGTCACGTTCTTACCCTTCAGGGTCTCGCAGACCTTGAAGAAATCGTCCCAGGTCTTGGGAACGTCTACGCCCCACTTCTTGATGTTATCGGGCACGTACCACAGTACGTTCGAGCGATGGATGTTGACGGGCACTGACCAGATGTGGCCCTTATAGGACAGCAGGCCGATCAGGTCCTTGGGGAATTTATCATTCCATTTTTCGCTGGCGAACAGGCTATCCAGCGGTTCCATCCGGTCAGCCACGACCCAGGTTCCGATCAATTCCTGACCGGCATGAACCTGGAAGCTGTCGGGCGGGTTGCCGCCGAGCATACGGGTCTTGAGGACGGCTTTGGCCGCGACGCCTGAGCCACCAGCCACCGTCGCATTGGTCACTTTCACGTCCGGGTACTTCTGGTTGTAGAGTTTCAGCAGCGCGTCGAGCGCCGGGGCTTCATCGCCCGCCCACCACGAGAAGATTTCGAGCTTGCCGCTCAGTTTGGCCTGGGCCTGGGCTGTGTTTGCCGCGTTCACAGCGAAGGACAGCACCAGCGCCAGCACAATAGCGAGTGCGAGAAACCGTCTACTCTTCAACATATCTTCATTCCCTTCGTAGGTATGCGAGCCGATACATGTTGATCGTGAGAAAAAGTGGGGGATACTTCGCGGTTTTTGCTGTGGCGCACCTCCATAAGTAGTCTGCCCTCAACTGAGTACATGACCGAAGGTAGCCTCGAACAAGAATTATTATATATCTGGGTTCGCAGATTCGCCACGAATCTGCACAGTCACATTTCAGTAAGCGATCTATCCGCTCTGGCTTAGTACACTCCTGGTTATACCGGCGAGCACAGACTCTCCGCTCCCCCGCAGTGGTTCAGCCTCTGGCGCTTCATATTGGCCTTACCCCCGCTCCCCTCTCCGCAAGCAGAAAAGGGGAACCGACAGGCAGAGGTGAGGCCACATCCGTTATTGCAAATTATTCGCATTAAGGGTACTATAGTGAGCTGTTCAAGCCGTGAGCCATTCCAAGCTATAACGATGGACCACACGCACAGTATGAAATGCAAGCCGTGCTAGACCAGGTGGCACAGTCATGACGGCCAGCGCCGTGCAGCAAGAATATCTCGCCGAGGCATACCGCCTTCTGCATTACCAGCCCGACAATCCCTTCATCACGACGTCGGCGCTGGCCGAGGCTGTGGGTGTCTCTGCACCCGCGGTGGCGGCAGTGGTCGAGCGGCTTAAGCGTGCCGGTCTGGTGGAGCATGAGCCTTATCGCGGCATGAAGCTGACGGCCAAAGGAGAGCGCGAAGCCCTGATGAACATCCGGCGACATCGGTTGACCGAGGTGTTCCTCGTCAAGGTGATGGGCTTCGGCTGGCATGAAGTCCATGACGACGCTGATGCCATAGGCGCAGTCATCAACGAGCGGATCGCCGCGCGTATGGAGCAGATGGCAGGCTATCCCAGGCGCTGCCCCCACGGCGAGCCGATCCCGACGGCGGATGGCGTGATGCCAAAGGTCGTTGACGAGCCGCTCGCCGACGTGAGCGCACCTGCTGACCTGATCATCAGCCGGGTGCACACCCACGACGCCGAGATCCTCAAATATCTGGCGACGCTCAACCTTGTCCCAGAGCAGCCGCTCCGCCTGCTGAACCGCGCGCCGTTCAATGGCCCGCTGCGGCTGCGCGTTGGCAGTCAGGAACAGGTCATCGGCCATGAACTGGCAAAAGTTCTCAGGGTATCGAGGGCATAACCAATGATGACGTTTGAAGAAGCCTCACAGCGCGTGCACGATGCTGGCTTGCGAATGACCCGGCCCCGTGAAGTATTGCTGCAATTGGTGCTGTCCAGCGACGGGCCGTTCTCGGTCAAGATGCTGCACGAGCGTGCCGAAAACGCCGGGTTGAACATTCATCTGGCAACAGTGCACCGGAACCTGGCCGAGTTTGTCGAGGTGGGGCTGGTGGACGAAATGCCGGGCGAGGACAACCGCCTGTACGCACGCCACGAGGATCAAGAAGGGGGTGCACACGTGTATTGCCTGGACTGCCGCCACGTCATGCCACTCGAAGGTGCGGCGTTGGGCAGCACGCAGCGCAATGATGCGCTCAGTGAAGCCCTCTCCGAACGCGGTTTCGACACCGCGACGGTGCGCTTGCTGCTGGCTGCACACTGCAAAACCAGGCTGCAACAGCCGCAGATCTGCCCCAACCACGACGAGCCATGATCGGCCCGTCACATGGCGCCGCCCCAAAACCTTCTAGCGCAAGTATCTTGTTTCCTCGACAACCCTCGTGGTAAACTAGGCCACTCCAATCCGTTGTTCGAGGAAGCTGGCAGAGGAACGCGGCCTTGAAAAGATTAGTCATTGTCGGCCTTTTATCCATGCTGCTGGTTCAAACGGGTGTTGTCCTGCGCCCGGCACAGGCAGGTCCTTCGCTGGCGTGCAGCGTCGTGACTCTGGATCAGCCTCATTCCGACGCCTGTCTGGCGGACATCGCGGCCAACCCGGTTCCACAGTTAGAACGACCCGTCGCTTTTGACCCCACGACGCAGGGTGTTTCCCATCCGCGCAGTGTCTTGTTCTCCAAAGAGCTGCCGCCCTACCCCATTGGCTGGATCGTGCGCGATTGGTATTACAGCGACGCGCCCGGCGTTCCCCCGCCAGCTTATAGCAAGGAGCGGATTTACCACAAGGCGACCCTGCTCTACATCTACGCCACCGTCAAGGTGAAAGGGTTGCCCTGGCATATGATCGGCCCGGATCGCTGGATACCGGGCGAATATGTGGCCGTGCTGCGCATTCCTCAACGGCCCGACACCGTGACCGGGCGCTGGATCGCGCTCGATCTGGGCCAGCAAACCCTGGTGGCAATGATCGACGACACCCCGGTCTTTGCGACGTTGATTTCAGCCGCCTATAAGGGCTACGGCGTCACGCGCGAAGGCTTGTTCCACATCTATGCGCGCACGCGGCACACTGTCTTTCGTGGCCCGCCCTGGGCCAAAGTCCCGGAATACGTCATAAACCACGTCCCCGACGTGATGTTCTTCGATCAGCACATCGCCTTGCACGGTGCTTACTGGCACGATTGGTTCGGGCTGCCGCGCACGCATGGCTGTGTCAATATTCCGGTGGGCGACGAAGCCTGGCTGTGGAATTGGGTCAGCGAGGTCTCAGATCAGTGGGGGCCGGATGAGAATCATTTCTTCATGCCCCACCCAGAAAAGGCCCCGTTCGTGTACGTGTACCACAGCAAGTGGTAATCGGGCCGCACCTCACCCCCGACCCCTCTCCACCCTGTGGAGAGGGGTCGGGAGGTTAATCCCCCGTGCCCACCGCCGGCAGCCCGCCGGCCCACCAGGTCGGCCAGGGCGAGATGGGCAGGTTGTAATACGTCTCCACAATGCGCCGCACAATCGGCGCGGCAATGAACGAGCCTTCGTTGCTGTGTTCTACAATGACCACGACGGCGATATCGGGCGCATCCGCCGTGCGGCCTGCGTAGGCAGCAAACCAGGCGTGCGGCTGATCGTGGGCTAACCCGGCCTGCGCCGTCCCCGTCTTGCCACACACCACCGCGCCCTTGAAATCACGAAAGACGAATTCCGCCGTGCCGAGGGTCGGGTTGGTCGTCACCTGGCACATGCCGTCCCGGATTCCGGCCAGGACTTCCGGTTTCAAATCGAATCGCCCGTTGGGAATGGGTTTGGCAACGTAGGACGGCTCGTTGATGATGCCCACTTTCTTGACGAGCAGCGGCTGGTACAGCGTGCCGCCATTCGCCACCGCCGCCACCATCCGCACCACCTGGAGCGGCGTCACCAGCACGTCACCCTGCCCGATCACCAGGTTGAGCGCGTCGCTGCTGCGCCACTTGACCCCGTTCGTGCGCTCGTAGTTCTGCGGATCGGGCAGCGCCCCCAGGGATTCCGCCACGTCCTTGATGCCTGTCGGTCCGCCGAAGCCCATCCGCCGCGCATAATCGACCAGGATTTGCGGGTTCGCCTTGTCCAGTGTCCAGCCCACGTGCCAGAAATAAATGTCGCACGATCCGGTGAGCGCCTGCTTGAGCGTGATCAGGCCATGTTGGCCCGGCCCCTGGTTATAAATCCAGTCATAGCGCGTCCGATCACCGAGCGGCGTCCCATTCCAGACCCCAGTACAGACGTAAGTGCTGTTCACGCTAAACTTGCCGCTGTCGGCGGCGGCAGCCATCGACACGATCTTGAAGACCGAGCCGAGCGGGTACTGCCCCAGCGTCGCCCGGTTGAAGGTCGGCTTCTTCGGGTCTTTGGCCCACGCGTCGATCAGGGTCTGCGCATCGGGGAGCGCCGTGTTGGGGTTGAACGCATCGACGTTGAAATCCGGGTAGCTGGCAATCGCCAGGATTTCCCCACTGTGCACGTCCATGACGATGGCCGCTGCGCCCGTTGACCAGCTCCCCCAGACCGAGTTGGCATAAGCATCCTTGAGCATATCCTGAGTGGCTTCTTGCAGCTTGCGGTCCAGCGTCAGGTAGACGCTCTGGCTTGGTTCGGCCTCGCGCCTGGCAAGCGTCCGCGTCGTGCCGTTGCGGGCCTGGATGAGCAGCGTCGCCGCGCCGCGCCCCGCCAGCGTGGATTCCCAGTAACGCTCTACGCCGTCAATGCCGATCATGGCATCGGGCGAATAGCCGCGCGCCACCCACTCGTTGACCGATTCCGCCGGGATGCGCCCGACGTAGCCGACGACGTGCGGCGCAAGCCCGCCCGCCACGTAGCGGCGCGTCGGAACGGCCTGGTAAGACAGCGTGCACACTCGTTCCAGCGCCGCCCTTTCCGCCGTCAACACCTGCTGGTTCAGGTCGCCGATGTCGTAGATGTAGTCATAGCCGGTGCGCGGCCCGTAGACCTTCTTCATCTGCTCGACGGTGCGGCCCTTGAAAACCCGCGCCAGTTCGTTGAAACACGCTTCCGGGTTCCCGCCCGGATACGACTGCGTGTGCAGCGTGACGCGCACCGCGATCCCGTTCTGGTCAGCGATCACCTCGCCGTCACGGTCATAGATGTTGCCGCGAGTGGGCGTCGTTTCCTCCAACCGCAGCGCGCCGCCGTCCTTCATTTCCGCAAAGACGTTGCCCGGCGACCAGGCTACGCGCCAGCCGTCGGGCGTGCCGACCAGTTGCAGCGTCCGTCCCGAATCAGTAAATTCCCCGAAGAGTTTGGTCTTAAAGGTCGCGTTGTAGGCGATGTCGGCGGTGTTGCCCTGCTGGATGGCGTTGGTCAGCGCGTAGGATTTGCCCTGCGGCAGCAGCGTCATGGTGCGTTCGGCACTGGCGTAGGCTTCCTGGAAATCGGCGCGGTTGAAGGCATCACGGCTGTTCACGGCCAGCAGGCTGTACATAGCATCGTAGCCGTCGAGTTTCCATTCATTCAGGAAGTTGGCCGCCGTGCGGTACGCCTCGTCCAGCGTCAATTCAGTGTGCGGTTGATCCGGCGTACTGAGTATGACGGTGTTGTAGGGGGCACGGCTCGAACAGGCGGCGATGGCGACGGCGACAAGGCATATCAGGACAATTCGGCGTTTGGACACGGGGGGCCACATCAGCTAATCCAACGTTGACGCCACATTATACAACGTCGCGTAGCAAACGTTTGACAAATCGCGCCAATCCACTTTCAATAGAAGACACGACCTCGTTTTCCAGGGCACGCCACGAGAAGGTGGTCATGGCAAAATATGGCATTGTCAGTGCCGATAAATTGAACCTGCGCGAAGCGCCGAATACCTCCGCCCGTGTGCTGACTCAACTGGCACGCGGCACGGTACTGGACATTCTGAAAGACACCGGCTTTGATTGGCTGCAAGTTCGCGTCGATGGCGGCACAGCACAGGGTTTCGTTTCCAAGTTCTACGTCGTGCTGTCCGACTCCAAGCCCGTCGTCGCCAACACAGGCAGCGTCACCGATTCCAAGCCGCCCGCACCGGCCCCCACGCCCGCCAGCCTGGGCCGTTGCGAAGTTAAGGCGCAGAGCTTGAACGTGCGCACCGGGCCGGGAACCAGTTTCGAGATTCTGCTGACCGTAAACCAGGGCGCGGTCTTCAACGTCATCAGCATCCAGGGCGACTGGATCAAAGTCCGGGTCGGAACGGGCGAAGGCTACGTCGCCGCACAGTACGTAGACCTGACCACCACCAAGCCCTCGACGGGCTTCCTGATCGAACAGGAAGACTTACTGACGCTCGACCTCGTGCCGACCCGCCTCATCCCCACGCAGGCAGCCAATGCCTCGGCGGCGGCGGTGGCCCGCGCCTGGAACAGCTACGGCGGGCTGATCGGCAAACTGGCCGACCTGCTCAAGATTCCGACCAGCACTGTCGTGGCAGTGGTCGCGGCGGAAAGCGGCGGCAGCGGCTTCGGGCCGGAGGGCCGCCTGATCATCCGCTTTGAAAATCACCTTTTTTACCAGTATTGGGGCCAGCAGCACCCGGATACTTTCAATCGCTTTTTCGCCTTCGACACCAGTTCGCCCGCCAATGCCTGGAAGGGCCATCTGTGGCGGCGCGACGACAAGAGTCCCTGGTTGAGCTTTCACGGCAACCAGGACCTGGAATGGCAGGCCCTGACGACGGCTCGCGCCCTGGACGACACGGCGGCGCTGTTCAGCGTGAGCATGGGCGCGTCGCAGGTCGTGGGCTTCAATTATCGCCGGATCGGTTACGACACCGTGCAGCGCATGTTCTACCAGTTCGCGCGCAGCGCGCCGGCGCAGATCATCGCGCTCTTCGACTACGTGAAGGGCATGAATCCCAATTCGCCCGCCATCCAAGCCTTGCAGCGCCGGGATTACCTCACCTTTGCCAACATCTACAACGGCCCCGGCAATGCCCCGACCTACGCCGACATCATCCAGCGTTACAGCGACCTGTATGACCAGTTGATACGGACGGCAACGCCGCGCAGCAACTAGCAGCTCCGCCCCTATCCAGAGCCACCCCATTCTGCCTCCCTGCTTGCGGAAAGGGCCTGGGAGTGAGATCACGAAAAAGGTCATGAAAAGAGGACGTATGCGAATCCTTTCTGCCAACGACGTGCGGGCCGCGATCACCATGCCGCAGGCTATCGAGGCTATGCGAGAGGCATTCACGGCACTCTCCACGAACCGGGCGCATGTCCCGCTCCGCACAGCCCTTCCGACGCCGAACGGCACAAACCTGTTCATGCCCGCCTACATCGATGGTGCACCGTTCAGCGCGGTCAAGGTCGTGTCTGTGTATCCCAACAACGCCCGGTTCGGCCTGCCCATCGTCCAGGCCAACGTCCTCGTCCTCGACGCCGAGTCCGGACAGGCGCGTGCCCTGGTGGACGGCACGTACCTGACTGCGCTCCGCACCGGGGCCGGGTCAGGCCTGGCAACGGACTTGCTGGCCCGACCCGACGCGACGATCCTAGGCGTGATCGGCGCGGGCACGCAGGCTCGCACGCAGATCGAGGCCATCTGCGCCGTCCGGCCTATCCGGGAAATCCGCATCTACTCACGGCGCGGCGCGCATGACTGTGCAGCGGAACTGGCCGCCCGCTATCCGAGCCTGACCGTTCGGGCCGCCGCCAGCGCTGCCGAGGCGCTGCGCGGCGCGGACGTGCTGGTCGCCGCCACCACGTCCAGCACGCCCGTCATTCGGGCCGAGTACGTGTCTCCCGGCGCCCATATCAACGGCATCGGCTCGTACACTCCGGCCATGCAGGAAGTGGCTGCCGATGTGGTGACTCAGGCACGCATCGTTGTCGATTCGCGTGAAGGCTGCCTGGCCGAGGCGGGCGACATCCTGATCCCGATGGGCAAAGGCTTGCTGACTGAAGCGTCAATCTATGCGGAAATTGGGGAAATCGCTGCCGGGCTGAAGCCAGGGCGGACCAATGACCGCGAGATCACGTTTTTCAAATCGGTGGGCAATGCCGTGCAGGACGCAGCCGTCGCGGCCCGCGTGGTCACTGTGGCCGAGGCACAGAACCTGGGCGTGGTCGTCAACGTCTAGCGGGACGGTTGCCACGCACAACGGGATAAGAATCGATGGCGCGGTGGACGGATGGTGGCAACGCCAGAAGCGCCAAACCGATGACGTTTGAGTGCAGCCCGGTCTCGTCAGGCTTTGCGCTTACCTGCCCAGATAAACGGCGTTGGTTGGGTATTCCAATGAGCGGCAACGGATTCGACCATATTGAGCCAATTCCCGCCCAGTGGAATATACATGGCTACCACCTGGCTATAAGCTGCGCAGCCTATGGGCCGTAGAAGTAGGGCAAGTTCGATCCCGATGCGCCAGACTGCGAAGAACCAGACCTCTCCGTGCTAAAGTCGAGACGCTTCTCGACTCCGGCTTCCACGTAACAAATGTCTAGCGCCGATTCCGCAAAATCAACCGTTAGCTGTGCCCACGCTTCAGCATTGTCCCAACGGATCGCCAACACCTGATCAGCAGACTCCAGCAGCGAAAACGTCCCCTGAAAGGCCGGATGGTCATTGCGAAATCGGATCAGCTTCAGCAGGTCCTGTACAACCGGTTTGGCAAGGGCGTCTTGCACTTCGTCCCAACTGTAGAAGTGACGGTTGATGTCCCGCCCGACCTTTGTTTCTTCCAGCAATTTCATGTCATTGGTGCCCGCCAGCAAGCCGACGTAGTAGATCTGCGGAATGCCCGGCGCAAAGAACTGTATAGCGCGGGCGATCAGGTAGTCACTGTCCTGTCTGCCGAGCGCGTCGTAATAGGTGCAGTTGACCTGATACAGATCCAGGTTGGAAGCGGCAGTGCCGGTTGCCTGGCGGCTCTGGCCGGCGCTTTTTTCGTGAATGGTTTCCACGAGCGCTGCCAGGTCGTCGGGAGGAATTAAACCCGGCGCTTCCGGATCATTGGCCGCTGCGCCAATGTCGATCACGCCGATGCCATCGTGCGTATCGAGCACCGTCACGGCATTGCGTGGGCTGATGGCTAACCACTGCTTCAGGTAGCGCGCTGTTTTATTGAAGAGCGCGTGTAGGATGAGCGGGGGCAGCGCAAAGTCATAGACGCGGTCTACCCGACGTGCAATCGCGATCTGTTGGCGGTAATAAGCGTGAATTTCGACCAGAACTTCAAGCCCGAGTGATTTTGCATAGTTGGTTAGCTCATCAATGAAATCGAACGTCTCGGGGATCATAAAGCAGCTTGTCCCGGCTTTCTTGATGGCGTACCCTGCCGCATCGAGCCGAATCGTCTTGATCCCGTGTTCCTGAAATCGTTGCAGGATCGATTTCCAGTACGCCTCACCCTGAGGATGCCGTACATTGAGGTCTATCTGCTGACTCGTGAAGGTTGTCCACAGGATAAATTTCTGTCCGTTGGCAGATGTGATTGTGGTGAATGGCAACCCGGGACGCGGACGATAAATGCGCAGCAAGTCTTCTTCGGTTGCGCCATGAGCAAACACGCTGCCAAAAGTCAGGAACATTCCGCTGTATGGCGATTGGCTGCCGTTCTTGAGAAAATCCTGAAATGGGCGCGATTGGCTGGAAATGTGATTGACGATCAGATCGGCTGTAATTTCAAGCCTGCTGCTCAGAGCCTGGATGTTGTCCCACGTTCCAATACGCGGATCAACAGTTAAATGGTCGATTGGGTCGAACCCTGCATCAGCGCCATCAACTGGATAAAAGAACGGCAGGATATGGACACCCTCAAAGATGCCCTTGAGCGGGCCAGCCAGTAAGCGCTCCAGGTCTTCCAGACGGTTGCCACCAAAGCGATCAGCGTAGGTCACGAGGTGAACGCAATTGCGCATCGAACTGCCCTTAGGTTGATCGGCTCAGCCCTTGATCGAGCCTTGGAGCAGGGCCGTAATGATCTGGCGCTGGAACAGCACGAAGAGGACGAGAGTGGGTAACAGGATCAGGATCGTGCCCGCGCACAGCAGGGGGATGTCGGTCGCGTAGTGACCCTGGAATGCGCCGAGCGCTCCGGCCATCGTGCGTTGCGTCGGGTCCTCGACGAGCACTAGCGCCAGGAGAAACTGGTTCCAGGTCCAGATCGACATCAGGATTCCGAGTGACGCAAGCGGCGCGCGGGCGAGCGGCACATGGATACGCCAGAACAGGCCCCAGGTCGTCGCGCCATCGACGCGGGCTGCCTCCGAGATCTCGGACGGCATGTTGACAAAATGGGCGCGCATCCAGAACACGGCGAAGGGCATATACAAGGCGATCAGCGGCAGCACGATGGCGAGCCGGGTGTTGTAGATCCCTATCGCTCGCTCCAGGAAGTAAATGGGGATGATGATCCCCGGGAACGGGAGCGTCAGCCCGAACACGAACAGAAAGAGCAGCACATTGGCGCCGCGGATGCGCAGGAGGCCGATGGCGAACCCGGCCATCGTCGAGATGACCAGGGACACCGGCACGACGGCGAGGACGATGAACGCGCTCGAGGCCAGCAGCGTGGTCATGTTCGCCACCTTGAACGCTTCCACGAAGTTGCTCCATTGCGGCTCCGCGGGCCATTCCAGCCCGCTGGGCACCGTCCCCGATGGATGCAGTGCGGTCGTGAAGATGCTGATGAAAGGCAGGATGGTGAACGCCATCAACGCCACAAGGAGTGCCCGGCCTGACCAGAGTTCGACGCGACTGACGCTCATTGCTTGACTTCCCTGGTCAGCCACTGGATCGGGACGATGACGACGACGACCAGGATCATGAGCATGACAGCCAGGGCAGAGGCCAGACCGATCTGCCGCTGGGTGAACGCCAGGATGTAGATCTGGATGCCAGGCACTGCCGTGGCGTTGCCCGGCCCGCCAGCCGTCGAGACGTACACAATATCAAACGCGGCCAGCGCGGCGATCACCGTGACGGTCAGGCACACACCGATCTCGTATCGGAGCAGCGGGACGGTGATCGAGATGAATTCCCTGAACCAGCCTGCACCATCGATCCGCGCCGACTCATAGAGGGCTGCGTCAACCTTCGTCATGCCGGTCAGCAGCAGCACGGTGCAGAATCCGAGCAAGACCCAGATCCCAATGAGTCCGACGGCGGGCAGCGCCCAGTCGAAGTCGCCGAGCCAGGCACGGGTAATCGCGCCGAGGCCGATAGCTCTGAGAATCTGGTTGATCAAGCCAGGGAGGGCCAGCAGCCAGCCCCAGATGATACCGGCGGCCACGAGCGGTATGACCTGCGGCAGGAACAGAATTGTCCGGGCAACCGCGCCGAGCCGCCCGGTCGCCACGCGGTGGATCACGCTGGCGACGACCAGGCCGAGACCCACCGGAATGAAGCTGAAGAACACGACCAGCCAGAACGCATTAATGATCGTCCCCAGCAGGTCGGGAACCTCGAAGACTGTCACGTAGTTCTTCAGCCCGACCCAGGTCGCCGCACCGACACCGGTCCAGCGGTAGAAGGAGTACACGAAAGTCAACAGGAAGGGCACGAGCACGAACACTGCATACATGAGCAGGGCGGGCAGGACGAAAATCCAGCCGATCAGGGTCTCCCGGCGGATCACCTTGCCGGGGTTGATCCGCCAGGAGGATACCAGGGGCATGGCGCGATGGGCTGATGTCAATGTTAATTCTGCCTTTGCCGTTGATCTGGATTGCGCAGGCATCGTGCTGCGGCTTTTGTGACTACTGCGTGAGTTCCCTCTCATATTCGGCCTGAACCGCCTTGAGCAGCCCGGCAGCGTCTTGCTTGCCGCCGACCATCTTCTGAAGTTCGGGCGTCCAGCCCTGGGCGAAGATCGAGCTGGTCGCGTTGGCGATGAAGTCCATCGCCGTGCCCGCCTTGCCTATCACAGCCCCGGCGGCGAGTGTCTCATTCGTGACCGAACCTTCGGCGACAGTCGGCATCTTGGCATCTGCCGGGCCACCGGGGTTCGACCCACCGACGCTGACGTCGATCTGCCGGGCGGTCGGGTTCGTAGCAACCCAGTTGAAGAAGAAGGCGGCGCAGTCCGCATTCTTGGCCTTGGCGGCGATGCCGAAGGTCAACGGGGCGGACATAGCCGCTGGGCTACTTTTGGCATCCGCTGGTGGCATCAGGAAGAAACCGACGTTGCCGGCCATGTTCTTGTCGTAGTTGGCGTTCTCCCAGTCGCCGTTGAACGTGAACACGCCCTCGCCTTTCACGAAGCGGGCGTTGGAGTCGGTGTACTCGATAGCGTTAATATCGGGCGGGAAGTAGCCGCTCTTGATCCACTGCTCCAGGCGTTGCGCAGCCTTCAGGTTATCCGGCGTGTCAATCGTGGCACCTTTTTTCTGGAAGATCCAGTCGTTGATAGGCTGGGTTGGGCCGAGGGAGGCCATAAGCGCTTGCAGCGGGAAAGCCAGGCCCATGCCGCTCTTGGCGCTGCCCCATTCCATGATCGGCAGCAGTCCGGCAGACTTTGCCTTCGCCAGCAGGTCCTCGAATTCGGCGAGCGTCTTGGGCGGCTCTTTCATCCCGATCTGCGTGGCGAGCTTCTTGTTGTAGAAGACACCCGTCAGGCTGTAGTTGAGGCCCATCGCGTAGAGCGAGCCGGAGCCGCGCGTGCCGTCAGGCGCGACCCGATTCTGGTCGAGTTGAGGCACCGGCCACTTGTCCCAGCCGAACGCCTTGGCGTAGTCGTCCAGATTCTTGAGCAGCCCTTCCTTGGCGAACGAGACCATGGTCGGCAGCCGGATGAGGTCCGGCGGATTGTCGCCAGACAGCAGGCGCGGCGTCGCGTTGATCAGGTTCGTGAACTGATCCTGCTTGATGTCCCAGGTGACGTTTGGGTACTGCTTCGTAAACTCTTCGGAAAGCTTGAAGGGCAGATCAAAGCCGGTCTCGAAGTAGGCATTGAGCTTCACTGGCCCTGTCCCGCAGGTGGGACCGGACTGGGCCGCAACTGTCTTCGGCGTCGGCGCGGCAATTGAGAGCACTGCGAGTACGGCGACGGCGGAAAGAATGAGATTGATCTTGCGTTTCATGCTAAAATCTCCTACGTGTTGGTTTAGGTACAGAAATGTGCCGGTAGAGTCGGGTTGCCGCCCGACTCTCACTCTTTCTCCTTACGTTTCAAATCAACTCCTTTCTGGCCTGCTGGCTCTCTTTGTAAAAACGGTCTCAACAGCAATCATGCAGAACCCGTCTGATGCTTTTCTGGTTGATATAACGCCATCTCCGCAAACCATGCAGCCTAAAGACTTTTATAAGGTTGTGTCGTACCACGCAGGACCAGCTCCAATGGTGGCAACTGGCGGGGTACGACATTGTCAGGCGTCGAAAGCATATTCAGCAAAAGCTGCAAGCCCAGATAACCGCTTTGTTCAAGATGTTGTCGAATGGTTGTGAGGCCGATATAGCGACTCAACTGCACATCGTCAAAGCCAATCACCGAAATATCTTCTGGCACGCGCAGTCCAGCCCCTCGGATAGCCAGGATACACCCAACTGCCTGAATGTCGGACATCGCAAAGATGGCTGTGGGCGGCTCAGGCAGAGCTAAAAGAGTTTCGGTCAGCCGGTGCGCCGTGTCTTCACCATGTGGCCCCAGGCAAACATATTCGGAACGGAAGGGTACATCGTATTCCTCCAGGGCGGCGAGGTACCCCCTGTAACGCAATTCGCTCGTTGGAAAGCCGTAAATGTTGGGAAATTCATCGCCCACATAGGCAATGCGGCGGTGTCCAAGTTCCAGCAGGTGCTGAGTTGCCATATAGCCACCGCGTATGTTGTCTGGGCTTATGCAGTTCAACTGCCCTGTACACCCATCGCTCAAGGTGACAAATGGGATACCGGCCTCGACCAGTAACGCTCGTTGTTCGTCCGAAACATTTAAGGTGGCGATAAGCAAGCCGTCGACTGCCGCTTGCTCGACAATCGCCAGCAACTGCTCGTGGAACCGGCCCGGCTCGGTCACGTTATACAGGACAAGGTTGAAATCGTTGTCTTGATCCTGGAGCGCGAGTTGGACCCCGCGCAACCGCTCCACAAACGAAGGATGGGTGATAAAAGGCAGAATCACGCCGATGTTGCGGTGCTGAATGCCCGTTGAAAGCTGCCGTGCAACCTTGCTGCGCCGGAAGCCAAGCGCACGAATGGCACTCAGCACTTTTTGCTGCGTCTCCGGGCTGACCCGCGTGCTGTTGTTGAGAACGCGAGATACAGTCCCGACGCCAACGCCAGCCGCCCTGGCAACGTCGTAGATAGTGGGATTGGACATTGAAAAACCTCGGCGATTCTCAGCGCATCCATCCGGCGTGGAAGCGGTTCCACCGATAATTAGATGATATGCCACACCAGTGGCACTGTCAAGTATTTGGTTTGTGACTGCCGAGCAGGCCCGCCGAGTCAGCCTTCGCTCATCGAAAGTTGACACTGTTATAGCGACCTGGATTCATGCGGGTCGCTTCGCTGAGGCCAACTCGGAAACGTGACAGGTATCGCCTCAACAACCTGCGTGTTTGGGGTCGCTCCTTAATGCATAAGGGGTGAGTGTAGTGCGCACGAAACTCCGCCAGCACCACACTTTCACAAAGACCGCACCCGGTTTGATGGCATCAATGTCCACAAAGCTTTGGTCGCTCCAAACCGAGCCGTCAGGTGACCAGATATACGGCCTGTATAGGGCGCGCTGTTGACGCGGCGATAGCTGATGAAAATACCTGCCACAGCGACGTCTCTTTACCCGCATCTTTCCGTGATCAGTCAACGCACAGCATCGATGCCAGCGAACAGGTCCCTTTCCAGGGGCTCGCCCGGCTTTGGCGGCGGATCGGCACGGGTAAACGATGCCTGGCGGGTCAGCCAGCGGGCCAGTAGACGTGTCGGCAGTGACGTCCGGCGAGGGTTGCCCTGGCTGGCGTGACAGTCCGACGCACGCTCGCCGATCTCGTAGTAACGCGACACGTCCACTTTAGCATGAACGGGCAGGGTTGCATCCAGCACTGCCTGGAAGTCCAGATCGTGGTTGCGCCCGGCGTGCCGGGGGTCCTGACCCATCAATTTCATGACGAACACGCCGATCCGGATTAAGATGCGCGGGAAAGCCCCATAGTACAATTTCTGTGGATGCACCGGGTCGGACTGGACGGCCTGGTACGCAGCCAGTGTCGCGCGGTGCATCTTGATATGATCAGGGTGGCCGTAGCCACCGAACGGGTCGAAGGTGATGATCACGTGCGGCTGCACACGCCGGATCACCTCGACGATCTGCTGCGTGACCTTTTCCAGCGGCGCTTGCCACAGGCAGTCGGGATGTTCGTTTTCGGGCGTACCCATCATGCCGCTGTCCCGGTAGCCGAACAGGATTACTTCTTTGAAGCCAAGGACCTGAGCGGCGCATTCCAGTTCCGCCAGGCGCAGGGATGCGACGGAATCATGATTGTTCAGGTGCTCCGGGTCTACCGTGCCGACGTCGCCGTTGGTGGCACAGATCAACGTCACCTCCACACCTTCCGCTACATATTTGCCGATCACCGAACCGAGGCCAAACGATTCGTCGTCGGGATGCGCGAAGCTGATCAACAACCGTTTTGGCATATTGTCTTCCGTTGCTAGTGAATGAGGCGCTGAAAGAGGGACGTGCGATCAAACCGTCCGATCACGTCCGTGGCATCCAGGATCACCGTGAAGGCCGTCGGATCGATCTGCTGGACGATCTGTCTCAATTCTACCAATTCGAAGCGGGTGATGACACACATCATCACGTGGAATTCGGCAGACGTATAGGCTCCGCTGCCCTGCAGATAAGTCACGCCGCGCCGCAGGTCCTGCAAGATGCGTTTGGCAATGGCCTCGTGCTGGGCCGAAATAATGAGCGCCACCCGGCGCGGGCGTGGCGAGACCACCATATCCACCACTCGCGCTGACACAAACAGCATGATCAGGGTGTACATCGCCAGATCGGGTTTCCCGTTAAAGACGGCGCTCAGGGCAATGATTGCTGCGTTGAACACCATGAAGACTTGCCCGATGGAGACGCCGAAGCGCCGGTTGACGATCAGGCCGATGATGTCCAGGCCGCCCGTCGAGCCGCCCCGCCGGAAGATCGTGCCGTCGGCAACGCCGGTCAGGATGCCGCCGAACACGGCGACCAGCAGCAGGTCGTTGGTGAAGGGCGGTAGCGTGACGGCATCGGTCAGGAACGAAAACGAGATCACGCCGATCATGCTCATCGCAATGAAGCGCCTCCCCAGAAAGCGCCAGCCGAGCAAGAAGATCGGGATGTTATAGATGAAGGTCTGCAAGCCGATAGGCAGCGCCAACAACTGGTTGAGCAGGAGCGCCGTGCCGACAACGCCGCCGCTCAAGAGCCGTGCCGGGATAATGAGCGCCCGAAACGCGGCCACGTTGAGCGCTTCGCACAGAATGATCAGTACGGCGTCGGCAGCGAAACGCACCAGTGCCTGGGGGCGAGTCGGCGTCATACGAAGATGTCTCCACAGGGAGCATTGGATCTGTCTGAGTTATAGCATCCGCGCGGGTCTGACGCCACAAGCTCCCGCCCCTGTCCACTTTCCACGGCCAGTTCGGTACAGGGTGCCTGTCAAACTCCTGTGAGGGGTCGTGAGGTGCAACGATCACGTTCGCGCCCGCTGCAAACTGGCGGGTGACCAACCAGACCCAGTGCTCGTCAATTTGAATGATGGTGGCCTGATTGCGGCTTGAAATCTTGAGGCCAGTTTGCGTGCCCCGTCCGGCGCGGTAGAATCGCCGAAATGTACACAGGGACGGCGGCTGGCCGGAGAAACGGTGGGAAAACGAGACCCGTGCCGTCGACCTATCGCTTCACCACATTTTGGACGGCAAGCGGCTGGTGGTGCGAGACAGGTAGGCTGTGAGGCACGCCCGGCGGAACTAAGGCGGCAATTCTATGCCGCAGTGTTCCAGCCTCCAATGCGTCCTGTGTGCCAGGGTAATCTTCGTCATTCATCCGGCGCTACCGAATTAACAGAGATACGACGGTGCAGGCACGCCATCGTATCTCTGATTGTTTGTGAGCGAAGGTAGCAAGACGACAGGAGGAATTGCGATGCGTGACCGTTCTTCCGTGATCCTTTTCATTTTTATCGTCCTGCTGATCCTGATTCTGGCTCAGAACGGGATGCTCGGCGCTCTGTTTGCCGGGCCGAACGTGACGCCTCTGCCGACAGTCCGCCCGCTGGTCTTCTCAACGGCACGGCCTACCACACCGCCGAACGTCATCTTCCCCACGGTGAATTTGCCGACTGCTTACGCGCCAACCGTTTTCGCTCCGGGCCAACTGCCGAGCGCTGTGTCACCGGTTGGTGTCACGGCCACCCCGGGCGCGCCCGGGGCAGGGGTAGTCAGTTCGGGCGGGCAGTGTATCGTGCCGAACGGATGGGTGGCCTATACCGTCCAGGCTGGTGACACGCTGGCGGCGATAGCCGCCAGCTACAACCTGACGGTGGACCAGCTTGCCGCGGCAAACTGCCTGCAAGACCCGGACCTGATCTACGAGGGGCAGGTGCTGGCTGTGCCGGGGCCGTAAGATTACCCCCACGCCCCCCAGATCGAGGCAATGCGCCGCTGCGCAAGCTGGACAAGCTGGTAGAGGCGCAGCCTGCCATCCAGCACCAGATCAGCTTGCTCGCGCAGGGGCAAGGTGTACTGCTGGTAGGCGGGTTCGATGATCGAGTCGAAAATGCTGCAAAGGTGCTGACCCAACTCAGCGTCACGCTTACGAACCCGTTCCCGCCGCACGTCGCTGGGCGTGTCAAGAAATAGCTTGATCGCCTCGACCTCTTCCGGAAGGTAGTGCATCCCTTCCACGATCAGAATATCAGTCGGCGTCAGCCCCAGTTTATCGGTCTGCGGTAAGCGCATGGGCAGCCGATGGCCCGCTTCCAGGTCATAGTCTGGCATGATGACGTGCTCGCCACGGGCCAGGGCGTCCATGTGGGCGTGAACCAGCGGCCAGTCGATAGCCCCAGGTTGCAGGGCAAAAGCAGGGCCATCATCTGGCCGTTTGTTGCGCCGGTAGCGATCCAGCGTCAGAATCGTTGCTACCCCGGTCAGTTCTTCGGCCAGCAATGTCGCAAGAGTCGTCTTGCCCGCCCCTTCACCGCCCGCGATCTGCACAATATTCATCGGCGCGCCGCCCTGGTTAGACTTGCTTCTTCTTGTCCGCCGTAAACTTCTTTCCGTTCGGGATATTCCGATCTGCGAACTCGTTGAAATCTTCGGGGTCAAGGTCGGAACCGATCACGACATTGCGCCCAACGAGAAAACCTTCTGGAATGCGCGTATTCTTGCCCACCACCGTGATGCCCAGGTCGCCCAGGTCTTGTATCTTGCCAATCCGCGAGCGCTTGCCCACCACCGCGAGCTTATCCACGACGCAGCGCTCGACGACAGCCCCGGCCTCGATGTAGCTATCCGTCAGGATAATCGATTCCCGGATAATGGCTTTCGGCCCGACGTAAACGCCCGGCGAGAGCACGGAGCGTTCGACACGCGCACCTTCGCTGATCACCGAGCCATCGGTGATCATGCTGTCCTTGATGACAGCCCCTGCTTCAATCTTCACCGGAGGCCGCTCCTCGCTGCGTGTATGGATGACCCACGAGCGATCATTCAGGTTGAGTGACGGCGGTTTGGCAAGCAAGTCCATGTGGGCTTCCCAGTAAGCGTCGATTGTTCCCACGTCGATCCAGTACCCGCCATAGGGATAGGCGAAAACTTTGTCCCCGTTGGCAACCATACGCGGGATAATGTCCTTGCCGAAGTCGTGGCTGGATGTGGGCATGTTTGCGTCTTCTTCCAGCAATTCGGCCAACATATCCGTATTGAATACGTAAACGCCCATGCTGGCGAGGTTGCTGGGCGGGTTGGCGGGTTTTTCCACGAAATTGGTGACGCGGTACTGCTCGTTCACGTCCAGGATGCCGTAGCGGCTGGCCTCGTCCATCGGCACGCGGATGGTGCAAATAGTTGCATCCGCACCTTTTTCCATGTGGAAGTTGAGCAGTACGTCGTAGTCCATCTCGTAGATGTGATCGCCGGATAGGATCAGCGTGTTATCGGGGTGGCTGCGGCGGACGAAGCTGAGGTTTTGCCAGACCGCATCGGCAGTGCCTTTGTACCAGTCCGTGTCACGTCGCCCCTTAAAGGGCTGCAAAATGTGAATGCCGCCCGTGAAGCTGCGATCCAGGTCCCAGGGCTGTCCACGCCCGATGTGGTCATTCAAGCTGTGTGGCCGATATTGGGTCAGGATAATCACGTCGAAAATTCCGGAGTTGACGCAATTGCTGAGTGTGAAGTCAATGATGCGATATTTCCCTGCGAACGGCACAGCGGGCTTGGCCCGTTTGGCAGTTAAGACACTCAGACGTGTACCCTCGCCCCCTGCCAGGATAACGGCGCGTGCTTTCATTGGATTCTCCTCGACCCCCAGAAATATGTGTGCGTGTGTGGACAGCCTTTACAGAATATTTATTATAAGGTGAGTGATATTATGTACAAAAACTGGCGCAGTGCGAATCCGTCCCAGGTTTGCTACAGACTTCTGGCCCAGCCTTCCAGCCAATCCGTGACGACCTTTACCATGCTGGCGCGCTGTCTGGTGAAGGCATGATCAGCCCCTTCGAGGGACACGAGTGAGGCCCGGCCACCCGACGCTTCGTGAAGGGCGGGGGCCATGAAGTACGGGATCACTTCGTCGTCTGTCCCGTGTACGATCAGGAGTGGCTGCGCCAACTGGCCGACCACTGCAATCGGGTTCTCCCCGCCGCCGAGTGCCAGCCACTGCTTACGGAGGCTTTCCGGCGATACCCCGCGCAGGAAGTGGCTGGAATTCATGAAGAACTCGCTGCTCATCATCAGGTCGTCGAAGTCAGCAACGCCCGCCAGCGACACCACTGCCCCCACCCGCGCATCGCGCCGCGCCGCAACGATGGCAGCCCGGCTGCCGAAGCTATAACCGACCAGGGCGATCCGGCGTGGATCGGCCCGCCACGAATCGGGCAGGTGCAATGCATACTCGACGGCGGCAATGGCGTCGTCGGGTTGCGTGGTCAGGTCAAAGTTGCCGTCGCTGCCCCACGTGCCCCGGAAGTGCGGGATGAGCGTATGCCAGCCCAGGTCGCGCAGGCGATAGGCGATGTCCACATTCTTTTCCGCGCCCGGCATTCCGTGCAGCAGAATAGCGGTTGGGCGAGGGCTGTCGCCTGCTGCTGCCGCTACATACAGTGCTCCGACCAGCCTGAACGCGCCACTCGGAAAAGAAATGCTTTCGACGCCACCTCGCTTGCCCATGCGCTGGTATCACCTCCTGCGGTTCGTGCCGCATTCAGTCTACGGGGACGGAAACGCAACGTCAACGGAAAAATAAACAAATCGGCTCCGGTGTCGGTCACGACACCGGAGCCGAGAATTGACCGGACTGACCTGGGGTAGAACTTATGCCTTTTCGAGGACTAGGTGCTTGGAGATGGCGCTGTCAAGCTGGTCGCGGGTCTTGTAGCCCACGATCTGCTGCACGGGCTGACCATTCTTGAACAGGATCAGCGTCGGGATGCCCTGGACGCCGTACATCTGTGACACGTTGGGTTCCGCATCCACGTCCATCTTGCCCACACGCAACTTGCCCTCATACTTTTTGGCAAGCTCGTCAACCAGTGGCGCAATCATCTTGCACGGCCCGCACCACTCGGCCCAGAAGTCAACCAGGACAGGTATTTCAGACTTGAGTACCTCGGTCTGGAAGTTGTCATCGGTGACTTCAAAAGTATACTGACCCATTGTATTGATTTGCTCCTTCTCGCATTGGCAGCGAGTCTCGGCGCAGCCTGCGTTGACGCTGCGCTGCAAAAATGGTATGATTTCGCTAGATTAGCACTCAGTGCTGTAGAGTGCTAACGGCAATTCGGAGAGTATAACCTATGAGTCCAGACGTGCTTGACCTGCCACAACTTACCGAACGCCAGGAGAAGATTTTATCATTGGTCGTCCGGGAATACATCAGCAAGCCGGAACCCGTTGGCAGCAAGTACCTGGCAGAGCGCTTTCTGACGAATGTGAGCAGCGCCACCATCCGCAACGATCTGGCGGTGCTGGAAGAACTGGGGTTGGTAGCAGCCCCCCATACATCGGCGGGGCGCGTCCCAACCGAGGCAGGCTACCGGTATTTTGTCAAGCGTTTGCTGGACGAAGGAGAGCTACCTGCCGAAGAGCGGCAGAGCATCGCCTTGCAGTTCAGCCAGGTCTCTAACGACATGGAAGAATGGATGCGGTTGGCCGCCTCGACGCTGGCCCGTACTTCGCGCGGCGCAGCGTTGGTCACGGCTCCGCGTGCCTCGACCAGCCAGTTCAAGCACATTGAGTTGATCTCCACCCAGGGGCGCTTGGTGCTGATGGTGCTGGTGCTGTACGGTGGGGACGTGCGCCAGCAAATGCTCACCCTGGCCGACACCCTTTCGCAGGAGGTGTTGAGCGCCGCAGCGCACCACCTGAACACCCTGGCCGACGGGTTGACCAGCGAACAGATTCGCGCCAAAGCCTGGGCTGCTGACAACGAACTTGAGCGGGAGATGCTGGAAGTGATCGCGGACGTGCTGGCCGAAAGCGACCTGAAGCACCCGCTAACGACCTATCGAGATGGTCTCAGCGATATGCTGCCAGAGTTCACCGAGAGTGAAGGCGCGCAGCAAGCCGTCCGACTTTTGGAGGAACGCACCCTGCTCACCGGTATTCTGTCGGAGATGCTTGACCAGAGCATCGGCCACGTGCAGGTGGTCATTGCAGGCGAGGGGCGCTGGCAGGAAGTCCGCCACGTGAGCATGGTCCTGAGCCGTTACGGGGTGAGCGGTCAGGCTACGGGCGCGCTGGCCGTACTCGGCCCCACCCGGATGCGCTACGGGCGCGCCATCTCGGCGGTACGCTACATTGCCGGGTTGATGAGCAACCTGCTGATTGACGCTTATGGTGGCGAGAGCGGGGAGAGTCCCTCATGAGCCGGAGTCGCAGCCTGTCACTGGATGAGCAGGAGCAGTCGCATTACAACCCTCATGTCCCTTATTGCACGAACATGCCTTTTGCTGATCCTCTATCAAATGACGGGCAAAATGCATCGTGTGCGTATGGCAAGCTAAGAAACTAACCGAGGAATAACCTGTCTCGAAAGTCGAATTACGAGAAAACTGCGGGCAGGATAATCAGCGTGGCGACATTGGGGCGGCTTAAGGGCAAAGTAGCGATCATCACTGGGGCCGGGCGCGGCATCGGCTACGGCATCGGCAGGCGCTTCGCGGAAGAAGGCGCACACGTCGTCGTGGCCGAGATTGACCGCGAGACCGTCTACAAAGCCGCAGAGGACTTCTCGCGGATCGGGCCGGAAGCGCTGGCCTACCCGGTGGACGTGGGCGAGGTCGAGCAGACCCGGCAGATGGCGGCGGACGTGATGCAGCGCTTCGGGCGGATTGACATCCTGGTCAACAACGCCGGGCTTTCGGAAAAGGCAACCCTGCTCGAAATCACACCGGAGCAGTGGGATCGCACCCTCCGCGTGAATCTGCGCGGCCTGTTGTTCTGCACGCAGGCCGTCGTCAGGCAGATGATCGCGTGCATCCCGGAGGCGGTGAAACAGGCCGGACGTGCGGATCGGTGCTACGGCAAGGTCTTGAACCTGTCCTCAATTGCCGGACGGCGTGGACGGGCCGACGCCGTGCATTATTCGGTGTCGAAAGCGGCAGTCATCACCTTCACCCAATCCGCCGCGATAGAACTGGCCCGCTACAACATCAACGTCAACGCCATCTGCCCCAGCGTCGTGCCGACGCCGATGTGGGAGCAACTGGCCCGGCAGGTTGAGGAGCGTGAAGGCTGGCCGAGCGGCGAGTTCTTCCAGCGGCGCGTCGAACGCATCCCCCTCAAGCGGGCGGGCACCGTTGAGGAGGTGGCGACGATTGCGGCGTTCCTGTGTTCGAGCGATGCGGATTACATCACGGCGCAAACATATAACATCGACGGCGGCAGCGAGATGAACTAGCACCACTCGGTCAGCCTTGTGAGGCCACGAACGTCAGCGCGTCTTTCGCCAGGGAGAGCCATTCCACTTCTGCTGTAGGAGCGACGGCCAACCACTCCTTCATGATCCGGCCATGACCGGGATCAAAGCGCTGGCCCTGCCCGGCGGCGACGAGCGCATCGACTTGCGGGCGGGGCAGCTTGACCACGAAGTTGCCTTTGCTATCCAGCATGGCGAAGATTTTGCCGTTGGTTTTCAACGCCGACGAGCCGAACCCCTTTTGTGCTGACGGCTCATAAGTGACGTTCGCGTGGCCGAGAAGCGCTTTGACCAGGGCTGCATAGCGTTCTTGTGCTGTCTGGTCGCTCATTGCTTTATCCTTCTACACGCTCGACACTGTCCTTAATGAAACTATCCCTGAAAAACAGGCGAAACAGGCATCTGGATCAACGAATAGTTTGTGGATATTGGCACGACAATAATCACGCATCTGAGTCAAGTGCCGAAGGGCCAGCCAGCAACAGAATAGCACATTCGTTCTGTGCTGTCAAGAAGGCTTTCGTCTGAACACCAGCGTATCCTGGAGGAACGCGCCCGGCTGCCCTGTCCACCAACCTCGATGGACTTTGATCAGCTCGAAGGTATCACTCATCAAATAGTTGATCCCGGCAGGGCTAACGCCAATCTGCCGCTCCGGAATCTTGAACCACGAGGCCCAGTACCAATCTGGCTGGCCTTCGATAGTCCGGTCAAAGTGCCAGCGCGTGCCGACGTGTTCAGCGGGGTTATACCGGTCATCGACCAGGAAGAAGGTCAGTAGCGCCAGCGCATTGGGCTTGAGCACCCGCGCCAGTTCCTCAAAGTAGCGCTTTGAATCGGGCATGTTCAAGTGCGTGAACAGCGAGAAGGCGACGGCGAGGTCGATGGAGGCCGCGGCTACAGGCCACTCATAGGTTGCCAGTGCTTCTCCATCCGGGTTGTAGTGGGCATTATAGAGTCTGGCGTGAAGGAAAGAACAACGATCCTTCGGGTACCACGAGCGGGCAAAGGCGATGGCTTTTTCATCGATGTCGAAGCCGGTGTAGTGGCCGTTTTTGCCCAAGAACGGCCAGACCGCGCTGACCATTTTCCCCGTGCCACAGCCCAAATCCAGCACCTGTGGATCGGGCGTTGCCAGGTGTTCCCCGATGTAGGCGGCAATGACCCCGGCGCTGTAGGCGTATTCCGTAATGGCGCTTTGTCCGCCCGTGCGGAAGCGGGCAGGCGGGATCAGGTGGAGAAAGTCCACAATTTGAAGGCGAAGATCGTCAAAGGGACGGAATGCCGCATCCAACTGGCGATAAAACCAATACCAGAGGCGGCTGCGGGGCGTGAAAAAGCGCAAAACAGGCTGGAACCAGAAGCGCATCGCTTTTTTCTTTCCTGGTGCAGTAAAATATCGCCGGATCATATCCGTATACGTGCCGGAAAACCAAGAGCGTCAAAACGCACAACTACTCAGGCTTATGTCGGTAACCAGACGTCCGCACCGTGTCCTTCTGCTGTCGCTGATCCTCTTGCTAGGCTTTGCCATCCGTGCGGTGGGCATCGCGGCCACCAGCTTTCGCGGCGACGAGGCGTGGATCGGCTTCCTGGCGTTTTCGTTCGGCCACAACGGCCAGCGCCCAGAACTGGGGACATTCTCTTCAACCGGGCTGCCTATGTCGCCCTTCCATAACGATCTGTTCGCCATCGCTTTCGCCTTCGACCCCGACCCCCGTTTCGCCCGTCTGTGGATGGTCGCCCTATATCTGATCTCGATGGCTGTGCTATACATGATGGTGCGGCGCTACTGGTCGCCACGCGCCGGCCTGGCCGCGCTGCTGCTGTACGCGCTCATGCCGCGCACGGTGGGCACGGCCCGCACCCTATGGCATCCGAATCTCGTGATTCCGTTCATTATCGGTTTTCTGGCGACGGGTCTGTTCAGCACGGAAGGCAAGCGCTGGGCACGCTGGCTGCACCCCATCATGCTGTGCTGCGCGCTGCAATCACATCCTACTGGGGCACTCTTCGCGCCGTTGAGTCTGGCGTTTATCGCGGTGGATTGGCATCGCACCCGCCGGGGGGAGCGCCGCCGACTGCTGGCCGATTACGCCATCGGTGCAGTTGGGGCGGCCTTACTGCTGCTACCCTGGATCATCGGGCTGATTCACTTCTGGAGCGTGAATTCGACCAACAGAGGGCATCTCGGCGAGGCCAGTTCCCTGGAGCGCATCTTCGGGTATCTGATCAATGCTCCTGCGCTCATCTACAACAAGACTCCCTACCTCGACTACACTTATCCGCCCGCATTTTTATTGGATTTCTTTCGCGTCGTGGGCGCGTTGACCATTGCGGCGGCATTCTATCTGATCTACAAAGGAATCCGGCAGCGCCGCTTCCCCGATCTGCTGGTTGGCACTGCGTACCTGGGCTTCCCTCTGCTGCTCGCGGCATTGCCTGAACCGACCTACTATCACTACACGAGCGCGACTGTGCCACTGGTTGCAATCATCGAAGCCGCCGTGCTGGTCGGCAATGAGCGCCACCTGCAAACATGGCGGCGACTGGGGATAGCTGCCGTCGCCCTCATCCTGGTTCTCTACATCCCGCTGATCGTCAACTATCTACAACAGCTTAACAGCCGGACCACCTATACGCACGACCAGACGCCGTCGCTGGCCGAAATGACGCGCTTCCGTGATCAGGCGGTCAGGCCCAATTACGAGACCATTTACATGTTGGACGGCTTCACCGATACAGAATTCACGCAGGCAATGGCCTGGCTGGTCTTGAGCGCGAAAAGTCCGTCGCGCGTGATCTGGGGCGATAACTTTGCCATCCCTGTGCCTGCGGCGGGCGCAACCTACGTCGGATACGCCGACGCCGCGTATATCCCTGAACTCTTTGGCAACCGGCAGTCACGGCTGTCCATCGGCGGCGTGTATCGTGCCGTTGACCTGCCGCCCAACAGCGGTTTTGAACCGACCTGCCGCGCGCAAGGCCCTCACCGGCTGGGCAATGGAGCCACCATCCTGGGCTACTACGTCCCCGCAGGATCAACGCAAAGGCCACGCCCCGGCACGGAATGGACGATCTACCTGCTCTGGCAGGGCAGCAAAAACACGAGCGACGTGCAATACCAGCTATTCAACCACCTGGTAAATGCCAGAGGAGATCGCTACGGGCAGCGAGATATGCCCTCGCTGGCTACCGATCTGTGGCGGGAGGGTGAGCTGCTGGTCAGCCGCGTCACAATGGCTGTGTCCGATAAACTGCCGGAGGGCCAGCTCGCTATGCACGTCGGGATGTATACCCTGCCCAACGTTGTGAATGCATCCGTAATCGATGACGACGGCAACCCGGTTGCGGCCTGGGTCACGATCCCGGTTTGCCAATCGCTGCTGGTGATGCGCTGAGTGCGAGAAACGTCGTCGCCAGCAGCCCGCAACAGCATCAATCGATGTAGACCTTATCGATGTAGCACCATTTCCAGTCTTCGCCCGGCTGGAAGGACTGGACAATGGGGTGATTGGTCTCGTGGAAATGCCTGGTGGCGTGCTTGTTCTTGGAATTATCGCAGCAGCCGACGTGCCCGCACGTCAGGCAGATGCGCAGGTGAACCCAGCTATCGCCCGTTTTCAGGCAATCCTCGCAACCTCGCGCGCTCGGCTTAACCTCGTGAATCATATCCAGGTGCGTACACTGTTGGCTCATTTTGTCTCCATTTGGCAGATTGCTAATCAGGGCGCTTTTCGCGGATCGGCAGGCGTATCTGGAAACAGGTTTCGCCCGGTTTCGAGTTCACGCGCACGTCGCCCCGGTGGTGCTCGGCGATGGTGCGGTACACAATGTCCAGGCCCATCCCTGTGCCCTTGCCCTGCGGCTTGGTGGTGAAAAACGGCTCGAAGATGCGCGACTGTATCTCGGGCGGAATGCCCGGCCCGTTGTCGGCAATCTCGACCAGGACGTAATCGCCGTCCTGCGCGGTGCGAATACGTATCTGGCCCTTGCCTTCCAGCGCATCAACGGCATTGTCGATCAGGTTCGTCCAGACCTGGTTCAGTTCGCTGCCGTAGGCGCTGATGCGCGGTAAGGCCGGGTCGTATTCGCGGATGACGGTGATGCCATCTTTGAGCTTGTGGCGCAGGATGACCAGCGTGTTTTCCAGCCCTTCGTTGACGTTCACATTCTGCACGGGGGCCTGATCCATGTACGAATATGATTTGACGGCTTTGACCAGTTCGGAAATGCGGGTCGTGCTTTGCTCAACCTCGTTCAAGAGCTCTCGCAGGTTCAACGTGCTGGCGATCCAGTTTAGCACGTCACTGAGCGCCTCGACGTTGATACGCTCCGCAACGCTGTCGAGCCATTCCACGCCAAAACCAGCGGCCACGAACATGGGGGCAAGCTGCCAGCCGTCCGGCACGTTGTGATCGTCCAGCCAGGTGGCAACCTCATCCTCACGGTCACTCTGCGCCAGCGGATCGAGCGGAGTATGCCGGGCGGCCCGTTCGAGGGCTTCCTGTCGGAGCGCGTCCACAAGCTCAAGCCGGGCCGGGTCAAGATGACGGTTGAGCGCCAAAGCCTGGGACTGGACGGCCTGCGCTGCACCCTGCAACTGGCCCGCCGCACGACGCGCGGCTGCTGCCGGGTTATTCAGTTCGTGGGCCAGCCCTGCCGACAGCTTGCCGAGCGCCGACAACTTCTGATGCTGCTGAATGAGCACCTCGTTGTTGTGCAGCCGCTCGGCCATCGTCTTGAGCATGATGTTGAGGATCGGCGAGGCATTCACTACGTCATGGAAGAGATGGGCCGCAAACTTAAGGGAGTGGCTGGCTTTGCTGGCCTGGGCCGTTGCCGTATGCGGCGAACCGGTCATGAGCGAGATTTCCCCGACGAAGGAGCCGCGCTGCACTGTGCCGAGGATGATTTCCTGACCGCCGATCTGCTTGGTCACACGCAGTTCGCCATCCAGCAGGACATACAAGCCTTTGGCAGCGTCGCCTTCGACGAACAGCGTTTCACCCGGCGACAGATGCAGGTCTTCGCCGTTTTCGATCACCCAGCGAAGCTGTTCGTCGGGCAGATCATGAAAGAGCGGAATATCTCGTAACTGGTGGACGTGATCGGGCATGGGTTTACCTCACCCCCAACCCCCTCTCCGCTTCGCAGCGAGGGGAAGCAGAGTATGACGATTACAGGGTCGCTAAATACTGGTGGACAAACTGCACGGCGATGGACCCTTCGCCCACTGCCGAGGCCACGCGCTTCACCGAGCGGGCGCGCACGTCACCCGCCACAAAAACGCCGGGCACACTGGTTTCGAGCAAGAAAGGATCACGGTCCAGCGTCCAGCCTTTCGGGCGGCGTCCGTCCATCATCAAATCCGGGCCAGAGAGGATGAAACCGTTCTTATCACGCTCGACCACGCCCGCCAGCCACTCGGTGCGCGGGGCCGCGCCGATGAAGATGAACAGGGCCGTCGCCGGGGCGGTCTTCGTCTCACCCGTTTCGGTGTTGCTCAGAGTGATCGCTTCCAGGTTGTTCTCGCCGTGCGCTTCCAACACCTGAGTGTTGACCATGACGCTGATATTTTCGGTAGCCGCGATCTGGTCGATCAGATATTGGGACATGCTCTTCGCCAGCGAGTCGGCGCGCACGAGCATGGTCACTTTGCCCGCAAACTTCGAGAAATACATGGCGGCTTGCCCGGCGGAATTTGCCCCGCCGACGATATAGACATCTTCGTCTCGGCAGGAAATGGCCTCGGTCATGGCCGCGCCATAGTAGACGCCCGCACCCGTCAGCTTTTCGATGCCCGGCACGTCCAGCTTGCGGTAGGAGACGCCCGTAGCGATCATCAGGGCGTGGCAACTCAGTTCTGTCCCGTCCATCAGTTTGACGATGCGGAACTGATCCTTGACCTGAAGGCCAACCGCTTCCTGCGGGGAGAGAATCTCCACGCCGAAGCGCCGGGCCTGCGTCGCCGCACGCCGGGCCAGGTCTGCGCCGCTCAGTCCGGTGGGGAAGCCCAGGTAGTTTTCGATGCGGGAACTGGTTCCGGCCTGCCCGCCGGGAGCCTCGCGCTCGATCATGACTGTGCGCAGGCCCTCCGATGCGCCGTAAACTGCCGCCGCCAGCCCTGCCGGGCCGCCGCCTACGACGATCAAATCGTAGAAGGGGTTGATGGCCGTCATTTTCAGGCCGAGCTTTCCGGCGATGTCCAGCGGCGTCGGTTTGAGCAGCTGTGAAGCATCCGGGAAGAGCACCAGCGGCATCTGCGAGGCGTCGGCTCCGGCCAGCTCAAGCAGTTGACGCGCTTCCTTGCTGGATTCTACGTCGAGCCACTGATAGGGAACCTGGTTGCGGGCCAGAAAGTTTTTGACGGTGTGCGATTCCGGCGACCAGCGGTGGCCGACGACGCGGATACCCTCGAAGCCGGGGCGGTAGGTTGCCTGCCAGTCGTCCAGGAGGTCGTCCAGAACCGGGTACAGGCACTCTTCGGGCGGGTCCCAGGGCTTGAGCAGGTAGTAGTCGATGCGCACCCTGTTGATGGCGCGGATGGCGGCGTCCGTATCGGCATAGGCGGTCAACAGAGCACGCTTGGCATCGGGATACAACTGCATGGCTTGTTCGAGGAATTCGACGCCGCTCATCTGGGGCATTCGCTGGTCGGCCAGGAAGAGCGCAACGCTTTCGTTGCGTATCTTCAACTGATTTAGAGCGTCCAGCGCCGTCGCGCCCGCGTCCGCCCGCATGATCCGGTACTGACTGCCGTATTTTGTGCGCAGATCGCGCTCGATGGCACGCAGCACTTCCGGATCGTCATCGACTGAAAATATGACAGGCTTGCCCACGACCTCGTCTCCTCGTGACTCTCGTTGTGTGAAGTTATGCCGATAGAGTTCTGCTATGATGATATACTTACTGCCTCGAACAAAAGAAACTAAAGATAACACTGTTGCTGCTGAAAACAGCTCAAAATGATGTGCGTTTTGTGACGAAGCCGTTCAACAGCCAAGCGTAATTGAGCACGAAGTTGG